>FWPU01004720.1_pt1 | contig 31220 bp, 20 predicted proteins | sample 2228361 | NCBI WGS metagenome assembly FWPU01 (sample SAMEA103939777, study PRJEB20133) | metagenome | reverse complement strand
AGGCCCCCGCTCCAGAGCCCCCTTCTCCCCCCGTCGAGCTACCCGTAGCTTCCTCCCCGCCCGTCAACCCCAGCTACCGCCCCAGGGAACACCCATGAAAGGCAGCCTCCCTATCCAGTACACTCTGTCCTTAAAGCCAATCCGCAGGTGAGCCAATGCGTATTTACCCAATAATCGCCGGCTTCCTCCTTGTCGCGGCCTCACTCCCCGCCGCCGATGCCCCGGCGTGGGCCGTGCCCACCTTCGAGTCGCTCGGGTTGTACTACAACCGCCCCGAGTCGCCCGATCCCTGCCGCCCTTTCTATCGCGCCGCCGGAGCCGCCCAATGGCGCGAAGGTTACCCCCTCGTCTATGACCGGCGCGAGCGCCAGTATCGCGGCTCCCTCGTCGGCCTGTCCCCCGGCACGCTCTACGACATCCGCCTGGAATGCGGCCCCGATCATGTTGGCTTTCAGGCCGCCACCCGCAGCGAGCAATTCCCCATCGGCGAAACCACCTACCTGCCCGCCGGAACCACCAGCCAGACCCTTTACATCCGCGAGGGCGGCGCCCCCGATCGCTGGCGCTTGTTCTGCCCTCAGCCCGGCGCCAGATTCGTCAGCGACGTCTTCAACCTCTCCGATTACAACATCGTCGTCGAGGCCGGCTACGTCATCCTCCGCGGCCTCGAACTCAACAACGCCGCCATCCACGGCATCCTCATCCGCAAAGGTGTCCAGCACGTCGTCGTCGAGGACTGCCGCATCACCGGCTGGGGCCGCGTCGGCGGCGCCCGCGTCTGGGGCGTCTTCCACGGCTCCGACAGCGCCATCTACGCCGAAAGCGACGCCGGCCATCTCGTTATCCAGCGCAACCTCATCGAGTTCCCTCGCGGCGGAGCCAACGATTGGGAGTCCGGCCACCCCTCCGGCCCCCAGGCCATCACCCTCCGCGACTCCCGCGGCGGCAACATCATCCGCTACAACACCATCCGCTCGACCGAAGATCACGGCTTTAACGACGGCTTCGGCGGCGGCGCCAACTACAGCTTCCAAGGCAGCCCCAACTGCGACTCCGATATCTACGGCAACATCATCTCCCACTGCTGGGACGACGCCATCGAAAGCGAAGGCGCCAACCGCAACGTCCGCATCTGGAGCAACTATATCCACCACACCTTCGTTCACATCGCCACCGCCGCCACCTCCATGGGCCCCCTCTACATCTTCCGCAATGTCTTCGGACTCAGCCGCGTCTCCCACCAGGACCCCTCCGGCGGCATGATGATCAAAACCGGAATGAACTACCTCACCATCGCCGGCGAACGCGTCAGCACCGGCCTCGGCTACCGCTTCATCTTTCACAACACCGCCCTCCAGCCCCACGGCGCCCTCGACGTCTTCTCCAGCCACGAGCTGCACAACGCCGTCACCCGCAACAACATCTTCTACGCCCGCGGCCGCGCCTACCCGCAGGACCGCGGCGCGCCCCCCAACGACTTTCAAAACGACCTCACCGGCAGCTATCTCGGCGGCGGCTTCGTTCGCTCCATGTTCCTTCCCAGCGAGCGCCTCGAGTGGTTCCTCGCCCCCACCATGAACCGCATCCGCTGGGGCCGCGTCAGCTACACCCGCCACGGGCGCGACTTCACCATCACCGACCCTCTGATCCAGATCCCCAACCCCGCCCTCGACCGCGGCGTCCGCCTGCCCGGCTTCAACGACGACTACCACGGCGCCGCCCCCGACATCGGCGCCTTTGAAAACGGCCTCCCTCCGCTCCGCTTCGGCCGCGAAATGGCCCCCGGCTTCTCCCGCCCTCCCTGGGAGCTCTACCCGTAGCGCAAGCTTCCCTCGCGCGAGCTTCAGCTGGCATCCCCAGAAACCGTTAACTCGTCAGGAGATTTTCGATGCCTTATCCCGGCTTGCTCCAGCGCGGTTCTACCGGACCCGCCGTCAAACACCTCCAGCAGCGGCTCATCGAGTTAGGCTACCGCTTCCTCGGCCCCGGCCGCCGCGAACTGATCGCCGACGGCCGGTTCGGCCCCCTCACTCAAGAGGCCGTCATCGAGTTCCAGATGCAGAACCTCGATAGCGCCGGCTCGCCGCTCGTCGTCGACGGCAAGGTCGGTCCCCTTACCTGGGAGGCCCTGTTCGAGGAGCCCGATACCGGCTTCCTCCTCATCGAGCCCGAAGACACCCCCTCCGGCCGTTTCATGGCCGCCTCCCTGGACGTCGCCGCCGCCCAGGTCGGCGTCCGCGAAGTGCCCCCCAACTCGAACTCCGGCCCCCAGGTCGAGCAGTACCTCGCCTCCGTCGGCCTCGGCCCCGGTCACGCCTGGTGCGCCGCCTTCACCTACTGGTGCGCCCGCGAAGCCGCCAGGAAAAACGGCCAGCATACCGTGCCCCTCATCAAGACCGCCTGGACCCCCTCCATCTGGAACTGGGCCCGCCGCCGCGGCTCGTTCCTCCTGCCCGAGGATGTGCTCGCCCGCAGGCAGAAGCTCCAGCCCGGCTGCCTCTTCCTCCTCCACGGCAACGTCGGCGGCCACCCCCGCGTCAAGCATGTCGGCTTCGTCGCCGGAGCCGCCGGCGGCATGATCGAGACCATCGAAGGCAACACCAACAAACGCGGCAGCCGCGACGGCGGCGGCGTCTACCGCCTCTCCCGCAAGATCCACGACGTCTACCGCTTCGTCACCTACGGCTAATCCCCCATCGGCTCAAACCGCGGCGCCGGCCCTTCTTTGCCGCAGAACCACGGGTACAGCAGCGGCAGCAGCAGCAGCGTCAGCCCCGTCGAGGTCACCAGCCCCCCGATCACCACCGTCGCCAGCGGCCGCTGAATCTCCGCCCCCGTCGTCGTCGCCGTCGCCATGGGCATAAATCCCAGACTCGCGACCAGCGCCGTCATCAGCACCGGCCGCAGCCGCACCTTGGCCCCCGCCAGAACCGCCTCGTCGCAGGCCACGCCCTCCGCCCTCAGCCGGTTCATCGAGCTGACCATCACGATCCCGTTCAGCACCGCCACCCCGAACAGCGCAATAAAACCGATCGCGGCCGACAGATTCAGGTTCAGGCCCCGCAGCCACAGCGCCGCCACGCCCCCCACCAGCGCGAAGGGAACATTCAGCAGGATCAGCAGCGCCTGCCGCACTGAGTCGAACGTCGCAAACAGCAGTCCGAAGATGATCAGCACCGACACCGGCACCACCACCATCAGCCGCCTCATCGCCCGTCGCTGGTTCTCAAACTGGCCCCCCCAATCAATCCAGTAGCCCGGCGGCAGCCGCAGCCGGGCGGCGATCCGCTCTTGCGCCTCCGATGCGAAGCCGCCCAGGTCCCGGCCGCGCACGTTGGCCTGCACGATGATCCGCCGCTGCCCGCCCTCCCGCGAGATCACCTCCGGGCCCCGGCTCAACTCCACCCGCGCCAGTTGCCCCAGCCGCACCTGCTCCCCACCCGGCGCCGATATCAGCAGGCCGCGGATCGAATCGAGATCCCGCCGGTACTCCTCCGGCAAGCGCAGCACAATGTCAAACCGGCGCTGCCCCTCAATCATCTCCGAAACTGTAATGCCTCCCACTACCGCGTCAATCGTCTCGCGCACCTCCGAGACGTTCAGTCCGTAGCGCGCCAGCGCCTCTCGGTCCACTTCCACCCGCAGCTCCGCCACCCCCGAGACGATTTCCATCTGCGGGTCCGCCGCCCCACGGATCCCGGCCAGTATCCCCAGCGCCTCCTCGGCCAGCCCCTCCAACACCACCGGATCTTCCCCGAAGATCTTCAACGCCACATCCGCCTTCACCCCGGAAACCACTTCGTCCAACCGCATCGCCATCGGCTGCGTGAAGTTCACTGCCACCCCCGGCGCCTTCGCCAGCGCCTCCCCCAGCGCCTCGATCAGCTCCTCCTTGCTCCGGAACCTCACCCACTGGCTCCGCGGCTTCAACATCACATACACGTCGCCTTGATAAATCCCCATCGCTTCCGTCGCCAGATCCGGTCGCCCGATCTTGGTCACCACCCCCTCCACCTCGGGAAGCTCCATGACCAGCTGCTCGATTCGCGTGCTGATCGCCACCGACTCCGACAGCGAGATCCCCGGCAGCTTTCGCGTCTCGATCAGGATCGAGCCCTCGTCCAGCCGCGGCATGAACTCCGTGCCGATGTAGGCCAGCGAACTCAGCGTCACCCCTAGCACCACCACCGCCCCCAGAATCGTCGGCGTCCGCAACCGCACCAGAACCCGCAGCAAACCCACGTACCGGTCTTCCAGCGCCGCAAACCACGCCTCGCCCCGCTCCCTCGCCCCCGTCTTCACCACCAGGCTCGTCGCCGTCGGCACCACCACCAGCGCCAGCACCAGCGAACCCACCAGCGCCGACACCACCGTGATCGCCATCGGCCGGAACATCCGCCCTTCCAGCCCCTCCAGAAACAGAATGGGCAAGTACACCGCGATGATAATCGCCACCCCGAACGTGATCGGCCGCGCCACCTCGTGCGCCGCCTGCCGCACCCGCTCCACCGGATCCGGCCCCCCGGCGCCCGCCTCCCGCCTCAGATGCCGCACCGAGTTCTCCATCATCACCACCGCCCCGTCAACGATCATGCCGAAGTCAATCGCCCCCAGGCTCATCAGATTCGCCGAGATGCCGAACGCCCGCATGCCGATGAAGCCGATCAGCATCGACAGCGGAATGACCGCCGCCACGATCAGCGCCGCCTTGATGTTGCCCAAAAACAGCAGCAGCACCACGATCACCAACATGCCCCCTTCAAACAGATTCCGCCGCACCGTCCGAATCGTCGCGTCGATCACCTCCGACTGATCGTAGAACGGCACAATCCGTACGCCCTCCGGAAGCCGCAGCGACGCCAGCCGGCGCTTGACGCGCTCGATCACGTTCTTGCCGTTCTCGCCTTTCAGCATGATCGCCATGCCCGACACCCTCTCGCCGTTCCCGTCGCGCGTCACCGCCCCTTGCCGCGGCATCGCCCCGACCGACACCGTCGCCACGTCTCGCAACAGCACCGGCGTGCCGGCGCGCGCCAACAAAACGATCTGTTCCAGGTCCTCGACCCCGGTCGCCCGTCCCAGTCCCCGCACCGTGTATTGCTCGACGCCCTGCTCGATGAAGCCCCCGCCGAAGTTCGAGTTGTTCTCCCGGATCCGCCGGTGAATGTCTTGCAGCGTCAGCCCGTAGCGCTGTAGCTTCACCGGATCTACGTCGATGTGGTACCGCTTGGTCTCCCCGCCCCACGTGTTCACCTCGTTCACACCCGGCACCGTCCGGAGCTGATTCTTGATCTGCCACTCATGCAGCGTCTTCAACTCCATCGGCGAGTAGCCCGGCCCCTCCAGCGTGTATTGGTAGATCTCGCCGAACGCCGTCGCCACCGGGCCCAGCGCCGGCTCCAACCCCTCCGGCAGCCGGCTCTTCACCTCTTGCAACCGCTCGTTGACGATCTGCCGGGCAAAGTACGTCTCGACGGAATCCTCAAATACCACCGTCACCATCGACAGCCCCAGCTTCGAGATCGAACGGATGCCCAGCGTTCGCGGCAGCCCCATCAGCGCCGTCTCGATCGGAAACGTGACCAGCATCTCGACCTCCGACGGCGCCATGGCCGGGCATTCGGTGATCACCACGACTTGGTTGTTCGTCAGGTCCGGGAACGCGTCGATCGGGATCTCCAGCAGCGAGTAAACCCCCAGCGCGATCAGTCCCACCAGCCCGGCCAGCACAAACCAGCGGTGCCGCAGGTGAAAGTCGATGATTCGGTTCAGCATCCGATTCCGGCTTACTCCTCGGCCGGCGCCGACTTCAGCAGGTGCGACTTCAGCACAAACCCGCCCGCCACCACCACTTCCTCGCCCGGTCGCAGGCCCGCGATCACTTCGATGTGCCCGCCCACACCCGGCGCCGTCTCCACCGCTCGCGGCTCAAACCTGTTCCTGCCCGTCCGGACAAACACCGAGCGCCGCCCCTCCACTTCCTGCACGGCCACCTCCGGTACAAACACCGCCTCGCGCGTCCCGCTCAGCTCCAACTCGGCCAGCGCGTACATCTCCGGCTTCAGCCGGCCGTCGGAATTCGGCACCTCCACCCGCGCCGTGATCGTCCGCGTCGTCGCGTCCAACTCCGTGTTCAGTTTCGCCAGTCGCCCCGCGAAGCTGCGATTCGGGTACGCCTGGACCCAGATCCGCACCGGCATGCCGATCCGCAGCTTGGCCAGATGCGCCTCGTTCACCGCCCCCATCATCCACAGCGTCGACAGCTCCGTGATCACAAACAGGTCCTGTGACGGCTCGACCACCGTGCCCGCCGTCACGTTCCTCTTCAGCAGCGTGCCGCCCGCCGGCGCGCGGATCGGAACCAGGTCGTGTTCATCGTAGCCCCGCTCGGCCTCGTGGTCCGCCGGCACGTCGGCGGGCACCCCGAGGAAGTCCTCCAGATGCGTCCGCGTCCGCTCCAGTTCCACCTTCCCGTTGGCCACCGCCGTTTCCGCATTCCGCAGCTCGGCTTCCGCCTGCTCGAGTTGCTGCAACGAGGCGGCTTTGAGTTCATACAACCGTCTGGTCCGGTTCCGGAGGTTAAGCGCATAACTCAAGCCCGCCTGCAACCGGTCCAGCTCGGCGACTGCCCGCCGGTATTCGGCCCGCGACTCGTGGACGTCGTGGCTGTGCAAGCGCGCCAGAATCTGACCTTCTTCCACGCGGTCGCCCTCACGCACCAGCACCTGGACGATCCGGCCGTCAGTCACCGCACCCACCCGCCACGTCTGGTTTTCGTTGATCGTGATCCGGCCGGTCACGCGGATGAGCTCTGGCAGCGCCCTCGCCTCCACCCGCTCAATGACGATCCCGGCCTCCCTCTGCGCCTCTTCATCGAGCACCACCTCATGCGACGAGCCCTCATCCACCGCCGCCGGCCGCTCCGCCCCGGCGCTCTCCGGCGGCGCCGGCCCCCCGCAACCGGACGCCACCACAGCGGCCACCACCGCCACCCTCCTCCATCCCGCGCACGTCATGGCCCCACCCCCAAGGCGGCTTCCAGCGCCGCGATGCTTTGCTGGTACTCCGACAGGGCCTGGTAGTACAGGGATTCCGTTTCAATCCGCAGCCGCTCTGCGTCCAGCAGCCGCAACAGATCCCAACCTCCCTCGCGGTAAGCCGCCTGCGCGATTTGAGCCGATTCATCAGCCTGCTTCAGCATCGGCCGCAGCGACTCCAGGATCTGCCGCCGGCGCACGCCGTAATCGTGAGCCGCCACGGCCACCTCGGCCCGCACCACCGCCGCCGTCGCCGCCAGCTCCGAGCGCGCCGCCGACAGCTCAGCCGTCGCGGCCGCGATCCGCCCCTGGTTGCGATTGCGGATCGGCAGCTCGAACTCCAGGCCGGCGATGACCGTGTCGAAACCGGCAGTCCTCTTGAAGCCGAATATCCCGTCGAGATTAGGCCGCGAGTTGGCTTGTTCCAGCCTCAGCACCGCCTCGGCTCGCTCCACCGCCAGTCGCGCCAGCTTCATCTCCGTACGGCGCTCCAGCGCCTGGCGGGGATCGGCCGAAAGCGCCGCATCGTCTGGCTCCGGCAGCGGGTCGAAGACCTCTGCCGCCGGAAAGTCTCCCTCTCCCATCTCCCGGTGCAGAGCGATTCTTGCCCGTTCAGCGCGCAGCAGCGCGTCGCTGGCCGCCAGGTTGAGCCGCTCGCTCTCCAGCCGGATACGAAGCAGGTCGGCCTCCGCCATCGCCCCCTCTCTCACCCGTACCTCGTGGTATTCCACGGTGAGCAGGAAGTTCTCCGCCGCTTCCCTCAAGAGCTGATGGATGCGGCTGGCCCCCGCCGCCACCCAGTACGCCCGCTTCACATTAGCCGCGATCCGCCGCTCCAGCAATTCCCGCTCCAGTTCGGCCCGCGTCACTCCGGCCGAGCCGACTTCCCGGCGTCGTTCCCGCTTCCCCTCCGTCTCAAACGTCTGCCGGATGAACGCAAACGTGTCCGTGTCCGTCCAGTACCGGAATGGTGGGCTTCCAGAGAGCCGCACGTTCTCCTGTTGCAGCACGAACCGCGGATTCGGCGCCAGGCCTGCCTGCTTCATCTCCCCGGCCGCCACGGCAATCCGGCTTTCCCCAGCCCTCAACAGCGGGTGCACGGCGAGCGCTCGCCGAACCGCATCCTTCAGCGTCAAGCTCGTCTGACCCGGCGCCGCCGCGGCGAACAGGGCAATCAGCAGGCACAAACATTTCATAGATTCCAACAACCCACTCCTAACGTATTAGCATGCTCCGTTCCAACTCGGAAGTCGTTCTCCCCTTGGCGGGAGCCCGCCGAACGCCCGCAAACTTTGCGCTCCGCCACCAGTCAACGCTGACTGGATTGCACAGTTCCCCACCGTGCTCCGGCTCCGCATGGGTCTGACGGCGGCGCCAGGTTGCCCCGATGTTTCAAAGGCTTGGCCGCTGCGGGCCCCACAGTGGCATGGCTTGGAGTGCGCCGTGCGCTGCAACGGGGCGTAAGGAGGCAACACAGATGAAACGAATGATCCTGATGACGACGGCCGCAGCGCTGGCGCTCTGGGGCAACGCTCTGTTGGCCCAGAACGACAACCCTGCCCCCGCTGAGAACCCCACCAAGGTCCAGAAGCGGGACCGTATCCACGTCACCGACGGGACCGGGCCGTATCACGACCAGAACCAGGCCCAGAAAGGCAATCCGAGCCGGAAGGGCAACAAGGGCAAACAGGTCAAAGCCAAGCAGGGCCCCGGTGATGGGACCGGGAACCTCGGTGACCGGCCGCAGGACGGCGCCGGCTATGGCGCCCAGTCCGGCCGCCGTAGCGGTCCCATGGACGGCTCCAAGGCTGGCTGGGAAAACAACCCGTCCGGACGCCGGGGTTCGCTCGGCGGATCGGCTGGCACTCGCTCTTCCCGCCGCGGCCGCCGCTGAACTCCGGGCCCGCCGGCGCCGCACCCCGTCCCCGCACGGGACGGGGTGCCCCGGCGGATTGTATACAACGTCGTGCCGGCCGGGCCTTGCCTGCCCGCTACACTGTAAACATGCGGATTCCCCTCTATCAGGTCGACGCCTTCACCAGCCGGCTGTTTGGGGGAAACCCCGCCGCTGTTTGCCCGCTCGAGCAATGGCTGCCCGACGAGACGCTCCAGGCCATTGCCGCCGAGAATAATCTGTCCGAGACCGCTTTCTTCATCCGCCGGGACGGGCGGTGCCTTCTGCGCTGGTTCACCCCGAAGGTCGAGGTCGATCTCTGCGGCCATGCCACGCTGGCCGCCGCTCACGTGCTGCTCAACGTCCTTGCCGCCGGCGGCGACCGCGTCGTCTTCGACACCCGCAGCGGTGAACTGGTCGTCGCCCGCGATGGCGACCGACTGGCGATGGACTTCCCGTCCAAGCCCCCGCAGCCGTGCGAGCCGCCGCCCACTCTGCTCGAGGCCCTGGGCGGCGAGCCGATCGAGGTCCTCCGCGCCGACTACTACCTCGTCGTCTATGGCTCGGAGGCCGAAATCCGCGCCCTCGCGCCCGACTGCCGCCGCCTCGCTCCCCTGGACAGCCCCGTCATCGCCACCGCCCCGGGCGACGAGGTCGATTTCGTCTCCCGCTTCTTCGCCCCCTGCTTCGGCATCGACGAGGACCCCGTCACCGGTTCGGCACATTGCACGCTGATCCCTTTTTGGACCGCCCGCAAGTGCAAGTCGTGGTTTGAAGCCCGCCAGCTCTCCCCCCGCGGCGGGGAGCTGTATTGCGAGGACCGCGGCGACCGCGTTACCATCGCCGGTCACGCTGTCTTGTACCTCGAAGGGACCATCCATCTGTGAACCGGCGACAGTTTCTGGCCACCATGGCCGCGGCCGCCGTTGCCGGCCGGGCAGCCCGCCCCGGCCCGAACATCGTCTTGATCGTCGCCGACGATCTCGGCTGGGGCGACCTGAGCTGCTATGGCCAAAAGATCCTCCGCACTCCGAACATCGACCGGCTGGCTCAGGAAGGCGCCCGCTTCACCGATTTCTACGCCGGCAGCACCGTCTGTGCCCCATCCCGCTGCTCGCTGATGACCGGCCTGCACATGGGCCACGCCACCGTCCGGGGCAATCGCAATCCCGAGGTCCCCCTCCGCCCGGACGACGTCACCGTGGCCGAGGTTCTGAAAACGGCCGGCTATGTCACCGCCCAGTACGGCAAGTGGGGCGTAGGCGGGCCGGTCACGCTCGGGCGGCCCAACTTGCAGGGCTTTGACGATTTCCTCGGCTACCTCAGCCAGTGGCACGCGCACAATTACTATCCCGAGCATCTCTGGGACAACGAAGTCGAACGGTTCATCGCCAACAACCGCAGCGGCCGCAAGGGCACCTACTCGCACGACGTGTTCATGCAGCGGGCGATGCAGTTCCTCGACAAGCTTAACGAGCTGCGGATCGACAACAGCACCGCCGTCTTCTTCACCTCCGACAACGGCCCGCACTCCGAGGGTGGCCACAAGATGGAGTTCTTCGACTCGAACGGACCGTTGCGGGGTATGAAGCGCGACCTGTACGAGGGCGGCATCCGCGTCCCCATGCTCGCCCGCTGGCCCGGCCACATCCCTGCGGGCCGCGTCAGCGACCAACCGTGGGCCTTTTGGGACATCCTTCCGACCTTCGCCGATCTGGCCGGCGTTCCCTGGCCCGACAACATTGACGGCCGCTCTTTCAAGAACGCGCTGCTCGGCCGGCCTCAAAAGCCCCACGAGTATCTCTACTGGGAGTTCCACGAGCGCGGCTTCGATCAGGCCGTGCGCATGGGCCGATGGAAGGCCGTCAAACGCGGGCTCCACGGCAAGATCGAGCTCTATGACCTCAGCTCCGACATCGGCGAGCAGAACGATCTCGCCGCCCGCTACCCGGCCGTCGTCCGCCAGATCGAGCAGATCATGCGCACCGCCCGCACCGACTCGCCCGACTTCCCCGTCTCCGGCCGGCCGCCCAAAGGCGAATCCCGCTAAGGCAGCACCGGAAAGTAGACGGTATAGGTTTCGTCCGTAATCGTGTTCAGCGGCACGAACCGGATGCCGACTTCCTGCCCGACGCTTCTATAGCCGCCCAACCAGGTGCGCCACTGGCGTTCGTTGTCCGGCGCCAGAAACGTGGCCGGCTTGTCCTTGTCTCCATAGAGCACCCGCTGCTCGCCCGTCAGTCCGGCCAGCACGACCGGCCCGTTCATGAACGCCACGGTGTCCGGCGCATCGGGCAGCGGGACGGCGCTGAGACCCATTGGCAGGATCAGCCGCAGCCGGTCTTCCTTCCAGGCGCGGCGGACCGTGACCCACGTCGACGGCAGCGACTCGATGGGCTGCTCCTGGCCGTTCACGGTCAGCGTGGCCGCCTCCTGAAGCCACCACGGCAGCCGCAGCCGCAGCGTGAACTCGACCGGCCGCTCCGCCGCCACCGCCAGCTCGATCGCCCAGCGGTTCGGCCGGTGCACGGGATCCTGCGCGAGGTGCACCCGGTGGTCGTCCGCTTCGGGGTCGAAACTCTGCCGCAGCCGCACCGCAATCCCGCCCTGCTCCCAGACCGCTTCCGAAGGGATGTACTGCGCGACCGCCAGCCCCGCCTCGTCCCGGTAATAGATGTAGCGGTCATGCCGGGTGTGCGCCTGCACCAGCGTGCCGTGGCAGCACCAGAAGTCGTTCGTCGGCGTGCCCCATATCTTGCGCCCGCCCGGCGCCAGCGGCAGGAAATAGGCCACCATCCCCGTTCTGGGATGCTGCTGCGCCAGGATCCCGTTGTAAAGGTTCCGCTCGATGTAGTCGGCGTACTCGACCTCGCCGGTCCACCGGAGCAGGTAATCGGCCAGCCGGATCATGTTGTACACGGTGCAGTGCTCCTGGGTCTTGTCGCTGAGCCGCGCGGCGAAGGAAAACGGCGGCGTCCAGATCTCCCCGCTGGTTTGGCCCCCGGTGCAGAAGTACCCGCGGCCGGTTACGGCCGACTTCCAGTAAGCTTTGGCGATCTCGGCCCACCGCGCCTCCCCGGTCACCTCGTAGCAGCGGGCTGCGCCGTGCGCCTCGGGAATCGTCGTATTGGCGTGCTTGTTGGTCAGGGGATCCTTGCCGTCCAGCAGGGCTTGGAACAGCCGCCGTCGCTCGTAGCGCCGGATTAAGTCGAGGTAGACCGGCTCGCCGGTGATGCCGTAGAGGTCGGCCCAGACCTCCAGCATGCCGCCGGTCTCCACGTCGAGAATATCGTCCATCTGCTCCGGCGAGAAGCGGCCCGTCCATTCGTGGAACCACGCGGCGAACTTCCCGGCGATCTCCAGGGCCTCCTTGTTGCCCGCCAGCCGGTACATATCGATCAGCCCCATGAAGGTCTTGTGGATCGTATAGTGCGGAGCCCAGACAGGCCGGCCCTCAGCGACCCAGAACAGGTACTTCTGCGGGATCGATGCGGCCCATTGCCCGCCGTTGCGCTCCTGCACGCGGGCCAGCTCGGCAACGATGTGATCGGCCTTCGCCTTGGCCTCGGCGTCGCCGGCGCCTCCGGCCAGGTACGCCGCCGCCGAAAGCCAGTGACCGAGGAAGTGCCCGCGCAACTGGCAGGTCGGCGACTCCCAGCCCCAGTGGATGTCGTCGCCGCGCTCCCGCTCGCCCATCGCCGTCATGCGGAACCGCGGGTTCCACAGGCCGGCCTCGAAGTAAAAGTTCTGGAGAAGGTTCCGGTTCTTCAGGCCGAGCACGTATTCGCGGTTCAGCCGGAAGCGCTCCGCGAACGCCCCGGGCAGCAGTTTCACCTTGCCCGGTGGAATCGGATGGAGTTTTTCGACGTTGGCGCCGGCGCCCCAAAGCCCGGCGCCCGCCCAAACAAACAGGCCGGCAACAACAGCACTCCGCATGCCGGCCATTCTACCCGACGCCGCTGCCGGCCTCGGTCGCCATCTCCCCGTCCTTAATCGTGACCACGCCCTGACCCCCGCTGTCCTAGAGGCCTCCCGGACCCGGCGCTGACCCGTGCGTGCCCATCGCGGTCACTTCCACGCCGGCTAACTCCCCGGCAGCGCGAAGATCGACTTCGATGTTTAGGCCTTTCGCGGAAAGCACACAATAAGCCGTTACTTTTTCTTGCAGTTCGGATATCAAGTCACCTAACATCACAACCTCCCCTGAGTGGATTGAGCCTTTCGTCCTTGAGGTCAATCGGCCCCAACTTACCGCGAGTCGCGGCCGGACACAAGCTTGAAGGCGACGCCACTGTCACCCGGTCCATCCTCTCCGGCGCGCCTTCAGGGGCGGTCAGCGTCCGGCCCCTGGAGCCGCTCGAGCAGATGCCGGCGGCGATCAGTCGCCGGCTCAACCGGAACAAGGCGTTGGACCCGGGCCGCGTCCAGGGGCGCCTGATGGCCGCGCGGGACGGCGTCGAGGTCCCGGCCGGCTTCAGCCGCTGCTGCGAGTTCTACCTCCAGCGCCGCGTCACCGCCGGGGACCCGCAGGGCCGCCCGGCCCGGACAGCTTCCCACGCCCGGCCCGGCGCCCCAGCCCAAACACGACATTTCTACTTCGCACAAAAGGCGAAGTTTCTATTTTGCGTTGACAATTCACAATTCAGAGCTTGACAGACTCCGCGCCGCCGCCTACAATTTCGGGCAAAAGGGGGTGTCGAATGTCACACCGCACACTCGAATGGCCTTGCATTGTTCTCGTTCTGGCGGCCGTACTTTCGGCTCAAGTACAGTCGGGAACCATTGTGGGAACGGTGACGGACCCCACCGGGGCAGTCGTGCCGGCAGCGCAGATCACGTTGCGGAACGAGGCTACGGGGTTTCAGCGGGTTGTCGAAACCAATCCGAGCGGCCGATTTGTGGCCTACTCCATCCCGACGGGGCTTTATACAATCACTGTACAGGCCGACGGTTTCCAGCGGCTGGAACGCCGGGGCGTGCAGCTTACCGCCGCAGCCACCGTCGATGTGCACCTCGAACTGACACTGGGCAGCGTCACGGAAACGGTTGAAGTGACAGGCGCGGCCCCGCTGCTCCAGACGCAGGAGGCCGCTGTTTCTCACCTGGTCGACAACCAGGAGATCATCAACCTCCCGCTCAACGGGCGCAGCTTCACCCAGCTCGTCACGCTCGCTCCCGGGGCCGGGGTCGGTTCCAGCGGCAACCTGAACACCTCTGTCTATGCGATGCGTGCTCCCGCCAACATCACCGTGAACGGCGCTTCCGCCCAAAACAACACCTACCTCGTCGACGGTATCTTCAATCGCATGCTTTGGCTCAACACCTTGGTCATGGTGCCCACTATTGACGCCATCCAGGAGTTCCGTGTTATGACGAGTAATTACTCGGCGGAATACGGCTCCTCAGCCGGTGCGGTCACGGTCGTGCAAACTAAATCCGGGACCAACGAACTGCACGGCAGCGCCTATGAATTCCTCCGCAACGACAACCTGGACGCCAACACCTTTTTCAATAACCGCGCCGGCCTGCCCAAGCCCGCGTTCAACCGCAACGAGTTTGGTGGCGCCGTCGGCGGCCCCATCATCCGCGACAAGCTTTTCTTCTTCGGGGATTATCAGGGACTCCGAATCCGCCAGCCACGCGATTTCACGGCCACGATACCGAGCCCGGCTCAGCGCCGAATGGTCCAGACAGGCGACTTCAGCAATTTGGGCGCGACCATTTATGATCCATTCAGCGTCGCCGGGGGCCGGCGCCAGCCATTTGCCGGTAACCAGATCCCGGCCAACCGCCTCGACCAGCCGGCGGTCACGCTGATCAGCATGGTGCCGGACCCGAACCTCGGCGCCAACCAGCTTCGAGTGAACCCGAAGCTTTCCCAACGCACGGACCAGTTCGACATCCGCAGTGATTACAACCTCGGCCCCGACGACCGCCTGTTCGTCAAGTACAGTTACGATGACACCGACTTGGACACGCCGGGCACGATCCCGGCGCCACCGGATGCTCGCGCCTTTGTCGGCCCGTGGTTAGCCTCCCAAGGAGGACCCAACAGCGGCACCATCACGCCGCTGAAGAACCAGTCGTTCACGCTGGGCTACACCAATCCTCTCAGCTCCGCCACCATCCTGGAGAACCACTTTGGGATTGTGCGCTGGGACCAACGGATCACCCCCCACGCCGCGGCTGAGCGATTAAACTCGGCCGATCAGCTCGGCGTCCCCGGCGTCAACGTCAATGAAAAGGCATTCGGCCTGCCTGCCTTCGAGATCGCCGGCGGGTTCAACACTCTCGGGCACGGCAACACCTTTCCGGAAGACTCGAAAACGACCAGCGTACAGATCGACGGCAATGTCACCACCATTCGCGGCAACCATACGCTGAAATTCGGCGCTCAGTATCTCCGCCACTGGTTCGACGGCTTTTCGGCTTTCCCGGTCCGCGGCACGTTTAACTATAACGGTCAGTTCACCCGGCAAATTGGGTCCGGCGGGGCGCAGACAGCGCTGGCGGACTTCGCCCTCGGCGCGTTCTCATCATTGTCGCGCAACATCCTCACCGGTGAAGGCTTCCGCATGCGCTTCTGGCAGTTCAACTGGTTTGCCGAGGACACTTGGCGGGTCACCGGCCGATTCACCATTAATTTCGGCGTCCGCCACGAAATCCAGGCCCCGCCCTGGGACGCCGACAATGAGTGGGCCAACTTCGATGTGGAAAATCCGCGCCTCGTGCTGCCGAACCAGGACGGCTTCAACCGGGCGCTGCGCGAACTGGACGCCAACAATTTCGGACCGCGCCTCGGGCTGACCTACCGCATCACCGACTCTACCGTGTTTCGCTCGGGCTTTGGCGTCAGTTTCGTGGAGCCGGGCCAGGGAGGCGGGCAGCTTTACAAGAACCAGCCGTTCTTCTTCGGTCAGACCCTCACCACCGACCAGAACGGCGTGCCGGAGCGCCTCACCTCCGACGGTATCCCGGCGCCGGCGCCGCCGGACATCAGCGATCCGCGCACGATTCGGGGAAATATTGAAGCTTGGGATATGGGTCTGGAACTCGCCGAGATGATCTCCTGGAGCGGTGGCATTCAACAGGAGCTGGGCTTTGACACGGTCCTTGACGTCGCCTATGTCGGCACCAGGGGCAACCGCCTTATCCGCCAGTACAACATGAACCAGTCCATCCCGGGCCCCGGCGCTCAGGGGCCGCGGCGCCCCTTCTTCGCAGCCCTGCCGCAGGTCGCGAATATCCAGTATCGAACCAACGCCTTCAACAGCTCATTCCACTCTTTGCAGACGAAAGTCCGCAAGCGCTACTCCGATGGACTGACGCTGCAACTCTCCTACACGTACTCGAAATACTTGTCGAATGCCGCGAACATCAACGGTGGTGGCAACGGCCCCCCGCAAGATTTCCGCTGCTTCGCCTGTGAGTGGGGTCCGGCGCCGGACGACGTTCGGCACCGCGTGATCCTCAACCACTTTTACGAACTTCCTTTCGGCGCCAAGCGCCGGTATGCTAATCGCGGCGTGCTGTCGCATATCATCGGCAATTGGGACATCAGCGGCATCTGGACGATGCAGACCGGCCGTCACTTCACGCCCCAGATGGCCGCCAGCAACTCGAATTCGGCCGGCGGCGACCCACAGCGCCCTAACCTGATTGGCAATCCTGTACTCCCTCCCGGTCAACGCACGATCGATCGCTGGTTCGATGCCCGCCTCGACGTAACCGGTGCGCCGTTCGCCACGCCGGCACAGTTTACTTTCGGCAATCAGGGACGGGGCATCCTCGATGGTCCCGGCCTGTTTAATGTGGACCTCGGCATCCACAGGGTTTTTCCCGTCGGGGAGCGCTTCCGGCTCGGGTTTCGATGGGAGATGTTTAACGCCTTCAACCGCCCGAACTTCGAAGATCCGAACGCCGCCATCGGCGGCAATAACGCCGGCCGAGTGCTGCAAACCGGGCCGGCCCGTGTTATGCAACTTGGCCTGAAATTGGAGTTTTGAGCCGCTGAACTCTTGGTTCTTCGAGGGGCACCCGACTCGGGGGCTCACGGTGCGGGTCAGCGAAAACTCTTCTCCGGAGCCGCTTACACCACCGTCACCCGGTAGCTCCGCTCCGGCGCGCCTTCGGGGGCGGTCAGCGTCCGGCCGGCGGCTTCGGCGGAGACGTAGTACTCGGCCAGTTCAGCCTCGGGCGGCAAGGGCCCGAGAAAGGCTTCGTAGGTCCTCCTGCCGAGAAGTTTGGCGGCGGCCGAGCGCCATTGGTTCTCTCCGCGGAGCCGGATGTGTAGTTGGACGCGCTCGGGCGCCGGACCGCCCGGGGCCACGATCATGAGGCGCGTCCTGATCCGCGGGTCGAGGAGGCCCGGCCGGGTGGGCAGAAAGATCCTCGGCGGGGCTTCGGCGTCCGGCCCTGTCACCTCGGCAAACAGTTTCTCCATCTCGGCCGGCATGGCACCCAGATACTCCTGGATGGAGAGCGGCAGGCGGTATAGCGCCAGCCGGACGAACTTGATGTGCTTGGAGGCGAGCGTTCCCAGGTCGTTTCTCGTCGCCGCGATCCGCTGGAAGGCCAGCATGGCCCGGCGCACCTCGGGGGCCAGCTTCATCCACAACGGCACGGCTTCGCCTCTGGCCAGGTCGCGCGCCTCGTCCGGCCGGCCCGCTTTCTCGAGCTCGCCGGCTTTCTCGAGCACCCTGTGCAGCCGCCGCGCCAAGAGCCAGCAGTCGGCGTAGGGCACCAGAAACTCGACATGGCCCGCCAGGTACGCCAGCCGCTCCTTCTCGTACGCCGAACCTGCGGCGGCGACGAGCTTCCGCAGTTCCGTCCGCACCTCCTTCTGTGAGGCGATCACCGCCGGGGCCGGCTCGGAATCCCGCCAGTATACGAACGCTTCGCTGTAGTCGCCAGAGAACCCCTGGGTCACGGCGTGGCCGTCCTTCACCTCGCCCGTCCAGGTGGACAGCAGCTTGCGGTTCCGGTCGATGTCTTCGAGCACCGCCGCCAGCCGTTCGGCGCGTTCGCCTGCCGCCTGCGTCCGGGCGTAGGCACGGTAATACTCCAGCGGGGCCAGGCGGCGGTCCCACAGCGCCCGGGCGAAGTAGCCGGCGGTCGGATCGACGATGCGGTGGCGCCAGTGGATGCCGAGCATGCCCTGGCAGCCGTACTTCTCCGAGAGGTCCACGTCGCGGCGGAACCGGTGGGCGTGAAACTGCGCCTGCCACATGCCCGGGTCATCTTCGAGCCATGGGATCGGCCACCGCTCGCGGTCCTCGAGCTGGGCGAAGACCTCGTGCACCGGGTCCCAGCCGAGCGAATCGCTGAGGCAGGAGAAGATCACGTCGCCCGGCAGCTTCTGGTGGAAGTGCTCGAAGTGACGGGCCACACCGCCCCAGCCGGAGAGCACCAGCCGCTTGTCCGGCGCGTGCCGCCGGAGGAAGTCGTGCGCTTGCAGGAACGGGGTCACCGACAGCGGCACCCCCGTGCGGCGGCTCTCCCAATTCATCTGCTCGTCTTCCCACAGCCAGACGTGGTCGACGTCCGGGTAGGCTTCCAGCAACTGCGCCAGCCGCGTCTCGAGCAGCTTGCGCGCCGTGACCGATTCGATGTCGAACCGGCCCACGGTCCGGCGCCGCGGCGGCAACTGATCGGGGCGCACCTCCGGTGGCAGCGCCCGCCAGATTTCGTCGGGGATCTGGTACGGTTCGAAGCCGATGCCGGTCTGGATGCCGAGCCGCCGGGCGTAGGCGAACGCTTTTCGCAGGAGCGCCCGCGTGGCCTCGGCCGTCTCCCACGGGTCGCGGGTCAGCCGCGTCGCGTCCGAGCCGAACACTTCCCGGTCATAGAACTGGGCGGCGCCCATGGTGAAGCGCGACGTGCGCACCGGCAGATAGCCCCAGCGGTGGGTCGCCGTCGTGTCCAGGAACGCCAAATGGCCGGCGCCGCCGAACTCGAACGAGAGATAGGATTCGGCCCACTGCTCGCCGCCCGTGTAAACATGCATGCCGAACAGGTTGAGGCGCATCCGCAGCATGGCCTCGAAGTAGGCCAGGAAGTCCTCTTCGTTGTAGACGGTGATGCAGTTCAAAAAGTCCGGCCACGGCAGCAGCCCGCGCCGGGCGAACCGCGGCCGGCCGGACCACGGCCGGTTGTCCGGCGGCAGCAGGAGCTCCGGCGGCGGCTCGACGGGATAACTTTCGCCGTCGATGCCGAAGAAGGCGCCCTGGCGTTCGAGGAAATCGAACACCGCCAGCGGCAAGGCGGCATCGTCGCCGGCGGTGAAGCGCAACTCGTTTGGCCCGGCGGCGATCTCGTACGCTTCGCGATCCTCGAAGCGCCCAGGCTCGAGCCGGAGGCGCGCCGCCAACTCGCCTTCGCCGGCCCGCACCCCTGTTTCAGCGAACCGCACTTCGGCCGGCAGGCGGAGGTTTTCCAGCCCGCGCACCAGCTCCCGCGCGGCGAGCCGGGTGCGGAAACTCGCCTCTTCAGCCGCCTCCACCAGGATGCGCTGGAATTTCTGGCCCCTGAGCGCCAGTGCTGCGGCGGCCCCCGCGGAGGCCAGCTCGAGGAACTGCCTGCGGCTCTGCGACATGATGGAGAACACCGTATCACAGGGCGGCTCCGCCGCTAAAGGCCAGGGCGGAGGTGATTGTGGCTTCCGCCGGGCCGGATTATGCCATTCTGAAATCATGGCGGCACGAAAGATGACCTTCTCGCTCCCGGAGGACCTGGCGAAAGAGTTCACCGCACGGGTGCCGGCCAGGGCGCGATGTCAATTCGTGGCGAACGTCCTCCGCAAGAGCTTTGAAGACGAGGAGGAAAAAATCATCCAGGCCTGCAAGCTGGCCAATCGAGACGCGGACGTGCGGGCGGTGGGCAAGGAGTTCGAAAGGATCGAGGACGGGATCGAGGAACGGTGGGATGACACCGAAGCGAGGTGAAGTCTGGCGGGTAGCCCTCGATCCGACGGTGGGATCAGAGACTGCCCAGACCCGGCCGTGCCTTGTCCTGGGGCGGAACGCGGTGAACGAGCACCGCCGCACGGTTGTCGTCGTTCCCCTCTCCACCACGCCGGTGGCCCGGCCGCCGATTACGGTCGCGGTTCGGGCCGGGAAATGCTCGCTGTCGAATCAGCGCTGAAGACTGTGCTCCAGTTGAGTTGACTACTTCCGGCTCAGCACGTAGTAGAAGGCGAAGCGGTCTTCGCCCGGCTCGATGTAGTCCTCCAAGGCGGCCAGCAGGATGGGCGAGAGCTCCGGCGAGACCCACTTGCCGATGAGCGTGTTCTCATCGATGGCCCGGATCTCGTCGTGGAATGTGGTGAAGTCGTCGAGCCGCACGAACTCGTCGGTGAACTGCACGTCCATTTCGCCCCGCAGCAGCCCCAGGCGGTACCGCCCCTCCATCTTTCGCCCCGCTTGCCGGAACTGAAGCCGGAACACGACCGGATTGGCCTGGTTCAACAGGCTGATGTTCGGCTGGGTTAGGAAGACCAGGTGGCCTTCCCAATCGCCGGCCAGTTGCGCTGCCGTGGGGGCGCTGACTCGCGGGTCGGCGAAGATGCGGTGGTGGTCTTCGACCGACATCTTCTCGAACGGATAGTTGTGCCGCTCCATCACGAAGGTGGCGAACTCGATTCCGTGCGGAAAGTCGCCCAGGTGCATGACGCCGATGGCGCTGTCGCGGTCGATGACCTTGATCGTGTCATAGACGATCTTGTACGGCTGATTCAGGTAGGTGAGCAGAAGCACCTTGTCGCCCTGGCGGAAGTACCGCCGGTCATTGTTCGGATAGGGGACTTCGCGGACCTCGGGCTTTCCGGGCAGAGAGTGGAGCTCATAGTTGACGACGTGGCCGATGGCGCGCCCGTCCTCGACCCGGTCGAACCGCTTCCAGAAGCTGCCGCCGGCAAACGCCGCACCGGACTTCGCCGCCGCGCCGCCGAGCCCGGCCGTGCGCACGCGCTCCTCCCAGCCGAGCACGCTGTCCCGGGCGAAGGAGCCTTTCCAGAACGAGTCGCGGAAGATGCGCTTCTTGTCGAAATCGATCCGCACTTCGCCGGTGTTGACGAGGGTCTGAAGCGGCAGCCCCGGCGAGTCGCGCAGGATGGCCTGCAATTCGGCTGTTGGCCGCGTGCTGAAGAAGTCCGGCGCGTCGGCGCCCCGCAGCACCGCGGCCCGCACGTCCTCCAGCAGGATGCCGGGCGCCGGGGCCAGCGGGTCGTACTCCTGCATCACGAACCGCGTGGTGAAGGCCAGGAACCGGAGCTGGGCCTGGAGCTGCAACAGGGGGTCGCTGGTGTTGGTGACGCGGAACGAGCCCAGGAAATCGGTCAGATTCCGCACCGCCGCCAGGTCCTCGAAAGTGCGGAACTTGAGGTAGCCGGTTCCCAGTTCGCTCCGGCCCTCCGGTTTGTCCTCGTAGATGTGGCAGAACAGCGTCGTATAGTCTTCGAGCACCTCCTGCATCGCCCGCACGCCGCCCGAGTCGTCCTTCTGCATGTACTTGCGCCCTTCGAGCGTGAAGCGCCGCCCCTCCGGCGACTGGAACTCCAGGTGGTAGCGCATTTCGGCCTCTTTGGTAGCCTCGTTGACGCGCAGGTAGTTGAACAGGCTCCGCCGCTCATCGAGCGGGAAGGTCACCGGGCCGGCGTCCTCGAATCTGCCGAAAGTGATCGTGCCGCTGACGCGGGCTTCGTGGGCCGCCCCTTCGATGAACTCGTTGATGTCGCCGACCGTCATGCGCACTTTGAAGCTCAGGTCGGCCGACTTCTCGCTCCGGCCGTCCCAGGCAGGCGGCCCGCCGGGGTTCCACCAGCCGACCATCTTCTCGTCGAAGGTCAGCCCGAGCCCGCTTGGCAGGTGCGTGTCCAAAAAAGGCCGGATCAGCCGGTTGGCCGGCATCTCCTTGCCCTGGGCGCGGCTCAGCAGGTAATAGAAGCCGAAGCGCTTTGCTCCGCCAGCCTCCTCGGTGTGCAGCAAGCCGAGCGAGGCTGCCGGAATCAGCGCCGCCGCGCCCGGCGGCAGCGTCATGACGTACTTGCCGATCATCAGATCCGCATCGAGCTTCCGGATCTCGTCATGGAACGGCGTGAAGTCGTGCAGCTGGAAATGATTGGCGACAAAGCTCGGTGTCACCAGCCCTTCGAGCAGGCCCAAGAGTTGGTAGCGCGCCTCGAGCCGCCCATCCGGCTTCAGGTCGAACTTCAGATAGGCGAGGCTGCCGGCGTGGTTCGCGTTCGAGATCGCGTCCATCCGCCAGACACCATGCAGCTCCTCCTTTGCCGGCGCTGACGCCTGCTCCCACAACTGCCGGTGGTCCTCGACCGTCATCTGATCGAAGCCGTAGACGCGCGTCATCGGGAAGGTGAACAGCCGCAGGCCGCGCGGAAACACGCCGAGGTAGACGCGCCCGAGGAGCAGGTCCTCGTTGATCACCTTGAACACGTCGTAGTAGCCCTGCCACGGTGGATCGTCGTAGGTCAGCAGGATGTAGCGGCCGGGCGCGAGGTCCCCCCGCCGCTGCTTCAGCTCAATTTCCTTCAGCGTGTTCCGCGCCCGGATGCGGCCGTCGGTGTCGCTGGTGATGCCGGCGTACTGGCGCCCCTTCTTGAAGAACTCCTTCTTGAAGGCCGTGAACAGCAGCGCCGACAGGTCGTTAAGCACGTGGCCCTTGGGGAAGAAGCCTTTCCAGTAGGCGTCGTTACGGATCGTTTTGGCCGCTGGATCGACCTTGCGCTGGCCGCTGTTGACCATGACGTCGATGCCCATCGTCGGCGCCCGCCGGAACAGCTTCTCGAGCTCGCTCTCCGGCCACGTGATCACCTCCCGCGCGTCGATGGCGCGGAATCCGACGCTCACCTTCGGCTGCGGGTAGGCCTCGCCCTGCCGGGCCCGGACCAGGCGTTCGGCGATCCGCTCGGCCAGCGCCGAGATCGTGAGGAAGGGATTCACGCCCAGCGCGGTCGGCATCAGCGAACCGTCGCATACGAACAGGCCCTGGTGGACGCTGCCGTCTCCGGAAAATACCCGCCCGAACTCGTCCACGGCGCCCTGCATGTAGTCTTCTCCGAGCGGGCAACCGCCGAGCGGATGGGCCGTGATCAGGTGGCGCTGGTCGAAGATCGTCCACAGCGGATTCTCGATGAAGCTCGCCCCGAGCGCCCGCGAATGCCGCCGCAGCTCTTCGTTGATGCGGGTGAAAACGACCTGGCGGCCGACGTCGTCCCACACGATCGACAGACGGCCGTCCTTCTCAAACCATGGCGCGTCGAACTCCATCGTGCCTTTGGCGTCGTCGAATCCCATGCAGAGGTAGAGCATGGTGTGATTCATGGCCCCGTGGGGGTCGTCGGGGTTGAAGGGGTTGAGGTCCCGCAGCACGCGCCCGCGCTCCTCGAGCTCGTCGCCGGCGTCGGTGTCCTCGCCCCGCAACGCCGCAAACGCGGCCTTGGCCGCCGCCACGTAGGCGCTGGGAAACGACAGATCCTCGATCGTGAACCGCAAGTCGACGTCGCGGGAGCCGTTGTAGCGCAGCACGCCGACAATGGTCGGTCCCGGAGCGATAGCGGCCCGCGGGCTGTCCGGCCGATTGCCGAAGCCGAGCACGTTGGTCTGGTAGTCGGAGTTATAAGCCAGCCCGAAGAAGTCGCCGTTGCCGGTGAAGCCGGTGCCCAGCGCCGGCGAGACCTTGAGCCCGTGCATCTCCGAGCGCATCAGGATTTCGGTGGTGTTGACGGCCCCCGCCGCCAGGATCACGTTCCCGGCGTCGAGCGTGAACTTCCGGCTCGAGCGCGGGCTGGGGTAATGGCGGCCGTGGATGCGCCAGCCGCCCCCGTCGAGCTTTTCGATCCATTCGACCTTGGTTTGGGTAAAGATCTCGGCGCCGCCGTTGCGCGCCATGGGCAGATAGTTCATGTAGAGGGTATTCTTGGCGCCCACGTTGCACCCGGTGACGCAGTCGCCGCAGTCGATGCACGGCTTTTGGGGCACGCCGTAGGGGTTGACGCCGTTCCGATCGAAGTTGACCGTAATATCCAGCGCGCGCGCCTCGATGCCCAGTTGGCGTCCGCGCCGGGCCAACGCCTGGACCTTCAGCAGCTCGGCCGCCCGCGGATGCGGCCTTGCGCCCAGCACGTTCTTCGCCCTCTCATAGTAGGGGCGTAGCGATTCCAGGGTCAGCGACGCCGGCCAACCGGACTTCCGGAACACCTCCGCGTCCGGTACGATGGCGACATTGGCGTTGATCAACGACGTCCCCCCGAGACCCGAGCCTTTGATCACCGAAATGTCCCGGTAGTTCAGGAATTCGTACAGCCCCAGCGGGTTCAGCTCGCTGCGGCGCTCCCGCAGCGCTTCGGAGGCCGAGTCCGGAAACTTGCCCACCTCCCACTCGCGGCCGCGCTCGAGGATGCATACGGAAGGCTTCGGATTCAGGTTTGCCGTCGCCAGCCGCGCCGCGGCGATTGCTCCGCCATAGCCGGAGCCGACGATCACGAAGTCATAAGCGGGTTTTCTCTGGTCCCAGGGTTTTGACAGCATCTAGCCCCTCCTTACTCGACACAGTATGCCGCAAAACCCACCCCCCGCACAATTTCGGGGACAGGCGATGAAATCCGGCATCGGGGCGCGGCGCGGATCTGGCGAGCGAGAATTTGGTGATTTCGTAGCCTGTCCCCGAAATTGGTTAAGCTACCAGGGGAGGCTGGAATCGGCATGACCAGCAGAGAACGGGTGCGGGCGGCTCTGAATCATCAGGAGCCGGACTGCATTCCCGTCGATTTCGGCGGCACCGCCGTCACCGGCATCCACGTCAGTTGCGTGGCCGGCCTGCGGGATTACTACGGGCTGGAGAAACGTCCGGTGAAGGTTCACGAGCCGTACCAGATGCTGGGGCTGGTGGAAGATGACCTGAAGGAAGCCATGGGTATAGACGTCGAGGGGGTCTTTCCCCGCAAGACCCTGTTCGGCTTCGAGAACCGCGGCTGGAAGGAGTGGCGGTTCAACGGCCTTGACGTGCTCGTTCCCGAGGACTTCCGCACGACGCTCGACGAGAACGGAGATATCCTCATCTACCCTGAGGGCGACACCTCCGCGCCGCCGAGCGGCCGGATGCCCCAGGGGGGGTTCTTCTTTGACACCATCGTCCGCCAGGAGCCGATCGACGAGGATCACCTCAATGTCGAGGACAACCTGGAGGAGTTCGGCCCGCTGACCGAGGCCGATCTCGAGCATTACCGCGCCGCTGTCGCTGAGGCCAAGGGCAAGGGCCGGGCGGTCATCATGGGCACGCCGGGCACCGCTTTCGGCGACATCGCTCTGGTGCCGGCGCCGTTCCTGAAGCGTCCCAAGGGGATTCGCGACATCGCCGAATGGTACATGTCCACGCGCATCCGCCGGGATTACATTCATGCCATTTTCTCGCGGCAGTGCGAGTACGCGCTGGAGAACCTGGCCCGGCTGCACCGCGTGGTGGCCGACGGCGTGGACGCGGTCTTCCTCTGCGGCACGGATTTCGGCACCCAGACCTCGTCGTTCTGTTCCGCCGCCACGTTCAACGAGCTCTGGCTGCCCTACTATCAGAAGATCAACGACTGGATCCACACCCACACGAACTGGAAGTGCTTCAAACATTCCTGCGGATCGGTCGAGCGCTTCATTCCGTCCTTCATCGAAGCGGGCTTCGACATTCTTAACCCCGTGCAGTGCTCGGCGGCCCACATGGAGGCCGAGCACCTGAAATCCAGCTATGGCGACCGCCTGGTGTTTTGGGGGGGCGGCGTAGACACGCAGCGGGTGCTGCCGTTCGGAACTCCGGAGCAGGTGCGCCGCCAGGTGCTGGAGCGTTGCCGGATTTTCTCCAAGAACGGAGGCTTCGTATTTAACTCGATTCACAATATCCAGGCCAACACCCCGGTCGAGAACATCGTGGCCATGATCGACGCCGTCCACGAGTTTTCAGGGCGCCGGACTGGGAACAGCAAATCAGTGATTGTCTGAACCGCAGAGGTGCGCGATGGAAGCGACATTCCGACTGAACGTCAACGGCAGACCGGCAACCATCAGGACCGAGCCCGAGCGGCGGCTCCTGGATGTCCTCCGCGAGGACCTGGGTCTGACCGGCACGAAGTACGGCTGCGGCGAGGGCCAATGCCGCGCCTGCACGGTGCTTATCGACGGCCGGCCGGCCTTGTCCTGTCTGATGCCGGTCTCGCAAGCCGCCGGCAAACAGATCGTCACGATTGAGGGCATCGCCGACGGCGACCGGCTGCACCCGGTGCAGGCGGCTTTCCTGGAGGAAGGCGCCATGCAGTGCGGCTACTGTGTGCCCGGCATGATCCTGTCCGCGATCGGCCTGCTCCACCGCAACCCGAACCCGAGCGACGAGCAGATCATCGAAGCAATGAACGGCAATCTGTGCCGTTGCTGCGGCTACCCGAAGATCGTGGCGGCGGTACGCCGGGCGGCGCGAGCCGCCACATCGCCGGCAGGAGGAGGTGCGTGATGGCGAAGGAGATGGTTCCCGCCCGGGCGGATTTCGAACCGGAGCGGTATGAGCTGCGGGAGTCGGGGCGCTACCACTTTGAGCTCAGTCGCCGGGAGCTGTTTTCAATCGCCGGCGCCGGGCTGCTGATCTCGGCGACCCAGGCGCGCGGGCAATCTCCTGGTGGGGCGGGCGAGGGGACGGTTTCGGCGCGGCTGCATATCGCGGACGACGGCCGCATCACCGTCATGACCGGCAAGGTCGAGGTCGGTCAGGGATCGCGCGCCGAGCTGACGCAGGCGGCGGCCGAGGAGCTCCGCGTGCCGGCTGACCGGATCGTGCTCGTCATGGCCGACACCGCGCTGACGCCGGACGACGGAGGCACAGCAGGCTCCCGCACGACGCCGTCCACGGTGCCCGCAGTGCGCAAAGCGGCCGCTGCGGCGCGCGAGATCCTGGTCGAGTTTGCGCGCCGCGAGTGGGGGCTGCCCGGCCAGCCGTTGACTGTCCGCGACGGGGCGGTCACGGACCCGGCCGGCGAGCGAAGCTTGAGCTACGCCGAACTGGCGCGCCTCGACGGGGCCGACCGGGCCTTCGAGCGCGCCGTTCCGCCGGATGTGACGCTGACGGCGGTGAAGGACTGGCGGGTGATGGGGACATCGGTGCCGCGGCCCAACGCCCGCGACATCGTCACCGGCGCTCACCGTTTCCCCTCCGACATCCGGCGGCCGAACATGCTCTACGGCAAAGTGCTGCGGCCGCCATCCTACGGAGCGGCGCTGCTGAGCATCGACCTGACGCCGGCTCAACAGATGCCGGGCGTTGTGGTGGTGCGCGACGGGGACTTCGTCGGCTGTGCTGCCCCGACCTCCTACCGGGCGCAGCAGGCCGTCGAGGCCATTCTAAAGACCTGCACCTGGAGCCGTCCGCCCCACCCTTCGAGCAAGGAGCTGTTTACCTACCTCAAGCAAAACGCGGCGACCGGTGAAGGCGGCTCGCGAGCGCCGCGCCTCCGCGCACGGGGCTCGCTGGAGGAAGGACTGGGCGCGGCCCGCCAGACCCTCCAGGCGGCCTACGAGGTCTCTTACATCCAGCACGCCCCGATGGAGCCGCGGGCGGCCGTGGCGGAGTGGGAAGACGGCCGGCTGACCGTGTGGACGGGCACCCAGCAGCCGATGCGCGTTCGCCGCGAGCTGGCCGAGGCTTTTCGCTTGCCCGAGGGCCGGGTCCGGGTGATCGTCCCCGACACCGGCGGGGGGTTCGGAGGCAAACACACCGGCGAGGCCGCCGTCGAAGCCGCCAGAATCGCCAAGGCCGCCAGCCGTCCCGTCTCTCTGCGCTGGAGCCGGGAGGAGGAATTCACGTGGGCGTATTTCCGCCCGGCCGCCCTTATCGAAGTCCGCGCGGGGCTGGATGCGGACGGACGCCTGCTGGCCTGGGAGTTCACCAACATCAATTCAGGGACCGCCGCGTTGGAGTCGCCTTACGAGATCCCCCACACGCGGGAGCAGTTTCAGTATTCTGATTCGCCGCTGCGGGAAGGGTCCTACCGTGTGCTGGCGGCCACCGCGAACAACTTCGCGCGCGAGTCCTTCATGGACGAACTCGCCGCGGCCGCCGGGCGGGATCCGCTCGAATTCCGGATGGCGCACCTCAACAATGAGCGGCTCAAAGCGGTCCTGGACGCGGCGGCGAGTCGCTTCGGCTGGCGGCAGCGCCGGGCCGAGCGGCAACCCGGTCGCGGCGCCGGCCTGGCCTGCGGCACCGAAAAGGGCTCTTACGTCGCCGCTTGCGTCGAAGTGAGCGTCGATCGGGAGCGGGGCGCCATTCGCGTGCTCCGAATCTGCCAGGCGTTCGAGTGCGGGGCCATCATCAACCCTGACAACCTTCGCGCCCAGGCCGAGGGCTGCATCATCATGACGCTCGGCGGAGCGTTGAAGGAGGAGATCCAGTTCGAGGACGGGCGCATTCTCAATGCGCGCTTCTCGCGCTACCCCGTGCCCCGGTTCAAGGATGTCCCTCCGATTGAGTCCGTGTTCCTCAACCGGCCGGATCTGCCTTCGGCGGGCGCGGGCGAGACGCCGATGATCGCCGTTCCGCCGGCCATCGCCAACGCCGTCTTTGACGCCTGTTCGGTTCGGATCCGGACAATGCCGATTCGGGGTTCGGCTCTGCGGAGTGTGTAGTTCGGCCGCTCAATCGGGATAGAAGTTCCGCCGCCAGACGTGGCGCTTGAGCTTGGCCAGCGTCGCCGCGTCCAGCGGCCCTTGATCGCTCACCGAGCAACTGCTCTCGACCGTCTTTACCCGCCGCATGCCCGGAATCACGCAGGACACGGCCGGATGAGAGATGCAGAACCGGAGCGCGATTTCCGCCAGCGTGCCCTCGACCCCTTCCAGGTCTCTTCGCAGAGCGGCCACCCGCTCGGCCACCTGGCGCTTGCGGTCCCCGGAAAAGTACTCGTTGCGCCAGTCGCCCGGCGGGAAGGTCGTCTCGGGGGTGATCGAACCGGTCAGGGAACCCTCATCCAGGGGCACGCGGGCCAGCACGCCGATGTTGAGCTCCTGGCAAAGCGGGAACAAGTTCTGCTCCGGCGACTGGTCAAAGATGTTGTAAATCACCTGCACGGTGTCGATGAGGCCGGTCCGGATGACCTCGAGCGCGGAATCCGGCTGGTGGTCGTTGATCGAGATGCCGAAGGCCCGCACCTTGCCGGATCTCTTCAAATCCTCGATCCCGCGGCGCCATTCGTCGCGGCCGAGCCACTCGGGATTCCACACGTGGTACTGCTGCAAGTCGATCGTGTCCAGGGCGAGGTTTCTCAGGCTCTGTTCGGTACACCGGACGATGTAGTCGTAAGGGAAGACCTTCTGGATGCCGATGCCTGGCCGGGCGGGCCACAGGTAGTTCTTGGGAGGGATCTTGGTGCCGACGTAGACGCGGCCGGGCGCGTCGCGCAGAACCCGGCCCACGAGCCTTTCGCTGTGGCCGTCACCGTAAGCCAGGGCGGTGTCGATGAAGTTCAGGCCCCGCTCGAAGGCCCGGCGCAGCGCCGCCAGCGCCTCGTCGTCGCTGCCGCCGAGCCACATCTTCCCGCCGATGCCCCAGGCGCCATAGCCGATCTCGCTGACTGAGAAGCCGGTCCTGCCGAGTGTGCGGTAGCGCATAAGCCCCTCATCATAGCAACGGGCAAGGCGCCCGCCGCCCCCGCCGCGGACGGCGGCTGGGGCGGACGCGTTCCGGGCCTACAATGGAAGCAGATGGCTGCATTACGCCTCTTGGCCACGGCGATTCTGCTGGCGGCGCCGCCGGCGGCCGCCATCAGGCTCTACCTTACGGACGGGACCTACCACCTGGTCCGCGAGTACGAGGTGAAATCCGACCGGGTTCGTTTCTACAGCGTCGAACGCAGCCAGTGGGAGGAGATTCCACTGGAGCTGATCGACCTCCAGCGGACCGAGAGGGAAATCAAGGAGCGGGCCGAGGAGCGCAAGCAGGAGTTGCAATTGTGGGAGACCGAGGAGCAGGCAGAGCGGGAGCACCGCCGCAAAATCGCCCGCGTGCCGCGCGAGCCGGGCGTTTATCTGCTCGACGGAAGCGAGTTCCGCAGCCTGCCGCAGGCGGAACTGCAAGTCAAGACCGACAAGAAGAAGGAGATCCTCAAAATCATCACCCCGATTCCGATCGTGGCCGGTAAACGGACGGTCGTGATCGACGGTGAACGTTCCAAGACCGTGCTGCGGACGCCCACACCGGAGTTCTACCTACGCTTGCATCGCCAGGAGCGTTTCGCCATCATCCGGCTGGAGCCGAAAAAGGGTGTCCGGCATGTACAGGAGTGGGCGGTGCTGCCCGTCACCGACGAGATCATCGAGGAGCACAGCGACATCGAAATCTTCCGCCGGGAAGTCGGTCATAACCTGTATCAAATCTGGCCCAAGAAGCCGTTGGAGCCGGGCGAGTACGCGGTGGTGGAATTCTCGCTGGGAGAAGCCAATATTCAGGCCTGGGATTTCGGCTACTGGCCCACCGAGTCACCCGCCGGGAATTAACATCTGCAACGCCGCCTGGGCGCCTTTTTTCCGATTTCGGTAGCATTCGGCGGGTCAAAATTCGCAAACCGGTAACGGAAATACGGCTGCGCATTGTTCGACGTGGCGTAATTTCTTGAAAACAAGGCGCGCCCGGTTTGGCATGCCGTGTGCGGCAATAGTGACAGTTCAGGACATTCCGACACCACCTCGCCTGTAGGACTGGGTCCGAGGTTCGTGTCCCATCCGGATTGTATGGTACGGCGCGGACGCGCGCTCCGGTGGGGGGGGAATGTCACTTCAGGAGTCAGACGTCAGGAGTTTGAGAAGCATATGAAATCGAATAATCTTTTGAAGATACTCGTAGCGCTGGTTGTCGCCGCCGCTCCCGCCCTGCTATCGGGTCAGGCGACTGACGGCAACGTCACCGGCGCCGTCATGGACACCACCGGCGCGGTCATTCCCGGCGCCAGCGTCGAACTGGAAAACATTGCCACCGGCGTGAAGCGCAGCACCGAGACTGACGCGGCGGGCCTGTACCGGTTCAACAATGTTCTGGTGGGAACCTATCGGGTCACCGCCCGCGCGGCGGGGTTCTCCGCGGCCACATTGGAAAACGTCAGCGTCACGTTAAACCGGACGACGACGGCCAATGTCACCCTTCAGGTGGGCGAGGTGGCTACCCAGGTCGAGGTGGTCGAGGCGCCGGCCTTAATCGACACGACCACGGCCACCGTCGGCTCGGCGTTTGGGGCCCGGGAAGCGATCTACAAC
>FWPU01004719.1_pt1 | contig 31229 bp, 28 predicted proteins | sample 2228361 | NCBI WGS metagenome assembly FWPU01 (sample SAMEA103939777, study PRJEB20133) | metagenome | reverse complement strand
CATTAAACAAATCAAAAAATACAACAAATATGCCAAAAGGAAGTAATAAAAGAGTTGTTCTTATTCTTATAAAAAAACTTTTAAACTTTCCCGAACCTTCTTTCTCTCTTTTGATAGTCTGATATTGCCGTGATGAATTCCTGTGGGGTAAAATCTGGCCATAAGGTTTCTGTGACCCATATTTCTGCATATGCTACCTTCCATAGTAAAAAGTTACTTATTCTTAATTCTCCACTTGTCCTTATAAGCAAATCCACGTCGGGAATTTCTGGATGATATAAATAAGAGGCAAATAAGTTTTCATCCAGATTTTCGGGATTAAGGATTCCATTTTTATAATCAGCTATGATTTTCTTTGCCCCATCAACTATTTCTTTTTTTCCACCATAATTAAATACTATATTTAAAGTAAAATTATTAAAATCCTTTGTTTCCTCTTCAACACTCCATAGTGTTTTAATAAGTTTTTGTGGCAATCTTTCCTTGCTACCTGTTATAGTCAGTCTGATTTTATTTTCTACTAAAACATTTTTATATTCCTTTGCGAGCCTTGTAGCAAGTGAAAAAAGAAACTCAATTTCACTTTTTGGTCTATTCCAATTTTCCGTGGAAAACGCATAAAAGGAAAGAACCCTTATCCCTACATCTCTGTTAAATTCTACAATGTTTTTCAGTACCTCATATCCTTTTTCGTGTCCTCTGTACCTTTCAAGTCCTCTGCTTTTTGCCCATCTACCATTTCCATCCATTATAATGCCAACATGAAACGGAAGTTTTTCTAAATCAATCTTGTAGCCAAGTATTTCTTTTTTCAAATCTCCATAATCTCCTTTTCTTTCTTCCCGGTTAATTCATCTATAAGTTTAATGTGGTTGTCAGTTACCTTTTGAATTTCTTCAAGTTCTCTCCTTTCCTCATCTTCACTGATATGTCCTTCCTTTGTAAATTTTTTGACTTTGTCGTTTATATCTCTTCTCTCATTTCTTATAGCCACTTTTGCCTCTTCAGCAAGTTCTTTTAGCTTTTTTATATATTCTTTTTTTGTTTCCTCTGTTAGAGGAGGAATATTTATTCTTATAAGTTTGCCGTCATTTACAGCTGGAAAGTTCAAACCAGACTCGGCAAGAGCTCTTTCTATAGATTTCAGAATGGATTTATCCCATGGGTCTATAACAATTGTGTGGGGGTCAGGTGTAGAAAGTGAAGCTGCCTGCTTTATTGGTGTCATGTTTCCATAATATTCAAAACGGATATCTTCAACCATTCCAACTGTGGCTCTGCCGGTTCTAACTTTTTTAATTTCATCCTTAAAAAATTGAATGGTTTTGTCCATTCTATCATTTGCTTCTTTTTTAAGTTTTAAAAACTCTTCAACCATATCTTCCTCCTATCTTATTATTTTTTTATTTTACAGAGAGTTTAAAATAAAATCAATTTTAAGAATTGAAAAAAGCTTTTTTTCTCTCCTTTTGACATAAAATATGAAAAGAATTATAATAAAACGAAGCTTTTCAAGATTGAGTTTTTTAAAAACACAATATGTTATAGATAACAGGCTGAAAAGTCAAAGGGGTTGTTTTCTGGTAGCTCTATATTTTATGGCACAATTTGAGTCTTTAATGGTTAAAATTAGTGAGGTATAAAAATGATAGAATATATTACTTCTGGTGAGTCTCACGGCAAAGGAATGATTATTACGATGAAGGGGGTTCCTTCAAATTTAAAGATTGATGAAGAATTTATTAACAATGAATTAAAAAGAAGGCAGAGTGGTTATGGAAGAGGTGCAAGAATGAACATAGAAATCGATAGGGTAGAAATTCTTGGTGGTGTAAGAAATTCAAAAACCACGGGAGCACCTTTGACTTTGATTGTATGGAACAAAGACTATGAAAATTGGAAAAACAAAAAAATTGAGCCCGTTCTTTTTCCACGCCCGGGGCATGCAGATTTAATTGGGGGGTATAAATTTGGGCTTCTGGATGATTTAAGAGATGTTCTGGAGAGAGCAAGTGCAAGAGAGACTACCGCAAGAGTGGCGGGGGGTGCTGTGGTTAAACTCTTCTTAAGAGAGTTTGGAATTGAAATATTTTCCCATGTTGTTAACTGGGGAGGTATTGAAATTGATACTACAGGGCTGAGTATAGAAAAAATAAAGGAGCTATCTTCCAGATCGGAAATAGGTTCTGCGTGCAATAAAGAAACAGAAGAAAGAGTAAAATTACTTATTGATAAAGCAAAGAAAGAGGGCAACACGATTGGTGGTATAATCGAAACAATTATTTATAATTGTCCTCCATTTCTTGGTTCATATCAGAACTATCAGGAAAAGCTCGATGCACAGATTGCACAGGCTGTTTTAAGTATTCAGGCGGTTAAGGGTATAGAGTTTGGACTTGGCTTTAAATATGCCTTTACACCGGGGAAGAATGCACATGATGAGATTTATTATGATGAGGTAAAAAAGAAATATTTTAGAAAGACAAATAGAGCTGGTGGTATAGAGGGTGGAATGTCAAATGGTATGCCCATCGTTTTTCGGTCAGTAATGAAGCCAATTCCTACACTTATGAGCCCACTTGCCTCGGTGGATATAAAAACAAAAAAATTAGTCTCTGCTATAAAAGAAAGGTCTGATGTTACTGCTGTTTTTGCCTGTGGGGTAGTTATAGAGAATTCTGTTGCTTTTGTGATTGCAAATTCTATAATTTCAAGATATGGTGGGGATGATCTTGAATTGATAAAACAAAACTTTAATAATGACATCAAGCTTAAAGAGTTTCTGAGTTAAAGATAAGTATTAAGACTAATGTAATCTTTCCTCACTGCACTGCTGTTGGCAGTACAGTGAGGAAAATGTTAATTTTTCCCAAAGATTATGTCTTCTTTTCTTTCGAGTAATGTACTTACATTAGTCGTAATTATATCGTGTCTTGCCTTTACTTCAGGCAGGTATAGTTCAAGAAAATATTTTGCCACGTCTTTTTTTCTTTCCGATAAACAGGCATCTCTTAGAAGAAGATAAGCAATTGTTGTATAAGTAACCATTTCGACGAGCCTTCTTGCGTGGTATTCCTGATATTCAGGGTCATCCTTTTCTCTAACATAATTAATTGCCTTTTCGGTTAAATCTTTCATTTCTTTTGCGTATTTATGAAGTGAAATATCGCTTATGCAGGAGAATTCTTTATCATACTCATTAAGCTTTTCAATTGCAACACCTTTAACAATACTCCCAATTGCTGCAACAACCTGTAACTGTGTGGTACCTTCGTAAATATTTGTAATCCTTATATCCCTATAATGTCTTTCTACATTAAACTCTCTCATAAAGCCAGTTCCACCATGAATCTGTATTGCATCATAACACACCTGATTTCCCATTTCAGTATTATATGCTTTAACCAATGGTGTAAATAATGCTGCTAAGGCAGTATATTTTTTTAATTCATCCCTTAATTCTTTTTCCTTTTCGGGGTATTTTTCAATAATATGTTCAAGCCCATTCTTTATATCTACTATTATTGCAGTTTCATAAAGTAATGTTCTTCCAGCTTCAATTTTAACTTTCATATTGGCAAGCATTTCAGTGACTGGGATCATGTCCTTTATAGCTTTCTTGAATTGCACCCTTTCTTTTGCATATTTCTCTGCCTCTCTATAGGCAGCTTCAGAAATGCCAAGAGCCTGTGCTGCAATTGCAAGCCTTGCTCCATTCATTAAGGACATTACATATTTTATAAGCCCGAATTTCCTTTTTCCACAGAGTTCAGCCGGGGCATCGTTAAATTGTAGCTCGCAGGTTGGCGAACCATGAATTCCAAGCTTATTTTCAATTCGGCGAATTTTCATATGCTTTTCTCTTTCATAGATAAACATGGAAAGTCCACGACCATCAGTAGTACCTTCCTCACTTCTTGCAAGTACCAGAGAAATATGACCACACCCATTGGTGATGAATCTTTTTACTCCTCGAAGTTTCCACTGTCCATTTTCATCCTGATAGGCCTTTGTCATAACGGATTGAAGATCACTTCCAGCATCTGGTTCTGTAAGAGCCATTGAGCCAGTTACTTCACCCGTGCAGAATCTTGGAAGATAACGCATTTTTTGATCTTCATCTCCAAATTTGTTAATGGTTTCAGCAATATCCTGCAACCCAAATAAATTCATTAATGATGCGTCAGCTCTTGATACAATTTCTATTGCAATTGAATAGATAGTAACGGGACAGTTTAATCCACCGTATTTTCTTGGAAGTGTAAATCCCATAAGATCCGCTTTTGAGAGGGCTTCTAAAGCTTTCTGTGTTCCCTTCGCATATCTTACTTCACCATTTTCGTAATGTGCCCCTTCTTCATCTACTTCTGAAGCTTTTGGAGCTATAATGTTTGCGCAAATATCACCAACAACCTCGAGGATTCTATCGTAGCCATCTTTTGCATCCATTACATTGACAAAAGCATAATCGTATTTGCCCTTATCAGCAAAATTATCTTCTATCAATTCAATGACTCTATCGAGTTTCATATGTTTCATATGAAAAAGTATATCGTCATTATCTCTGTAAAAATTCTCCATAAATTTCTCCTTATTTCTTTATTGATTTGTAAGCTTCAATTATTTTTGGTACAACATCATTGAGATCACCTACTATCCCATAGTGAGCAATATTAAAAATTGGAGCATTTGGATCACAATTTATTGCTATAATTCTGCTTGATTCACTCATTCCTGCTATATGTTGAATCTGTCCTGAAATGCCAACAGCAATGTATAATTTTGGTCTTACAGTTGTACCTGTCTGTCCAACTTGATGATCTTTTGAAATAAAACCTGCATCCACTGCTGCTCTCGAAGCACCAACCTGCCCACCTAATGTGTGAGCGAGATCATAGATTAATTTAAAGTTTTCTTTAGAGCCCACACCCATTCCACCTGATACAATTATGGAGGCAGATTTTAAATCTACTGACTTTTCCTGTTGAACTCTCTTTATAACCTCTGAAACAAAAAGATATTCTGGAACTTTTTCTGTAAACTCAATTATTTCTCCTTTTCTATTGTAATCAGGTTCTTTCATTTTCATTACACCTTCTCTAACTGTGGCCATTTGTGGTCTATGGTCAGGAGAAACAATTGTAGCGATAATATTTCCACCAAAAGCTGGCCTGATCTGGTAAAGTATGTTTTTGTAAAGTTTATCTCCTTCTTTTGAAGAAGGTTTTACATAATCTCCAATTTGTAAATCAGTACAATCAGCAGTAAGCCCGGTTTTCAATTCACTTGCAACTCTTGGAGCAAGATCTCTGCCTGTTGTTGTTGCTCCATAAAGAACTATTTGAGGTTCATATTTTTTTACAAGACTTACCACAACAAAGGCATAGGGTAGGGTGGTGTAATATTCAAAAGCCGGGAAATCAGCTAAATAAACCCTATCCGCACCATAGGCATAAATTTTATTCACCAGTTCTCTTACATCCTTACCAATAAGGATTGCACCAACTTTTGCACTTAATTTTTTAGAAAGATCTGTAGCCTTTCCAAGTAATTCAAGGCTTACATCGTTTATTTTACCATTGTTTTGTTCTATATAAACCCAAACTTCATTATTTTTCATACAATCTCCTTATCCAATAATATGTTCTGCCATAAGTTCCCTCATAAAAGAAACTATGGCTTCCTTTGTATTTTCTATTTTTTTAAGTTCCTTTGCAGTTAGAACTACACTTTCTATTTGTTTTACCTTGGTTGGAGAACCATTAAAGCCACAATTTTCTGGTTCACAATCAATGTTTTCATGTCCCCATGTTTTTATCGTTTTGTTTGAATTTGAAATTTCAAGGGAATTTAAGTAATCCTCGTTAAAATTTGCAAGTTCGGCAGGGCTTAAAGCCTTTCTAAATGCAAGAAGCCTCTTTATAGAGGGTGGGTGTGGAGTGTTTGCTTCTGCGGTAATTGTTAGTAAAACTGGAAGTTTTGTTTTAATATGCTCATATCCACCTTCGATTGATCTTTCAACAATGATAAAATCTTTATGTAGTTCGAGTATTTTGTCCACAAAAGTTACCTGATTTATCCCGAGTTTTTCTGCAGTCTGTGGACCAACCTGAGCAGTATCTCCATCTATTGCCTGCCTTCCACAAAATACTAAATCAACCCTGCCAATCTTTTTAATAGCTTTTGAAAGTACATAGGAAGTTGCAAGGGTATCGGCTCCAGCAAAGATCCTGTCAGTTAAAAGAATTACATCGTCGGCGCCTCTATACAATGCTTCTCTTAATACCTGTGCGGCATTTGGAGGGCCCATTGTTATTACTGTGATTTTACCACCATATTTTTCTTTAACTTTTAATGCTTCTTCAAGTGCATTTAAATCCTCTGGGTTAAATATGGCTGGCAAAGCCTGTCTATTGACAGTACCGTCTTCTTTCATTGCCTCACCGGTGATGTTGTGTGTATCAGGAACCTGCTTTACTAAAACAACCATTTGAAAATTCACGTATACCTCCTGGAATATTACTACAATACTAAATTAAAAAAATTCAGCCATAGATTATAACTTGTTTATTACAAATGTCAATTTTTTTGTTTCTGGTTATTTTTCCCGTAACTTGAATTGTGTGGTTGTTTTTCTTATTTAATTATAAAATATAGAGATAGACACAAAACAACAACGCTTTTCGCCTTGTTATCTTCATATCCTTTACTCAATTTAGCGTTTAAAAACTTGTGTAAAATTAAAAATTATATTATATTAAAAAGAAGAGTTTCGGGGGAAGGAATGTATCCATCTAAATCTCACAGACCAACATGGGCAGAAATAGATATAGATGCAATAAGGCATAATTTTAAGCTATTAACTTCAAAATGTAATCCTGATATTCAGGTTGTTGGTGTGGTTAAGGCTGATGCGTACGGGCATGGTGCAGTGCAGATTTCTCAAGAATTAACAAGGCTTGGAGTTTCTTATCTTGGTGTTTCTAATCTTGATGAAGGGATTGAACTAAGAACAAATGGTATTACAATACCAATAATAGTATTTGGCCCTGTGGAACCAAATGAATTCAGTAAATTAATGGAATTTAATATTTATCCTTCGGTTGGAAGTTATAACTATGCAAAGGAGCTGGCTGAAAATTATAGATATAGAGGGATTTTTCCCAAGGTTCATATAGAGGTTGATACTGGTATGGGAAGGCTGGGTATTCCATATGAAACTGCTTTGCTTGAGATTGAACAGATTTCAAACATAAGCGGGATGATAATTGATGGTGTTTTTACACACTTTCCATCAGCAGATGCTGATATTGATTTTTCAAATGAACAGTTGCAAAAATTTAAGAATCTTGTAGAGGAAGCAAAAAGGCTTGATATTAAAGTAAGACATTTTCATGTTGCAAATAGTGCTGCAATCTTTACTTTGCCTTATTCTGTAAAACCTCCTTTTACACTTATAAGACCCGGAATTTCTTTATATGGATATTCAACTTTAAAGAATACTGGGCTTATAAATTCAATGAGTTTAAAAACAAAAATTATTGATATAAGATGCATGAAAAAAGATGAAACTGTTAGTTATTTAAGGATGTATAGGATACGTAAAGATAAAGAGTTTATTGCGGTTTTACCTGTTGGTTATGCCGATGGAATACCAACAACCTACTCAAATAGGGGTTGTGTTACAATAAAGGGTAATAGGTACAATGTGGTTGGCAGGGTTTGTATGGATTATACAATGGTTTCACTTGGTGAAACTTCAAATGGAATAGAAATTGGAGATGAAGTCACGATTTTTGGGAATGGTGCAATAAGCATAGAAGAATTTGGAAAGATATGTTCAATAATTCCATATGAAGTAACATGTGGTGTATCAAAAAGAGTTCCAAGGATCTATATTAGAAGGGAAGACAGGGGTTAAGCGAAGTGACAATAATTGATGTTCATACTCATTTTTTTCCTGATGATATTGCTGAGAATGCAATGAAGCTTTTATCTGAAGGAAACTTGAAGTATTATGGCAACGGGACATTGTCATCACTCCAGAGTTTTATGAGTGAGGATGGGATTAGTTTTTCAATCAATCTTCCAGTTGCCACTTCCCCCGAGCAGGTGAAAGGCATTAATAAAAAGGTGATAGAATGGAACAAAGTTAACAAAAATGTACTTTCTTTTGGGGCGCTTCATCCAGCTCTTTCTTTGGAAGAGTTAAAAGATGAAGTTGAAACTTTGAGTTTGAATGGGGTTAAGGGAATAAAATTGCATCCAGAGTACCAGAATTTTTATCCTGATGACCCAAAACTTGCAGATTTTTATGAATGCTGTATCTCTCATGGGCTATTTTTGTTTTTTCATGCTGGAAAGGATATTTCTTTTAAAACTGTTCATGGAACGCCAAAAAGATTTGCTGAGGTCGCAAAGATTAAAAATATAAAGATAATCCTTGCACATATGGGTGGTTATAAGATGTGGGATGATGTGGAACATTATCTTGTGGGATTGACAAATGTTTATTTTGACACCTCATATTGTGAAGAACTTGAAAACTGGCGGATGAAACAGATAATTTTTGGTCATAGTCCCTACCATATACTTTTCGGGAGTGATTTTCCATGGGAGAAGGCTATCAATATGGTGAAAAAGATTAAATCACTGGATCTCGGTTATTCCATCGAAGAATTAATATTTTATAAAAATTCAAGATGGCTTTTTGACATCTAAAAATAAACTTTTAAAGGAGTATATATATGATAAGTTACAAAGAATTAGGTTTTGTAAACACAAGAAAAATGTTTGAAGTTGCCATGAAAAAAGGCTTTGCAGTCCCAGCCTACAATTTCAACAATATGGAACAACTTCAGGCGATAATTACTGCCTGTCTGGAAACTCAATCCCCTGTTATATTACAGGTGTCAAAGGGAGCAAGAGAATATGCAGATCAAACCCTTCTGAGATATATGGGACAGGGCGCTATTGAGATGATGAGAAGAATGGCAAAAGAAAAGGGTCTTGGGGAGATACCAATTGCTTTACATCTAGATCATGGTGGCGATTTTGAAATTTGTAAGTCGTGCATTGATAATGGTTTTTCGTCTGTAATGATTGATGGTTCTCATCTTCCCTATGATGAGAATGTTGCATTGACTAAGAAAGTAGTTGAGTATGCCCATCAATTTGATGTTACAGTTGAGGGTGAACTTGGAGTACTTGCAGGTGTAGAAGATGATGTAAAAGCAGAACATCATACTTATACAAGGCCCGAAGAGGTTGAGGACTTTGTCAAAAAGACTGGAGTTGATTCACTTGCTATTGCAATAGGAACATCACATGGAGCGTACAAGTTCAAGCCTGGTCAGAAGCCAGAAATCAGACTTGACATACTTCATGAGATTGAAAAAAGAATTCCAGGCTTCCCGATAGTTTTACACGGTTCTTCTTCTGTTCCTAAAGAAGCTGTGGATACTATCAACAAATATGGTGGGGCATTGAAAGATTCTATCGGAATTCCTGAAGATCAGTTAAGAGAGGCTGCAAGGTCAGCAGTTTGTAAAATAAATATTGATTCAGACGGTAGACTTGTAATGACCGCAAAGATAAGAGAGGTATTTGCTACAAAGCCAGCGGAATTCGACCCAAGAAAATATCTTGGACCTGCAAGAGATGCACTAAAGAATATGTATATGGAAAAAAATAAAAATGTTCTTGGAAGTGCAGGACAGGCACCTGATATTATGGCACTTATTAAATAAAGGAGGGTGAGTATGAAGAAGTTGAGTTTGTTAATTGTAATTTGTTTTCTCTTTGCCTGTGGAAAGCAGGAGGCAATAAAGATTGGTTTTATGGGACCATTAACTGGAGATGCAGCTAATTATGGTAAACTGATGTCTCAGGCAGTTAAGATAGCGGTAGAAGAACAGAATGCTAAGGGTGGAATAGGTGGAGTGAAGGTTCAGCTTATTCTTGAAGATGATGAAGGAAGGGTTGAAAAAGCCAATCCAGCTATTGAAAAACTTGCAAGTGTTGATAAGGTTCTTGGAATAGTTGGGCCTGTTTTTTCAAGCTGTGCTCTCGCAATAGCTCCAAAGTGCCAGGCTGAAAAAATTGTTATGATAACCCCTTCTTCTACTCATAAGGCTTTGACTTCGATGGGAAATTTCATATTCAGAAACGTGCTTTCTGACGAACTTCAGGCAAAAGTCTTTGCAAAGTATGTTTACAAATACCTTAATCTCCGAAAAGTTGCGGTGCTACATTTAAAAAATGATTATAGTCAGGGACTTGCAGAGGATTTTAGAGCGGAATTTGAGAAACTTGGTGGAAAAATTGTAGCCTTTGAGTCAGCTCTTCAGGGAGATAAAGATTTTAAGACCCAGCTTACCAGAATAAAGAATGCAAACCCTGAGGCTTTATATATGCCAGATTATGTTGCAGAGATGGCTCAGATTATTCAGCAGTCCAAGCAACTTGGCTTGAAGGTTAAATTTCTGGCGGGAGATGGTTACTCAAATCCTGAGATTTTTGAATTGATTGGAGATGATGCCAATGGTGTAGTTTTTGCAAATTCTGCTGAAGAGACTGGCGAGCTTTCGCCTGTAAGAAAAGAATTTGTAGAAAAGTATGAAAAGAAATGGGGTATGAAACCAGATGCATTCAGTATGAATTCTTACGATGCTGCAAAGATTTTACTTGATGCTATAAGTAAGGTTTATAATGAAATGTCACCTGAAGAGAAGAAGGCTTTAAAATTTGATCGTGACAAGATAAGAGATTATGTAGCAGCTACAGAAAATTATAATGGAGCGAGTGGAGTTGTAACATTTATGAAAGAGAAAGGAGATGCTATAAAGAACGTTGGCATTTTTATTGCTGAAAATAAGAATTACCGACAGCTTCAGGCTTTCACTGTTAAAAATGATGAGCTTGTGGAAATAAAGTAAAAACTTATCTTTTTTTACCCTTGGAGGCTTTCCAGAAAAAGTAATCTCGTTCTGGAAAGCCCCTTATTTTTAAGGAATTTGGCGAGGAAAGAATGTCTTACATTCCTTTCAATGAACTAACACAACATCTTGTTAATGGTATTACAATAGGTTTTATTTATGCTCTTATTGCTCTTGGTTATACAATGGTTTATGGAATTTTGAAATTTATCAATTTTGCACACGGCGAGTTTTTAATGATGGGGACCTATATTTCTCTTACCATATGGAATTTTTTTATTGTAGGAGGTAGGGCAACCTTTTTTTCTTTTATTTTGGCACTTATTTGTGGCGTGGTTTTTTCAACAATTTTAGGTATAAGTGTAGAAAAGCTTGCATATAAACCTTCGAGAAAGGCCACAAGGCTTGCTCCTTTGCTTTCTGCAATAGGAGTATCCATAATACTTTCAAATCTTGCAGCTTTAATTTTTGGAACAAAATCAAAAAAATTTGATTATCCGTATCCAAATGAACCCATTTTTTTTTATAATATTTCTATAACACCTCACCAGATTATAGTAATATTTGTTTCTTTGGTTTTAATGATACTTCTGAGGTTTTTTATTGTTAAGACACGTTGGGGTAAAGCTATGAGAGCTGCCAGTGAGGATATTAATATTGCATCTCTTATGGGTATAAATGTGGACTGGATTATAAGTCTCACATTTGCTATTGGAGCTGGACTTGCCACAGTTGCCGGTGTTTTTATGGGAATGGAATATAAGGTTTTTCCTACAATGGGGACAATGGCTGGTCTTAAGGCATTTATAGCTGCTGTCTTTGGAGGAATTGGTAATATTACGGGGGCAATGGTTGGAGGAGTTATTCTTGGGATACTTGAAACATTTGGTGTGGCAATACTTGGCATTCCTTATGGTTTGAAAGATACTATTTCTTTTGCAGTTTTGATTCTTATCCTTATTTTTAAACCATCTGGTTTGCTTGGTAAAAAATTGAAAGAGAAGGTTTGAAATGTTTAATTTTGTTTTTTTATTAATTATTTATACTGGAATTTATAGCATACTTTCAATGAGTCAAAATCTAATTACAGGATTTACGGGATTGCTTTCAATATGTCATGCTGGTTTTTTTGCAATTGGGGCTTATGCTACAGCAATTTATCTTGTTAGCACAAATGGAAGTTTCTGGGTCGCTCTTTTACTTTCTGCACTTTTGAGCTTACTTTTTGGTTTACTGATAGGTCTTCCGTCATTGCGATTGAAGGGGGATTATCTTGCCATAGCTACTCTTGGGTTTGGTGAGATTGTAAAAAATGTTATTCTTAACTGGGACAGGCTCACAAGGGGTCCCCTCGGGATTATAAATATTCCACCTTTAAAATTTTTTGTTTTTACTTTTTCATCATCAAATAAGTTTTTCTTTGCTATATTTATATGGAGTTTTACAATTATAATATTTCTGATTCTTGAAAGATTGATTCACAGCAGATTTGGAAGAGCACTTGAATCAATAAGAGAAGATGAAATAGCAGCAATCTCTATGGGTATTAATACTACACTTTATAAGGTTATGGCTTTCTCAGTTGGTGCCTTTTTTGCAGGAATTGCAGGAAGCCTGTGGTCTATATATCATCAGGCTGTTTCTCCTCAAACATTTGATTTCATGCTGTCTGTAATGATACTTTGTATGGTTGTTCTTGGAGGAATGGGAAATAATCTATCCTCAATAATTGGAGCTATGATTCTTGTAATTGTCTCTGAATTACCGAGACTTCTGGGTTTTTCGAATGTCTTTCCCCCTCAGCTAAATCAGATGATTTTTGGATTTTTACTGGTTATTATTATGATTTTCAGACCACAGGGAATATTAAAGAGAAGGAGGATAGATTTTGAAAAATTTACAAAAAAAAAGATTGAAGCGGAGGTAAAAAATTGAGTTATCTTTATACATCAAGTTTGAGAAAGGAATTTGGCGGTGTTGTTGCTGTGGCTGATGTCGATTTTGTTATTGAAAAGGGTTTGATAACCGGTCTCATAGGTCCCAATGGAGCTGGGAAAACAACGTTGTTTAACATAATTACGGGGCTTGAGACGGCAACTGAAGGTTTTGTTTTTTTCAAAGGTATGGATATTACAAATTATAGCCCATACAAAATTACAAGAATGGGTATAGCAAGAACCTTTCAGAACCTCAGACTCTTTAAAGAGATGACAGTTCTGGAAAATGTGATGGTAGGCAGACATTTTAAGTCGACCTGTCAGTTTTTCCCTGAAAATAGATTTTTTAATACAATTTTCTGTCTTTTTAATGTTGAAAGAGAAGAAAGGTATATATATCTATCCTCAATGAAATGGTTATCATTCTTTGGTCTTGATAAATACAAAAATGAACTTCCTGTAAATCTTCCTTATGGAAAACAGAAAGTACTTGAGATAGCAAGAGCGATGGCAACTGATCCCGAGGTTTTATTTCTTGATGAACCTGCAGCCGGATTGAATACGAAAGAAACTCTTGAACTGGTTGACATTATTAAAAGGATTAATGAAATGGGAGTAACCATAGTTCTGATTGAGCATGATATGAAGTTTGTTATGGGGTTGTGTCATAAAATTTTTGTGTTAAATTATGGAAGGTTAATAGCCGAAGGAAAACCTGAAGCTGTTCAAAAGAATCCACTTGTAATTGAAGCGTATCTGGGGAAGGAAGATGATATTGCTTAAGGCTGAAAATATTTCTGTGTTTTATGCCGAGCATGAAGCAATTAGAAACATAAGCTTTGAATTGGCTGAAAATGAGATTGTCGCTTTTATTGGAGCTAATGGGGCGGGTAAGTCAACTTTTACTAGATCCATAGTAGGTCTTGTTCCATTAAAAGCTGGCAAAATCATATTTAATGGAATTGCAATAAGAAGTTCAGATGGTTTTAATATTTCCACTGATAATATTATAAGAATGGGAATTTCGCTTGTTCCAGAAGGTAGAAGAGTTTTTTCAGATATGACAGTGAGAGAAAATCTGGAAATGGGGGCCTATATCATTAAGGATAAAAAAAAGATAGAGGACAGACTTGAGCTTGTCTTTTCACTTTTTCCAATCCTTAAGGATCGTCAGAAGCAAAAAGCAGGGCTACTATCAGGGGGTGAACAACAAATGCTTTCTATCTCAAGAGCAATAATGAGTTATCCGAAACTTTTGCTTCTGGATGAACCCAGTCTTGGGCTTGCTCCTCTTGTTGTTAAAGATATTTTTGAAATTTTGAAAAGAATAAATCTTGAAGAGAAGGTTAGTATCTGTCTTGTTGAACAAAATGCAAGGCTTGCTCTGAAAATTTCAAACAGAGGATATGTTATCGAAACAGGGAAAATAGTATTAACAGATGAAAGTAAAAAATTGATAGAGAATCCAAGGGTAAAATCAGCATACCTTGGAGAAAGTTAATCAAATATAAATCTTTCAATTTCTTTAAAGATTATTAAAGTTGCTTTTGATTTATTCAATGTGTAAAAGTGTATTCCCTGTGCTCCATTTTTAAGTAAATCTTCTACCTGATGTATTCCATATTCAATACCTATTTTCTCTATATCTTCATTTGAGTTATTGTGCTTTTCGAGACTTTTTTTAAGAACTGGGGGAATTGTTGCATTGCACATTGAGGTAAATTTTTTTATCTGGTTATAATTTGTTATGGGCATAATTCCAGGGATTATAGGAATATTTATTTTATACTTTTCACATCTTTCAATAAACCTGTAAAATGCAGAGTTATCAAAAAAAAGTTGTGTAATTCCAAATTCCATCCCATTTTCGACTTTAACTTTTAAAAATTTTATCTCATCTTTCCAGCTTTTTGATTCTGGATGTTTCTCAGGATAAACAGCACCACCGACTGAAAAAAAATTATCAAATTTTCTTTTTATTAACCTCATCAAATCACTGGAATGGGCAGGTTGAGTTGCAACAATTGAATTTTCATTATCTGGTAAGTCACCTCTTAGTGCAAGGATATTTTCTATATTGTTTTTTTTGTAATCTTCAAGTATAGAAACTAATTCCTCATCTGTATGTGAAATGCATGTAAGATGTGCCATAACTGTTAGTCTATTTTGATTTGCAAGTTTGATGACGAGCTCTCTTGTTTTTTCTTTCGTACTTCCACCTGCTCCATATGTTACTGAAACATAAGAAGGATTTAGTTTCTGCAGGTTTTTTAGATTTTCAAGTAGTTCAGTATAACCATTATCCGTTTTCGGTGGAAAAAATTCAAATGAGATTGTTCTTTCTTTCTTTAAAATCTCGCTTATTTTCATATCATCTCCTGAATATTTTATCTGTTCTATTCAAAAAAATTAGCCTGATTGAGGTGTTATCCAGAAAGACTGACCCATGTCAACTTTTTCATTTTTCACTTTCTCCCTTCAAGAGTTTTAACTTATTCATGTTTTTTAAAAAGAATTTAGACACACCTGTCAAGAACCATTGCAATTTCTTCCTGATTAATCTTAAGCCTATAACATCCAGCACCAATGTTTTTTATTGTAACATCCTCTTTTGTATTGAATTTAGAAAAAACCGGAATACTATCGTCTTTTCTAAATAATTCTACACTGAAAACTTTTCCGTTTCCACTTATTATGACCCAGAAAGTATCATTTTCCTGTGGAGAAATTTTTATATTAAAAGAATCAAGCCTTGCCTCAAACTGGTTTTTCCTTGTATCATCTTCTTTTCTAACTCCCACTTCTATAATCTGGGGATTGGAAAGATTACTGAAAAATGAGGTAATTTTGTTTCTTACTGACTTTAATGTTATGCTTTTTATTTGTTGAGGAATGGCCTGTGAAAAATACTCAATTTCTGCATTTACCCTGTTTAATTCCAGAACTTCTTTAAGACAGATTTCGCACTCTTTTAAATGAATTTCTACCTCATTATCCTTATTTCCATCAAGGAAATTAAGTATCTTTATTTCATCAAATTTTCCGCATCCAAACATATTATGACCCCACATTTGGTTGTTTCAGTTTTAAAAGATAAAACTTCAATTTTTCTTTTGCAATTTTAATTCTGTAGCTTGCTTTTTCTCTTGTACCAAAAAGGTGAGCAATACAGTTAATAATTTCTTTATTTTTTGAATTTATTTTCTGAAAACACTTAAACCTTTCACCTTCAAGCCTCGCGATTTTTGTTAACATTTCGTGTTTTTCATTGTTTTCAGGATTATTACTGTAAATAGCGTACCTTATATCTAAAATTTTTGAATTTAAGATTCTTATTTTCTCGCAGGCTTTTCTTGTATTTTCAAGTTCTTCAAATCTTAACTGAATAAGTCTTTTCTGAAGTTCAAGAGTCTCTGAAACTGAAATCTTAAATTTTTCAAGAATATGCTTTAAGTCTTTTTCGTTAATTAATTCAGGCATGTAGCAAAGTTTTAAAATCACTCTGTCTGATGAGTCTATTTTATCAAAAGCCTTATATAGCTCATCATAGTCTGTGTCTTCTTTTTCAAAAATTTCAATATATATTGTATCTTTGTAATCATCCAGCGATAGATTATTTTCTATATTTTTTATGTATTTTGTAAAATTAATAAAATTATTTTTCAAAACATAATTAAACCATGTTTGAAATTTAACACTTGCTTTCAGTGGGAAATTTTTTATTATTTTATCAAATCTTTCAAGGATGTAAAGATAAAATTCACCGCAGATGTCCGGATTTTTCTTATAAGCCAGCCTCGGGAAATAATAAATATATTCCCCGAGCTCTTTCTTTATTCCTTCAAGTATTTTTTCGTTTTGATTTCTTAAGTATTCAACTATTAAATTTTTTATCTTTCCGTCATCAATTTTCATATAAATCCTTTGTAAATTTAGATGAATTGATTGTTTATTTTATAGAAAAATAAAATAAAAATCAAAAAAAAAAGTTGAGTAGTTTTTAACAAAATTATAAGAAGAATTGCTTTAGTCTGTCAACCTTTTTTAAAAAAAAGTTGAGTAGTTTTTAACAAAATTATAAGAAGAATTGCTTTAGTCTGTCAACCTTTTTTAAAAAATAGTTGACAGCTTTGAAATTTTAAATTATAATAATTTGAATTTTTTCAGGAGGAGGAAAAATGATTGCAAGTTTTGTGGAAAATTATTCAAGGTTAAGATTGAAATTTTTTGTGTGGAGAAGCGGTACTGAATTATGGAAAAAGCTTTCTTTAGCTTTTTGTGGGGCAATATTCACAGGTTTACTTGCCCAGTTAAAGATTAATCTTCCCTGGACCCCAGTTCCAATAGTTGGTTCAACTCTTGGTATAGTTTTTTCTGCTGTTCTTCTTGGCAAAAACTGGGGTGGACTTTCGGCTTTAATCTATGTCGTTTTAGGCTCTCTTGGTGTTCCCTGGTTTGCCGGTTTTTCTGGTGGTCCGAGAGTTATTTTAGGTCCCACCGGTGGTTATTTAATTGGTTTTGTACTATCTGGGTTTTTTATCGGTTATCTTATTGATTCAAAACCTTCTTACAGGAAGATCTTGCCACTTACATTGATTATGATTATCGCACATTTTGTGATTATGTATATTCCAGGGTTAATTCAGTTAGGTTTATGGCTCACCCTTGTAAAAGGTAAGCCTTTCAATTTAATGGAAATTTTATTTATGGGTGCAATACCTTTTATTCCTGGGGATATTATAAAATCTATTATTGCTGCCTTTGTTTCCAATCTTATAACTCCAAAGGAAGATTATATTGCAAAGAGATCTTAAATTATTGAAATTAAGGGCTCATCATTTGCTCTGTATTCAGGGTTTTCAGGGATATGGTTATGATGAGCCCTTTACAAAAAATCTGAGTGAGGTCCAAAAGCTCTTCTTCAAAACCAGAAAGATAAAGATTATCTTTTCTAATGATGAAATATGCAGGTTTTGTCCATTTTCTACAAAAGATAATACGAAATGTTTTAAGAGAAAATCTTTCGTGGATAGGTTCGACCTCAAGGTTATAAAGATTCTTAACTTAAAACCGAAAAAGGCTTTCCTTTTGCATGATTTAATTCATAAAATAAAGTTTAATAATAAGCGTCTTAAAATTCTGTGCCAGAAATGTGAATGGAAAACAAAATGTCTATGGTTTTTGGAAAAATAGCCACAAAAAATCACTCGGTTCAGGTTCAAAAAAAACTTTAAATAATTTTGTGTTTTTTTAAAAAAAGAATTAAAATTAAATAACCAATTTTTTTATTAATGGAGGTAACCATGCCTAAATCAATACAAATTATGGATGGTAATAACGCAGCATCCTATGTGGCTTACGCCTTTACCGAGGTTGCCACAATATATCCTATAACCCCTTCGTCAACAATGGCTGAATACTGTGATGAATGGGCTTCACAGGGCAAAAAAAATATGTTTGGTGTAGTTCCGCAGATTACAGAAATGCAATCAGAAGCAGGGGCAGCTGGTGCTATGCATGGAGCTTTACAGGCTGGAAGCCTTGCCACCACATTTACAGCCTCACAGGGACTGTTATTAATGATACCAAATATGTATAAAATGGCTGGAGAGTTGCTACCCGGCGTAATGCATGTAAGTGCAAGAACTGTAGCAAGTCATGCTTTATCAATTTTTGGTGATCATTCTGATGTTATGGCGACAAGACAGACTGGTTTTGCGCTTCTTGCTACAGGTTCAGTGCAGGAAATACTTGATCTTGCTCCAGTAGCACATCTTTCTGCAATCAAATCAAGGATTCCATTTTTACATTTCTTTGATGGGTTCAGAACATCTCATGAAATACAGAAGGTTGAGGCTTTAGATTATAGTGATTTTGAGGCTTTACTTGATAAAGAAAGTTTGAAGAAGTTTAGAGAAAGATCTCTCTCGAGCGAGAATCCTGTAACAAGAGGTACTGCCCAAAATCCAGATATATTCTTCCAGGCAAGAGAATCCTGTAATAAATTTTATGACGCCGTTCCCGATATTGTTGAATCATACATGAATGAAATTTCAAAACTTACTGGAAGAGAATATCATCCCTTTACATATTATGGTCTGCCTGATGCTGAAAATATAATAATCGCGATGGGTTCTGTAACAGATCTTGCAAAGCCAGTGATAGATTATCTTATAAAAAAAGGTGAAAAGGTAGGATTAATAACGGTTCATCTTTACAGACCTTTCTCGGCCAAGTATTTCTTCAATGTATTTCCAAAGACTGTAAAGAGAATAGCAGTTCTTGACAGAACAAAGGAGCCGGGTGCAACAGGAGAACCACTTTATCTTGATGTTAAGTCCCTTTTCTACGGAAAAGAAAATGCTCCATTGATTGTAGGTGGAAGATATGGACTTTCCTCAAAAGATACAACTCCTGAACAGATTATAGCAGTATTTGATAATTTAAAGCTTAAAGAGCCAAAGAATGGTTTTACTGTTGGAATTGTTGATGATGTTACATTTTTATCATTACCTGTTGGTGAACCGGTTAATGTCGCACCGGAAGGCACATTTGAAGCAAAGTTTTATGGAATTGGATCTGATGGTACTGTTGGGGCAAATAAGAATTCGATTAAGATTATTGGGGATAATACTGATAAATATGTTCAGGCATATTTTGCATATGATTCAAAAAAATCAGGTGGGGTAACAATATCTCACTTGAGGTTTGGGGACAAACCCATTCATCTGCCATATTTTGTTACCAATCCAGATTTTGTTGCATGTCATGTTCCTGCATATCTTGATAAATACGATATGTTGAAGGGTTTGAAAAAAGGTGGTATTTTCCTTTTGAATTCTATCTGGGATGAGAAAGAAGTATTAAATCATATTTCTGATTCGATGAAGAAATATATGGCTGAAAACGATATAAAATTCTATATCATAAATGCGACTATGATTGCTGAAGAAATTGGTCTGGGCGGAAGGACAAATTCTATAATGCAGTCTGCTTTCTTTAAAGTTACAAATATTATTCCCTACGAACTTGCAGTTAAGGAAATGAAAGATGCCATAAAGAAGACCTACGGGAAGAAAGGTGATAAAATCGTAAATATGAATTATCAGGCGGTAGATAAAGGAGGAGATGTAATTCAGATAAAGGTTGATCCTTCATGGAAGGATTTGAAGGTTAAGGATAAGGAGTATCCCGAAGAATTTCCAGAGTTTATAAAAAAGGTTATGATACCAATAAACAGTCTTAAAGGGGATGATCTTCCTGTATCTGCTTTTGTGGGAAGGGAAGATGGAACATTTCCTGCTGGAACAACACAATACGAAAAAAGAGGTATTGCAGTTAATGTACCTGAATGGAAAAGTGAAAACTGTATACAATGCAATCAATGTGCCTTTGTGTGTCCTCATTCAGTCATCAGACCATTTTTACTTGATGAAAATGAGTTTAAAAATGTACCATCTGGAACTGTTACCATTCAGGCGATAGGGAAAGGGCTTGAAAAGTATAAGTATAGAATTCAGGTTTCTGTACTGGATTGTACGGGATGTGGAAATTGCTTTGATGTGTGTCCGGGTAAACAGGGTAATAAGGCACTGGAAATGAGGCCTCTTGAGACACAGCTTGTTGAGGTAGATAGATGGAACTATTTTGAAAAAAATGTAAAATACAAAGACAATCTTATGGAGAAGGCAACAATTAAAGGGTCTCAATTTGCAAGGCCATTGTTTGAATTTTCCGGAGCGTGTGCTGGTTGTGGAGAAACACCTTACATTAAGGTTATTACCCAGCTTTTTGGTGAAAGAATGATTGTAGCAAATGCCACAGGGTGTTCTTCAATTTATGGAGGATCTGCTCCAGCAACACCTTATAGAGCTGGGGATAAAGGCAGAGGAGTTGCATGGGCAAACTCATTATTTGAAGATAATGCTGAATATGGGTTTGGTATGCAATTAGCCCATAGAAAGATCAGGAGTTACATTGCTGAATTGATGCAGAGAGCTATTTCTGAGGGAGTAAATTCAGAATTAAAGTCTGCCTTTGAGGAATGGATTAAGTTTAAGGACGATGCAGCTAAATCTGTTGAGTATGCTGAAAAAATAAAAGATTTATTGAAGAAAGAAAGTTTTCCAACTCTGAACAAAATAAAGGAACTCGAAAAATATTTAACCAAAAAATCAATATGGATAATTGGTGGAGATGGATGGGCATATGATATAGGTTATGGTGGACTTGACCATGTAATTGCTTCTGGTGAAGATGTAAATTTACTTGTGCTTGACACAGAGGTTTATTCCAATACGGGGGGGCAGTCTTCAAAATCAACTCCAATTGCTGCTGTTGCCAAGTTTGCTGCTGCTGGCAAAAGAATAAGGAAGAAAGATCTTGGAATGATGGCTATTAGTTATGGTTATGTTTATGTAGCTCAAGTCGCGATGGGAGCAAATCGAAATCAATTTCTTAAAGCCATTATAGAGGCAGAAAGTTATCCTGGTCCATCACTTATTATTGCATATTCGCCATGTATTAATCATGGACCTTATGCCGGGATGGGAAAGTCACAGGAAGAAGAGAAAAAAGCAGTGGAATGTGGTTACTGGCATCTGTGGAGATATGATCCAAGACTTGAAGCTGAGGGAAAAAATCCATTTCAGCTTGATTCAAAAGAACCAACTGGTAATTTCAGGGAATTTTTACTTGGAGAGGTCAGGTTTGCCTCTCTTATGAAAACATTTCCTGATATAGCAGAAGAACTATTTAAAGCAGCAGAAGAAGACTCTAAGAGAAAGTATCAAATTTATAAAAGGCTCGCTGGATTATAGGTAAAACCACAAAGTAACTAAATATTTTTAGAGAGATAGAAAATATAATGTTATTTGATGGTGAGTCTGTCTCTCTGTTTTTAAGAAATTGTACTTAAGTTATGCAGTGGTTATTTTATTTCTTAAAATATGGAGACAGATATAAAGAACAGTTTTTACTTGTTGTCTGGTATCTATCTCTATTGCTTCTTTAAAATAATCGCGCAATTTAGCGTGTAGATACTTTGTGGGTTGGGTTTACAGATTTGATTTTTATGTTGATAGTAATTATAATAACTTTGGCTTTTAAAGATAAAATTTTATAGAAAGGAGGAAAGTTATGGCCAGGATAAATTTTGGTGGAGTTATAGAAGAGGTTGTTACAAGAGATGAATTTCCTTTGTCAAAAGCAAGAGAGGTTCTCAAAGATGAAGTAATTGCAGTTCTTGGTTATGGTGTACAGGGACCAGCTCAGGGTTTAAACATGAAAGATAATGGATTTAACGTTATTGTGGGTCAGGCAAAGAAATTTCAGAAAGATTGGGACAGAGCTGTTAATGATGGATGGGTACCGGGGAAAGATCTTTTCGAACTTGAAGAAGCTGCAGAGAAGGGAACTATTATTATGATGCTTGTAAGTGATGCAGCTCAGATGCAGATCTGGCCGATGGTAAAAAAATATTTAACCCCTGGGAAAGCACTATATTTTTCCCATGGTTTTTCCATAGTTTATAAGGATCAAACAAAGGTTATTCCACCAGCAGATGTTGATGTGATTATGGTTGCACCAAAAGGTTCTGGTACCTCTGTGAGAAGAAACTTTCTCTCAGGAGCAGGAATAAATTCAAGTTTTGCAGTTTATCAGGATTATACAAAACGAGCCCTTGATAGATGTATTGCTATAGGAATAGGAATAGGCTCTGGATACCTTTTCCCAACTACTTTTGAAAAAGAGGTTTATAGTGACCTTACAGGTGAAAGAGGTGTGCTTATGGGTGCACTTGCAGGAATTATGGAAGCACAGTATCAGGTATTAAGAGAAAATGGACATTCTCCGAGCGAAGCCTTCAATGAAACTGTTGAAGAACTAACACAGAGCCTTATAAGGCTTGTTGATGAGAATGGAATGGACTGGATGTATTCTAATTGCTCTGCCACTGCTCAGAGAGGGGCACTTGATTGGAAACCCCGCTTTAAAGCTGCTGTTCTTCCTGCATTCAGGAAGCTTTATAAGCGAGTAAAAAAAGGAATAGAAACAAGGCGAGTTATTACGGAAGGAAGCAAACCTGATTACCAGCAGAGGCTTAATGCGGAACTGGCTGCCATCAGAAATTCTGAAATGTGGCAGGCAGGTGCAGCTGTAAGAAGTTTAAGACCAAAAGAGCCAGTTAAGAAAATCGATGAAACTACAAGGGGCGTAAAGGGGAGAGGAGAGGATTAATTAGTGAATAGATTAGGGGTTGTCTGAAAAGACGTTTTTTAGACAACCCTATATTTTTATAAAAAATAAATCGGGCTATTTCTTAAACGCTGAATCTGATCAGAATTATGTCCCCATCTTTAATTTCATAATCTTTACCTTCCACTCTAATTAATCCTTTGTCTTTTAAGGCATTCCAGTTTCTTTCTCTTGCAAAATCTTCATAGTTAACAACTTCTGCCCTTATAAAACCTTTTGCCATATCTGTATGAATTTCACCTGCAGCGTCAATTGCTTTTGAACCTTTTTTTATTGTCCATGCCCTTGTTTCTTTCTCACCGGTGGTAAAGAAGGTTATCAACCCCAGAATTTTGTATCCTTCAATTATCAGTTTTTCAAGTCCACTCTGTTCAAGCCCTAATTCTTTTAAGTATTCCAGAGCTTCTTCTTCTGGAAGTTCTGAAAGCTCCTGTTCTATCTTTGCAGAAAGAACCAGAATATCAGAGTTTATTTCTTTTGCCTTATTCTCTAATTCCAGAAACTTTGGGTTATTTCGATAGGTGCAAAGTTCATTTTCAGATATATTAGCCACAATAAGAATCTCTTTTAAAGTGAGAAATTGATATTGTTTCAAGTAATTTTTTTCTTTTTCTTCAAGAGGGATATTTTTTATTAATTTCCCCGCCAACAGGAATTCTTTCACCCTTTTTAATATTTCTATTTCTTCATCAACATCCTGAGATTTTATTCTTGCCGACTTTTCTTTTTTCAAAATTATATTGTCAAGGGTTTCAATATCTTTTAAAATTAATTCATAATTTACAATTTCCAGGTCTCTTACTGGATTAACTTCTCCTATATGAATTACATCTTCACTTTCAAATATTCTTACCACCTGTACTATTGCATCAACATTTCTTATGTTAGCCAGGAATTGATTTCCAAGTCCTTCTCCTTTGCTTGCTCCTTTTACAAGTCCAGCTATATCAACAAATTCAACTGTTGTTGGAGTTATCTTTTTTGAATTTGAAATACTTGCAATGACTTCAAGTCTTTTGTCTGGAACATTTACAATTCCCACATTTGGATCAATTGTACAGAATGGAAAATTTGAGGCTGGAACACTTAGCCTTGTTAACGCATTAAAAATGGTTGATTTTCCAACATTTGGCAAGCCAACTATTCCACAGCTAAAACCCATTTCTACTCCTTTTGGTAAAACAAGATATTAAGAAAACAACTCTGTTTATTATAAAACGTGGAAGGAAATATCACAAGTTAGTTGATTTTTTGACATTTCTGATTTTATGATATATACTCCATTGCTAAATAATAATAGATTAGATAAAGTCTAAAAATTCTTTTTTAGTACAATTTTTGATGGGAAATATATGAAGGATTTTTTGCTTGAAGTAAAAGAGGTAACCAAATTAGTTAATAACATTAGAGTATTAAATAATTTTAGTCTTTGCATCAAAAAGGGAGAAACTCACACAATTATTACTGATAGTGAAGCAAGTATGTCTGCAATAATAAAGATACTTTCAGGAGAGTATCCAGCTTCTTCATATATAGGAGATATATTGATAAACGGCAGAAAAGAGGTTTTTAACAGCATCAGGGATAGTGAAAGAGCGAGCATTGGTATTGTTCGCCAGAAACCTTCCTTTGTTCCTGAAATGAAGATATATGAAAATATCTTTCTTGGCAGCGAAATCACAAAATCTGGATTTATTGATAATAAGAGATGTCTTGCAGAGGCATCCAGTGCACTTGAAAAAGTTGAACTTGATGTTGATGCAAATATCAAAATTGAAAATTTAACAACCTTCCAGTGTCAAAGAATAGAAATGGCAAGGCTAATTATTAAAAAGTTGAAAATATGGGTTTTTGAAGATCTTATTGCTGTTTTAACTGAAAGAGAAATTGATGAATTACTTGAATTTCTTAAAAAATTAAAAAATGGTGAACTTACCTTCATATACATAGGACATAAGCTCAAGGAAATTTTGCAGGTGTCAGATACTATAACTTTTGTTAGAGATGGCAGGACAATATTTACAGAAGATTCAAAAAATTATTATGATGACGATGCAGAGATGTCAATGATGATTGGAAAAGAATTGACAAAAAATGTATTTATAGATTCGTTTTGTGATAGTTACAACATATCAAAGAGAGAAAAAGAAGTACTTATAATGCTTTTGAACGGTCGAAATAACAGAGAAATTTGTTCAAAACTATGCCTTTCAATAAATACAATAAAAACACATATAAGTAATATTTATCAAAAAACCAGAGTAAATAACAGAGTTGAACTTTTAAAACTTATGTTAAAGCATAGAGAAGATTAACCTCTCATAACTTTTTTATCAAATCTTAAAAATTCACCTTTCTGGGTGATAAAAATCATACAAAAAGGCGATTGACAAAATCAGTTTAATTTTTAAAATAAAATTCAAAATAACTTTATAAAATTTTTTTTAAAAATACTTTCCATTTTATTAATTTTTAGAAAGGAGGTTTAAAATGGAGAAAATTATGAAGATGAGTGCCATGGTAGCACTTCTAATCCTTTTTTCAGCTTTGAGCTTTGCCAAGGTGAAAATCGGTTTATCATTTGCTACTCTTGCTGAGGAAAGATGGAAAAGAGACAGAGACTTTTTTGTTGCTGAGGCAGAAAAGGCTGGAGCTGAAGTAATTGTTGTTGCTGCAAATGGTGATGAAAATTTACAGAACAGCCAGTGCGAAAATCTTCTTACCAAGGGAGTTAATGTTCTGGTAGTAATTGCTCAGAACGGTGAAACTGCAAGTACAATAGTTGATGCGGCTCACAAGGCTAAAGTTCCAGTGATTGCTTATGACAGAATGATTAAGAATTGTGATCTTGATCTCTATGTTTCATTTGATAGTGTTAAAGTTGGTGAACTGATGGCAGAATATGTTTGCAAACTTAAACCAAAAGGCAGATACTTTATTATTAATGGCTCACCAACTGATAACAATGCCTTCCTTGTTCGACAGGGTTTTGAAAATGTTTTAAAGAAATATCCGCGTGCCAAGGTTGTTTTTGAACAGTGGTGTGATGGATGGTCTCCTGAAAAGGCATTAAAACATGTTGAAAATGGTTTGACCCAGCATAAGAACAAGGTAGATGTTATTCTCTGTGCTAATGATGGAACTGCTGGTGGTGCTGTACAGGCACTTGCCGAACAGAAATTAGCTGGTAAAGTTTTAACCACCGGTCAGGATGCTGAGCTTGCAGCATGTAAGAGAGTTGTTGCAGGTACACAGGCTGTTACCATTTATAAACCTATAAAGAAGCTTGCAGTTGCAGCAGCAAAGGCAGCTCTTGAAATGGCAAACAAACAGCCTGTAAGCGATGTCAACGAAAAGGTGAACAATGGCAAGATTGATGTACCCTCTGTATTGCTTCTTCCTATACAGGTAACAAAAGCAAATATGAAATCAGTTATTGTTGCTGATGGTTTCCATTCTGAAGCTGATATTTACGGCAAATAGTTTTTTGTTTGTAGCGGGCAGGACTTTCCTGCCTGCTACTTTAAAATTTATTTTAAGAGGTAGTTATGGATTCTCCTTATATTCTTGAAATGGAGAAAATTACAAAGGATTTTCCCGGTGTTAGAGCATTGAATAAGGTTACTTTTCAGGTTAAGAAGGGTGAAATTCATGCTCTGGTAGGTGAAAATGGTGCAGGGAAGTCGACCTTAATAAAGGTATTGAGTGGTGTTTATCCATATGGTAGCTATGAAGGAAATATCTATTTTGATGGAAAAATCCGTCATTTTCATAATGTTCACGAATCCGAAGAGGCTGGAATAGCCGTAATTTATCAGGAACTTACCCTTATTAAAGAGATGACCATAGCAGAAAACATTTTTTTAGGTAATGAGCCTAAAATTGGTTGTTTTATAAACTGGGATGAGCTTCGCTATAGAAGTAGAGAATTAATGAAGAGAGTAAGACTTGATGTAAATGTAAATCAGAAAGCAAAGGAACTCGGAGTTGGGCATCAACAACTTGTAGAAATAGTTAAGGCATTAAGTAAAAATGCAAGGATTTTAGTTCTGGACGAACCGACAGCTTCGCTTTCTGAGAAAGAAACTGAAAATTTAATGGAGATATTAAGGGAATTAAAAAAAGAAGGGGTTACATGTATTTATATTTCTCATCGTATCTCAGAAGTATTTCAAATTGCAGATAGAGTTACTGTATTGAGGGATGGGCAAACAATAGGAACAAATGAAGTCAGCAATCTTACTGAAAGCAGAATAATTTCAATGATGGTAGGTCGTGAATTGAAAGAACTCTATCCAAAAGAAAAGTGCAAAACGGGTAAAGCAATATTTAGAATCGAAAATTTTAATGTTGAGGATCCTTACAGGGAAGGAAAATGGTTATTAAAAAATATCTCCTTTGAGGTAAAAGAAGGAGAGATTCTTGGAATAGCTGGTCTTGTTGGGGCTGGTAGAACTGAGCTGGTGTCAAGTATATTTGGGGCATTTCCAGCTAAAAAAACGGGTGATATTTTTCTTGATGGCAAAAAGATTGAAATAAATTCACCACGAGACGCAATTCAAAGTGGATTAGGGCTTGTAACTGAAGATAGAAAGCTTTACGGTCTGGTGCTTAAGATGAATGTGATGGAAAATATTACCCTTGCAAGTATGAAAAAATTTTCAAATATTTTGATAAACAAAAATGAGGAAATAAAAGAAGGTAAAAGGTTTGTAGAGAGCCTTAGAATAAAGACACCCTCTCTTGAAACTCTTACGAACAATCTGAGCGGTGGTAATCAGCAAAAAGTTGTACTTGCAAAGTGGCTTTTAACCAGACCAAAGGTTTTATTTCTTGATGAACCGACACGTGGTATAGATGTGGGTGCAAAGGTTGAAATTTATAAAATTATGAATGAATTAGTAAAACAGGGGGTAGGTATAGTAATGATATCTTCTGAATTACCTGAAATTATTGGTATGAGTGATAGAATTCTGGTAATGTCAGCTGGAGAAATAACTGGTGAATTAGAAAGTCAAAATGTAACTCAAGAACAAATAATGTATTATGCAACAGGAGGAAAATAATTATGGTAAAACAAAACATTAAAAAATCTGAAGCTTCAAAGGGAAAATATAGCTTCAGAATTGATTTGAAAGCTTATGTAATGGTATTTGCACTTATAGCTATATGGTTGCTTTTTTTCCTTTTGAATCAGGATACTTTTCTTACACCGAGAAATCTCTCAAATCTTGCAAGGCAGATGTCAATTACAGGTATTCTTGCAATAGGAATGGTTTTAATTATTGTTTCTGGGCATATTGATCTCTCTGTTGGTTCAGTGGTGGGTTTAACTGGTGCAATTGCTGCGATTCTTCAGTGTAAAATGGGCTGGCCAACTGCGACGGCAGTTCTTATAGCACTTATTGTCGGTACACTTATCGGTTTATGGCAGGGATACTGGGTTTGTTACCTGAAAGTTCCAGCTTTTGTAGTTACACTGGGAGGTATGATGATTTTCCGTGGAGTAATCCTTGGTGTTACTGAAGGAAGAACAATTTCACCTTTGAGCCAGGAATTTGTTCAGATAGGACAATCCTTCTTACCCCCAAATGTTGGATGGATTTTAGCGGTGGTGCTTTTATTTATTTTTATTATTCTTACCATAAAGAGAAGACTGGATAGAATTAGATATGGTTTTGAAACAATCCCTTTATACATTGAAATACTCATAACGGCTGGTATTATGGGTCTGATTTTGCTGGCAGTTTTTATAATGAATAGTTATGAGGGTATTCCTTTTCCAGTTTTCTTACTTTTTATACTGGTCGTTATTTTTAAAATTGTAAGTCGCAATACAAGATTTGGTCGTTATCTTTATGCAATTGGTGGTAACGCAGAAGCGGCAAAGTTTTCAGGTATAAATATTCGCTTTAACACACTTATGGCGTTTGTTTTAATGGGGTTGCTCTGTGGAATAGCTGGTGTTGTACTTTCTGCCAGACTGAATGGAGCAACAACTTCAGCTGGTACTGGTTTTGAGCTTGATGTAATTGCTGCATGCGTAATAGGTGGTACAAGCCTTATGGGTGGTATCGGGGATGTAACGGGTGCCATTGTTGGTGCTCTAATTATGGCAAGCCTTGATAATGGTATGGTCTTGCTTAATACTCCCACTTTCTGGCAATACATTGTAAAAGGTTTGATACTTATGTTTGCAGTTCTTGTCGATTTCCAGACCAAACAGAGAGGGTAAAGCCTGCATTAAGCAATTTTTTTAAGTATAACAGAGATGATGGAAGCTCTTCCGTCCTCTCTGTTTTCCTATAAATGAATAAGAAATATAACCGCACAATTCTGGTAAGAGCAAAATTTATTGAGATTTATTTACCTATCTTTTATAATATTATCAAAATATTTAAAGGTGAGGTTTTTTGATGCTTAGGGTTGGTTTTGTTGGCTGGCGTGGAATGGTTGGTTCTGTATTGATGGAAAGAATGCTTTCAGAAGGTGATTTTAAAGATTTTGTGCCAATTTTCTATTCGACTTCACAGGTTGGTGAAAAAGGGCCCAATATTGGTCTTGATATTCCACCTTTACAGAATGCCTTTGATGTAGAAAATTTAAAAAGTCTTGATATTATTGTAAGCTGTCAGGGGGGTGATTACACAAAAGAAATTTATCCAAAATTGAGAAGTGAAGGATGGAAAGGCTACTGGATAGATGCTGCTTCTACCTTAAGGATGGAAAAAAACAGCATTATTGTACTTGATCCTGTAAATAGAAATGTAATCGATAAAGCTCTAAAAGAAGGTATTAAAGATTATATCGGTGGAAATTGTACAGTAAGTTTGATGCTAATGGCAATTGGGGGATTGTTTCATGCCGATCTTATCGAATGGGTTTCAAGTATGACTTATCAGGCAGCTTCAGGTGCCGGTGCCAAAAATATGCGTGAACTTTTGATTCAAATGGGATATGTTTATAAAAGTGTGGAAGAAGACTTAAAAAATCCAGCAAGTGCTATTCTTGAAATAGACAGAAAAGTAAGCTTGGCATTAAGGGACAAAAATTTACCGAGAGAAAACTTTGGTGTCCCCCTTGCGGGCAGTCTCATTCCCTGGATAGATAAAGAAATGGAAAATGGGCAGAGTAGAGAGGAGTGGAAGGGTTATGCTGAAACCAATAAGATTTTAATGACAGAAAACCCCATTCCGGTCGATGGAATATGTGTTAGAATTGGAGCTATGAGATGTCATTCACAGGGATTGACAATAAAATTAAAGAAGAATGTTCCATTAAACGATATTTATGGTTTAATTGAAAGTTCAAACCAATGGGTGAAAGTTATTCCAAATCATAAAGAGGAAAGTATAAATTATCTAACTCCGGCAGCTGTAAGTGGAACCCTAACTATTCCCGTAGGAAGGATAAGAAAAATGAATATTGGTGAAGAATACTTAACCTGCTTTACTGTAGGGGATCAGCTTCTCTGGGGAGCAGCAGAACCTATCAGGAGAATTTTAAATATTGTGCTTGAATTTCTCAGGGGGTAAAAATGATTGGTTTTAAATTGGCTGGCAGGGCAAACACGAAGGAAACAATTGAAATTGCATTAAAAATCTCTGATGAAAGAAACATTAATGATATAGTTTTTCCATCTGCAACTGGTTATACTGCTTCTTTTTTCAAAAATGTTAAGGACAAAAATATTGTGTGTGTTACTCATGTGCAGGGCTTTTTTGAAAAAGGTTTGAATGAAATGCGGAATGATGTAAGAGAAGATTTAATTAAAAGCGGGATTAAGGTTTTGACCACTACACATGTCCTTAGTGGAGCAGAAAGGGGTTTGTCGAAAAAATTTGGGGGAGTTTATCCAGTTGAAATCATTGCCAATACTTTAAGAATGTTTGGACAGGGAGTTAAAGTGGCAGTTGAAGTTTCAATTATGGCACTGGATGCAGGGCTTATACCTTATGGCAAAAATATTATTGCCCTTGGTGGTACAGAAGAGGGGGTTGATACGGCCGTTATTCTCTTGCCCTCCCATGCTTCAAATATTTTTGATACTCGAATTATTGAAATATTGTGCAAACCTGTTAATTTTTGACTTTTCATC
>FWPU01004711.1_pt1 | contig 31244 bp, 27 predicted proteins | sample 2228361 | NCBI WGS metagenome assembly FWPU01 (sample SAMEA103939777, study PRJEB20133) | metagenome | reverse complement strand
TCGCTCCCTTTTGTCCCACGATTGAAATCGTGGGCTACTTTCACAAAGCCCCGATGCATCGGGGCTGAAAAAGGGGTAAGCCGGTCGCCCCAGGCAGTCCCGATGCATCGGGACTTCGTAAGAGTAGCCCCGATGCATCGGGGTTTTGTGAGGGGCTCTTAGGCATCAAGCAGGTTTACACCGCACAACCGTTGTGGTATACTGTGAACCAAGAAAAGACAGAGGAGCGCAGGTTGAAACCTTTACGTCGCGTCGGAGTTATGGGGGGAACGTTTGATCCCATCCACTTCGGGCACTTGGTGACCGCGGAGGAGGTGCGCGTCAAATTCGGACTCGATGAAGTTGTCTTTGTGCCCTGCGGTATTCCGCCTCATAAAAAAGGTTATGAGGTGACACCGGCAGAACATCGCTACCTCATGGTGGTCCTGGCGACGGCGTCCAATCCGCACTTCACTGCCTCGCGGGTGGAGATTGACCGCGCCGGACCGTCTTACGCCATTGACACGCTCCGCTTCTTCAAACAGCATTACGGCGAGGGGACGCATCTGTATTTTATCACGGGAGCGGACGCCATCTTAGAAATCATGACCTGGCGCGACAGCGAGGAACTTTTCCGTTTGTGCCGATTCGTCGCGGCGACACGACCGGGCTACCATCTCGAAGAATTAGAGAAACGGCTGACGGCGGAGCAGGTGGCGCACGTCGACGTCGTGACGGTGCCGGGCATCGAAATCTCTTCCACCGATGTGCGCCAGCGGGTGGAGGCGGGGTTGCCCATTCGGTATCTTGTCCCCGCATCGGTGGAAGGATATATTTACAAGTGTGGGTTCTATCAGAAGTGAGTCAATGAGTCAATGAGTCAAGGGGGGCAATGGGTCAACTGACCTATTGAACCAATGAACCAATTGACTGATTGACCCAAAAGTGGGGGGCACGTTTACGGAGTCGCAGGAGAAGTTGGAGCAGTTGTGTGTCGCTCTGGACGAGGAGAAGGCGCGGGATGTGACCGTTCTGGATGTGCGGGGGTTGACGCTCATTGCCGATTATTTCGTTCTCTGCACGGGCAACTCGCCGACGCACCTCCACGCCGTCGCGGAGGGCGTGCAGGAGAAACTGCGCGAGCGATGCAACCTGCGCGCCAAGCCCGAGGGAGGCGCTGAGTCGGAGTGGATCGTCATGGACTACGGTGACGTCATCGCGCATATCTTCTCCGAAGAGGTGCGCGAGTTTTACGACCTTGAGGGCTTGTGGGCAGATGCCCGCAGGACCATCTGGACACCCGCAGCGGTTTTCGTAAAATAAGACCATGAACGTTGAAGAACAACTGCGTCAGGACAAAGTGCGTTCGCTGTTGAGCGGGGCAGCGTTGTGCAACCGTCGTCTGCAATGGGAGGAAGCGCTGAAGAAATGTCAGGAGGCGCTGGCGTTGGACAGTCAGAGCGCGGAGGCGCACGAGCTGATCGGCGATATCCTTCAGGCGCAGGGGAACTGGGAGGGCGCATTGCAGTCTTACAAAACGGCGCAGGCGTTGAACCCGAAGCGCACGGTGCTGGAAGAGAAAATCGGTTTGGTCAGCATCGAACTCGACCAGATTGCGCTGCGCGAGATGCGGCGTGAACAACTCAAGGCGGATCCCAGTCAACTGAAATGGGAGGAGCGCGACCCGCGAGTGGCGTGCCTGCTGTCAGCCATCGTGCCGGGACTGGGGCAGATTTACAACCGTGATTACGTGAAAGCGGGCGTTATTTTAGGCGTCTCTCTGATGTCTCTGACGATTTTCGTGTGGGTGTTTCACGGCGCGTTAGACACGATTTCGGCGCAGGCGACGTTGAGCCGCAAACTGGACGCGCTGATGAATTATATGCAAAGTTGGAGCATCCCGAAACTGTTGTGGATGCTTCTGAATTCCTTGCTTCCTGTGGGATTGTGGGGCTACAGTCTGATCGAAGCCCCGCTCCGCGCCAAGCAAATCAACCGGGAGGTGCGGGCGGAGTTAGGCATCGAGTCAACCGTCTGAGGTCTGCGAGTGAGTCAGCCATGGAATCTCCATCGGGGTCAGTCTTGGTACTCAATCAGAACTACGAGCCGCTCAACATCTGCAACGTTCGGCGCGCGATGATTTTGCTATGGCTGGGCAAAGCGGAGGTGGTGAAGACCGACTCGGCGGCTTTTCACACCATTGCGCAGACCTTTGAGATTCCCAGCGTGGTGCGGCTTTCTTATTTTGTCAAGCGACCGGTGCCGCAGTTGAAACTATCGCGCAAGAGCATCCTGGCGCGGGACGACCACACCTGCCAGTACTGCGGCTTTCGCGGGTCGAACCTCACGCTGGACCACGTTGTTCCCAAGCAGCGGGGCGGTCCGACGGACTGGCACAACCTCGTCTGCTGCTGCCTGCCGTGCAATAACAAGAAGGGCAACAGGACGCCGCACGAGGCGGGCATGAAACTGCGTCGGCAGCCGAAGAAGCCGCGCTACGTGCCCTACATCTCCTTCTCGCGCTTTGTGACTGCCGCTCGGCACGAAGCATGGCGCGAGTTCTTGCAGCCCTACACGATGGGGCTGGATTTGCCGTCGACGTAACGGGAAGCGTGAGAAATAGAGACCCCAACTGGGGTGGGCGCCGTTCCCGACTGGTTGGGGTTTTCTTTTACCTCAAGTTCGTAGTCGCGCAATTCATGGCGCGTTTCCTCTTACGTCGGCAGTCTCTTTCTGTTCTCAATCACCTCTTCATACAGCGACACCAAACGCTGGGCGGACGATTCGGCGGAGAATTGGCGGGCGTTTTTGCGAGCGTTGTCGGCGAACTGTTGACGCAGGGTCGGGGAGTCAAGCAGCGTTTCGACGGAGAGGGCGAAGGCGTGAACGTCGGGGATGGTCAGGAAGCCGTCGACGCCGTGCGAGAGGACGGCGGACACGCCGTAAGCGTCGACGGCGACGCAGGGCAGCCCCGCTGCCATCGCTTCGGCGATGACGATGCCCTGCGTCTCGGTGCGCGAGGCGAACACGAAAATGTCCGAGGCGGCGAGGTAGTGCCGCACGTCATCGTGGGGAACGCTGCCCACGAAGATGACCTTGTGCGCGACGCCCAACTGCTGCGCGATGGCTTTGATGTTGTCCTCGTACGGACCGCTTCCCACTAAGAACAGCACCACGTTCTCCCGCTCGCGCAGCGGCTTGGCGACGGCGTAGAGCAGGAAGTCCACGCTCTTCTCGAACGCCATTCTCCCCACGTAGATGAGTGCCTGCGTGTCGGGCGCCAGTTTGTATTTTTCGCGTATCCTCTGGCGGTTGCCCTGCGCGATATGCGCCACGTCGACGCCGGTCGGCAGCGGCACGATGCGCGTCGTGACGCCCTGCTCGCGCAGCACGTCTCCGATACTTTCGGTGGGCACAATCACGAGGTCGCTGGCATTGCAGTAGTGCCGCAGCAGGGCGAGAAGCGCGGGCTTGACGATGCTGCGGGGGAGAGGAATGTAGTGCAGATATTCCGTGACTAAAGTGTGATACGTCAGCACCAAAGGCAGATTGCGGCGGCGGGCGAGATATGCCCCCAGTCGTCCCAACCACCACGGCGATTGCGCGTGAACGACGTCCACCGGCAGCCGCCGAAAGGCAAGAGTGAGACGCGGCGCGAAGGGAAAAGCGACGGGATAATCTTTGACGTGCGGGAACGTGAAGGACGGAAAACGGTAGACGTTCTCATCATGGTTGCGATGACCGGGAAACTCCGGCGCAAAAATGTGGACGCGGTGTCCCAATTGGGTCAATTGGTGGCGGAACGTCTCTATCGAAGTCACGACCCCGTTGCGCATGGGGCGGAAACACTCACAAAAAAAGGCAACGTTCATAATCCCTTGTCCTTGACAATCACGAGTCTATCTCCGACGTCCGTGCCCGTCCGGGCGAGACGACCAGCGGGCAACTCCAACACCGACCGCGCCTTCCCCCAGCACGCCCGCGCGCGAAACGGGGGGAGAGAGTGAACGATTCTGAGAGCGTCTCCGTCTGCATCAAGAAAGACGACGTCAATCGGAAACCGCATGAACCACGTATGAATGTTGTTGCACGGCATAATGAACAGCCCCTCGTCCTCCGACAGCGAGCGACGGTTGAGCAATCCAATGACGCGAGCGAGCGGATTGGACGCTACGGCGCAACGAGACACGAGAACGAATCCCTTCGTCTGGTTTAGGACGGATACAATCTCTGCGCTCATCGGGGACTATTTTAACGTCGGAGAGGCAGAACTACAAGGGGGGAATCAGTGAGCCGTCAGCAATCAGCCGTTTGCTTGGGTGTGCTGTCAGCCAACCTCAACTCACCGCTCATTGTCCAAACACCGACTTCAAATTCCCCCACGCGTCAATGAAAGTGGGAGCGACGATGACGATGCCGAGTAGGGGCAGGATGAGGAAGATGAGAACGATGGTGATTTTGACGGGCGCTTGCTGCGCTCGCTCGCGGGCGCGGAGGGCGCGCAGTTCGCGGATTTGCTGCGACTGGATGCGCAGGGCGTTCCCCATAGACGCCCCCATCTGTTCGGATTGGATGATGGTTGTCACGAACGAGGTCAGTTCGGGGATGTCCAACCGCCGCGCCATCTCGCGGAGGGCTTCGGCGCGCGTGCGCCCGACGCGGAGTTCGCTGACAATACGCAATCCCTCCTCGCCCAACGGTCCAGGGAATTCCGCCGCGACGCGCTGCAAGGCGGCATCAAGCGCAAGACCCGCTTCCACAGAAACGGTCAGCAAGTCAATGAAATCCGGCAGGTTGGATTCGACCTGTCGCTGCCGTTTGGCGATGAGGGAGTTGAGGACCATCATCGGCAGGAACGCGCCCGCATAGCCGCCCGCTAATCCGTAAAGGGCGTAGTGAAAGAGTTGCACGTCGAACTGAGTAGCCGCGAGGCTCGTCAGCCCCAGCGAGAGCAGCAAAAAGATGATGCCCATGATCTGGCGCAGCGCGATGAACTCGCGGGCGCGCAGCCCCAGCGGGAATCCAGCGCGCATGAGTTTCTCACGGATACGGTCCTCGCCCGTGCGTCGCGTGCCGACGTTTTCCGTCCAATGCCACAGAAAGGCGCGCAGCAAACGCAGGGGGAGCGGCTGGCTCCCCCCCGGGCGATAGAGTGATGCGAGATGGCGGTCCTTCGTTTTTAGACGTTCGATGCGCTCTCGTGGACTGAGTGTTCGGGCGCGAGTTGCCATAGGTTTTCTCCCCCGAAAATGTGACGCAGACAATCCTGTCTGCAGGCAAGATTGCCCGCGTCACGTTAGACTTCAATGCTGACGATGCGACGAATGATGAACAGCCCCAAAATCTGCATCCCTATCCCCACCGCAATCAGCCACGGCACTTTCAGCAGCGGGGCAAGGTAGGACGGATTGCCCGTGGAGGTTCCGCCCATCAGTCGAGTCATCAACTCAGCGGCAACGGCGAAGAACACGGGCAACAGGAGCAGCCCATAAGCCGAGAATCGCTGCTGCGCCGTCAAGGCACGGACTTCCCCGCGCAGGTTGACCCGCTGCCGGATGATGCCTGCCAGATTGTCCAGAATCTCCGACAACGCGCCGCCGATTTGCCGCTGCACAACCAGCGCCGTCACCAGTATCTTCACGTCCATCGTCGGCACGCGCTGCGTCAGGTTTTGCATCGCTTCCTCCACCGGCACGCCGACCGCAATCTCTTGGGAGACACGCTGGAACTCTTCCGCGATGGGATACGGCGACTCGCGGGCGACGGTCTCAAACGCCTGAAGCAGCGAGGATCCGGCGCGCAGGGCATTTGCCATCAGCACCAGCGACTCTGCCAATTGTCGTTCAAACAGCCGCAGCCACTTGGCTTGCATCCGCTTCAGGTAAATCCACGGCAGGGCGAACCCGATGGCGCCGATGGGAAACATCCAGTGTCCTAATCCCAAGAAAAAGTAGCCAACGCAGCCCATGCCGAGCATCAAACACGCACTCATAATCAGGAGTTCCATAGGTCCCAACGGCGCGCGGGCGCGCGCGAGTTCTCTTTCCATTTCCAGCAGCCAGTGGTTGGGCGACAGTTGTTTCCGCAGCCAAGCCATCAGGCGTCCGTAGCGGGCGCGGGCGCGTCGCTCCTCTTCCGCGATGTCCAACTGGGTCGGTTCAACGTTGCGTGGGGGGGGCTGCTCGCCGGTCTGTCGCTGTCGAATGCGCTGGAGTCGGCTCTCAATCGCCGACGGTCGCGTGTCCAGAAACACCTGCATGACACCGAACACCAGCAGGATGACGCCCGCGACGATGATGAAGAGGATGGGGAGGTAGGTGGGCATGTTAGTTAGTCAATTGGTCAATTGGTCAATTGGTCAATTGGTCAATTGGTCAAACTCATTGCGGTTTGAAGATATTCAACGGCAGCCGAATGCCGGCGTCTTCCATGCGTTGATACCAGCGCGGGCGAATGCCGGTCGCGCGCAGTCGCCCGGAGATTTTGCCGCGCTCGTCGACGCCCTCTTGTTGGAAGAGAAACAAATCCTGCAACGTAATCACGTCGCCCTCCATGCCGACGACTTCCGTGACGTGGGTGACGCGGCGGGAGCCGTCGCGCATGTGTTGCTGATGAACAATCACCTGCACCGCGCCCGCGATTTGCTCGCGAATCGCCCGCACGGGCAGGTCCAGCCCCGCCATCAGCACCATCGTTTCGAGTCGGTTCAACAGTTCGCGGGGGCTGTTGGCGTGCGCGGTGGTCAGCGAGCCATCGTGTCCCGTGTTCATCGCTTGCAGCATGTCAAGGGCTTCCGCGCCGCGACATTCGCCGACCACGATGCGGTCGGGTCTCATGCGCAGGGCATTGCGCACTAAATCCCGAATCGTCACCTGCCCCACGCCCTCCACGTTGGGCGGGCGCGACTCCAGGCGCGCGACGTGCTCCTGTCGCAGCTGCAATTCGGCGGCGTCTTCGATCGTGACAATGCGTTCGTCCGAGGGGATGAAGGAGGAGAGGACGTTAAGCGTCGTCGTCTTGCCGGAACCTGTTCCGCCGCTGACGATGATATTGAGCCGCGTCTCGACGGCGGCTTGCAGAAACATCGCCGCTTCCCGCGAGAGTGTGCCCATGTGAATCAGGTCGGACATCGTCAGGGGGTCGTGGGCAAACTTGCGGATGGTCAGCAGGGGACCGTCAATCGCCAGCGGCGGGATGATGGCGTTGACGCGAGATCCGTTCGCTAACCGCGCATCTACCATCGGACTGCGCTCGTCAATGCGCCGTCCTAAGGGTGAAACGATGCGCTCGATGATTTGCATGACGTGCACGTTGTCGCGGAACTTGTATTCCGTCAACTCCAGTTTTCCATGCCGCTCCACGTAGACCTGATAAGGACCGTTGACCATAATCTCACTCACGTCGGGGTCGTTGAGCAGCGGCTCAATGGGACCCAGCCCCAAAATCTCGTTGAGCAAGTCGGCGGTCAATTGCCCCTGTTCGGCGCGCGTGAGGAAGATGCCTTCCTCAGCACGCAACTCGTTGATGAGAGGTTCGAGCGTGCCGCGCAATTCCTCGGCGGTCACGTTTTTGAGTGCCTCCTGGTCGAGTTCCTGCACGAGGCGTTCCTGCACACGCTGTTTGAAGTTCAGATAGGGCGCGACCTGACTTTTGGCGCGTTCCTGTTGCTGGCGTTTCAGCATGTCGAAGGGGTTGCTGCCGCCGCGCTTGTCAATGATGAGCACGGGGGTAGCGGAGAGCGGGGGGACGCGCGCCTGAATACGCGAGCCGTCGCTGAGTTCGCGGTCGAGCAAGGGAACGCGCCCGTCAATGTGGCTGCCGAGCGTTTCAGCAATGCGCGAGATGATTCTGCGCAGGTGCGCTTCGTCGCGGAATTTCCGCCCCGATGGTCCGAGACGCCCGCCGCGCTCCACGAGGATTTCGGCGGGATTGACGGTATGAATCTTGGTCACGGCGGGGTCGTCCAACAGCGGTTCAATGGGTCCCATGCCGATGACCTCGTTGAGAAATTCGTTGGCGAGCGCGCTGCGCTCATGGCGCGACAGCGACAGTTGCCGCTCCGAGACAATGGAGTTTAGCAGGTCGTCAATGCGGGTGCGCAGCGCCGTCGCGTTGACCTCGCCCGAACTCCGCTGCGGGAGAGCGGCAAGCATGTCGTCGAGAATCAGATGCTTGAGGGCGTAAAAGCGCGCGCTGCTTTCCCCTGCTCCCTCCTTCGGTTCTTCAATGGGAGGAAGGTAAACGGCGCCTTCCCGCACGCGCGGCAGGGGGATGATGAGCGCGTCGGGTGCGGTCACATTGGATTCCTCCCGCGTCTCCGGCGGGCGACGCCTCCGGTCTAAACGGTCTATAACGGACATGTAAACATCATTGGGTTTCGGGTTTGGGGTTTGGGGTCACGCGAAACCCAAGACTCGAAACTCGAAACCCGAAAGCTGACCCATAAGTGACGGAATCCGCGACGGCGTCGCGGGCTCCTTAGAGCACCTAACAAAACCCCGATTCATCGGGGCTACTCTTACGAAGTCCCGATGCATCGGGACTGCATGGTGCGACCGGCTTACCCCTTTTTCAGTCCCTTTGTGAAAGTAGCCCACGATTTCAATCGTGGGACAAAAGGGAGCGAAACAGGTTTTGTGAGGCATTCTTAATTACTCTCCGAACAGGAACTTCCAGAACGACGTCCGCGATTTCGTGCCGCCGTTGGCGACGGTTTCCATCGCTGCCGTCTCTTTGCCCAGCAGGTCACGGGACAGAGTCAGCACCTTCTGCGCAATCGCGCTGTCGGGCGCGCTGAGAACAAAAGGCACGCCGTCGTTGACCGACTTGACGACCACGTGACCATCGCTGGGAATGTGCGCCACAATGGGCATACCTAAAATCGTTTCCACGTCGTTCGCGGTAATGCCGACCTGACTGTTGGCGCGGTTCAGGACGAGTTTAATTTTGTCGGCGGAATATAATTGTCGCAGGCGGTCCATCGCGGTGCGCGTTTTGTGGATGGCGAGAAGGTCGAGCGACGTCAGCATCAGAATCGTCTGCGAGAAATCAAATGCCACGAAGGTGGTATCCGTCAGTTGCGAAGGCGTGTCCACAACGATGTAAGGGTAGTGCCCTTGCAGGGCGTTCAACACCTGTTCCACCGTATAAACGGTCACCGTCTCCGCGTACTCCGGCGTCGAAGGGGCGACGAGCACTTTCAATCCCGTGTCGGTGTGCGTGGTCAGATAGTTCTCCACCGCTTCCGCGTCGAGTTCACCGCTCTGGTATTTCTGCGCCAGCCCGGCAATGGAGTTTTCGGCAGCGAGATTGAGCACGAGGTCAATGTCGCCAAACTGGAGATTGAGGTCAACTAACACGACGCCCTCGTGCGGTGGCAACTGCCGTTTGAGCGCGATAGCCAGGTTAGCGGCGAGCACGCTTTTGCCCGCGCCTCCTTGCGGACTGAAGACGGTAATCATCGTGCTGCGGGACGATTCCTTCCGCGCCCCTTTGAGGTGACGCATTTTCTGGAGGGTGGAGTAAACCTCGCGCACCGATTCCACCAGAGCATCGCGGACGACGGGTTTGACCAGAAAGTCGTGCGCGCCCGCGCGCATGAGGCGGCGCACTTCCTCCGGGCGCGCGTCGAGCGTCAGCACGATGATGCCCATCTCGGGACAACTGACGCGCAGCCGCTCGATGATAGCCGCCGAGTCGCTGCCCGCGAGATGGGCGTCCATCAGGAAGACGTCGGGGTGCTGTGTATGCACTAACTCCAACCCCTCGCGGCTGTCCCCGGCTTGTCCCATCAGCTGCATCCCGGGGTCCGCCTGAATCAAGCCCGCCAGATTCTGCCGCGACTCGACATCCGAATCCGCAATGAGAATGTGGATGGTTGGCATGATGTTATCTCCGTTCAAAGACCACAGACCCTAAAGGTCAGTAGTCAGTGGTCATTGATTCCCCTGTCCGCCGAGCAATCCGCCCATGCCGCTCTGTCCGCCGAAGCCGCCCAAGCCGCCGAAGCCGGGCGTGATGGGCGTGGCGTCTTTGAGGGCTTGCGCTCTTTCCAGCACGGGCAGCGTCGCGTCAAACTTGTTGACCTGCGGTGTCAGGAAAATGACCAGTTCCGTTTCGTTGTTCTGGAAACGCTTGCTCTTGAACAGTTCGCCCAAAATCGGGATGCTGCCCAACAGCGGAATCTGCTGGGTGGTGCGGCTGGTCTGGTTGGAAATCAGCCCGCCTAACGCGATCGTTTCGCCGGGGCGGACGAAGACGTTTTGAATGGCTTGCCGAATCTTGAAGGGCGGCACGCCGCCGACGAGCAGCCCGGTCGTCAGGTCCGGTTCACTGACAACCGTCGTGATTTGCATGAGCACCGAATCGTCGTCCGCCACGTCGGGCACGAGCGACAGGATGATGCCGAACAGTTGGAAGCCGACGCTGGACGTGGCGAGCACGCCGCTGCCACTACTTCCGCCCGCGCTGCCGCTCACCGCGCCCCCCCCGCCAATAAAACTCGTGGTGGGAATGGGCACCGCGCCGCCGATGACGATGCTGCCCGGGCTTTGGTCCAGCGACGTAAAGTTGGGATTCGCCAGCGTCTTCGCCAAACTCTTATCTTCAAGGGCGCGCAGCGTCGCCTGAATCGGCTCCAACTGGAAGAACGGTCCGTGCGGCGCGGTCTGACCGAACGTAATCGTGCCCACGTTGGGACCGACCGCCGACGGTGTGTTGCCGCCCGTCCCCGTTCCGCCTGTTCCCCCGCCCACCGCGCCTGTGACGAACGGCGTTTGCACCTGCGTTGAACCCCACCGCACGCCTAACTGCTTGAACGCGCTGGTCGAAATTTCCACCACGCGCACGTGCGTCGTGACCTGCTTGATTTTGAGCGGTTGGTTGACCCTCACCTGCAACAGCGGCTGCTTGACGCCAAACCCCCGCGATAGCGTGGTGCGCAGTTCTTCCAATGCGTTCTGCGTCGGCACCTCGCCGATGGCCATGACGTTGTTGCCGATCTTGAAGGCGGTGACCTTTTCGAGCCCCTTGATTTGACGCACGCTTTGCGTCATGCGCTCATCTTCGGGCGTCAGGTCAATCGGCTCCGTGAACAGCGGCGCGTCCGCCTGCGGCTGCACCGCCGCGCCGCGAATCGTCAGGAGGTTGATGACCTTCCCGCCCAACGCTTGCGCGACGCGGTGCGCCCGCGACCACTCGTCCTGCGAGTTGACTTCGCCGTGCAGGATGATGGCGTTGACGCCCTGCGTCGCCGTCACCTGCGAAGCCTCCAAACGCGCCAACTGGCAGATGCGCTCGGTGAGAATCTGGTCGGGCGATTTGGGGGGAGTCGGCGGCGTGACCGGTTTGGGGACGTCAATGTGATTCAACACCGTCTTCACAAACGTCGCCGCCACCTGCGCCGCTCGCTGCGACTCCTCGTCGCTGGCGACTTCGCCGGTCAATCTCGCCACGAACTCACCATCCAGTCCCTCGATAATGCGCACCTGAACCTTCGGCTGTTCCAACGCCTCGCTGATGCGCCGCTGAACTTCGGCGGCGGTAATCGGGGGCTTGTCCCCGGGCTTCGGCTGCGTGTCGCTGCGCGGCGTCACCTTGACCAGATACTGCTGCAACTCACCCGCTCTATCCTTCTCGTCGCGCTTCGTCCACACGAGCAGCGAACACTCGCCCGCTTTCTTGGCGATAATCATCACCTCACGCGCGCCCGTGACGATGGGTTCGTCGAGCACCACCGTGTCCGAGACCGCCACGCGCAACAGATCGCGCTCCGTGCGCACCACGAACGCGCGTCCTTCCACGACGCTGGCAGTTTGGACTCCGCCGTCTTGGAACGGCAGAATGCCGATACCGACGGTGTCACCCGTCGCCGGTGAAGGCAAAGACGGCTGCCGCGCTTCCTCTGCCGGCGTCGTCAACTGCATCGTCAGCGGAATCAGAAAAGGCAACGCCCTGTTGCTCAGTTCGGTCAGCAACGAACTGCCGATGCCGCCCCCCTGTCGCGTTACAAGAAACTTGGGGGGGGACTTGAGCGCAACGGCTCCCGCCTTGGGCACTGACGTCGCTTGCTTTTCCGCTGCGGCTCGCCCCTCCAATTCGAGACAGCAAAGCCCCATCCCCACAACGGAGATGAGGACGGCTATCGCAACACCCCGGCGGATGAAGATGCGGTTTTTCAATTCGTCCATTGTAGACTCTCCTCCCAAAATGTGACGCAGACAATCCTGTCTGCAGGCAAGATTGCCTACGTCACGTTTTCATGCATCAGGGCGGGCTATTGCCCATGAGCAACTCCTCCCCCAACCCCCTCCCCTTGTGGGAGGGGGGTTCCTTCTCTATGAACCATTAAATCTAAATCATCCGTCACTGCCCTCTCTGTGGAATTTCCACTGTTTTCCGCTGCCCGCCCGCAATCACCTCAACCGTATCGGCGGGGGGGGGCGGCGGAGTCGTGGGTTGCTTGGCAACCGGCTCAATGCGAACGGGCGTCGGGGGCGGTTGTTGAATAATGACGCGAGGCGGTTCCGACTTCGGAGCGCGCGGCTCCGGCTTGGGCGCGCGGTCTCTCACCCACTTGTGGGTGATTTCTGTCTTGAGAATCCCCTCGGAATTGCGCGGAAGTTCGCTGGAGGCTTGGGGGTGGAGTAGCACGTCCAGCGTCGCATCGGACGCGAGGGCGAGGGTTTCCGCCTCCTTCGGTGTCACGGAGACAATGATGTGCGGGCTGACGGGGGGCGCGGGTTGACCGCTGTTCGAGGACGTCGGGGAGGATTCTGCCCCGGCGTTGACCGACACCACCTCTACATCTTCCACCAGCATCCGGCTGAACTCATTGTCAAACGTCGCAATGACGTCAATGCGGTCGCCCGGGTGCAGCAAGTTGACGACCTGCGGTTTGTGGGTCAGCACAATCATCATCGCCCGCCTGCCCGGCGGCACCAGCGCGGTCACCCCGATGTCGCGCAGCGCGCCCAACAGGTGCGAACGCCGGATGACCTCACCGCTCGCAATCAGTTCTTTGCTGACCGCGTTGACCGCCTGACTCACGTCGTTTAACGCCCCCGGCGCGACGCCCTTCGCCTCATCGGGGGGAATCGTCTTCAATTCCACCATGTTGCCCGTGATAATCGTGCGGGGCGGAATCATCGTAGACGCCACCACTACCTGAACGGACGGCGGCGGCGGCGCAGGCTCCCCCCGCTGTCGCGTCAACGGAAACGTCAACCCCGCCAATGCCAGCAACCCCAGCGCGACCTTCACGGGTCGGTTGCGGAGCAAAGTTCGCAGGAATCCTTGTCGCATGATGTCTCCTGGGAAAAGCATCGTCGCCCTCGTCGTCGTCCCCGTTCTCGAACTCCAAAAACGACCGACGACGAGGGCGATTCTCATCCGTCGTGATGCTAACGGGTCAGCATGAACCAGCACGGTCAGATGCGTTATCGGCAAGAGATTGACAAATTTATAGGGGCTATTCGTCGTGGCGAAGGATTTGACATTTGACGCCCGCCTAGCCTATAAGGTATAATATAGCCACAGCCGCCGATTCACTGGCGTTGTGAAGGAGAGGTGAGGCCTCGTGAGCGTGGAGGATCTTTGGAATCCTTATACAAAGGAACAGCCACGATTCAGGCGACCCAAGACGTACCATGCCATCGGCGCCGTCTTGCTGATGATTGCGGTGGGCATAATCGCTTCGAAGATGATCCTTCGCCCACAGCAGCCAACCATTCGATGGGCTTTGTCCAACGCGCCTCCCCCGGAGTCGCTGCCCATCAGAGCCTACGACATGGGACCGTATGTGGTCGAAAACGCGCGCGCGGTATGGAAGGGAGAGGTCAAAGAATACGAAACGGCTGACCCCGTCGATCAGTACGAGGTCACCGGACAGATTCGACGCAAGGACTCGAACGCGCCGTCCCACCTCACGCTGAAAGTCGAAATGCGCGTGGGCATTGTCCGCGTCAACGTGGCGCAAAAGCCGATATCTGGCGTGGAAGTTTCCCGACCGAAGCCGTTCACTGTTCCCATCGAAGACGCAACTCACGCCCGCCTGCGGAAGGCAGACCTGAACTTCGTGATTTCAGCGCTCCTGGGTTCCTCAGGCGATGGCGATTAGTAAAACCAAAAAACACAGCAGTGGAGGCAGTCATCATGGAAAAGAATGGAGCGTCGCAGTTCGTGGACACAGCAGAAGCAGCCACCCTTTTGGGCGTTTCCGAGTGGGCAGTCTTGCGGGATTGCGAATCGGGACGACTCCCCGCAGAATACATTCCCACTCACCAGGGCGTCGAGTGGCGCGTGCTCCTCGACGCGCTCAGTCCATCTCACGCAGGGCAGCCGTTCAGAGCGCCTTCCATCCCGACGAGTCAGGACGCCGTCCCTGTGTCGGAAGGTGCGCGGACGGAGGAGGGTCCGGCAGAGTTTGTCGGGAACGGACACCGCGCCGTTCCCGCTGACTGTCTCGCCCCTGAAATTCTGACGCGCATCGAGGAACGCATCGCCGGCTTGCAGACCGCCGTGGAGTCGCTGACGACACAGGTGCAATCGCTCGCCGACGAGAGCGCCCGCTTGCGCGAGGAGGTCATCCGCGGCGTGCGTTTGCCCGTCGTGTCCCTCGTGCAATCGCTGACAGCCGCCAACACGGAACTGCGCGAGCAGTTGACGCACGTGACCGCCGGCTGCCGTAAATTGGCTCAATTCATTTTTGATTTAGAGGAGGTTGCTAATGGCTCAGGAACCGGAGCAAAGTAGACCCACCCCCCCACCGTCGTCATCGTCGACCCAAACTTCGTTGGGGCACCCCCCCCCGCCCTATTCTCCGTCGCCGCGCACGACAGGGTCGGGCATGGGGTATTTCATCGTCGCTGCCGTGTTTCTCGTCATCGGACTTGTCGCGGGTGGAATGTTTGTGCGGTCCCGTTACACGACGGTGGTTGACGACAAAAACTCGGCATTAGATCAACTCCAGCGCAACATGGAGTCCACGCGGAACAACCTGTTGCGCGACGCGCGGGCGCTGCTGGTGAAGGCTCAAGAAGATTTGGGCAGTGACGACATGGAACGCTCCCTTGACGGGAAAAAATACCTCATTCGCGCCAAGGATCTCGTTGATACCGTGCGCACGCTGGCGACGGAAGACGCGGAGAAGTCCCAGATTGACGCCTTAGCCAAGCGCCTCAAAGACGCCGAAGGTCGCGACGCCGATTCCGCCCAAGCCGACATCACCCGCGCCTTGAGCCAAGTTGATTCGCTGATGGGACGCAAGGCTTCGCGCCGCAGTTCGACTCCGGCTCCTGCTAAATGATGGGAGGCAGCGGCGTGCTCTCCATCAATCTGTTTTCGCACTTGCAGGGCTGGCTGCGCGACCTGAAGACATGGCTGCACAAGGACGGGAGCGCGCTGTTGCTGACCTACGGCGGGCGCGTCCTGTTGATTCTTGTTACAGCGTTCGTTGTGTCGCGCGTCGTAAGAGTTGTTCTACGCCGTGCCGCGCGCCGCCTGCGCGAGCGGCGTGCAGCGGATAACGTTGCCCGCCAGCAAACCGAAACTCTCTTTGGGCTGCTGCAAGACGCTGTCAAGTACGTGATTTGGGGGGCGGCGATTCTGCTGATTTTCAACGCGGACGCCAGAACGGTCGTGGGCGCGGCGGGACTCGTCGGTATTGCGCTCGGCTTCGGCATGCAGAGCCTCGTCAAGGATTTGGTCAGCGGACTGTTCTTCGTGTTTGAAGGGCAGTTCGCGGTGGGCGACGTGGTGGAGGTCAACAACGTTCTCGGCACGGTCGAAGAGGTCGGGTTGCGTGTCGTCAGACTGCGCGACGCCTCTGGTCAGCAGCGGTTCATCTCCTACGGCAACATCAGCAGCGTCAACAACTACACCCACCGCTGTCTCGTCTATCGCGTCAATGCTCCCGTTTCTGCCGAACATACCCCCGCCGCTCGCGACACACTCACCCAAGCCCTCGAGCGATTCCAGACGGAATTCGCCGCGTTCACTGCCCCTGTCAAAGAGGAAGCCCTCGCCGCATCAGGAAATCATCACCTGCTGCGCTTCCTCATCAGCGTCACGCCCTTCCGTCGCGCTCTGGTCGAACAGAAACTCGTCCCCTACCTGACGACGGCTCTCAAAGAAAGCAACGTCCCTCTCCCTGAAGGGCACGAGATAAGCCTCCTACTGGAATACGCCAACTTCTAACCCCCTCTCGTGACCCCATGCGGGAATCTACCCTTTTTGCACATATCGCTTGACCTGCGTTATCCCTCCGTGCTATAATGGAACGCGAAAAAGTTGACCCCCTCATTCCCAACAGCAGTGAGGTGGGGTAGAATAGGGAGGGTCGAACAAATGGACCAGACAGACAGACAGACAGACAGACAGACAGACAGACAGACAGACAGACAGGCTCTTGTTGTCCTTCGAGTCGCATAACCCGTAAACGCGGCGGCTTGGTGCGTCGCTCAGTGTTGTCTCTCCTCACGTTCGCCATGACCGCCGTTGTTCTCCTCACCCCGCGCCCCCGCGCCCAACACGCCGCTCGGTCTGCCGCATGTTCCTGCACCCGCACCCCATCTCTTACGGCTGCCCTCACGACTCGCCACCTCGTCCCGACGTTCATCAAGCACTCTGCCCAATCGGGCGCGCCGTCCGCGACGCAGGTGGTGATGTGGTTTCCCAATTCCCAAACGGTGGCGTGCGCGACGGGGGGGAGCGTGGCGGGGATTCTGTCCGTGCAACTCCATCTCGTTGCGCCCAGCATGGACCACGTGTGGCACGAGTGGACGGAGGTGAGAGAGAACAGCGGGCACGGCGGGCAGCGGCTGTTGGGGCGGAACTGGACGCCGGTGCCGTGGACGACGCCCTGCACGCCCACGCCCGGAGCGGGGCAGCGGGTGGTCTCCTATGAGAAATCTGAGCCTTTGATGTGGGCGCACAACGGCAGTTGGACGGTGCGGTCGCGCTACGGCTGGCGGGAGTTCATTCCGCCCTACGGCTACGGCGACCCCCAGTACGCGGAAGTGAGCATCACCGTCGACTTCGACAACCTGCTGCTGCACCCGTACGCTGACAATCCAGTGGTGCTGGCGTGGGACCCGGACGACCCGGCGAAGTGTCAAACGACGGTACGGATGGCATTGACCGACGCGCAGGTGAACACCGGCGCGGTGCAGTTGCAGGTGTATCGTCTGGACGACCCGGCGCAGGAACGCGCCCCGCTGCGGGTGGTGGAAGTGCCGGTGAGCGTGCCGTCGGCGTTGGTGGAAATTACGTGGGATGGGCGGGACGAATGGGGCAACGTGATGGAACGCGGGGTGTATGCGTATGACCTGGTGACGTGGGATGACACGCTGGCGCCGGAGTCTCCCGACCGGGACAAAAAGACGAGCAACTATCTGTTCATAGACGCCGCGACGGACGAGCAGGGGAATCCGATATTAGACGCGGAGTATGCGGGGTATGATGACAACGGGACGCCGGAGGACGAGGGCGATGACAACTACCTCTACTACATCCGGCAATACAAGTTACGGGAAGCGATGGTGCCGCTGGACAACGACGGGGACATGTGGGAGAATGAGGACTGGGTAGACGGGATAGACGCTGACGGGGACGGGTTCACCGATGAGGACCCGGAGGATTATCAGCCGTTGCGGGGGGCGTCGGAGGGATGGATTCGGTTGTATTATGTGGATGAGTTGGAGGAAAAAGCAGAGTGGGCGATCCCCGACCTGTTCTGCTGGGAGCATGGCTGGGAGGATGGGTTGCGGACGAGCGCGGAGGGGTTGCAGCATACGGTGTTGTTGGCGGTGCCGGCGGCGTTGATGGAGAAGTCGGGGGAGTACCGCTTTGTGATTTCCGCGAAAGACAGCCACGCAGACCGAGAGAAAGGGCATCGGCAGAAGTGGGCGTTGAAGCGGAATATGGTAGCCTCCGTGGCGACACAGGTCAACTTCGATTTTGACTATGCCTACTATCCTGCCTACAATCCATACTCCACCCACACGAGTACGCCATATCCAGTCCCTAATCCCCAGGATGGTGACACCTGGTTTCAGTTGCCTTTCTACCAACTTAATGGGAATCAAACTGGATGGGTGCAAATCTCCCAAGCCTGTACAAATGCGGCTGCTGCACAACAAGGCGCTGGATATAAAGCAGGACCCTTGGGCGGAACCAAGACCAATGGTAGCCGGAGCAATGCGATAGACGTGCTTAAGAAAAAGGTCGCCTTGTTTTCGTTTAATGGGCACGCTAACTCACCAGGAAACCAAGGAGGCATGGCTTTTTACCGATCAGGTGTGTGGGAACTCCTGTTAGGCGCGGGAAACGACACGCCCCCCACTGGAGCCGATTATGCCTACCTGCGCAATGAATTGAGCGATAATCAGTTGGAAACCTTACTCTTCGGTTTGGTGCTGGGATGTCATGTCTCGCAGAATCCCGAAGGTAGTGTCCTCTATGAGATGATCAACAAAGGAGCAGCCTGTGACGCTGGTTTTAAGGTCACAGTCTATACGCCCCCAATCATTGCATTTCACGTTTACTTCTGGGATTTAGCGATGGGAAATAAGAATTCCCAGTGGTTGGCGACTGCTGACCGCACTGTCCATACGGTCAAAGCAGCGGCGGAGAAAGCATGTGACAAGACACGAGATGCCTGTATCACGCAAGGCATTGATCCAAGCCGAATTCCCAAGATTGGGGACTTCAAGATTTACTCACGCCCCGGCGTGGACGAGGACAATCTGAAATTAGTGCCTGCCCGCGATGGGCGCAAACCCTAAAGGAGGGAACGAACATGAAATGCTGGTGCAGTATCATACTGTTGTTGCTGGCAACTCCGTTGGCAGCGCAGGAGCCAAAGCCGTCATCTCAGCCTGCTCAACCTGTCCGACAAAAAAAGGGCTGGACTCTCAAAGAAGCCGAACAAGCCCTGCGTCAACTCATAGATGACCCGCAGTATCCGCTTCGCTACGCGGGCTTTGATGAGGCACTCAGGAGGCACACATTTAAAGGGAAAGGATTCGATAGTTTTGTGGTTGACCTCGAATGGGGCTACATCTGGCGCGCTACTCTCTATTCATGCGAAGACAAGCGCAAAGACCAAATCGGACACCCTTTGTTTAACAAGGTGCTGGTGAAGAGGGAGGACGCGTTTCAGAAGGCGTTGAGCGTTGCCAAAAAGAACTTTCCCTTCTTCGAGCAGTTCAACATGGTATTGATTTGTGATGGCGACCCTCCTTTCAAGTTCGAGTGGCAAGGGCAAGACAAGGCAAATGGAGTCTTTTTGCCGGTGGATGTGACGGTATGGATTGACCAGTTGAACGGCAATCTCATCGGCTTCGACTGCGTGCGTGCGGAGTTTCGCCTTCGAGAGAAATGGAACCTGACGGAGGAGCAGGCAGTTGCCATCGCTCGCAAAGCCAACGAAAGTTTTCGAGACGCGAAAGTGCGCGTGCGCAAGCGAACAGCCAAGAACAGCGTGATTGGGCGATATCTTGACCTGTGGGAGGTAGAAGTGTTACTTTACACAAGAGAGGGCAAAGAATATGGACCAATTGTGGAAGTGGATGACGAGTTAGGGAAGGTTTACATAGTACATACGCCCTCAAATTAGGAGTTGACTAACCCCCAACTCTGCTAAGGTCTCCATCGAACGTCCAGCCCACTCTACTTCCTCACCGTCACCCCAATCGGCGGACTGGAATGATTCTCCTTGACGACGAAGTGGATGGAGACCTGTCCGATGACAGGGAGGGGCAGCGTTGCGGGCATACTTCAGCCGCTTGCGGTTTCTTCGTTTCTCAGTGTTCCTCCGACACGTCCCCTTCCGTCCTTTCCAGAATCGCCGCGCCCACGCAGTCGCCTAACACGTTGGTCATCGTGCGAAACTGGTCGAGCAAGCGGTCAACAGGCAGGATGAGGCTGATGCCCGCGACGGGCAGGCGGACGGCTTTCAGCACGACCGCCATCGTGACCAGCCCCGCGCTGGGAATGCCGGGCGCGCCGATGGAGGCTGCCATCGCGGTGATGAACACGGTGATTTGCTCCGGCAGACTCAGGTGGATGCCCACGACCTGCGCAATGAATACGGCGGCGACGGCTTCGTAGACGGCGGTGCCGTCCGAGTTAATCATCGAGGACACGGGCAGGAAAAATGACGCGACGCGCTGCGAGATGCCCGCTTTTTCGACGAGACATTCGTAGGTCACGGGCAGCGTCGCCGAAGACGACGCCGTGCCGAACGCCGTCGCAAGGGCAGGGGAGACGGAGCGCACGTAACTCAGCGGGTTGCGGCGGGCGATGGAAGTCAGAATCGTCAGCAGCACGACCCAGTGAACCGCCAAACCGACCATGACGGTGGCGATGTACTTCAGCAGCGGCACGAACGCCTTCGTGCCCGTTTCTCCCACCAGCGCGGCAAGCAGCGCAAACACGCCGAACGGCGCGACCTGCATAATCCACATCACGATTTTCATCAGCACGGCATTGAGGCTGCGAATGACGTTCAGCAGCGGTTCGCCTTCCTTGCCCAGCGACATCAGCGCCGCTCCCACCATCGCGCCGAAGAAAATAATCGCCAGCACCTCCGCATTCACCAACGACTGAAAGACGTTTTCGGGCACGATTTTCAGCAGCACGTCGTTGACGATGTTCGGGGCTTGATACTTCTGTTCAATCGTCGGGTCGTGAAGAACCTTCAACGCCGACCCCGCGCCGGGGCGGACGAGGTTGACCATAATCAAGCCGTTCACGATGGCAAGCGTGCCCGTGCAAACGTACCACAGCAGCGCCTTCCCGCCCAATCGCCCCAAGCGCACGAGGTTGCCCAGCGACGCCACACCCGTCACGATGGCGCACAGAATCAGCGGCGCGATGATCATTTTCAGCAGGCGGATAAAAATGTCGCCAACCGGTTTGAGGTAGGCGGCTTTCTCGCCCAATGCGAAGCCCGCCACCACACCCGCCACGATGCCGATGAGGATTTTGTTGGTGAGACTGAGACCGTTGCCGTTTTGTTCCGGGGGTTCTTTCATTATGTCTCCTCACAGAGGTTCGTTATGGACGCCCGAAATTGTTCGGGGATTGCCCTGCAAAATCTGCTGAAGGCACTCATACGCCTTGGGCAGCGGATAACTCAGCACCCACTTGACATCCAGCCAGAATCCCTTGAGAACCTGCGAGCGGAAGATGCGTTTGCGCTCCAACGGGACGAGATAGTAATGCCGCTTTCTCAAGCGATAAAATTCGCAGCGGTTTTTGAGGGGGTCAATAATCCAGTATTCCTTGACGCCTTGCTGTTCGTAGAGTTTTTTCTTTTCGTTGTAGTCGCGGGAGCGGCTGTCGCGGGCGACGACTTCCACCGCGATGTCCGGAGCGGCTGTTCCGCCGCGTTCTTCCAGCGTCTGCTGTCGAGCCGCAGACACAAACGCCACGTCCGGTTCCGGCGCGCGATGCTCTGTCAATCGGTAAGCAAACCGCGAACCGCTCACCGTTCCTGCTTCCTTCACGTCAGAGAATCCTTTCAACACAAAGTGGATGAACCCCGTAATCTGGTCGCTGCGCAACACGTCAGGAGATGCCAAATAAATTACCCCATCAATCAAATCCGCCTTCTGCCCGTCAGGAACCAGACAGTAGAAATCGTCCACCGTAAACAGGTCGCTGTTGCGCGAATTGTCTTTGCTTTTCTGCATCGTTATCACCTGATTCCCCATTATAACATAGTAATTGGGATGACTGCGAACCTGCCTTGACAATCTCCTCATAAGCAGCGAAAATGAAAAATGATGAAAGTCCTCACGCTCAACGTCTGGAACTATAACCGCCCGTGGCGGCGGCGGTGTGAACTCATCCGTCAACTGATTGAACGCGAACAACCCGACCTCGTGGGATTGCAGGAAGTCTGCAACGACTGGTGGTGGCAGCGCGCCCACCGCAATCAAGCGGAGCAAATCAACAGCGGCTTGGGCTACCACGTCGTCTTTCGACCGGCGGCGACCTACTGGCGGTTTCCGCTGGTGCAGGTCGGACAAGCCGTGCTGAGTCGTCATGCCGTCCGTGAAGTCGAATCGTTTTCGTTATCGCTCGACCCCAACGACCCGCGCGACCGACGCCATCCGCGCAGTGTGTTACGGACTGAGGTTGAAACTGCCGAAGGGCGGGTCAACTTTTTCGCAACTCACCTCTCGCTCAGTTATCAAGCCCGCAACCGTTCGGCGATAGAGTTGTGGGAGTTCGCGTCCCGACTGAGTCGGGACGATGCCTCTGTGCCCCAAATTATCGTCGGCGACTTCAACGCCATCCCGCACCAGTGGTGCATCCGTTTCCTGACGGGGCGCGCTGAAATGAACGGCGTGCGCGGCGACTTTGTGGACGCGTGGGCGGCGGTTCATCCTGACGACCTCGGTTACACCTTTCGCGTTGACCAGCCGATGCGACGCATTGACTACATTTTCACGCGGGGGGACGTGGCGGTTGCTGACGTGCGCCTTGTCGGCGACCGACCGGATGAGACGGGAGTTTATCCGTCTGACCATTGTGGGCTGGTGGCGGCGGTGAGATTGGGTCAATGAGTCAATGGGTCAATTATTTCATGCGTTGTGTGGCATAAAGCGATGGGACGGTAAGAAGGAGTGGACATGGTAGAAAAACAATCTCGACCTGTGAAAGCCTACGAAAACGAGGCGTTCTTGACCAGCGATGAGGCGCGGATTCTGCGCATCATCAGCGAATACATGGAGCCGCAGCGACGATTCAGCCGACTGCGCGTGCGGGACATGATTGTATTTTACGGCGGCTCGCGCGTCAAGCCGCGAGAGGTCATCCTGCAGCGCATGGACGACGTGCGGCAGCAGATGAGACGTAACGGGCGTTCGCGTCCTGAACTGCGCGAACAGTTGAAGGCGTTGGAGATTGACCTGCAAATGTCGCAGTTCTACGATGACGCGATGGAACTCTCGCGTCGGCTGACGGCGTGGGCGAGCAGCCTCAACAGCGGCAAGCGGTTCGTCGTCTGCACCGGCGCGGGACCGGGCATCATGGAAGCCGCCAACCGGGGCGCGACCGAAAAAGCCGGGGGGCTTTCGATTGGTCTCAACATCAGCCTGCCCGACCCGCAGCCGCCCAACCCCTACATCACGCCGGAGTTGGGGTTTGAGTTTCACTACTTCTTCATCCGCAAGTTCTGGTTCGTTTACATGGCAGCCGCGCTCATTGTCTTCCCCGGCGGCTACGGCACGCTGGACGAACTGTTTGAGGTTCTCACGCTGCTGCAAACCGGCAAGGTGGATCGCCCGCTGCCCGTCGTCATTTACGGCAGCCGCTACTGGAAGGAAGTCCTGAACTTCGACGCGATGGCGAAGTGGCACACCATCAAGCCGCAGCACCTCGACCTCTTCAAGTTCTGCGATACGCCCGATGAGGCGTTCGACTATCTGACGACGGAGTTGGTGAAGCACTACCCGAACCCGGTACGGTAGCGACTGCCCGCAGCAGCCATCCCAACAGCGCGCCTGTCGCCAATCCGCCGACGTGTCCGTTCATGTCCACCCGGCTCCAGAAGAAACCGATGGACATCTCAATCAGAACGAGGACGACGAGGAGGCGCATGATGCGCTGCATTTCTTTGGGGATGTTTTGATAGTGGCGGAGCGTAAACACGAACAGCACGCCGACCAAGCCGTAAATCGCCGCGGACGCCCCGGCGGAAACCGTCGGCGAAAAGCGATAACTGACGAAACTCCCGCCTACCCCCGCGACGAAATAAATGACGAGAAACCGCCACTTGCCGTAGAGGTTCTCCACAAACCGCCCGCACAGAAACAGGGCGCAACTGTTCAGCATGAGATGAAACGGGTTGACGTGCAAAAACATGCAGGTGATGAGTCGCCAATACTCCCCCACAGAAATATGCCCGTTCTCTTTCGCACCGAAGCGAATTAAATTGTAGACGTTCTCAGTGCCGAACGGGAAAGCGCGCACGGACTGCCAGCCGCCCGCCGCGCTCATCGCCGTCCAGACCAGCAGGTTGATGACGATGAGCGCAATGGTGAGAGGGGGTGTTGAAAAGAGAGCGTCTAAAAACTGTTCCTTCTCCTGCCACGAACCGGAGGCATAATCCTCAAAGAACGGATGCCCGCCCGCCCGCATCCAGCGTCCGCGCGTCAGCGTGTCTCCACAAATCCAGTCGTTCTCGCGCACCAGCCCCGCGCCGACGAGGTCAATGAATTCCTCCCGCGTCACCGCGCGCTCGCCCGCCTCGCTTCGAATCCGAATCACAACAAATAGCCTCCCGCACACTATCAGCAACGTTCCATCCTGTCATGAAAGCGCTCCACCACGACAAGCATTTTACTGAGTTGCTGGAGGAGTGTCAACCGATGGGGCTGGCGGGGATGTGTTACCCCCGCTTTGCGATATGGGAATTCACCCAATTTTTCGAATCGCGTTGACTTTCCCTTCCTCCCGCGTTACAATCAGGATCGAAAGAGTTCGCTCAATCATCCTCAGCAGTGAATCGGGGTAGGGAGGTCGAACAAATGGACCAGACAGACAGACAGACAGACAGACAGACAGACAGACAGACAGACAGACAGACAGACAGACAGGCTCTTTTTTGTCTTCGCATAGATTGAGCGGCGTTGCCCACCTATCCACCCTCTGCCTGCTCGGTCTCGCCGCCGTTGGTTTAGTAATTCTCTCGCAACATTCACCCGCCCAACAACGCAACCGTGCCATATCTCAACCACCTAACAATCCAACCACCCAACTACCCGTCACCGTTCGCATCCTCTTTCCATCAACAACGGACAACCCCGTCACCGGCGGCATCGTCCCCCTCGTCGTCGAGGTGCGCGAGAAGGTCAGCGCACGCGGCGTGTTCTGGACGGAGCGGTTGATCGTTGGCGTTGAAGACCAAGTGCTGCTGGATACGGCGCAATTGACGGGTGGCACATACGACCCCACTACGCAGGAGATGGTCTATCGCGTCCTGACGCCCTGGTGGGTCAATGGGGCAATGAGTCAATGGGGCAATGGAACACCAGCGGAAACGTTCATCTGGACGCAGGCGCAGTGGGTGGGAGTGCCACTGGACGAGAAGACCGCGCCCTCGTACCGGGAGGGCGAAGCCCAAGACGCGGTGGATGTGAAGGTGGACAGTCAGGGGAGTCTGTTCGTGGCGGCGCGAAGTGCGACCTCAAACGCTCCAAAGGGAACAGAAGCCCGTGCGGGAACGTCTGAGTCCTCAAAAGCGACCGGGCGGGATGCCCAACGCCGTCCGCGGCGGGCGGTGGAAGCCTTGCGGAAGGAAGCGCAGCGACGTTTGCAACGGGCGCGGCGGGCGGGCAAAGCCAAACCGGGCGGCAGAACGGCGGCATCCTCCAAAGGCAAGCCGCGCACGTTCATCAAGCGGTCACATATCAACGGCGGACCCGATGCGACGCTGGTGGTGCATTGGAATCCGGACGTGACCATGAGCCCGCCTTCCGAAGCGTGCTCGGTCAGCGGGAGCGTGGCGGGCGGATTGACGCTGGAACTGCACTTGCTCTACCCATCCGACCCTTACTATGTCGTATGGCACGAGTGGACGGACGTTACAGAGGACAGCGCCCACGCTGGGCAGCAGGTGCGGCTCACGGACTGGACTCCTCCATCGAATTCACCTTGTGCGCCCACACCGGGACCGGGGCAAACACTGGCGTCGTTTGCGGGTTGGTTGCCCAGCCCGAGTTATCACAACAGCAATTGGATGATTACGGCACGTTACGGGTGGAGAACGTTCATGCCGCCCAGTGACCCGCAGTATGCCGAGGTCAGTATTACGGTCGACTTTAACAACCTGCTGCTGCAACCCGATGCCACAAATCCGGTGGTGCTGGCGTGGGACCCCGATGATCCGACGAAGTGGCAGACGCGGGTGAAGATGGACCTATCGGAGTCGCAGCGCATCCATGGACAGGTGCAGTTGAAAGTGTACTACCTTGACGACCCGGCGCAGGACCGTCAGCCATTTAAGACGGTGACCGTGCCTGTCACGATGCCTGCCACGCAGGTGGAGATAGAGTGGGACGGGACGAACGATATGGGGACTGTGATGGAGCGGGGAGTGTATGCGTATGACATCGCGGCGACAGAAGACATCCTTTTCAGCCTGGGTGACAATGACAAGAAGACCAGCAACTATCTGTTCATAGACGTGGCGACAGACGAACAAGGCAACCCGATCTTGGAAGCGGAGTTTGCGGGAGAGGATGACAACGGAACACCCAATGACCCCGGTGATGACAACTATCTCTACTACATCCGCCGCTACAAGTTGCGGGAAGTGGTGGAGGACTCTCAGCCGCTGCGGAACGCGTCGGAGGGATGGATTCGGTTGTATGACCCGGATTTGCAGCATGACCCGGTGAATGGCAAATGGAACATCGCCGGACTGTTCTGCTGGGAACATGGCTGGGAGGATGGATTGCGGACGAGCGCGGAGGGGTTGCAACACACGGTGTTGTTGGAGGTGCCGGCATGGTTAATGCAAAAAGGGGGCAAGTATTGGTTTGTGCTTTCGGCGCTGGACAGTCATGCGGACCGAGAGAAAGGACATCGGCAGAAGTGGGCGTTGGAGAGGAATCAGGTCGTGCCAAACGGCGAAGTCATTCAGGTGCTTCCTGACACAGCCACGAAAGTGCTCATCAGCGCGAAGCATGGCGGGGGCTATCCCAACCCGGATTATCAGAAGTCTCCTGGACAGATTTTTGTCTTAGCCAAAGTGCAAAAGGTGAGACGGGGACAACCGGTCTTTTTTGAGGTCATTGATCCAGATGATCGGTCGCCTTATGGTGAGGACACAAACCCAAACACCGTTTGGCATCAGGACAACCCCAATCACGATATTGAAGGACTGCAAGCAGACAACGACAACCAGACTTGGCAATTCTACAACAACGACAATCGAGATGGGACCAAGCATGGAAGGATAATTCCAGGCGAAACTGCTATTACAGCCTACGAGAGGTTCCAAAACGCCTGTTTTACGGCAGCAGGGCGAAAGGTGAATGTGGGGGATCCGACACGCAGCCGGCAGAATGCCGACGGTACGTGGGACGTCTGGACAACATTGCTGATAACCGGCCGGTTCGCGGGGGACAATTACATTGTGCGGGCAACTTGTGAGCAACCTCAAGCTGGAAAGTATTTCCATGAGCAGCCCAAGTTGCAGGGCAAATACAAAGAAAGCGGACTGTTGACGGCGTGGAAGCGGGTATACTTCGAGATGGACACAATGTATAGAAAGGGATCTTTGCTGATTGAGAATGTGACTGCCGGTCAGAATAAAGTCAAGGTAGGGGATACCTCAGACTTCTTTGAAAATCAGAGTAAGGTTCGAGTTTTGGATTCGAGTGGGAAAGAGCCAAATCAACTCACAGTGATCAAGATAGAGGGCAACGTTTTGACATTGAGCGGTGACCTCAGCCGATCTTACACAAAGGAAAACTGGGGCTTTGTGGGCATTGAAACGGGTAACAATGTCGCTCTCCCTGATGACCTCTACATCCCGGACACCAGCAAGCTGACGGACACATTTGATGACTGCTATGTGGAGTTCAAGTTTATGCAAGGCGGAAGCACGCCGGTGCCTAAAGTCAATAATATAACCGGGCTGCAAAGGGTGGATTTTACAGCCCAGTGGTTTAATAACCGATTGGAGATAAGTTACATCTATTTAGTCGGAGCAGCAGTACATAAGACCGAAACAACTCGCACCTTCGGTTTCACAAACCCTGTCGACAACTATTCATTCATCTTTGTAGGAAGCATCGAGGATGACCCAAGGGTCCAAGGGTCAAATGAGCAACGCAACAACTTGCTCAGAGATACAGTAAATCATGAACTCGTTCATCAGTGGGATGACCCTACACTACCACAATATGACCACGATGACGAAAGGGCGTGGGACAATTCTGAACAGTGCCTTATGGATGATGATTGGCCAAAGGATGGTAATGCAGCAAGAAACGATCTTGATGACCATTATGAATTGGGTTTGAGCATGACGATTCAGGAGACGGATCAAGGGAGAAACGGACCGCCTATTGGTCCCAGTTTTCACATCTATAGGTTGAGGGATGCAGAGGATGCCCTATAACACGAAGGAGGTACTTACCATGAATAAACTATCGCTTGGGTTTGTTTTGCTCATTGTGTCATTGACAGACTGTCGTGTGTTCGGTCAACAAGAGGGACTGACTCTCGTCATCAGCATCCAACAATCTCGTCACCTACTCGTTGAACCGTTGATTGTCGCCGTCTCGCTCGAAAACCGATCAACGCAGAAACGGTTCATCCCAGCCGGCATTGATGAGTATAATCTCTCTTTCAGCATTACCTTGCCCAATGGGGAGCAGGCACGTTACATAGGGGAGAGAATCAATCTGGGATTTCCAATTATTATGGCACCTCTTGAACCTGGTGCGGCTCTGCGGACAGAGGTAAACTTGCTTGACCGCTACAGCAAGTTAGACCAACCGGGAAGGTATACTGTCACGGCGACACTCAGCACCAGATGGTACCAAGTCAAGTCGCCTCCAGAGATTTTCTCCGGTAAACTTCAGTCAAACCCCGTTATCTTCGAAATCGTAGAACCAAGCGGGGTTGACTTAGAGGCATTCCACCTTATACAAGCGTTGAAGGCGAAGAAATACGAGCAAGCTAAACAAGCCTCTCCCGCAGATCGAGAATCTCTCCGGCGTTCCTTTCGGTTTCTGTTTGTGCTCCATCCCGACCTGTGCCAGCGTATCATTGAGGACTTCCCGACAAGCGTTTACGCAAAGTATGCTTACTTCTACTTAGCGGAGCGAGACCGGACATTGTATATCGAGATGCAGAGAGGCGATGACCTTGTGGACAAGACCATAGAGTATTACCGAAAGGCAATGAGCGATGCTCCTCAGTTTGTGCTGTCTGGCAGAGCGCACTGGGGAATTGCGCGGTGCTATTTCCTGAAAAAGGACTACTCAGCAGCCAAGCGCGGGGCGGAGAAGGTCATCAAGGACTATCCTGACAGTTTCGCAGCGCAAGAGGCAAAGAAACTGGAAGATGAAATTGGGAAGAAACAAGGGCAAATAGAAGAAGCCAATACGTCGCCGGGCAAATAACTACTTCCTCACCGTCAACCCAATCGGCGCGCTCGAATGGTTCGCCTTGACGACGAAGTTGACGGAGACCTGACCGATGACGGTGATGGGCGCGTTCTCGATGGGCGGGGCGTCGGGGGCGATTTTGAGGACGATGACGCCTTTGGTTTCGTTGTCGCCGAGCAGGACTTTGCTCGCGCCTTCGTCGAGGGTGACGCCGGGAGGCAGCGGGTTGGCGTGAACGCCGCCGAGGTGACGGAGCATCACGTCGAGCGAGACGCCCTTCGTGTAGTCGGCGCGGCGTTTGAGGGTGACGTCAATTTTCACCGTGCCGCCGGGCGCGACGGTCACGTTTTTCGGTTCAACTTCAATGACGATGTCCGGCTCTTCGGTCACCGCCGCCGTCAGCGTGTTGACGGGAATCTGTCCCAACCCGCCGCCGGGGAAGTAGATTTCCTGCAGCGGTGTCGCCGTGCGCGTGAGGGTCTGCGGCTTGCCGTCCACCGTGACCGTCGCCGTGCCGCGCACCTCGACGAAATGGGCGGCGAGCGGCGCGTCCGCCGCCGCGCTGAGAACGATGACAGTTTGCGTCATGTTGGCGGGAATGTGCGCGGGCGAGGCAGTGATGCCGGAGGGCAAGCCAACCACTTCAAGGGCGATGTCGCCCGTGAACCCGCCCGTGCGCGTCGCTTGCACCCAGACGGAAAAATGCCCCCCCCGCCCGACGTTGAACTTGTCCGGGTTGCAGCGCAGCGTGAAATCGGGCGTGAGCGGTTTGACGATGAGGCGATACACGAAATCCTCGCCGCCCGCTTTGAAGAGGTCGCGCACCCGCACGACGTAATCACCCGCGTCTGGCGCGGTGAACTCCAGCCGCGTTTCCGCGCCCGTGATGGTGAGCGAGTCGTCGGCTGCGGTGAGGACGCTGCCCTTGCTGTCCAGAATTGCCAGCGAAGAATGAATCGGCGACCCGTGCTGGCGGGCGACAATCTCGAAGACAAACACCTGTCCTTTCTCCGCGTGGAACGAGTAAAAATCCATCTCGCCTTTTTCCTTCAACCGTCCGCTGACGGCGCAGGGGAGGCTGGAAATCTTGTCCGCCTTCTCCAGCACATGATTGTTGTCGGACGAGACCAGTTCCGAGAAACCGCTCGGCGGAAACGTCGCCAGCGTGTCAGGACGCGCGGTGATAGTCAGACGATAAACCCAGTGCGCCATGCCCTTGTAGCGCACGTCGCGGATTTTGATGACGTAATCGCCGTCCTTCTCAATTTTGTAGGAGAGGAGCGGGTCGGCGCGAAAGTAGTTGTCGTTGCTTGCCAGTTCATTGCCCGAGGCGTCATAGAGGAAGAGAATTGGATTGACGTGCTCGCCGCCGCCGCCGGGCGTGAGGTCATGGATTTTATCTTCGAGTCGCGCTGCGTTCACACTGAACGTGATGTGCTCGCCCGCCTTCGCCGAGAACTTGAAGCAGTCCACGTCCTCGCCCGCCTGAATTCTGCCGTTGACCGTGACGGGCAGCGTGACGGTTTGCGCTTTGTCCAGCGTGTCATTCGGTTCTGTTTCCGTCACTTCTGGCTCGTCGCCGATGACGAAGAGCCCCACGCTGGACACACCGCGCGGCGTGACCAGGCGGAACTCGCGCACGCCCAACGGCGCATCGGGCGCGATGGTCACGCGCATCGTCACAGTGTTCAGAACGGGTTTGGCGTTCGGTTTATTGGGGTCGGGTTTTTGTTCGTGCGGCAAAACTTCCGCGTTCACGCCCGCGCCCTCAAACAGCACGGACTTCGCGCCGTAGAGGTTCTGCGCGCCGTTGACCGCGACCTCCACTGTCTTCCCGCGCTGCCCGCCGGTGGGATAGGTGGAAAGAATCATGGGCCAGCACGTCTGCCCCTGCGCCGCCGGCGCGAACGCCCACAGAAACGTCAGACTCAGAGCCGTGAACTTGACGATACGCATAAAGCCACCCCTGTTGGATGTCGGTTCGTCTTCCTTTGACACGACGCAGGGGGATAAGTTTTTTAGACAGCAGGACTCGCGGAACTTCGACGTCCTTCATTTCCAAGAGTTACGCGGTTGCTTCCCCCGCTTTTAACCCCACCCCCAGCCCCTCCCCGCACGCGGGGAGGGGAG
>FWPU01000403.1_pt1 | contig 31246 bp, 29 predicted proteins | sample 2228361 | NCBI WGS metagenome assembly FWPU01 (sample SAMEA103939777, study PRJEB20133) | metagenome | reverse complement strand
AAACCAAGGGGAAGCCATTTCCCTGCACATTCAACTACTCCTGAATGGTAAGGCGGTGTTATCAGTAATACTTTTTTTATTTTCGTAATACTCATTATCTTAAATCCACAGTCCCTGAATGAGAATCTGTGTAATGAACCCAGTGACATGTCATACAATTCACCTGATCTCCTGAATCAAGGATGAAATTATTTGTCCAGTTAGTGTCGCCGACAGCATTATCCTTGAACCTTATCCCCGTCTCTGGTGCGCCATTAACATCCAGTGGAGCAACTCTGATTGTCGTGCCAAAAAACAGAACCCGTACAGGATGACTGTTATAATTTGGATTAAGCGGATCAATATTACTCGGCGTTGTGCTCGTCACATCCTGAACATCCCTTGGCCAGTGGCAGTTCCTGCACATCTGATTTGTGTCGTTGTGGTATCTCTGAAATCCGCGATTGGGATCCCCGGGTGTTGATGAGGCATTTGGGTCAAAGGGATTGTCCTGCTGGCTGTGCTGGTCATGACAGGTTGAGCAATAGAATCTCCATGTGTTATCATCAGCAGGAATTTTTCTGTCCAGGCGTAAATCTAAATAATCCGTGTTGTCAGCCCCCTGTGGAACAGGAACCCTACTTCCATATGTACTATTCTTTACAAGAGCGTCCCACCTGTGGGAATTCCCTCTCACAGATGGCTGTGCCTGTTCTGAATCCACAAAGGGTTTTGCATTCGCCTGACCCAGGGAATCATGACAGGACCTGCATAGCGCAGCATTCCCATTCACTGTTGTAAGACTCATCCCGGGTGCTGCATGCGCCACATGACAGTCAGAACAGTCAATCTGGTTCGCAGTACAGGTCCCCAGATAATTATGAGGACAATCAAGCGAATACACAATCAATGGTATCAGTATTAAGATAACTGTAAGTAAATAAACGATATTTCTCTTGTTCATACTTTTTTCCTTTTTAAGTAGATAATTGCTGGAATACATGCAAGAACAACCACACTCCCTGGAATATTTATCATGAGCCATAAGAGCCCAACTACAGGATAGAGCAGCATTCTCGTCAGAAAACGCAAAAATGTTGAGCCCCTGATTAAATCAGCAATCTCCGGACTTACCCTGTAATAAAATTCCACAAATTTCTTGCCCATATCATTCCTGAGAAGATACTTATCCCTGAACTCTCTGAGAATCTTAACTGGAGGCGCATTATTACTGAAAGCAGCGGACGCAATAAAGCATCTTGTGTCATTATTAATATGCTCATCTAAACCTTCATTCACAAGACCGAAGATACCGCTACTTTTAATCTTTACGCTGAACCTATCCGGGTCATTCTGTGCATCTTCAAGTTTCTGAATATTACCATAAGGGTCAATAAAGACAACTGACTCTGCCTCCTGTTTTTTCTTAATATAAAGAATTGCATCCTTTATAAAATTAATTCCCTCAGGAGCAATGAAATACACCTCATCAGAAATCCTTTCCCCATCCTGAGTAAGCAGAGAATTCTTTAATTTCACTTTACCTATAGCAACTCTTGAATTTGTAAGAAGCGCATCCGGAGGAATAACAATCTCTGTCTCTTTATAGTTTATGGATCCGCCTTTTTCACTATCTATTTTCACCCATCCGCTGAATTTATCTGCCACACTCAAAATTATATCAACAGGTAATCCAGGCAACTCACCATTACTCAATAAAAGTTTAAATTGATAACTCCTGCCTACCTCGGGATAAACATAAAGTTGGTCTGTGTATGATTCCGGAATATTAATAAATCTCCCGCTCCCTAAACGCCAGACAAATAAAAGTGGGTTTCCATTCTTCGCAATACTATCTGAAGCGTCTATATAAATACCGGGTGAGTTTAATTCTGCCATCACAAAATTCTGCACAACAGGGATCGGGGGCTTTAGATTAAAGTCCTCTACGACAGCATATGCAATGCGATCAAATCCCTTTCCATTTTCTCCGTAAGAACTAATCCTGAATCCATATAACCCGGCAAGGTAAGGAACAAAGGAAATGCTCGTGCCTGCTTTAGTAAATGGAACTGGTGGTCCATCAATTTGCTCTACAACTGTCTCATCTGAATAATCAAATTTGATTTCAACTGGAATTGACTTTGTCCCCCATACTGGTGGAATTTCCTTAATGACATGAATATTCCCTGATTCATCTTTGACAAAAACAGAGACCACATCTTCCAGAGAATTACTCTTACCATCACTAACAGTTAACCCAAATTTATACAGTCCTGTCCAGACAGGAATAAAGCATGGCGTCGGACTTATTAAACTGTCAATATCAACAGAAAGGCCCTCAATCTGACGCCACGCAAAAGTAAGTTCGTCACCATCCTGGTCATAACTTAAAGTTCCATTCAAACAAACCTTCTCTCCTTTCTCGGCAACTATATCATAACCCGCAAAGGAATGCGGGACATGGAAGTCCTGTGAATCAGCAATAAATGTTACTGTTTGTGAAGACGGTGGATTTGTCATATCTGAGACAGTAAGTTTAAACGAATATACCCCTGGTTCCGTAGGGATAAAGGAAATGATTTTGCTATCAGGGTTGTTGAATCTCACTGCTGGACCGGACATCTGTTCCCAGTGCCAGGATAACTCCCCATGTTCCAGGTCTCTGCTCAAGGAACCATCAAGGGTTATTGAGTCACCAACTGATATTCTTTCTGCAACAGGCGCAATAACTGCGTAAGGCGGAAGGTTTGATGAATCTAAAACAAAAACATTAACATAGACCTTTTCGCTTTCGTTAAAGCGGTCGGAAACAGTAAGCGAAAACCTGTATGTTCCGGGAACATCAGAGACGAAAAATGGTCTTGCTGTTTCAGAATTCTGGAGAACAACAGGTGGACCGCTCTCCTGTTTCCAGAAGAAAACTAATTCCTCTCCGTTCGCATCAGCACTCATTGAACCGTCAAGGGAAATTTTTTCATTTATATATCCTGCAACAATATCAGAAACCATAGCCACGGGTGGAACATTATTTACCTTTACATTTACTATATCCGGCTTGCTATTTATCCTGCCATTATTGACCATAAGCGAGAATTGATATTCCCCTGATTGAATTGCAATAAATGAAGGTGTTGAGGTATTTGAATTCTTTATCTCCACAATCGGACCGCCGAGCTGTTTCCATTTATATATTAACGGAAGTCCATTTGGGTCATAACTCTTTGTGCCATCAAGTTTCACAAGGGTGGGATTCACCACCATATCAGAGCCCGCATCTGCGACCGGGATGATACCATCATCATAAGGATTTGTGCCACCCTTCACCTCTTCACCATCTGAAATTCCGTCGCCATCAGAATCCGGATTTGTTGGGTCTGTGCCTGCAAGGAACTCCTCAAGATTCGTAAGACCATCGTTATCGTTATCTTTCAGATAGTCAGACGGGTCATCAGGATTTAATCCATAAATTAATTCCCATGAATCGGGCATGCCATCGCAATCCCTATCCCCAGGGCATGAAACTGGATCAGATGTAACAAATTCATAGATATCAATCCTGCCATTCCCTGAATCAGCCACAAGTAACCTTCCGAATTTATCAACCGCAACATCAGAGGGAAATCTCATGAAATCACTTCCACCACCAAAATTCCCTATGTATGCAATATGTCCTCCTCCAGAATCAAGCGCCTGAATCCAGCCGAGAAAGGCATCCGCAACAAAAACATTCTGATTTGAGTCAAAGGTAATCCCCTGAAAGCGGACATTTTTACCTGGCGTCGGTGAAGTGGCATACTTCGCAAAGGATGTCTTTAAATTCCCATCAGAGGAATATACAAAGATATAATTGTCTTCACTGCTTCCTGCACCGCAGGACACAGCAAAATCGTTATTTATAGAATTAACTGAGATTCCCACAGGGAAGCGATTGAGGACAATTTCATTAATCTTTGAGCCACCATAACTGTAAATTTTAATCAATCCTGCACCTGCGTCTGCAACATATATTTTCTTAAGTTTTCTGTCAACCGCAATATCTACCGGAAAAATGAACTCATTTGCACCTGAACCAAGATAGCCCATGAACTTTCCATAATTATCAAAAATATAAACTGCCCCCATCTCCTTAACACCCACAATAATTCTACCTGTTTCATCCACATTAATACCAAGGGGTGTTTCCTGCAATTGAACAGTCATTCTCATAAGCCCTGCAGGGGTAAATGATACAATCTGATTTAACTCCTGGTCGGTGACATAAATATTTCCTGAATCGTCCGTGCTGATTCTGCCCGGCTTTTTTACCCCGTAGGTAATTGATGACTTAAATCTGGCAATGACTGCATAAATTACTACACTCCTGCTTGACTTTAATCCATTTATATCCTCTACAGTTAGAGTTATTGTGTAAAGACCCCCGACCATTGGAGCAATCCATTCAATCTTTGAAGGCAAATCAGTAGATGAAATCAAGCCACCATCAGCACTCCATGAAAATGTTATTGGGTCACCATCAGGGTCGTATGCCTGCGCTCTCACTATTGATTTCCGATTTATGAAAACAACCTCAGGATCCGCAATGATAGAGGTTATAACCGGTGGATTACCCACTGCAACGGAAACAGGAATATCCTGAAGAGCTGTCTGTCTCCCTCCACACATAAAAGATCCGCTATCCGAAAGAGAGAGATGAAATGTATAGGCACCAATTGCAGAAGGCGCAGTCCAGGTTACAGATGTTGTGTAGGGACTTCCACTTACGCCCTTATCTACCCCTGAGGTCAGGGTTGTTGTATTTCCTGCAGGGTCTGTGACTCTCCACACTGTAAGGTCGCTCCTGATATACTGCCCACAACCGGATGAACATGAACCTGTGCAATCAGGGTCATGGGATGTTACAGTAATTGTTATGGTTTGACCAGGATTGATTACACTTGAGGGCTGATAATCAATATTATCAACAACAGGCGCCTGATTGGAAAAGGTAAGACCCCGGAGGAATAATAAACCTGTTATTACAAACAAGTGTGTCCAAATATTATTCATCACATTACTTTATAATGCAAATTTTATACCATTTTTAAAAATTTTGCAAATAAAAATCATTCTATTTTTACGGTGTCTTTTCCTGGTGTCCTTTTATGGTGTCAGAGTAAAAATTCTCTTTTATTTTAAAGTGGTTACACAAAACAACGTTAAATATGCCTTATCTTAACGCCATTTTTGTTATGGATTTTTAAAAACTAAGTAGGTTATTTAACCCACATGGTGGGTGATTTAACCGGTTTATGATTGAAACATCGGCTGGAAGTGCGAATAAAATTTCTCCACTAATAGAACATTATTTACTATTATGGCACTCCTTACAGAGTTTGTTGAATTCTGTTCTCAGCATAAATCTCTGCTGTGTTCTATTATGCTGGTCATGACAGGTGTGGCATTCAACAACCCTGTTCTTACCAAGAGGCAGCCACGTTGAAGTGTTCTCATCAACCTTGACGCCGAGAGGATGGTCATTCTTGCCCATAGGGTGGCAGCGGAGGCAAAGTTCTGATGCATTTCCATACAATTTTACTGAATTTCCCACATGACAGAGATTGCAATATCGCTTGTCTGAATCATTATGTGGCGAAGTTGTCTTGTCAACATCAGGAAGGCGCTGTATGTTTGATATACATCCTGTAACTATAATGACGAAAAATATTCTTATAAATATCCTGTTATCTGTCATCTGCCCTCTGTCCTCTGCACAAAAATTTATCCATAAACAAAGGTAAGATAATAAACAAGCACACCCGTTATTGATGTAAAAAGGAGAAGAAAAAATGTAGTCCAGCCCCTTTTTCTGTGTCCCTTTTTTACCTCAAGATTTAGTACACTTGCTTGAGCCCTGTTGCCAAGTCGTATTGTAATCGCTCCCAGTATCAGTGTTATTGCCCCCAGGAGAATATGAAATCCGGCAACCACCCAGTAAATATTTTTATTCATTCTCACATTTGCATTAAGAAACTCCATTCCACCCCTTGCAAGCATATTCGCCTCATAAACAATTACATAGGCAACCACAGTATAATAAATCGCAAGCATAAGAATGTGGTGAGTCCTGCCCCTCCTCATCCTTCCTGACTGAATTGCGAAGAGGAGAATAGGCACAATGATTGCAAGGGCACAGATAAGGAGGTCAGAAAGAAAATCACCCCGTGTCCCTAAAAAACCTTTCCTCAAAAATTCCATAATTCACCCCCTATACTCAAGTGTTCAAATATAATTATATTTATTTCTCTGACAGGCACAGGGACCTGCCCCTACCAATTTAATACTCCTTCGGATTGTGGTCAACTCCATGACAACTGAGATAACAGCCCCCTTTATTATTTCCCAATCGGTAAAATTCCAGTCGTCCGGAACTGCTGGGGTTTATCCTTGTAAACCTTGGGTCTTTGTTAAATCTTATCAACGCAGGGTTGTTGATACTTCCGTGTGAATCATGGCAGGTGTAACAGGATGTATTATTATCCACAATATGCTGTCTGTGTTTTCTGAATGACTCATTTGCAAGAATACTGCTTCTTGAATGACAGGAGTAACAGAGCGCATACGCTTCACTGCTTTCGGGACCGTCATTCCTTGTGTAATTCTTCTTCAAAATATTTTCATAAATTGAACCGTGGGGCACATCACTTCCTGAATCACTCCCGTGGCAATCAGTGCATTTTAATATTCTGGAAGGCATTATCAAACTCGGCAAATTGCCATGCCTCCCCTCTCCCTCAACAGGATGAAAGGAGGCATTTGCGGTGTTAAATTCAGCCCGCTTGTCCGTCTGGCTCAGAGGAAGGTTTGAGAGGGACGAATGACACCCGTAACACAGTTCAAACTGAAAGACAGCACCCAAAGCAGTCCATTCCTTCTCCATTATTGCACCATCAATGAATCTTTTGAACCCCCCGACCCTGTGCGGGTCGTGACAATCAGAACACTCTGAATGCCTATCCAATATCCTTTCCGGCGAGTTCACATCCCCTGCTCTATGTTTGCCCTTCAGTTCCACCGGATGCCTGTATGGTTTCTGAAAATCATCTATAACACTTTCTGGATTTACCCCCCCTGCAATCAACCCCTCCCTCTGTGCTCTATCCCTCTGACTTTGCGAACCATGGCACTGATAACATACCTCCTCTTCATCAGACCGTAACATAGGTGAGTTAGCAACTCCATGCCCTCTGTGACATGTTCTACATCTTTCCGGCATGACAGCAGGATTTCCGTGCCTGCTCTCAATAAAGGATTGTGCCATAAGATTACCTGAAAATAGTAATATTGGAACCAGAATAAAAAACCTACATAACATGGCAGACCTCACAGAGCGAGGAGAAATCTTTCTTCCTCCAGAAATGAATTCCGCTTGAATTAAAATTGTCATCTGAGTGGGCATCATGGCAGGTTGTGCATTGAACCTTATTGTTCTCATCAAGTTTTACTCCATCAGGATCAGATTTCATCTCCTTCACACTCTTTAATCTGCTTAGCCCTCTGGAGTTCCTTTCACTCACTTTAGAATCAGTAATTGAAATGCTGATGGGATGGTCCCCGGAAAGGTCAGTGCCTATGTAGCCAGACATTCCGGGACCAAAAACCTCCTTTCCGGAGGTAATTTCAATCTTCTCCCTTCCAAGAACCGCGCCTATAGCCACAGTGCCATCGTGACAGGAGAGACAGAGCCGAGAGGCGCCATCCGGCTGAACAAACTCCCTCCCAGTGCTGGAAACACTTTGACTGGATTTATAAATCTTATAATTCTTAACCTCAGAAAGCACATGCCCCCACAGAGGGGTTTTGGGATAGGAATTATGCGGAACATGACAGAATACGCAAATCTCCGTCTCAGAGACCGCTTTGATTTCTCCTGGCCCACTTGACGATAAGTTGTGCTTTGTATCAATAATTCCTGTGTGTATTGCGGTATTCAATAAAAAGAAAAGCAATATAATTATTACTGCTTTAACCTTCATATCTGTAAACCTCTATCCGTGCGTTTAAGGAATTAACAACATAAATATCGTTATCAATAATTCTTATTCCACTTGGATGTAATAGATTTCCTTCTTTTTCCCCGGGACCACCGTACCAGGTGAGAAAATTGCCCGATAAATCAAAGACCTGGACAACATCAAATAGTGAATCCACAACATGAATATTCCCGTTTTTATCCACTGCAATACCCTTTATCTTACCAAAATCGCCTGTCCCATCCCCTGCCTGACCAAATTTTGACAGAAATTTACCATTATCGTCAAATATCTTCACAGCGTAAGAGAGTGTATCAACAACAAATATTTTACCATTCTTATAAGCAAGATAGGTAGGGAAATTGAGATTTTCGTCCTTTTTACCCCTGCCTCCCCTGCGCCAGATTTCTTTACCATCTCCGCTCAGTTTAAAAAGGAGATTAAGATGGGAATCAAGAACCAGTATATTCCCTGCTGAATCTACAGTTAGACCCACCGGATTTAGAAATTCAGTTTCCGGCTTTAGATCAGATTGTCCCTTGAGATTAACAAAACATAAGAGTTTATTTCCTGGATCTGTGATAGAGAGAAAAACCTCATTAATAAAGTAACATGATACTGGTGAAATAAGTTTTACTCCGCAGGCATTTCCAATAAGTTTATATTTGCCTCTTTTGAGGTTTATTAGATGAATGCCACCAATTCCTGAATCAGCAACTGCAATAAGTTTATCTTTATAAAATGCAATATCCATCGGGAAAGAAAATAATTTGTTATCTTGTGCTCCTGTTATAAACCGCCAGATTCGTCTGAATAATGATGGCTTTATTCCAAAATCATCAAGGGTAGAAATTGTCCTTACATAGATTATACCTCTTTCGCTGTCTCTTCTTTTTTCTACCCTCAGTTCTTTTGTGCAGGAGGTAATGTAGAATAAGAGCAAAAAGAGAATAAATGCAGACCTAAAAGAAGACATTAAAGTTCCTCTTGATTGTAAGCAAAAATGTATTCAGGTTGTATTGATGAACCCTTTGTGTTCCTAAATATTGAAATGCAATGGCAAGCATACCATTCACATAGTTGACCTCTGCCTGTTCATACCACAATGATTCAAAGATATTCTCTTTGTCTGACTCAGAGTGCTGGACGGAGACACTGGCATTTATCCTCTTTGTGAGTCGCCCAGAAAGACGCATCTCAATAAACCAGTTATTGTATGCTCCGTCAGTAGAGGTATGCTGGACTGAATAGCCCGTAGAGATGCTTGCAATTATTCTCCTCATATACCTGTCAATGTAAATAGTGTTAGAAAATGCCTCGTGCTTTACAATACCCATCAATGGCTCATTTCTTCTCTTCCAGTCGTAGATTGAGACGCCCTCAATCCTCCATTTTGAAACATATCTGTTTGTAAGACGCGTCTCAATTCTTCTCTCCTCGCTGTTTCCTGTATCTGGCAAATGAGAACGAAGCGTTGAATATGTGGCATCTGAACTTAAAGTTATGATGGGTATTGCCAGAACTGAACCACCGAAGGAGGCAGAATTTCCAAGCGTTGTCCCCATCTCCTGACCTCTCCTGTCCACCAGGGATGGCGAAATAAAATACGATGCCCTCATCTGGGCATATCTGTATGGTTGAATCAATTGGACCCCGATATTTGCGCTGTGTCTCCATTCATTATAAATTGTCCCACCGGAGACAGTATAACTCCTCTGGATAGAAATACTGTCAATGGTTCTGAGCGATTTCATCATATAATATTCAACATCATAGACAAAACTGCTCGTATCCGAGGATGTATCAATTCCCCTTGAATTGCCTGCGCTGAGATTAAAGGAATGAGATAAACGCTGGGATTGCCTGTAGAATAACCTGCCGGTCGCATTGACTGTATTTGTCATGCCTGAAGTAGTAGAATCGCTCTTGCTCTCTCTGGTTATATCTGTAAGATAAAGGGAGAAGAGCATCTTCTTGGTCAAATAGGAACTATTATAAATGTTAAAATAGTGTTCAAGATAAGAAAAGCCCGAGACATTATCCCTCTGATTTCTTAGTTCATACATCCCGGAAAAGATGCTCTGCTTATAGGGCTTTGAAATACTGGCACCCAATGTAGTATATCTTATATCCCTCTTGTTGAGTGATTCTGATACATCCGTATAATGATGTGTGGTATCGTATCTTAAAAGGATGTCAGGATATTCTCTCTTCTTAAAAGCAAATCTCCCACCATGGGAGTCATCATACATTCTTGTTGAAGGAAGGTTTTTTTCTGAAACATAACTTATAGTTCGCCTTGTGTAAGCACCAAGTGTATAGTGTCCTAAGGGGAAAAGCGTGAACCAGAGGTTGTATAAGCCGGTGAATGTATTGCCCCTTCTATCCTCAGAGAATCTTACTGTATCGTACCCACCAAGACCAATATGATACTGAAAGACATAAGGATGCTTGAACCATGAATCCAGTTCCGCGTCAAGAATACTCTCAAGGAGAGAAAAGTTGGAACTGAGGTCGCCATAATCAGAATACTCATCAAGGAAGCGGATGGCGCCATAACCGTAGAGATGGAACCTCTGCATCCTTCCCCATGTAAAGTAATTATAGGCATTTAAATTGGTTACATAAAAGCAAAGGATTATGATTAATATGTGGACTCCCTGTTTCATTTCAATTTCAACCGGAATTTTGGAACAGGGGACGGGAATGTCTTTTTCTCCGGTGGTTTAACAATTTCCGGGGCTGGAACTTTCTCAAGCGGTGCGGCAACTTTTTCCTTCAACATTGCAAGGGTGAAGCCAGCAGTAATAAAATTGATATTCATATCAGAAAAGGTATGACCTGCAATTATGTTCAGAAATAATTCATTTATAATACGAAAAATGCCAGAAAGAAACATGGTATTAACCCTTCCATCAGCAAGGGTTTTAGCGCCAAAAACAACCCTGGGAAATCCACTGCCATAAACAAAGCCCGCACTACCTGTAGCGCCCCTTCTATCATTTCTTCCACCCGCATATCCAGCAGTAAGGAGCATCCTGAACCTCCATGGCAGTATCTTTTCAAGAATCAAGGAGATTCTCGCGTCCGGGCTTGTTTCCATACTGTATGATTCAACCAAAATTCCTGCAGAGGGATAAACACTATTGCTGTCGTAAATATTCCATTTGAGACCCGCCGTTATTCCTCTGTCAAAGTCATTAAGTCCTGTAACACCTGCAAATGTCAGAAATCCCTCACTACGCTTTGAAATGCCTGTTGCAAAATTTAGCGGAAAAATCCCCGTCCCCTTAAATTCATCTGATGTTATGTATGTTCCCCAGGAAGAGAATAAGACCTCGCCCTTTTCAAGGTTTAAGATAGATGGAAGCAATGCATAGCCAGATGTCCCTGATGTTGTTTGATGGCAATATGACTTAAAGTCCATCAAGAAAAACAGCAAAATTAAAACACAATAGGTTAAATATTCTTTTTTTCTTTTCATCATTGCTAAATTTTATCACAACATACTCTTCATTAGATAAAAAAATGAGGGAGACAGGATAAAAATTTGCCTCCCTCAGAAATTCGCCCCATAGAATCACTTACTTCAGGTGGCAGGTTGTGCAGAGCTGACTGCCTGTGTTTGCATACCTCAGGAAGTTACCATTGGTATTATCATGCGGATTGTGGCAGGACCCGCACTCCACATTGCAGTTTGCACCATATAGCGGGATTGTTATAGTGCCATTCACTACAGTACACGCAGTCTCTGCTCTGAGATCCGGACCTGCAAGACCGTAGTCAATCGTGATTGGATGGTCATTACTCAAATTAGTGCCCATAAATGGAATGCCACCGGTCATGATGTTGTTTGTACCACCACCAGGATCATTGCCGTAGGTTGCATCGGCTGCTCCCTGAACAGTAAATGCAATAGAGGGTGGATGTGAGGCACCATTCACATTGAGCAGGTTATCCACTGCTACTGTGCCATCATGGCATGAGAGACACGCACCTGATACGCTGCCGATTATCTGGGCATCTGTAGGTTGAGGAGCATCCATTGTACTGCTGGAGTACTTGGTGTAAGTAGTTCCAGCTGGCTGTTCTGCCCTGTTCCATAGAGGCGCCTTTGTCACTCCACCATGAGGGGTGTGACAGAAGATACAGGTCTGACCATCAATAACCGTATCTGTGTTTCGAAGAGCTGTTCCTGTACTCAGGTCATGGTCTGTCCCGACAACCGCTGCATGAGAGACACCAGCGCCAACTACCATTATCATTGCCACCATTAAAATTGCCTTTTTCATCTCTTTTTCACCTCCTTTTAAAATTTATTTCTGAATATAGATACTTAGCAAAATCTGTGCCATTTCTAACTCCTTATTTTTAAATACAATTTTTACATGTTTCTTTTTGCAATAGCAAATTTTCACATATCACGTGGGTTATATAACCCATTGCTGATAGCAGAGCTCTCAATTGGGCAGAGCAAGTGCCCCCCTATTGTTCCTCACTCCGTCTCTCATCTGTGTTCTTTTGTCTGTGCTCTGTCATCTACCTTCTCTCATATACTGAAAAACCTGCACCCGAGAATTCATCTGTTCCGCAATATAAAGCCGGTCAATCTCGTCAAAGCACATTCCTGCAGGAAAGAGCAATTGACCCGGAGCCCTGCCATATTCTCCAAAGTTTAACAGAAAATTACCCTCTCTGTCAAATATCTGCACATTATTGAAGGCAGCATCAGATACATAGATGTGTCCCTCGCTGTCCACTGCAATACCCTTTGGTCGGGAAAATGTTCCTGATGCATCCCCTGGAGAACCAATTGCATTAATAAAACCGCCCTCTTTATTCAAAATCTGGAATCTGAAGTTCATTGTATCAACAACATAAATATTTCCCTCTTTATCGTGGGTTATGTAGAGCGGGAAATTGAATTCACCATTTCCTGTGCCGCGTTTCCCAATTTCTTTTTCCAGATTTCCTGCTGGGTCAAAGACCTTAATAATATGCTCTTTTGAGTCAGTGACATACACGCGGTGATTTGCAAAAGTAAGACCCACTGGCTTTGTGAGTTTGCCATCTCCGAAGGACCTTAAGAATTTACCCTGGTAATCGTAAACAAAGACCTTTGCCTGCCTTGTATCTGCTACATACAAATTCCCATTCTCATCCACATCCAGCCCCACAGGCATCCACAACCCACCTTCCTTCTCTGTGCCTATTAACCAGATATCCTTTTTCTTTCTGTCAAAGACAAAGACCGCAGGATAGCCGGGGTCTGAAACATAAACCCGCTCTGTCTTATAGGTTGTACACGCATATGGATTGTCAAGATAATTCCTTGCAAGCCAGCCAAAAAGAAAGTCCTTGAACCTGTCCCATCGGGTTGTCAGTAGGTCCTTCTCATCTGTGAGGATTTCAACAAATTTGATTCTCGGCTTTTCCGGAGGCTGAGGCCAGACAAGGTCCTCTCGCACAATCTTTGAAGGCAAACAGTTAGACGAAATTAAAACTATAATCGCAATTATTATTGCAATATCCTTAATTTTTATCTCTACAGTTTTCAGCATCCTGCTGATAATTCCACCGCTTTCAGCACCTCCCCTTATTTTGCAATTCATTGAATCGCCCCTACACATTGTTCGTTGCTCATTGTCCATCTCTTCTCTATCCTCTAAATCTTGTGGCATCTTTTACACATCTCCTCTCTGTTACTTCCCTCATAGAAAAGTTTTGGATTGTCCGATGAATGAGGGTTGTGACAGGAAACACAGGAGAATTCCTTTCCATCACGCTTCGGATCCTCAGGACCCTTCACGGGATGCAACTGGTATGTAAAGCCAGTAATAATGTGGGAGCCGTCCTTTTTATCCTGATGACATTTAATACATAATTCATTCAACTCCCCCATCAGTAATGGCTTGTAGTCAGAACCGTGAGGGTTATGGCAACCCGAACATCCATTGACTTTAAGTGCTGGATGAACATTTTTACCACCATCAACCTTATCGTGACAATTATAGCACAACGAGGGAACTGAATCCAAAAGATTGGACTGGAACGTTGAGCCATGGGGGGAATGACATACATCACATGTGCCATCCCCTGCTGGCGGATGAATTGAAGGACGACCGGTAAGGTCATCACTGTGGCACTGGAAGCATAATTTTGCTGTTTCAGAAAGTCTGAGTATATTTAGATTATCGCTCTGGTGGGGTTCGTGGCAAACAGAGCATCTTCCGGTCCTGACTGCACCGTGGATATAAAGGTCATCATCTCCACCATTGACCCTCTTTGAAGTGATAAAGAAAAATTCCCTATCGCCAAGAACCTTCTTCTGAGATACCTTCTTCTTTTTTCCGGCCAGGGGCAACTGGTCATGGCAGTCCCTGCACAGAACAGAGGAGGGCTTGGTGAGAAGTTTATTGAAATCCGAACCGTGGGGCTTATGACAGAGCAAACACTTCCCCTGAGCAAATGGCATATGCCTGACCGACCTTGCCTCTCCCTTATCTCTATGACACTGGGCGCAGACCTGCGTAAATGAGACATCCCTGACAGAAAGGGGGGCGGTGGACTTTGAATCACTGCCCATTTCTTTAATTAGTTTTGGATTATTTGAAGAATGCGGGGTATGACAGAATGTGCAACTCTTCATTGCAACCGCAGCGTGAACAAACTTTTCATTGTCCACCCTGTCATGACACTGATAGCAAAGTTCCTTCTTTTGTGTTACGAGTAATGATTCATTTTGAGACGAATGGGGCTTATGACAGGAGAGGCATTCTCCCTCTTTCGCTGGCAGATGAACAACCTTGCCTGCTATATTGCTTTCATGGCAATTGTAGCAGAGAGCAGGAATCCTATCCTTCAGATTTTTAGCAAAATTACTTGAATGTGGGTCATGGCAATCAATGCACGCTCCCTGCTCAAGGGCTGGATGGATTCTCTCGCCGGGCCTGGCAGGATTCTCATGACAGGTAAGGCAGAGGGAATTGCCTTCTGATGAGAGTTTAAAGGGATGCTCCCCGGTCTCAGAAGTATGACAATCAGTACATTCGCCATCCTTCAATACAGTGTGTACAAATTTACCTGCTTTGAGCTTGCTGTGGCAACGAATACAATCCGAAGAATAAAGATAAGAGAGTGGAAAAAGAGCCAATAATATCAGGGTGGCAAGTGGTATTCTAATCTGATAATTTTTTACCATGATAATTTTTACCATTTTTATTATCTTTTTCTACTATAGAATGACACCTTTTACAACTTAATTCGTTATCTGTAGAGAATGCCTTCTGTCCGTCATGGCAGTTGTTGCAGAATAACTTATCAATGACCTCAGAAATGGCTTTGGATTTTTCTTTTGCCTCGTTTATGTATGGCTTGAGTAAGATATTATGACAGTACTCACAGTTTATGTGCTTGAAGACGACATGAACCTTATGGGGGAAGAGAACATCTCCGATTTTTTTATTAACCTTAAAAATAATATCGCCTTTGCCCAATTGTGCGTTCGCCAGAAGAGCACCGAAAATTAGAATCAATGAGCACAAAATTATATATCGCATGTTATTCATTTTTCTTCAAATACCTCCTTTATAGATTTCAAGACCTCATCAAGCACATAGGGTTTTTCAATAATCTTGTTTATCAGATTATTTTTTATTGCGTCAAGTAATTCGTTTTCGGTCTTGTAAGCAGTGATAACAATTACCCTGGCAGAAGAATTTACCTCTTTCATCCTTTTTATCACTTCAACCCCTGTGACATCAGGCATTTTATAATCAGTAATCAGTAAATCGTAGATATTATTCTTAATTCTCTGAATTGCTTCCCTTCCATTCAATGCCCAATCCACATAGTACTTCATTGGCTCTATTGCCTTTACCAGTGACCATATAACCAACGGCTCATCATCAACAACAAGAACCTTCATTATGCCTTCTCACCCAGTCAGTGGGTTAAATAACATAGTTTTAAACAATTTTCCCATTTTTTATTTAATAATGCAAAAACTATGCCAGAAAATCTCCTGGAAAGCACCTTTTCACAGTTGGGATTAGATTAATCTTAACTTCATTATGAAATTTCGGGGACTTACAATTCTTCAGGGTTCTGTTGTCAAATACAATTTTATATGTTAAATTAATCAGAAGTATGCTATTTAAGAAATTCTTTGATAGTTTGAAGGGAAGGTTTATTTTAACAATAATTGTCATCAGTGGTGCATTAATTGCGGGACTCACAACCATATCAATACTTACACAGAAAAGACAGATCACTACCATGGAAACACAGAAACTCGCACTATTTATAAATCTATTAGAATCAAGGATCAGGAACATAATGCTTGAAAATCATGGCTCTGAGGTTGGCACCTTCCTTGAAAATATTAATAAAGGGTTCCCCGAAATTACCATTGCTCTTTACAACAGCAAAGGAATCCTCAGGTTTATCAGCGGCGAGGAAGCAGACCTTTTAAAAAATCATAATCTTTTCCCGGCAAAGATTGAATTTTCCGGACCCGGACATTCGCAAAAGAAAATAGAGCGAGAGACATACTGGGTGTATTTTACAAATGTTACCGCAAGCCCTGTGTGCCATAATTGCCATCGGATAATAAATAATAACGTTGGCTATACAGGCATTGCTCTAAAGTTCTCTGTTTATACCAGGTCATTAAAAAAATATCTTTTTAACAGCATCCTCTTTTCAGTTCTCACTTTCTCAGTAATAATAACTGGTCTATGGATTATACTCTCAAAACAAATTGACAGACCCATCTATGATATTATAAAATTCCTGAAGGAAGTGGAGGCAGGAAATTTAAAGGCGAGGATTAAAAAAAGGATGGAGACCACAGAATTTCAGCAATTATCCCTATCCCTGAATAATATGGTTAAACAACTGGAAAATGACCAGGAAAAGATTCAGGAATTATATTACCAGCAACTCCAGAGGGCAGACCGTCTCGCATCTGTTGGAGAGCTGGCATCCAGCATCGCCCATGAAATCAAGAATCCGCTGGCAGGAATAAGCGGAGCAATCCAGATTCTATCAAAGGAGTTTGAAGAGGGTGCACGGGAAAGGGAGGTATTCAATGAAATTCTGAAGCAGATTAATCGGGTTAACAAAACCATTGGGGACCTCCTATCATTTTCAAAGCCATCACCACTTGTTATTGGGATAAGCAATATTAACAAGGTGATTAAAGAAACACTGATTCTCATTGAACAGCAAGCAAAACAGAATGAGGTAAAGACCGAACTCTTCCTGGACCCTGACATACCGGATACGGAATTTGATGAGAAACAGATCCAGCAGGCATTCCTCAATCTGATGCTGAATGCAATCCAGTCAATGCCAAATAGCGGGACATTGACAATCAATACAAAGGCATATTTCCTTAATACGCGAGATTACATTCTTGTCCATATACAAGATACTGGACATGGTATACCAGAAGAGTATATCACAAAGGTATTTGACCCATTTTTTACCACCAAACCAAATGGAACCGGGCTCGGACTCACAATTGTAAAGCGCATCATAACAGAACATAATGGGAAGATATCTGTAGAAAGCACTCCCGAAAAGGGGACGAGATTCACCATAGAACTACCATGCCACCCTGTGAGGTTTTAAAAAATGAATGCAAAAATTCTCATAGTTGATGACGAAGACCTCATAAGATGGTCCCTTTCTGAGTCATTAAAGCCAGATGGCTACGAAATTATCACTGCAAAATCAGGCGAAGATGCGGTAAAAATCTATATAGATGAAAGCCCCGACCTTGTTCTCATGGACATAAAGATGCCAGGCATCAATGGAATTGAGGCACTCAAAAGAATAAAACAGAACGATGAATATGCACAGGTGATAATGATAACTGCATTTGCGGATGTTAATACTGCATTGCAGGCAATGAAGGCAGGCGCCATTGATTACATCATAAAGCCATTCAACATTGAAGAGGTCAAGGTCATTATAGAAAAAAACATTGAAAATATAAGGGTAAAAAGAGAATATACAAAACTAAAGGAAGAGGCTGAAAAAAAATACGAATCAATAAAAATAATCGGTAAATCAGAAGGCATTAGAAAGGTCCTGACGCTGGCAGAACAAATTGCAAACTCAGATATTTCATGTGTGCTTATAACTGGCGAAAGCGGAGTTGGTAAGGAATTGATTGCTCGACTGATACATTTTAATTCTATCAGAAAGAATAAGCCCTTCATGGAGATTGACTGTACATCACTCTCGCCCACACTGATTGAGAGCGAACTATTTGGTCACGAGAAGGGCGCCTTCACTGACGCCAAAACACTCAAACGGGGACTTCTGGAAATAAGCGACGGTGGAACCGTGTTTCTTGACGAAATTGCAGAACTCCCACTATCATCCCAGGCAAAATTACTCAGATTTATTGAGACCCAATCATTTAAGCGGGTGGGTGGCATAAAGGACATTAAGGTTGATGTCCGAATAATCGCCGCTACTAACAGAAATCTTGAGGAACAAATAAAAGATAAAAAATTCAGGGAGGACCTCTTTTTCCGCCTGAATATAATTCCTATTAACATACCACCATTAAGGGAGAGAAAAGAGGACATCCACCTACTTCTTGACTATTTTATTCAACACTTTAACAAAAAATTTAAAAAAGACATCAAATCACTTGATGAGGAGGCAATGAATTTTGTGATGGAATATACCTGGCCAGGGAATGTGAGGGAACTCAAAAATACAATTGAACGGGCGGTCCTCCTTGAAACAGGAGAATTAATCAATAAAGAGCATCTTCTTCTGACTAAAAATTTTCTTATGCCTGAGAAAAAAGAAACAGGGGCAGAACCAATTCTGGAGTCATTGAATCTTGAGAATGTTGAAAAGCAACTTCTTATTAAGGCATTACAGGAATCAAGGGGTAACAAGAGTGTAGCAGCGCGGTTACTTGGAATTACCCGTGACACTCTGAGATACAGGATGAAAAAATTCGGGATTGTGGAATGATGGATACTCCAGCAGGGGTGTTTTAACCCATCGTGGGTCATAACACACAGATATGTAAGGATATAATTTTACGAGACCCAGGTGTTTGTCCCTAATTTTTTAGAAAATCCCTAATAAAAACACAAGGCAGTTCATTTAAGTATTAATGGCATAGATTTTGCAATTATTAAATTTGTCATTAATAACTGATGGAGAAAAGGAGGGTGGAAGTGTAGTATAGGGGCACGCAAAGCGTGCCCCCTTTTATTAGTTTGAATTCCATATCATTAACAAAATATTTATACTTGTATACTTGTTGAAAATGGGTAATTAAACCCATTTGTGTGTTATAATACACAGGGATGAGAGGGTATAATTTAACCATGTATTATCTTTCAAAAAAATCTTGAATAAAAACACGAGGCTCTTAACTAAAGTATTGAGGCATAGATTTTGCGATTGTTTAGTTATGGATAAAAAAATTCTTGAAAAAGGAGGTAGTTTATGAGGAGAAAATTTATTTATTTTTGCCTGACTGCAGTTATTGTAATCGGGCTGGGAATGGCAGGATGCAAGGGAGCGAAAGGAGATAAAGGCGACTCAGGAGATCCTGGTCCTCCGGGAACAGCTGCAGTTGACAAGGGTAGCATCTCTGGAACTGTCACGGATTCTGCCTCAGGCAATGGTATTTCAGGTGCATCTGTTGTTAGTGGAAGTTTTTCAGCCACAACTGATAGCGACGGAAAGTTTACCCTCTCCAATCTGCCTGTTGGGGTTTACAAACTTACTGCATCTGCAGCCAATTATAATTCAGCAGAAAGCGATTTCGTAGGTGTGGTTGCGGGACAGACAAGTGAAGTAAACTTTGCCTTAAGTGCAGTTCAGGCACCAAATCAGGCGCCGACCGTAAGTCTGACAAGCCAGTATCAGGTGGGATTCGGCACGAGTGTGAACCTTACCGCAATTGTGAGTGACCCTGATGGTGACCCTGTTACCTGCACATGGTCACAGACAGGTGGTCCATCTGTGACAATTATGCCAGATGGCTGTAGCGCTTCCTTCACTGCTAAGGCACTGACTGACCTCATTACTCTTGAGGACAGGTTTGGGATTGTGGGGATTTCACCGGAATCCCAGGGTAGTTACTCCATTAAGGTAACTGTAAGCGATGGAAAGGGTGGTACTGCAAGTGTTACCGGAACAGTAACCTCTGCAAGTCCCAATGCGGGAATCAGAAATATCCCCGTTGGAGTGGCAGTATACCTGAACAGCGGTCATGATGACCCGAATTCATGGACATGCACAATTGCAGGTAACCCGTGTTCATCTTCGGTATTTTCCGGAGAAACAACAAGAACTCCCCGATTGATTCCAGATACTGTCGGAACCTATACAATAACAGAGGGAACAAACTCAATGACAATTTACTCCGGCACATGGCAGGGGATTATAGGACAGGAAGCCTCATGCACTGTGTGTCATGATGATGTAATAGCACCTGATAAGTTCACCCCGTGGACAGGTACAGAACATGCAAGCATGTTTGCTGAGGGAATTGATGGAGAGCTTGGGTATTACTCCAATTCTTGTATAAAATGCCACACAGTGGGCTATGACACAGCAACAGATAATGGGGGTTTTGATGATGTTGCATTAACAGAGGGCTGGACATTCCCATCTGTTTTACAAATAGGAAACTGGGCAAGCATGCAAACAAATTATCCTCTAACTGCCCAATTAGCAAATATCCAGTGCGAGAACTGCCATGGACCACAGAAGAAGGGTGCGGGTTATACGGATGCTCACACTGATTCATCAACGAGCGAATTTGAATCAGCAAGAATTACATTCTCCGTAAGCATGTGCGCCCAGTGCCATGATGCACCGACGCATCATGTCTATGTAAACGAATGGGCATCATCAGGACATGCGAATCTTGCACTGGCAAGGGATGAGGCAACATGGGAGACAAGGGGTAATACCGCTGCTCACTGTGGAAGGTGTCATTCAGGCCAGGGCTTTGTAAAATGGCTGCCACAGGTTAACGGCGGTAATCCCGGAAACATAACCCCATTTGACCAGACAATCGCTACTGAAATCGGTATGGTGGACGCACTTGTTCAGCCACAGACCTGCCAGACCTGCCATGACCCGCACGATGCCACAAATAAACACCAGTTAAGGGTATATGGAACTACAGCCATGCTGCCATCAGGCTACATTGCATCTGGTATGGAAGCCGGCGCACTGTGTATAACATGCCACAATAACCGTAATGGGGTTGAACCAACATCTGGTTCCTGGGCAAACTGCAACCCTACAGGCAATACATACCTGCATGAGGATAACGACCCATGTGGTGATAATGCACTTGGTCCGGCCACACAGTATGGTGAGCCGCATACTGCTACGCAGGCAGATATATTCATGGGCAGGAATGCATACTTTATGGGAACAGCAGGGACACCACATCTTTCCAAGCATGCTAATGTTGAGGAGGCTTGCGTTGGCTGTCACATGAAACTTAATCCAGATGGTCTGCATGCATTCAAGATTGACCCTGGAAAGAAGGCTGAACTCTGTGCAAACTGCCACGGAAGCACTTCTGGTGAAGCGCTTGAGGCACAAGTGGAGGCACTGCTTGAACAACTGGAAACAAAAATAGGCACTTACATTAATGGAAAATTGAATGCAGAGCTTGCCCTGGATGGAGCATACAATGTCCGGGCTTACGACCCTGCTACCGGTTGTTATACGTCTACAAGTAGTACTGACTCACCTGTAGTCATTACCCAGAACGCGAACAGCGTAGAACTTTATGGCTTTGGAGGACAGATGGCAGCTGTGATTAAACTTCCTGTTCCAATGGATGCTTCCAATGGAGGAACATGTCCTGGTCTTTCCAACACAGACACAATCTATGTCCAGTTACGCTCGCTCGTCAATGATAATACAAACAAGGTACCGATTCTGGGGCTAACTGGCACAGATGGTGATGCAATAAAGGCAGCGTGGAATTGGTTCCTGATTGAGGAAGACGGAAGCGGTGGCGTTCACAATCCTTCCTTCGTAGTTGAGACGCTCTGGAACAGCATTCAGGCAATGCCGTAAACATGAAAGAAGGTAAGTGTAGTATAGGGGCACGCTTTGCGTGCCCCATTTTTATTGTTTTTCGCTGCACCTTGCTTGTACTTTAATGAATACACAAATCAGGCGGTTACATCACTGGAGTTAACAGCAATAGCGACTCTGCACTTATTGAAGGAGACCAGGATTCTCGGGCGTTTGATATAATCTGGCCATGGCAGAGCGCTGCATTGAAGAAACTGAGCGGTGGCTCTGATACTGACATTATGCCTAACTCCTGAGGCAAATGCCATGAAGGAGCAGGGCTTAGCGGTAATTAAACCCACTCACACAATAAGGGGCAATCCCCCGCTTTTTTATTACAGATTTCATCTCAATGGCAGTACTGGCAATTTGGAAATGACGAAGGGCCAAACGAAATGCTTGAAAGCAGGTCCTCGTGGCAACTTATGCAACTGCTGTCACCATTTGTATTGACATAGTCACCATGTGTATATGAGACCCAATCAGAATCATGAGGATAAAGGGAATGACAGGTAAAGCATGAAACCCCACTGTTCTTGCCCAAGAAATCAGCGCCATGGCATTGTACACAGACAGAGAGGGAACCAAGAGTATTTACAAGGTCTCCATGAAAACCAGTTTCACCCCTTATAACCCATACATTCTCTGATGGATGCGGATAGGTAGAATGACAGGAGTAACAGGAGACACCAGTGATTCCACCCGTAAGGTTAACACCATGGCAGTCAGTACATCTGCTCAAATCAAAATTATAGGACTGCAGATAGAGGCCGTGACCGGTATTTCCCCAATCAGAAACGCCTGGATGCGGAAATGAATAATGACATGAAGCACAGGAAATACCAGAGTTTCCCCCCTCTAAATCATTGCCATGACATGATGTGGCACAGTTAGAATAATTATATTGCTTACTCTTTAAATATGTCTTATGTGTTAACTGCCAGCCATCTTTATGTGGATATAATTCATGACAGGAGAAGCAACTTATGCCAGTGTCACCACCTGAGAAGTCCTCGCCGTGACAGCCAGTGCATTGCTCTTTGCCAACTTCCAGAACCTTCTGCCAGTGTTTGTCGCCATAAGCCCAGCCCTTCTCATGCGGGTATGTGCTGTGGCACATGTAGCATGAGATACCTGAACCACCGCCAGTCAGGTCAGCACCATGACATATTTCTGTAGAACAACTGCTCTTACCAAGATTCATTGCAGTCAATCCATGATTTTCCTTCAAATACCAGTTATCAGGATGGGGGAATGGCACTGATTCCTCTGATTTTTTGAATTCCGTATATGACTCCTTTACATTACTGCAATCAGAGAAAAAAATCACTCCAGCAATTACTATCAGAAGTTTTTTCGCTTTCATTTATATTACTTATATTACTCCTTTTAAACAGAACAAATCGTATAATCTGTTATCCATGTATGTTTTGCATTTTCTTATTCACCAATTTACCTGCTCACCGTTTCTTCTTGCCTTTGTATCAGTAATAATTCTAAATCATTTTTTCTCAATATGTCAAGTCATTCTGCACACCATCCCCTGCCTCTCAAAGTAGATCAATCTTAATTCCATTCACCCTCCCCTGTATCCCCTCCCATCAAGGGAGGGGAGGTAAGAGTGGGGCAATTTGGCAAATGGGTGTGAAGGTCTGGGTTTTGCTGGCAAGTAGCGAGAGGTCATAACACACCATCGTCTCTCATATGCGGGAGGGCTATCTCACCCCTGCTTCTACTTAAGGTTATCATAGAAAACATGAATCATCCCTTAAATTATATGCTTTCTCAGGATTTAACATCTTTATTCCGCGCTTAACATACTGAAAGCCAGATAATAAACTTAAAAACAGGGTGAAATATATGAGCGGATAGAAAAATACATCAATTATTTCTACCTTCTCAGCAAAGAGTTTTTTCAGAAGGACACATCCCAGGACTATAATCTGGAAAAAGACAGACCATTTCCCGCTCTTTGTAGGTCTGATTTTGAAATCTGAACTCCGCCATCTGAAATAAATACTTCCAGCCACAACAATCAGGTCCCTCAGAATTATTGAAAGCGTAAACCATAATGGGACATCTCCCTTTATTGAAAAGATAACAAAGGTGGAGACAAAAAGTAATTTATCAGCCGCTGGGTCCAGGAACGATCCGAATTCAGTCCGTAGATGCCATCTCCTTGCAATAAATCCATCAAGCATATCAGTAATGCTTGCAAGTACGAGCACCCCAATTGCCCTTATTATTTCATCCCTCGCAAGAAAATATAAAAATACAGGGATAAGAAAAATCCTGAGAGATGTAATTACATTGGGCAGGTTCAGGTATTTTTTTTTATTAAAATTATTATTCAACCTGAGCAAGTTCTACAAGGACTCCATACATGCTCTTAGGATGCACGAAAGCCATTTTCATCGGCGGAAGTTTATTTATGATCTGCATACCCTTTTTCTCAAACTCATCACAGGCCTTATCAATATCATCCACCTTTAATGAGATGTGATGCATCCCCTCTCCTTTTTTCTCAATGTATCTTGAGACAACGCTTTCCGGCGCGGTTCCCTGCATCAATTCAAACTGAAGTTCGCCGACCTTCACAATGGCAGAAATCTGCTGCATAAATGGAAGGTCTACCTTCGTTATCAATTCAGCGCCCAACTTCTCTTGAAAAAACTTGATGGCTGAATCCACATCCTTTACCGCAATTCCAACATGATTAATTCCTTTAATCATAATCTGCCTCCTTTTTTATTTATTTACTTCATGCATTTTCATTAATAACAATTTTGCCTGTTTCAAAATCTTCCTTTCACTCGGAAAGGTTAATTTTTGCTCCGCCTCCTCCAGCGTCCACCATCTTACATCCTCAACCTCAGCGTCGTGGTCTTCTGTACTTCCCTCAAGATAGGCAAGCAAAAAGAAAGATACCTTCTTGTGAATCCGTGCATTATCTTCCCTTGAATAATACCAGTATTCTATCTCTCCGAGCTTTTTCTCCACCTCTCCAATCAGACCGGTCTCCTCCTTTACCTCCCTGAAGGCAGCTCGTTCCACCTCTTCACCCTTTTCAACAAGTCCCTTTGGAATAGACCAGATTTCTTCACCCTTAAGATTTTTATGCATAATTAAGGCGACCTCAAACTTTCCGTTGTTATTTCTGTAAACTAACCCACCGGCAGAGAATTTTATCTTAACCGGCGTTCTATTATGGACCTTTTTATTCTGCATTATTGTAAACTAACCCACCGGCAGAGAATTTTATCTTAACCGGCGTTCTATTATGGACCTTTTTATTCTGCATTATTGTAATCCAAAATGTCTCTTAACAATATCCAGTGATTCTTGATTATATTCCTTTCCTGAGAGAATACAATAGGGGTTTTTTATCCCGTAGCGTTTAATCTGCATCTCTATTGTAGTGTTAAAAAATCTGGATTCCACAGTAATAACAATGGGAATTGTGCTTGCTTGCTCACCCGCGCTCCGGAGAACCCTTCTCCACATCTCTAACCCTGAACTTATTCCCATACTTGTATCAGGATTTACCTCCGGATGGAAGGCAATCAGGGCACCCTTAATCCTTTCCTCCTTCAATTTACCTGCCGCGTCATCCACTGAATCAGCGATAATGATTTCACATCCGGATTCTCTGCGGAGGAGTTCAAAAAGTGGTTGCATAAAACTTCCCATATTAAGGACAAGGACCTTGCTTTTCTCCATTATTCCACCTTTATTTAAAATTTTAATATATCAAAATAATTATTGCAATTTTTTTCTTGACAAAATTTATTTTTAGTGCCATATTTAACAAATTATGAATAAAGTAACAGCGTCAATAAAAAGAGATAACTCTGAGAAGAAGTGGCTATTGATTGATGCAGAGAACAAGGTGCTCGGTCGCCTTGCCACAAGGATTGCTACAGTGTTAAGGGGAAAAGACAATCCTCTATTTACACCAAATTATGATTCCGGTAACTTTGTTGTGGTAATAAATGCAGAAAAGGTTAAATTGACAGGCAATAAGATTAAAGACAAGCATTATCATTACCACACCTTTTATCCTGGTGGCTTGAAAACAATAAAGGTTTCAGAAATGCTTGCAAAACATCCTGAAGAGGTATTAAAGAGGGCTGTAAGGGGTATGCTTCCGAAGAACAGATTGGGGAGAGCCCTTATTAAGAAATTAAAGGTTTATTGCGGCTCTGAATATCCGCACAAATCACAAAAACCAATAAAAATAGAGGCATAAGATGTCAACAAAAGTCCAGAGTTACTATGGCACAGGCAGGAGAAAAACCTCAGTTGCTCGGGTATGGCTGTATCCGGGGGAAGGCAAATCAGTAGTAAATAATACTCCTCTTGATGATTATTTCCCAATAGAAACATTTAGAATGCTGATCAATCAGCCATTTGTTGTTACTCAAATGGAAAATAAATTTCACTTTTTCGCAAATATTACCGGCGGCGGACTTTCAGGCCAGGCACAGGCACTGAGGCACGGTATCACAAGGGCACTTATTGATTATTCTCCTGAATTGAAATCTGTGCTGAAAAAAGCAGGGCTTGTTCGTAGGGATCCGAGAAGAAAGGAAAGAAAGAAATACGGACAGAAGGGCGCGCGCAGAAGCTTCCAGTGGACCAAGAGATAGGTGAGTATCCTTATTTCGTAATGGAAAAAATTAACGGTGAGATCGCCAAAGCGATAACTTGCCTTTTGAAGTCCAATGTCAATTCTCCAGTGGTGCTGGATTCCTCTGTTGCTGGCAAAGCCCAAACCTTCAGAAGTTGTAGAGCGAGATTAAAAGAAGCCCTCCAAGCAGAGAGGCTTGAGAAACCGAAGCAATCATTCGGGTCCGGTTACTACCTGTCTTCGGAACCCATACCATTACTAATGAACTATGGTTAGAAGTAGCGGGGATAAATAGAATGAAGGTAAACATAGCCATACTTGGTGGCACCGGTTACACTGGCGTTGAATTACTGAGATATCTCCTGAAACATTCTGGTGTAACAATCTCCGCAGTCACTTCCGAAAGGTTTGCCGGGAAAAAAATCAATCATGTATTCCCCTCTCTTGGGCAGATTGACCTTATCTGTAAGTCAATTGAAGACAGAAGCGCAATAGATAATGCTGACATTGTCTTTTCTTGTCTTCCATCGGAGAAATCAGCAGAGGTAGTGCCGGAAATCGTCAAAAAAGGAAAAAGGGTCCTTGATTTGAGTGCAGCTTTCAGATTCCAAGACGCTGAAGTTTATGAGAAGTGGTATAGTAAACATCCAGCACCTGAATTATTAAGGTCCGCTGTCTATGGCCTCCCGGAAATCAATAGAAAAGAGATAAAAAGGGCTTTTCTCGTGGCAAATCCCGGATGTTATCCCGTATCTACACTTCTGCCATTGATTCCACTCATGAAATATATCTCCGTAGAACATCCCATTATAGTTGATTCAAAATCAGGTGTCACTGGCGCCGGGAGAAACCCTGCTCAGGACCTTCATTTTCCAGAGGTCAATGAGGGATTCAGACCATACAAGCCTTTAACACACAGACACCAGCCGGAGATGGAGACACAGATAAAAAAATTAACAGGCAGGGATATTGCTGTTGCCTTTGTGCCACACCTCCTTCCAATTAACAGGGGAATTCTCTCAAGCATTTATATCACAACGAAAGAGAAAACCAGCGATAAAAGGGTAAGAGAAATTCTTAATGACTATTACTCAAAGGAAAAATTTATAAGGATTCTGGATGAAGGAACACTGCCAAATCCTCAATTTGTTAGAGGTTCAAATTGTTGTTATATTTCAGTGAGTTACAATAAAAAATTCAACCAGATTATTATATTTTCTGCAATAGATAACCTCGGTAAAGGCGCATCCGGCAACGCTGTCCAGAATATGAACATCATGATGGGCTTTGAAGAATCTGAGGGGCTTGAGATTACCCCTGTGTTTCCTTAGGTTTTTTCTTCTCCCACTGCTTGCATCTCACCTCTGTTCCCTGCAGTGCAAGATAATAGCAATGATAGCATGAGATGCATTTTATGATTTTATCCTCCAATCCTTTTTCTGCCTTGGATGGAAAATCAGGGTCAGCAAGAAGCGGACGGGCAAGGGCAACTGCATCGCAGTCATTATTTTGAAGTGCCTTTTCTGCAATTTCTGGTGAATTGATTCTCCAGTTGCTAAAAATCACTGTTTCCGGGAAAATTTTTTTGAGACCCCTTGAATAACTCACACCAAAACCTGGCTCTTTCAGTCCTTCGCTAATTTTATCCTGAATGTATGCTTCATGGGAGCCTGGTAACGGGTTAAGGTAATCTGCGCCACTTTTTATTAACTGCTCTGCAAGAATAACTGCGTCTTCAAAAACAACTCCACCGGGCATCAACTCATCCACCATCAACCTGAATCCACAGGCAATGTTACCGCCTGCAACGTTCTTCAACCCTTTCATTAAGTCAATTGCAAATTTCATCCTGCCCTCAATGGTCAAACCATATTCGTCAGTTCTCCTGTTTGTCCTTGGTGATAGAAAATCACTGACAAGATAACCACCTGCACCATGAATCTCAATCACCTCAAAGCCTGCTTCTAATGCCCTCATTGCTGCATTGTTAAAATCAAAAATTGTATCTTCAATCTCTTCTATGCGCATCTGACGCGGATAAAAAAATGTCTCCGGGATGAGTTCAAGAGGGACATTAGAACTTGAAAGTAATTCCTTACCGAGAAGAGCATATCTCCCTGCATGAAACAGTTGAATTCCTGGAACCGCTCCATGTTGCCTGATTGCGTCAGAAAGTTTTCTTAACCCAGGAATACACTCATCAGAATCAATCCTTAATTGAACAGGGGATGCAATCGCGTATTCATTGACCGCAGAGGCCTCAACAATCACCAGCCCAACTCCACCCTTTGCAATTCGTGAATACCTTACGAGCATCTTTTCGGTCACGAAGCCATTCTCATCAGCAAGTCCAGTATACATTGGTGCACGGACAATTCTATTCCTTATGAGGATGGACTTTAATTTTAATGGAGAAAAGAGTTTTTTATTTATAACGCTATTGGGCAGTTGCTTCTTCCTTTATCTTTGAAAAGAATATTCTTCCAGATGGATTCTGGAGGACACTTGTAATGATGACCTCAATTGTCTTACCCATCTGTTTCCTCCCATTCTCTACAACAATCATTGTGCCATCATCAAGATAGCCAACACCCTGCCCTGCTTCTGTTCCTTCTTTAATTATCTTCACCTTTAGCACTTCACCAGGGAGCAGAGTCGGCTTAAGTCCTGTAGCAAGTTGATTAACATTTAGTACCTGAACACCCTGCAGTTCTGCAAGTTTATGAAGATTATAATCAGTAGTCACAAGTTTACCTCCCATCTCCTTTGTAAGTGCAATCAGTTTTGCATCAACATCCTTTATTTTGGGATAATCTCTCTCAACAATACGAATCTCTATCCCATCTGACTTCTGAAGGCGATTTAACACCTCCATGCCACGCCTCCCGCGGACACGCTTTACTGGATCTGGTGAATCAGCGACATACTGAAGTTCATTCAACACAAACTGTGGAACAATAAAAACACCCTCAATAAAACCACTATCTACAATATCCTGAATCCTGCCGTCAATAATTACGCTTGTATCAAGAATCTTGTAATTTTCAAGAAACCCGGGAGAGGTTGACACCATGGAAAGGAACGTCCCGAAAAGTTCAGGACCCTTCCTTTCACCAATTCTCAATCCAGTATATCCGATTAGAAGATAAATCACAGTCATAATGAATTCACTTTCAATATATGGCTTGATAAAGGCTATTGCTATAACATGACCCAGTCCAACACCTGACAGAAATCCCACAGCACCACCAACGATTCTTTTAGCAGGATAATTTAAAATGATCTTCAAAAATGTCAGGACAAGAATTGATGCGACCAGATAAATGAGCGGATAAACCCAGATAATTACCCATTCTACCCCTTCTGATATACCATGGAGAAATCCAATTCCTGTAGAGATCAAGATAATTAATGCCTTCCAGAATAAATCCATAATATAAGTTCTTCCTTAAAATTATCAAATTTTAATTGGGACTTAAACTCAGTTGACAAAGAATGCTTTTATCTTCTCTTCAATATCTCGCTCTTCTCTCTTTGTAGCAAGAGAAATTTCATTTATAACCAAATTTCTTACAAATTCAAGCATTCTCATCTCCCGAAATGAAAGTCCCTTTTTCTGCTTCAAAAGCAAAAGGTCTCTCATAACCTCCGCTATTTCAAAGATTGAGCCCGTCTTTATCTTCTCAGAAAACTCCCTGTATCTCTTATTCCACCCGCCATTTTCAAGTTGCGATGTCTTCTTCTTAAAAATTTCGTAAACCTTGGGAACCAGTTCCTGTGAAATTATGACCCGCATACCTATTGACTCTGCCATCTCAACAGGAACAATAACCTTCACATCACTTTTTAACATTTTCATTACATAAAAGGTCTTATCCATACCATCAACATTCTTCTTTTCAAGCGATTCTATGATACCCACGCCCTGTCCCGGATAAACTGCGAGATCCCCTACTTTAAACATAAAAAACCTCCTTTGATTTCCAAAGAATTGTAGTATAAATTTAAACTAAAAAACATATTTACACATTACTGTTTTTAAAAGAATAGCATGGAATAAAATAAAAGTCAACTATAAAATGATAATGTGATGATTCTATTTTGAAATGTCACACAGGAAGAGTTGATGTAAATTATCCTTCTTATGAGATCTGAAGCGCTGAAGTGCTGCAGGTATCCAATGAGAAGCAAATGGTAAAAAAGTTATTTGCATTCACCAAATTGCCCACCACTTATTTTACCTCCATCCACTTTTCTAATCGGTGAGGGTAGAGTCATTTGCGCAGGCTACCTGATAAATACTACCTTATAAATACCAAATATGTGACATTTTTAAGTAGTAATAACAGTTTTTTGTGCTTTGTTGGATAAATCCCTTTACATGTATAAGAGTTAGGTTAAAATTTCTTATAGGGCTTAGTAAGCACCCAATTCTAAGAATCCCCACCTAAAGCAGGGTAGTTGAAAGCTCTTACGTTCCCCTCAAAAATCAATTATAATCTCTGTGATGGCAGAGGATAATTAAATATTC
>FWPU01004701.1_pt1 | contig 31306 bp, 30 predicted proteins | sample 2228361 | NCBI WGS metagenome assembly FWPU01 (sample SAMEA103939777, study PRJEB20133) | metagenome | reverse complement strand
TTTTAATATCTTTTGAGATTCGTGGTGTCATATTCTTAAAAATGACGCAGGTTTCAGGTTAATATGAAGATGGAAGCTTCTTTACAGCCGCAACTCCAGCAGAAATTAAAACTAGCCCCCCAAATAATCCAGTCCATAGAAATACTCCAATTACCACTTCTTGCCTTAGTTGAACACGTGCAGATGGAGCTGGAGGAAAATCCTGTACTTGAGGAGCTGGCGGTGTCCGCCTCAGGCGGACCAGGCGACCAGGCAGAGAGGCCCGCTAAAGAAGAGGATCAGGATAGGGAAGACAAAGGGCTTGCCGAGGTCTTTTCAGAGGGCGGTAGCGGTGCCGGCGCAGAGTGGCAAGATTTTTCAAGGTTCCGTAGTAAGGCCGCCCGCCAGGAAGAGAGTGACCTTAAACAACAGGCCCTGGAAAATACGGCCAGTAAACCCATCTCCTTCCACGAGTACCTGCTGGGACAACTCTCACTGATGGAGATACCGGAAGAACTCAGAGGGCCGTGCGAACTTATAATCTCTCACATAGACGACAGGGGCTATCTTTCTACAGCACTGGAAGAGATACTGAGTGGCGCAAACACCGCTGCATCTGACGGTACTGCCGCCGATGCCAGTCTCGCCAATGTAGGCATAGAGGCGATTCAGCAAGCACTCCAGTTGGTTCAGTCCATGGAGCCACCAGGGGTGGGGGCCAGGAACCTTGAGGAGTGTCTGCTCTTGCAGCTTGATCCCAGGCTGGAGGACTATGCCCTTCTTAAGGAACTGATAACACACCACCTGAAGGATATAGAGATGAAGCGGTACCCCCAGGTAGCCAAGAGTGTGGGCCGCGATATAGAGACGATAAAGAGGGCCGTTGACTTCATCCGAACCCTTAATCCTCGCCCGGGCTCCCTCTTTTCCACTGAACCTGTAACTTATGTGGTGCCTGACGTGCGGGTGGAGTATGTGGACGGTCGTTACGAGGTTATCCTGAACGAGACTTCGGCCCTGCCCCGGCTGGCGATAAGCCCATTTTACAGGACGTATCTACACCAGAAGGGCCTTGACCCCCAGACTCACCAGTTTCTGCAGAAAAAGATGGAGTCTGCCAGGTGGCTCCTGGAGGCCATAGAACAACGAAGGGCCACCCTCTATAGGGTGACTACGAAGATTGTGGAACTCCAGAAGAACTTCCTTGAGGAAGGCATCTCTGGGTTGAGGCCCCTCAGGATGCAGGAGGTGGCTGACCAGCTTGGCATACATGTCTCTACGGTAAGCCGGGCCATTTCCCGCAAATATATCCAGACCCCCAGGGGTGTGTTTGAGATGAAGTTCTTCTTTACTGGGGGTTTTGAGAGCGCCCAGGGCACCGTGGAGTCCTGGCCGGCAATGAGACAGAAGCTCTTAGAGATTGTTGCCAAGGAAGACAAGTCTAACCCCCTCAGCGACGAGGACATCGCCGCCATACTCCGCTCCCAGGGCATTGACATTGCCCGACGTACCGTCACCAAGTACCGCAAGAGCATCAAAATCCCCTCCAGCCGAAAGAGAAGGCAGTATTAACGTCCAAGGGGAAGCGGAGGGGCGAAGCCTTTGAGCCAGAGGCCTAAGCATAGCGAAGGAACAGCGAAGGCGCAGATTAGCCTATCTGTTTCCTGTACACTGTTTACTGTACCCTGTAAACTGTACTCTCCACTCTGCCTCCTGCTTTCTGCGTCCATACTTTTTGTTACTCACCTCTCTTATGGTCAGTGGGCCGCCACCTATGAGGGCGTTGGTAGTAATTATGACGGGTCCATTCAGCAGACCAGTGACGGCGGGTTACATAGTGGCTGGTGAGACACAGTCAAGACTATCAGCGTAAGCGTTAGTTACAGTGGTATGAAGCCACGAGACTCCCTGGCAAGGGTTCAGGATACAAACGTCTCAGCGAACTTCCTGTGCCCGCCATGAACTTACTGCTTCAAGAGTAGACTCATTGACGTCAATGGACTCCATAAAATAGCCGGGGATGAAGGCCTCTCCAGAGGTGTATTGCGTGTTCTATATTCTACTTTTTGCCTTTACTTTACTTATTGTTCGACCCTCTTTTTCTGATACAGACGGTCGCCTGGGAGCGACCCTGAAGTTGCCTGCAGACCCGCCTCAGGCGGGATGGGTCGCCACCTATGGGGGGGCTAAAGACGATAGGGCTTACTGTATCCAGCAGACCAGCGACGGAGGATATATAGTGGCTGGCTGTACGGAGTCCTTTAGCACTATAAAGAGGTATGGACGGAGTGATAGCGACCTTTGGATATTGAAGCTCAGGCCCGATGGTACTGTTGACTGGCAGAAGATCTACGGGGGAGATGAGATAGGTAGTGCCGAGTCCATCCAGCAGACCGTGGACGGGGGATACATAATAGCCGGCTGGGCAGAATCCTTTGACCTCAGAGAGACAGACGGCTGGGTGTTGAAACTCCGACCCGATGGGACTGTGGAGTGGGGGAAGGCCTATGGAGGGGTTAAAAGGGATTCTTTCGCTTCCGTCCAGCAGACCAGAGACGGGGGGTACGTGATGGCCGGCGAGACAGTATCCTTTGGCGAAGGGAAGGAAGATGTCTGGGTCTTGAAGCTCGGGCCAGATGGCAATGTAGAGTGGCAGAGAACCTACGGAGGCAGAAACGAAGATAGGGCTAATTGTGTACAGCAGACCAGTGATGGAGGATACGTGGTAGCCGGCTACACGGGTCGCTTTGCCCCGAGTGATGATACTGCCGACCTCTGGGTTTTGAAGCTCAGGCCAGATGGGGCTGTAGAGTGGCAGGAGGCTAACGGGGGAAACAGGTATGATGCTGCAAGTTGTATACAGCAGACCCAGGATGGGGGATATGTGGTGGCTGGTGGGACGAGGCATGTAGGTGACCAACTATTCGACGCCTGGGTCTTGAAGCTCAGGGCAGATGGGACTGTGGAATGGCAGAAGACCTATGGGGGGGCCGGACATGAGTGGGCCTGTTCCATCAAGTGCACTGCTGATGGGGGGTATGTAGTGGCTGGTGATAGATTCTCCCGTGAGGTCGGGCGTGGTGACGCCTGGGTCTTAAAGCTCAGGGCCAATGGCTCTGTAGAATGGGAGAAGGTCTACGGGGGAAATAGTTGGGACAATGCAAGTTGCATCCAGCAGACCCTTGATGGAGGGTACATAGTGGCTGGTTGTACGTGCTCTGGTGCTGAAGGTTGGAAGCTGTCTGACCTTTGGGTCTTGAGGCTCAGGCCCGATGGCTCTGTAAACCTTTCTTGTAATCTCCCAAGGGCTGTTAGCTCTACCGTAGAAGATAGTCGTGCAGTGATTTATAACGCCAATATAGTTACCGGAGACAGCCAGGTAATTTCCCAGGATTTATCAGTACTGGTTCAGGATACAGATGTCTCAGTGAACTTTCTGTGTCCACCAATCCTGCTCAGGGAGTAAAGATAACACTGATGGGGGGTGGACCTGATAAGCCTGATGAGGTCTGCCTCTGGCTCACGTCCTTTTAAATTGGGACGTGCTTTACCTCTATATAGGCTACAATCTCTCCTTTAGAAACATGTGAGTGAGGGTTCTCTCTCAATTCGCGTGGGATGTATAAGGTGCCTCCAACGGGGGCACTGATCAGAAAGGGTGCTTCCCCCAGTTCTTCTAAATCTAGTATGTCACAGATGGGTTCATCCGCCATTACATCGTTGCCGTGCTCCTGCCACCAGTGGGTTATTACTCCGTTTACCGGAGATTCCACTTTCTCTAACAATCCAAAATGCCTTTGGGTCAACTCCTCCAGACTAGGCATGATTTGTTCTGGATGGATTCCTTCTAAATTCCGGTTTTGTTATCTATCAAGGCTTCTCCCTTCTTTCAGCAAATTAAGCCTTTAGTAATTACTCGTAGAGGGCCTCTCCAGGACCTCAATGGTGATTATGGCAAACCTTACAAATTCACCCCTTTCCTGTGGATAGTTATGGCCAATTACCATCGAACCCACAGCCTTTCCCCCTAGAGTAGGGTCGCTGCCCAGTATTCTTTCTATTGCCTCCACATAACGCCAGAGTCTGATCTGGGGGAGTCCACTATCTGTGGAGACCTCCCTGTCAGTAATCCAGATAGAAATCTTGTGTCTCAGTTCCCTCCTGGGGGAGGGAGGAAGGGTGGCATTAGTACCGGTGGTGGACCCTCCCATGATGGTGACACTGGGGTAGTTGTAGCGACTACCTTTATACTCCCCCTGGAGGAAGAAGGACTGGATGTCATCTAGAGTTCCGCCCTCTCCAGTTCTATCTGATCCAGTTTGGCAGGGAGTCGGTTCTGCAGTATGGCCTTAATTTGTCTCAAGATGTCTTCTAGCATGGGTGTATGTCTCCTACCAAAATAAAGGGGCCCAAAAGATTCTTTGACAGGATCAAAAATCCTTTGAGCCTCATGGAATCCATCAGTCTAAGCAGATAGAACCTTCGGTTACCGAAAAATTTTAACCCTCAAACATCTTGCTTACAACCTGCACCTTTCTATATACCATGTTTTCTGGGGGAGTAAATGGCTGGATTCAACGAGTTGCCACTAGTTTTTAACAGGCCGGTCGAAAAATAATTCCGATTATGAGCTGAGACCTCTGAAAATTTAGCAGGTTCCTTAAATTTTCCCCTCCCTTGATGGGAGGGGGTAGGGGGAGGGAGAGATGAGCAGATGCGCCGTTGCAGATAATAATCACCCCCCACCCTTCCCGTGCCTGAGGCAGACCCGCCTCTGGCGGGCCTCCCCCATTGAGGGGGAGGGATAATTTCTTATGAACTCCAGAAAGGGTTTTACAGAGGTCTCGAGCTGTGTTTACAGTGGCACTCCCCCTCTTTCTCTACACAGTCGCACTGGCAGACTATGGAGGCCTCTTGTGCATGAGGGTCGTGGCCTGGGGCCTGGGAGATTTCCTGTTTCTGGGGTTCTGGCTCATGGCCTCTATGCATCGTCCCCATGGGCATCATGCACAGGCATCCCAGGGTTAGAGATAAAGCCAGACCAATCAGGACGCAAGAATACTTCTTCATAACTTCGTTCTCCGATTCCTTTCCTTTTACGTTCACCAACTCTAAAGGGTATCAAGAGGGATGAACCTACCCACAGGTCATCGCGGGCTGGGGAAAAGAGCGACTTCCCATAGGCCAGGTTCACCCCGTAAAGCATATCGAGACCTTTGCAAAAGTGTTTTTCTGTACTGTCTTAACACCTCGTTCCCTCCCCCTTGCCCCCTCACATCAAGGGAGGGGGAAAATTCACGGAACTTACTGAATTTTTCAGAGATTCCATCTTGAGTGAGACCTCTGCAAAAAGTCAGATTCTGGAGCCCTGATGACAGAGCATCAGGGCTATAGCATTGGGGCTCTGTCCCCCAATGCTTCTTCTCTGGGCCTTTTCTTCCAGAACCATCCTTTTCCAGGTTTCTTTACTTTAACCTTCTTGGGCCTAAAACGCCGCAGGAGTTGCCACTGTTTTACCATGTGATAGATGATGGGTATTACAAAGAGTGTGACCGCTGTAGAGGTGAAGGAACCGCCTATTATGGGCACGGCCAGTGGCCTCATTATCTCTGCCCCCGTGCCAGTGGCCCAGAGCATGGGCAGAAGACCGAACAGGGTGGTGGATATTGTTAAGAGTTTTGGTCTTAGCCTGAGTGCAGCCCCCTCCAGGATTGCCTCTGTAATCTGCCCTTTTTCCTTTATGTTCTCCTCTCCACGCTTTTCAAGGGCCTCTTTCAAAAAGGCCACCATCAAAATCCCTGTGGAGGTGGCCATACCAAAGAGGGCTATGTAACCCACCCAGACGGCCACACTGAAGTTGTAGCCCATTATAAACTGCAGTATCATCCCACCTGTAAGGGCGGTGGGAACTGTTAACATAATTATTATGGCATCGGTAAAGGTGGTATAAGTGATGTACAGGACTATGAACATGATAACAATGACGATGGGCACCAGGAACTGGAGGGTCTTTTTGGCCCGCATCTGATGCTCGTACTGCCCGCTCCACTCAACGAAATAGCCTGGAGGAAAATTTATTCTCCGTGGGATTACCTTTTTGGCCTCCTCCACCACCCCTATAACATCCCTGCCCCTGACATTAAAGAGGACGTAGGCCACGAGGAGCCCGTTTTCACCCCTTACCATGCTGGGACCCGGAACCATCCTGATATCTGCCAGTTGATAGAGGGGAATCTGGGCCCCCATAGGGGTAGGCACAAGAATCCTCTTTATTTTATCCACTTCCTCTCTTAGCTCACGGGCATAACGTACCCTTACTGGAAAGCGCTGTCGGCCTTCCACAGTAGTACTAATAATCTTCCCCCCCATTGACACCTCTATAACGTCCTGTACATCCCCGAGATTTACGCCGTACCTTGCTATTTCCCTGCGATCAGGGTCAATCTCCAGGTAATTTTCTCCTATGAGTTTATCGGGGTAGATGTCCACTGCCCCCCTGATGGTCCTGAGGACATCTGCCACCTGCTGGGCAAGGTCAACCACAGTCCTCTGGTCACTACCGTATATCTTTGCCCCCACCTGGGTCCTTATCCCGGTGGCCACCATATCAATACGGTTTATTATGGGCTGTGTCCAGATGTTAGACCATCCTGGTATCTTTACCACAGAGTCCAGTTCCATCAGTATCTTTTCCCTGGTCATTCCTTTCCGCCACTCCTTCTTAGGCTTGAGGTTCACTACGGATTCAAACATCTCTATGGGAGCGGGGTCTGTGGGGGTATCGGCCCTCCCTAGCTTCCCCACCACCATTTCCACCTCAGGAATAGTCCTTATAAGGTCACCCCTTTTCTTCATATCGTCCACTACCCTGGTTATGGAGGCGCTGGGCAGGGTGACAGGCATGTCCAGGATAGTGCCCTCATCCAGAGGTGGCATAAACTCCTTTCCTATCGTAGGGAATAAGACCCCAGCCGCAGCCACAAGGGCTATGGTAATACCTAAAGGAATCCACTTGTAGCGCAGGGACCAACTCAGACTGGTCATGTATATCCTTGTCAGGAACCTTACTACGGGATTCTCTTCCTCACTTAGTAACCTGCCCTTCAAGAACAGGGTGGCCAGGGCAGGTACCAGCGTTATGGCCAGTACGGCAGTGCCTACCATAGCAAGGCTCTTGGTGAAGGCCAGGGGCCAGAAGAGCTTTCCCTCTATGCCTCTCAGGGCAAAAACCGGGATAAAGGATAGAATCATGATTACCACTGAGAAGAATATGGGCGGGCCTACTACCCTGGAGGATTCCAGGACTACCTCTCTAATATCCCCCTTTACCCTGGCCTTAGGCCCATACTTGTTGGTCAGGTTCCTGAAGGCGTTCTCAGTGACGACTATCCCTGCATCCATCAGATCTCCAAGGGCTATGGCTATGCCGGAGAGGGACATGATATTGGAAGTAATGTGTAAGGGGTACATAAGCATAAAGGATGTAACGATGGCCAGAGGAAAGGTAAGGACTATAAGTAGTGCGCTGGGAAGGTGGGTGAGATATAGGCCCACTACTATCAGGGTAATAATAGACTCCTCAATGAGGGTCTCTTTCAGGGTATCAATGGCCCTGTGGATCAGAGGAGTTCTATCGTAGAAGGGCACTATCCTGACCCCTGGAGGTAGGCCTGGCTCTATCTCCTTAATCTTCTGCTGTAAAGCATGGGTTACTCTCATTGTATCTTCACCGTACCTCATGAGGACTACGCCCCCTGTGACCTCGCTACCGTTCTTTTCCAGCACGCCCCTGCGGAGAGAAGGCCCTACCTGGACTGTAGCTACATTTTTTACGTATATTGGTATCCCGTTATAGGAACCAACAACAATATTCTCCATGTCCTCCAGGCTCTCAATCCAGCCCAATCCCCTCACCAGGTATTCCATATCGCTGGCCTCCACCACCCTGGCACCCACGGTCTTGTTGCTGGCCTGGACGTTCTCAAAGACGTCCTTAAGGGGAATTTTGTAGGCAAGGAGCTTATTTGGGTCTACATCTATTTGATATTCCTTGATATAGCCCCCGATACTCGCTACATCAGCAACCCCAGGGGTTGCCCTTAATTGATACCTCACGTACCAGTCCTGGATGGCCCTCAACTCCCCCAGGTCGTAACCCTCCCCCTCTACCGTGTACCAGAATATCTGCCCTACGGCAGTTGCATCCGGGGCAAGGTAGGGCACTACCCCCGCAGGTAAATATGTAGAAAGCCAGCCAAGTCTTTCTATTATCCTCTCCCTGCAAAAATAAAAACCGTACTTTTCATCAAAGATTACAAAGACCATGGAAAAGCCAAAATCGGAGATAGAGCGTACTGCCTTCACACCGGCAAGCCCTGAAAGGTTTACACTTATGGGGTAAGTAATCTGGTCCTCTACGTCCTGTGGGCTACGGCCTGGCCAGTCTGTAAAGATAATCTGCTGGTTTTCGCTCAAATCGGGGATGGCATCCACAGGTGTCTTATAGAGACAATACACCCCCCAGACCATGGCAATGACGAAGAACATTATGGTCATAAGGCGGTTCTTTATACAGAACTCTATTATGGCAACTACCATGTTATTCAGAAGTAGTGGAAGTCCGCTCCTAAAATAAATTCAGGACAAGCTTAGGCGGATTACTCCGCAAAGGGCCGAGCAAGCCTTCGGCCCGAGCCCTTCGGCAGCCCAGGCGACAGAGCACCTGGGCTATACACTGTACTATAGATAGGTACAGGGATAGGGTTGTCCGCCTGAGGCGGATGTCCCCAACCCTCAGGGCCGAACTGCTCAGGCCGATCCGCCTCAGGCGGAGGCCACTACAATTTACTATTCTGGCTTCTTTTTTAACTTTTCCAAGAACTTATCGGGATTCTTCTTGAATTTACGTTTGCATTCGTCACAGCAGAAATAGTAGGTCTTTCCCTGGTATTTGTAGGACACTGCTTGAGCCTTTTCCAGGCCCATACTGCACACCAGATCAACGGCAACGGTCTCCTTGTACGTCCAGACCCTTGCCGAAAAGAACTCAGCGTTAGACTGGAAGTGGGCCTTGCAATTTTCGGAGCAGAAGTAGTATATGTTCCCCTCGTACTCCAGGCTGAGGGCCTCTGCCAACTTGACGTCCATCCCACAAACCGGGTCTATTGCCTCTCCTTCGGTGGGAATCCTTACCAGGGGTACAAGCCCTTCCTCCACCGCAGGGACCTCCTCCAGCCTTGGGGGTCTCTCCGGGGGTGGCAATCTCTCAGCCGGTCCACCGTGAACGTGGGGTGGAGGGGCGGCCTCCTCAGAGGGGCCTCCCGTTGCTCCATAGTACTGGGCGGCTACACCCGGGCCAAGTTTGGTTTCAGCATCTATCAGAAAGGACCCGGCCGCGGCCACCCTTTCCCCTTCCTTCAGCCCCTCCAGCACCTGGATGTAGCCCTCTGCCTCAAAGCCCGTCTTTATCTCCCGTGCAACAAAGATGCTTGGTTCTTTTTCTACGTAAACGATCTTCCTCAGGCCCGTGTCCAGAACGGCAGAGCGTGGTATTGCCAGGACACCATGGGGCTTTTCCATCAGAGGCATTCCACCGCATTTATCGCATACGCCTGGTTTATCAGAGGCCGCCTCAGGGTGCATTGGACAATAATATGTAATTCTATCCCCCCCCTCTCCCCCCAGAGGTACTTTTATCGTGGCATTTACGAACATCCCTGGCTTCAGTTTCAATTCCGGATTGGGGACGTCCACCCTGACCTTTACTGAACGGGTCTGCTCATTCAGGAAGGGGTCTATAAAGGAGACCATCCCAATAAAGGCATGTCCTGGATAAGTGGGGGAAGTAATCTCCACTTTCTGACCCAGCTTTACCAGTGCCATCTCAAATTCATATACATCGGCCATCATCCACAGATTGGAAAGGTCGGCAATGGTGTACATCTGTGTACCTTCCATGACGTACTGGCCCACAAGGACGTCCTTCTTTATCACCGTTCCTGTAATAGGGGAATAGATTACCAGGTGGGTCTTTACCTCACGGGTCCTGGTCAGCTCCTCTACCTGTTCCTCAGTAATACCCCACAGGAGGAGCCTCTCTCTGCTTGCCTTTAATAGAGACTCTGCCCCTCTGACTACTTCTTTTGTAGAACTTCCCTGTAGCTTCTTCACAGTATCCAGGGCCAGGAGGTACTCCTTCTGAGTGGAGACCAGGTCAGGGCTGTAAATCCAGACCAGTGGGGCCCCCTGCTCTACATCGGTACCTGTGAAGTCCACAAAGAGCTTATCCACCCTGCCCATAATCCTGGCGGTGGCGTAGGCGAGTTTCCTCTCATCATATGTCATCCGGCCCACCGTGTATATCTCTCTGGTGAGGCTTCTGTAGGAGGCTGTATCCGTTCTCACCCCTGCCAGTTTCATCTGCCTGGGGCTGAACTGGACGATGGGCACTTCAGGTCCTGCCTCGGTTGGGGCCTTTACTGCCCCTTTGGGCCTTTTGGACAGCGGCATTCCGCATATAGGACATTTACCAGGTTTATCTGAGACCACCTGGGGGTGCATGGGGCAGAAGTACTCCACCTCCCCTTCCTCTGAGGCTGCCCACAGGGTTTCTAGTCCCCGTGGTTGTGAATAGCCCGGAATTGCTAGAGGGATAAAGGCGAACAGTAATATCCCTATATATCTAATAGTCCTGTCAAACACTTATACCACCTTCTTTCTCGTTACCTTACCGCTTTCCCTCCTGCATTAGAGATATACCCACTACCCTTTCCAGTTCCGCCAGGTTTGATTCAAAATCCGCCACCGCCTTACGATACTGGAGGCGAGCATCCAGTAGTGTCCTTTCACTGTCCAGAAGCGTGAGGAAATCTATTTTTTCCGTTTGATACTCCGTAAGGGCAGCATCAAGGGACTGTTCAGCCAGGGGGATAACGCTTTCTGAGTATATTCTGGCCGTGGTCTGGGCATTTATGGCCTTTGTCCAGAAGTCCTTTACCTCAAAGAGGACGGCATTTTTAACGGCCACATACTCGGCCTCAGCGGCCTGGAGGGTCTCCCTGGCCTCCCTTACCCTGGCACGATTCTTATTCCAGAGCCAGGGTACATTAAAGGCTATCTGAGACATCCACATGTCGGCCATGTTATCGGTCTGCATGTACATAAGCAGGAACTCCGGGTCTGGGAAGTACAGGTCCTTCTTTGCCAGGTCCAGGGCGTGTTTATCCCTCTTTTTGGCGAAATCAAACTTCTGGAGTTCTGGTCTCTGTCTTATTGCTACCTCCTCCAGTTCTGGCAGGGCCTGGGCGAGCTTGTGCATGGTGTAATCCTCCGGCCTTCCCAGGGGTGCCTCTGGGTCTCTATTGAGTATGGTATTTATTCTGGTCTCTATTGCCTTTTTATCTCTTTCCAATACCTCTAAATCCCTTATAATCCTGGCAAGCTCCACCTGGGCGGCCAGGACGTCCCTCTGGGGGGCACGGCCCACCTTGTAGCGTGTCTCAGCTATAGTAGTGAATCTCTCCAGGAGGTCTTTTATCTCTTCGTTAATATCTATGGCTACATGGAGGTAGTGTAACTGGTAATACGCCCCTTTGACCCTGGCCAGTATCTCCAGTACCTGTTGTTCCCAGTCCTTCTTGGCGATATTAGAATCTTCTTCGGCAACCTTACCCCTGAGTCGGAGCTTTCCAGGAAATGGTACCTTCTGTGAGACTACACCCCTTCGCTCTGCACGGTCCCAGTCAGGGGTGACCCTTACCGGAGACTCAACGTTCCATGTGTGCAGGTTAAAAGAGGGGTCGTCCAGTGACCTGGCCCTCGGAATCACCTCCTGAGCGGCCTCCCAGCGGTTCAGGAATACCTGTATGTTGGGGTTATTCTTCAGGGTCTCATCTATCAGCCACTGAAGATTTAGTCTGCCTGAGGCGGATGGAGTTACAGCCGCCTCTACGTCCTGTGTATCTGAGTCCGCCTTAGGCGGATCAGCCGAAACAGCGGATGCTATCCAGGTCTGGCCTATATACCAGAGTAAACCCGCACATAAGATTGTTAGAGTCTTTTTCATCTTCGCTCTCCGTCACGGCAAGGGGTAAGCAGTAGGCAGAAGGTAGCAGGGAGCAGGCCCTGTACCGTTCTGGTACAGGGCAGGCACTAAGCAGTGGGAAATTTCTACTCTCTGCTTACTCCTTACTGCATACTGCTTACTGTCGTTGCTTGCCTGTGTTCCCTACAGGGGTTTCTTACATAACGGGCAAAAGGCCATGTCCGCTCCACACTTGCTGCAGGTATGGACGTCCGTGCCCTCTATCTCCTTGGTACAGTTGGGGCATATCATCTTCTTTTCCAGGTGTACGCCACCGCCCTTCTTCGTGGCCTGTACCATCTCCTTGCAACTGGGGCATTTCACTTGCACGGAGGTGCCTCACTTACTACTGCACCGCTGTACTGCTTGCAGATGGGGCAGGCAATCATCTCCGTCCCGCACTTCTCGCACCTGAATGCCGCAAGCTCTCCTATCTCTTTCTTACAAGAGGGGCAGACCATTGATTTTTCCAGGTGCACACCGCCACCCTTCTTGGTGACAGTGGTCGTCTCTTTGCAAGTGGGACACTTCGCCTGTTCAAACGGTGGTTTCTCCACGGCACGTGCCACCACCCTCTTGCAGGCATCGCACAGGAGGACCTCTCCGCCACACTTCTTGCAGACGTGGGGCTCAAGTGCGGTACCCTTTCCCTTACAATCCGGGCAGAGCATCCTTGTCTCGAGGTGGACGCCACCGCCCTTCTTTGTGGCTATGGTCTCTTCTTTACAAGCAGGGCAGAGTACCTTAGTTGATTCCTCGCCCGCCGCGGTAGCCTCAGCACCCAGTATGGGCTGGACGTCCATTAAGAACACAGCCAGAATGCCCAGAAAACATCCCAAAACTATTCCTTTTCTCATCTTCTTTCTCCTCCTGCCAAGGATGCAGGTTTATCCCCCTCTGACGTGGGGATAATCGGTGTCCGCCCCAAGCGGACCCATCCGCCGAAGGGCACAGTGCCACTCCGGCTAAAAGCACGTCCTGGCTCATAACGGTTGAGCCTTAATGAATTGAATACGACCAGAAGAGAACTGAAGGCCATGAAACCGGCTGCCATCATCGGGCTGAGGTGCCCATGGGCGGCCATGGGAATGGCCACAATATTATAGGAAAAGGCCCAGAAGAGGTTCTGCTTTATTATCCTCATTACGTGCCTGCTTAGTGCCACCGCCTCGGCCGCCTTGTTGATGTCTCCCTTCATCAGCGTAATCTGGGAGGACTCAAGGGCTACGTCCGTACCGGTACTCATGGCAAAGCTCACATCCGCAGTCATGAGGGCCGGGGCATCGTTTATACCGTCCCCCACCATTCCGACCTTTTTACCCCATGCCTGTTCCATCCGTATCTCCTCCACCTTTTCCTGGGGCTTCAGGCCTGCCTTGAACCGTCTTATGCCCACGCGCCTTGCCACCTCCTGGGCGCTCTCGCGGTGATCCCCGGTTAATAGAGAAGGCACTATGCCCATGGCCTTTATCCTGTCTATCGCCTGCAGGGAGGTGTCCTTTATCGTATCAGCCAGGGCGAAGAGGGCTATAGCCTTGCCATCGGTGGCTGCATACACAAGGGCATTACCACCCTTCTTGAACTCCTCTGCCTTTGAGTTAAGGGGTGTCAGGTCTATGCCCTGTTCCCTTAGCATCCTTTCACTGCCTATGGTCAGCAACCGACCATTACATCTTGCTTTTATGCCCTGGCCGCTGTAGGTCTGGAAATCTGAGGCAGTCACGAGGGGTACGTCATTTTGCCTGGCGTACTCTACGATTGCCCTGGCGAAGGGGTGCTCCGAGGGTCTCTCGCAAGAGGCCACAAAGGAGAGTAGTTCTTTGTCGGACGTCTCTGAGGCATTGTAGAAACGGACTACGGCTGGGCGTCCCTGGGTTATAGTGCCAGTCTTGTCAAAGAAAAGGGTATCAATCCTTGAGGCCTCCTCCAGGCTCTGGGCGTCCCGGATGAGGATACCCAGTTGGGCAGCCCTGCCCACCCCCACGGTAACTGCGGCGGGGGTGGCAAGACCCAGGGCGCAGGGGCAGGCAATGAGGAGTACGGCTATGGCAGAGGTGAGGGCTACCGGGTAACAGTATCCCATCCACAGCCAGCCAAGGGCAGTAATGCCTGCTATCAGGAGCACTATGGGCACGAAGACCCCAGATACCCTATCAGCCAGCCGCTCTACAGGGGCCTTTGAGGACTGGGCCTCCTTGACCAGCCTTATGATGTGGGCAAAGGCGGTATCCTCCCCAACCCTCAGGGCTTCAAAGACTATGGTGCCATCAAGGTTTATTGTGCTTGCCTGCACGGTCTCTCCAGGGGTCTTCGTTACAGGGAGGCTCTCACCTGTGAGGGAGGACTCGTCCACCACGGTGCATCCATCTATGACGCGCCCGTCGGCGGGGATCCGCTCCCCCGGTCTGACGATTATTCTATCCCCCACGTCAAGTTCGCTTACCGGTACTTCTACCTCTACTGCCTCTCTGAGGCAGTGGGCCTTCTTGGGTACTAAAGTCATTAGCCTCTCAATGGCCTCCGTCGTCCTTGCCCTGGCCCTTGACTCAAGGAAACGGCCCAGCAGGACAAGGGTGATAATCATGCAGGCGGTCTCAAAATAGAGTTCCTTTATCCCCCACAGCAGGGATGTAAGGCTGTAGGTGTAGGCGGCCCCACTGCCCATGGCTATGAGGGTGTCCATGTTGGCCCTGAGATGTCTTAGCTGTCTCAGTGCCCCGGCGAAGAACTCCGAGCCTGCACCAAAGACCACAACCGTAGTAAGGAGGAGCTGGAGGTAAGAGGAGTAGGGGAAGTCCATTTCCAGCATGGCTATCAAGAATACAGGCGTTGTAAGGAGGGCTGCCACCAGGAGGCGCCTTCCAGGGGTGTTTATTGTCCTGAGGTATCCCTTATCCAGGGAATAGCCAAGAGACGCAAGCAGGGACTCCAGGGTCTCGTTGCTCACGTTACCCTTTAGTACGGCCTCTCCTGTTACAAAGTTTACCCTTGCACCCGCTACACCTTCCAGTTGCGTGAGGGCATTTTCTATACGGCGCGCGCAGGAGGCGCATCGCATACCTTTTATGTAGAGTATCTTTTTATGGTCGGTCATATGGATTGTTTTCCAGCAGTGTCGCTCAGTGTGTCATTGCGAGGGTAAAGCCAGTGATAATCTCTGAGATTGCTTCATCCGCCTTAGGCGGACTCGCAATGACGTTTTTCGCGCCCTACCGCCCAAAGTTCTTCAGGATGGTCATAATCTCCTCTATCTTTTCCCTCTTATCTTCCTCCCTGCCTGAGCGCATAGCCTCGGTAACGCAGTGTTCCAGGTGTTTCTTTAGCACCAACTCCTGTACGCGGGCTATGGCTGCGGAGATGGACTGTAGCTGTGTAATGATGTCCACGCAGTACCTCCGGTCCTCTATCATCTTCTGTACACCGCGGATCTGCCCCTCAATCCGCTTCAGGCGGAGCAGTTGGACATCGTGGGGAACCCCCACTTTAACTGTTTCCAGGGTCTCTTTGGCCATGCATATACCGGTCCGCCTCAGGGCGAGTACCGCCTCCTACGTTGTTCATCCTGCCATAAGCTAGAATAATTATACCATACCCCCCTACCCTATACAAGATTTTTTGAGAAAATTTTTGTGGGAAGTGCAGTGGAGCTGTCATTGCGGGGGGGGCGAAGCCCCCGCAATGCCATCCTTAAGCCATTGTCAGACGGAAACGTAGGGAGGCTCTGCCCTCTTACTACCCCCTTTTGGAGTCCGAGTCTCCCTTTGGAGTCCACTGACTGACACACCCCTTTCTCCCCTCTTAAAAGAGGGGATGGGGGTGTGTTCCAGTGATCCGCCTCAGGCGGACTGGACTCCATAGAAAGGCGCCTTTTTTGGTATGGTCGTGCCGAGAATTAAGATAAAATAATTTAGTAGGCTAGATAAGCTTATTAACCGTATGAGACTCTGAAAAGTCAGAACGAGACCGTCATTGCGAGGGCGAAGCACCGGGTAGCCGCAGGCTTTAGCTTGCGTTTAACGCAATCTGAAGGTGGCGGCTACATAAGAAATGAGATTGCTTCGCTTTGCTCGCAACTTCGGCTTCGCTCGCAACGACACTTGCCTCAGAGGTCTCCGTATGTTAAGGGATAGACACATGTTCTGGTCACAGATACTATTGATCCTGCTGATTCTGAGTTCCTGCAGGACTTACGAGCCGATGGCACCTGGCCCGACGGATGCGCCCGCTCCATCAAAGACCCAGTCTCTACACCTGGAGGTAGTACCCTGGCGTGTACTTATGGCCCCCGGTATGGTGGGCTTTGTCTATGTCACTGTCCTTGATGGGGAAGGAAATCCGTTGCCTGATAAAGAGGTAAGGGCAGTAATGGACAATCCTGCCGTAGCCACTCTGGATAAGGAACGTAAACTCACAGATACAAACGGCAAGGCCATGTTCGTCCTTACCGGGATAGCCTTCCCAGAGCTAACGACTTTGACCCTCTATGCAGACGGCATGTCTTATACAATAGAAGTAGACGCATTTTCCCCGTCGATATCATTACTTTGGAGTCCATTGACCGTGTCAATGGGTTTGGGACATGGGCCTCTCTGGTATTGTACTCCTCCCAGCGATCCGCCTGAGGCGGACTGGACTCCATAGAAGGTTTGACTGCACCCTGGGGGTGTGATATATAGTAGCCAGTAGACAGTAGTTAGTAGCCAGGGAGCAGGGAGAAATAAATGGCAAGGCCCAAATGTCAAAGAAATGCCAAAGTTCAAAGGACAAAAGGGTTTTTGCCTTTAATTTGAATTTTGAGCCTTGGATTTCATTTGTCATTTGGATTTTGGCATTTGAACTTTTATCTCTAACCCCTGGCCTCTAACCCCTATTCTTATGAAAAGTGTGAAGGTAAACAACCTGTCTATCGGTAACGGTAGGCCCCTCGTCCTGGTGGCCGGGCCTTGTGTGATTGAGGATAGGGAGGACTGCCTGAGGCTTGCCAGGAGACTTAAAAGTATTGCCCAATCCCTTGACATCCCGTACATCTTCAAGGCCTCTTACGACAAGGCCAACAGAACTTCCCACCACTCTTATCGCGGCCCCGGCCTCAAAAAGGGTCTTGATATACTTAAAGAGGTAAAAGAGACCATTGGAGTTCCTGTCCTTAGCGACGTCCATTCCCCTGAGGAGGCAGAAAAGGCCAGTAAGGTGCTGGACGTACTTCAAATCCCTGCCTTTCTATGTCGCCAGACTGATATCCTGGTAGCGGCCGCCCGGACGGGACGCCCCGTAAACATAAAAAAGGGGCAGTTCCTCGCCCCCTGGGAGATGAGTTTTGTGGCCGAGAAGGTGTTGAGTACTGGTAACGACCGGATTATCTTTACAGAGAGGGGGACCACCTTCGGGTACAATAATCTCGTGAGTGACATGCGGTCCATAGTGGTAATGAAAGAGCTAGGTTACCCCGTACTGTATGATGCCACCCACAGCGTACAGCTCCCGGGAGGCATGGGACACGCCTCCGGGGGGCAGAGGGAGATGGTCTTTCCCCTGGCCAGGGCGGCGGTGGCCGCCGGGGCAGATGGGCTTTTTATAGAGGTACACGAGGTACCAGAAAAGGCCCTTAGCGATTCGGCCACCATGCTGGCCATTGACCAACTAACGCCATTACTGGAACAGGTCAAGCAAATCCGAACCCTATTGTTAGGGGTTGGGGATTAGGGGCTAGGGACTAGGGAAAAATGATTGCCGATCCCTAACCCCTGGTTCCTGCTCTCTAGCTAGTAGCCACAACCTTTAGGTTGCGTCAGAAGAACCCGCAGGCTAAAGCCTGCGGCTACCCGGTTGAAAGGAGGGCATTTTGTATCTTAGAGACATAGCCAGGACCCCGGGACGCTTCCGCAGGCTCTCGCAGATACTCCAGGTGCTGGTGAGGCATGGCTTCGGACACCTGGTGTATCGCCTGAAGCTCCACGAGCATCTGCCAGTCGCCAGACGCTTCCTGGAAAAACACGTCCCTCCAGAGGAGCCACTACCGGCCCGCATCGTCCACGTCCTTCAGGAACTCGGCCCCCTGTACGTCAAGCTCGGACAGTTCCTCTCCACCCGCCCTGACATCGTACCGGAGGAATTTATTACCGAATTCCGCAAGCTCCAGAGAGAGGTAAAGCCCTTTGACCCCAAGCTGGCCAGGGCTACCATAGAGGCAGAACTGAAGGCCCCTATAAACAAGCTCTTCATGGAATTTCAGGACGAGCCCATCGCCTGCGGCTCCATTGCCCAGGTACATGCCGCAAAACTAAAGGACCTGACCGACGTGGTGGTGAAGGTCAAACGCCCGGGGATAGAACAAATTGTCTGGAGCGACCTTGACCTGCTGTCCCTTATTGCGGAGAGGGCGGAGCGGATAGAGGAGCTAAAGTTTTTCTGCCCAACCATGCTTGTGGAGGAGTTCTATAGACTGATAAGCTACGAGATGGATTTTGTAACCGAGGCCTCCAATACGGCTAAATTTTACAACCTCTACGCCGATAACCCTAATGTGGTCATACCGAAAGTGTATTGGGACTTCTCCACCTCCAGCGTCCTTACCCTCCAGAGGATGAAGCACATCAGCGTGGCCGATACTGCCCTGCTGGAAAAGACGCTCATTGATAAAAGGAGGCTGGCCGAGGGCCTTTTAAGAAACTTCGTGGAGCAGTACTTCAGGGCAGGTTTTTTCCATGCAGACCCGCATCCCGGGAATATCATGGTAACGGAGGACGGCAGGCTCTGCATGATAGACTTCGGACAGGTGGGACACGTCTCGGACGACCTCAAGGGGCAGCTCACCACCGCCCTGCTTGCCCTCTTGCAGAAGGACATCGATCTTTATGTAGAGGTATGGATGGACATAGGGGCAATCCCCATGGATAGTAAACTGGATGCCCTGAGGCTGGCCCTTCGCGAAACCCTGGAGAAATTTATGGGCATCCCTGTAAAGAGGATAGACCCTCGCAGGGCCTTTTTTGACATGATGAAGGTGGCGAGGGACTACCACCTGATACTGCCCAGGGACTTTGTCCTCCTGGGAAAGTCCTTCACCACTGTAATGAGCATGGCCCGCCAGCTTGACCCCGAGCTCGACCTGCAGGCCATGGTCTCCCCGTTTGCCAGGAGGCTCTTCCTAGAGAGCTTCTCAAGGGAGCGCATCTACCGCCTGGCGAGGGAAGGCTCGTGGCACCTCTCCAATCTCCTCGCCCACGGCCCCAGGGAGGCAAGGCAGATACTGAAGAAGCTTCTCACCGGAACAATACAGGTCTCCCTCAAGCATATAGAGCTTGAATATTTTGCGTATGAGCTGGATAGGTCCAGTAACCGCCTGGCCTTGAGCATCATCCTCGCCGCTACGGTTATATCCTCCAGTATTGTCATGATGGCCAGGGTAGGCCCCATGTGGCGGGAGATACCCATAATAGGCATCCTCGGCTACCTCTTTGCCTCCATAATGGGCATCTGGCTTGCTATAGGGATATTCAGGTCGGGGAGGTTGTGAGACCTCAGTTAAAGGGACGATAGAGAAGATAAAGAAAGAAGTTGTTGTAGCCGCAACCTTCAGGTTGCGTATTTTACGCAGGCTGAAGCCTGCGGCTACGGATTTTGCTTAAATTACTGTTAAATCAGAGAGAAGCAAGGAGACTAAAAATAGGAGAAGAAATTGATTTGACAAGAATGCAAAAGAGCAAAGGGATGAAAAATAATATTTCTGACCCAGACCCTAAAAGAACTATCCGAAACCCTCAAAAGAAAGTTGGGGGAAAGCATCAAGGATATTATCCTCTTTGGTTCAAAAGCTAGGGTTCTATCCAGAATGGACTATAACCCAAAGGATGTTAACTACATCTCCTCCCCCTTGATGGGGGAGGTTCGCCATAGGCGAATCTGCCTCAGGCATGAGAAGGGAGAGGGTGATTAAGATTTGAGCGGAAACCCTATCAATATTGCAAAGGTTCTCAGAAAGAGACCGACCGAGGCGGAAAAATTATTGTGGAGACACCTGCGAGCAAAACGGCTGGACGGGTTGAAGTTCAGGCGTCAACAACCAGTAGGGAGGTACATAGTAGATTTTATCTGTTATGACAAGCAACTGGTGGTAGAGCTAGATGGCGGTCAGCATACCGAGAATAAAGGCAAAGACATTGAAAGAGATACGTGGCTTCAAGGACAGGGCTTCAAAGTTTTAAGGTTTTGGAATAATGAGGTCTTAGGTAATATAGAAGGGGTATTACAGAAGATAGCGAAGAGTGCTTTATCTCACCCTCCCCCTTCTCCCTCCCGTCAAGGGAGGGGGGATTAAGATGCGATGTCCCCCAAAATAAAGAACCCACTCCACCCTGGCAACTACTTTTTTGAGGGCAATCAGGCATGTGCAGAGGCGGCCATTGCGGCTGGCTGCAGATTCTTTGCGGGCTACCCCATCTCACCGTCCAGCGAAATCCTGGAGAGGCTTTCCTGGCGTCTTCCAGAGGTGGGTGGGGTGTTCATCCAGATGGAGGATGAGATTGCCTCTATCTCTGCGGTGATTGGGGCAGTATGGACGGGGGCAAAGGCCATGACGGCTACCAGCGGGCCCGGACTTAGCCTGATGGTAGAGAACATCGGTTACGCCATAATAACCGAGACCCCCTGCGTCATAGTGGACGTCCAGAGAGCTGGCCCTTCCACAGGACAGGCCACCAGGCCCTATGACGGCGATATCATGCAGGTCAAGTGGGGATCAAGCGGGGACTATCAAGTCATTGCCCTCTCCCCCTGGTCTGTGCAGGAGATGTACGACATGACCGTACGGGCCTTCAACCTGGCGGAACTCTACAGAGTACCTGTCTTTGTCATGTCCGATGCGGCCCTGGCCCATCTGAGGGAGAATTGCATTATCTCCGGGGAGGTAGAGGTGGTGGATCGCAAGAAGGCCAGTGGTGTACCGCACTTCGGAACGGAGGAGTCGGCCGGTGTACCCCCCATGGCAAGCTTCGGGGAGGGAGAAGGGCTAATTATCACTGGTTCTACCCACGATGAATCCGGCTACCGCAGGACGCAGGATCCCAATGTCCAGCGGAGTTTGGTAAACAGGCTAAACCAGAAGATTCTTTCCAATGCGGATAAGATTATCCAGACAGAGGATTATTTTCTCAGAGGGGCTGAGACGGTGGTGGTCGCCTATGGGCTGGTGGCCAGGGCCGCCCTGGCTGCGATGAAGGAGGCACGCCAGAAGGGGATAAACGTGGGACTGCTCAGACTCAAGACCCTCTGGCCCTTCCCGGAGGAGAAGATAAAGGCGTTGGATGCAAGAAGGCTCATCGTCCCTGAGCTTAACCGGGGACAGCTTGTGCGAGAGGTGGAGAGATTTACAAAGGCCGAAGTTGTGGCCGTGAATAGGGTAGATGGAGAAGTGATGGGGCCAGGGGAAATCCTGGAGGCAATTGTCCTGCCCTGAACTTGTTTCAGGGTATTTCAGGGAAAGGTTATAGGGCATAATCAGCGTGCCTCTCTTCGTAAACGGACCCTCTACCTTCGTGGTGCAGGGCAAGCCCTGTACCTAGTATGGTACAGGGCAAGTTGATATTAGCCCGGTAAGCTGTTATAATTTTTTGTTGTAACCCTGGGAAGAGTTTAATATTAGACAATGGATACAAGGTTACTGGACGTAAGAGACAGGGCCAGGTACTGGGAATACCTCAAGGAGGCGGCCGAGGCCTTGAGGTCTGGGGAGATGGTAGCCTTTCCTACCGAGACGGTCTACGGTCTTGGGGTTAACGCCCAGATGGAAGAGGCCGTAAAGGGTCTGTACTCCGTAAAGCAGAGACCCGAGGAGAAGGAATTCGCAAGGATTATTGCAGACCTGGGGGAGATAAACTGGCTCATGGAACGGGTATTTGCCTCAGGTGGACCTGCACGTCAGCTTATTGAGCGTTTCTGGCCTGGGCCGCTTACCATTGTCTTCTCAGGATATAACGGGGCGGTATCCGCCTCAGGCGGACCAGGCGGCAAAAAGAAAGACATAGGGATTAGATTCCCGGACCACGAAGTGGCTCGAGACCTTATAAGACTCTCCGGGGTGCCTGTGCTTGCCACAAGTGCTAATATCTCCGGCGAACCACCTGCCACCGACGCCCAGGAGGTGATGGCGTCAATGGGAGGGAAGATAAAGATTATCCTGGACGGAGGTCCTTGTCGCCTGAAGGTCCCTTCCACTGTAATTAAAGTCTTCTTAGACAGAGAAAGCTCTGCCACTACAAGTCCTTATGAAATCCTCCGCGTTGGAGCCATCCCAGAAGAGGCCATAAACGAATGCCTGAAGGGATATTTATTAACAACACAATGAAGATTGCCGTTGCTTCTGACCACAGGGGTTTTGAGTTCAAGCAGAAGATAGCCGACATCCTCGCAAAGGAAGGACACGAGGTAGTGGACTTCGGCACCGAGGATGGAGAAAAGTCGGTGGATTATCCCGACTACGGCTCCAAGGCGGCCAGGGCTGTTGCTAAAGGGGAGTGCGAGAGGGCAGTTCTCATCTGCGGTACAGGGATAGGGATGTCCCTGACCGCCAACAAGATAAAGGGTATCAGGGCTGCAGTGGGCAATGACCTCTACAGTACAGAGATGAGCCGCAGGCACAACGACTCCAACGTCCTGTGCATAGGTGCTGACCTCATACCCCCCGGTCCTCTGGTCAGAAAGATACTCCATGTATGGCTCACTACTCCCTTTGAGGGGGAGAGGCATACCTGCAGGATAAAGAAGATTCACGAACTGGAGTAGGCAAAAGACAGTAGGTAGTATGCACTTACTTCTAACTATTGAAGTGGAGTAGACATGACTGGACCCAGTCAGGGTAAGGCAGTCATTGGTGCCCCCGAAGGTGCTACCCTCAAAGTAACGCTCCTGGCCCATACCCCTGAACCAGAGAAGGTAGTAGCCCAGGCCGCGAAACTCTGCTACAGTCCCGCCACCATTGAGGAACTCCGCGAGGCCATTTACAGGACCGACCAGGAGAAGTTCGTAAAGAAACTCATCGGCATGGGGCACATGTCCCCCATAGAGCATGCCTCTTTTACATTTGGTGTGGAGGGTATCTCAAGGGCCTGCACCCACCAACTCGTAAGGCACCGCCTGGCCTCCTACAGCCAGCAGAGCCAGCGCTATGTAGGAAAACATAGCGGTAAGACCGGTAAGGTCTTTGACTTCATCATCCCGCCAAGCGTCATCCAGGCCGGTAAGAAGGACTGGTTCATAGAAAAGATGATGGAGATACAGCGCTGGTACGACGAGCTTGTTGAAGCCCTTGGGGCGGTATCCGCCTTAGGCGGACCTGACGACAAAAGAAAAGAGGAATCCATCTACGAGGACGCCCGATTCCTCCTCCCCAACGCCGCCGAGACCAAGATAATTATAACAATGAACGCCAGGGAGCTTTTACATTTCTTCCGTGTAAGGGGTTGTAACCGCGCCCAGTGGGAGATCAGGGAGCTTTCTATAGAGATGCTTCGCCAGGTCAAACCCATCGCCCCGTCTATTTTTGGGAATGCCGGCCCTGCCTGCATCAGGGGCAACTGCAGTGAGGGCCAGTTTACTTGCGGGAAGATGGAGGAGGTAAGGGAGAGGTTCAGGGGGCTTACAAAACAACAGTAGGCAGTAGGGAGTAAACAGTAGGCAAAAACTTAAACCGTTTTTAAAAGGTACCAAAATATGACCGAGTGTATTATCAAAATTAAGATTGAAGCCTTAGAAGAAGGTGGCTACCTTGCCACTAGCGAGGAGTTACAAGGTCTGGTTGCACAGGGTAGAACCATTGCCGAGACGATGGAGATTGCCCAGGATGTGGCAAGGAAGATTATTGAATCTTGCCTTGAGCATGGAGACCCGCTTCCTGAGAAGATTAAGGCCAAAATGAAGCCCCCTGCCAGCCTGGAAATACCTGTACAGGTAGAAGTATGAGCAAACTGCCTGTACTTACAGTACGGGAAGTTATAAGGAAGCTTAGGAAGGCAGGTTTTATCTTTGATAGTTTGTAGGGTGCGTCTTGACGCACCACAAGGGAGCTTGCAGTAATGAAGAAGACAAACGATATCCTAAAAGAGTTCAGAGCAGAGATTGAAAAACTCTATGGCAAGCGTTTGATAAATGTCATCCTCTACGGCTCCTTTGCAAGAGGTGAAGCTACAGAAGGTTCAGATATTGACCTGGTCGTAATTCTTGAAGGGGAGGTAAAAACCAGGGAAAGAGATAGACCGCATGATAGATATTATTACGGACATAAACCTGAAACATGGGGTTTTAATATCGGTCTATCCAGTCTCTGAAAAAAATTACCGTACTCTGAAAAGCCCGTTACTGATGAACGTACGGAGGGAAGGGATTCCAGCTTGAGGGAGTCGCGTCCCTTATTGAGAGGGCAAGGAAGTATCTCAGGAGTTCCGAGATGCTTCTTAAAGAAGAGGACTACGAATCCTTCGTGTCCAGGACGTATTATGCGATGTTCTATTCTGCTGAGGCCGTGTTGCTCACAAAGAACCTGTCGTTTTCCTCTCACAAAGGGGTGATTTCTGCCTTTGGGGAGCACTTTATCAAGACTGATATCTTTCCAAGAGATATGGGCAAAGAATTTAATAGGGTATTTGAAAAAAGACAATTAGGAGACTATGAGTATACCTTTGTTATCTCCAGAGAGCGTATATGGACAGACCTGAAGGTCTGTCCCTGCACTGAAAATAAATAAATTTGGAGCATTAGACGCACCCTGTGTCATAGCATCCTAAAAGAAATTGATTTGCCCAAGAGGTATCCTTTGAAAAAGCGAATCTGCTTTATTGATGATGATGGAGACTTTGAGATACCGTTGTTCAAAAAGGTGTTTGGGGAAGAATTTGACTTAATTACTGCCACGAATTTTTTAGATTGCCAATCACAGATAGAGGGCCGTAGAGGCTGGACACCTGATCTCTTCGTGCTTGATTTATATTTTCCTGCCGGTTCACCAGATGAAAAGGCCCTTGAAAGTTTAAGGCACTGCCCACTACAACTCCCCAACGACAGTGCTAACGTAAGGCAGGCCTACCTGAACTATCTTGCAGCAGTCAGACGTCTTAAAGATGTACTGAATGCCTGGAAGCAGACTTGCGAGGGTGGTATGAAGCTGGCTGAACAGGTTAGAAAGAAGTATCCGGGGGTTCCAATTGTTTTCTACTCTCGCAAGGCTACCGCTGAGGATGCATTGCGATGCATGAGTGTGGATGGCGTCCTGGATGTCTTAACTAAGCCATCGGGCAAAACCGATAAGGAGACCGTTCAGTTGACCATCAATCAAAAGGACGCCGTAGCGGCACGACTGAAAGAAATAATTGATGCGTCGGCATCCGGATCTCAGGCAGAGGTCAAGCAGGCCGTTCAAATCGTTTGTAAAGGAATTAAATTCTTTTCAAACGTTTTACAGGAGTTAAAATAAAAATCATGTTTGACTGGTTGAAATCCGTATTTCAATTCCAGGCGCCCGAACCTGCTGGCCCTCTTAAAGAGGGGACACACCCCTTTCTCCCCCTTGAAAGAGGGGACGGGGGGTGTAATCCGTCGGTGGTCGAAGAATCAAGATTCTTCGCTTCCCCTTCTCTGCCTGAGGCGGGTCAGGGCTTCGGCTCAGAATGACAATTGAAGGGGCATAGCGAAACGCCAGTTGCAAAACCCGCCAACCAGGCGTATCGTATAGCTTGCCTCATTGACCAAGTAGAGACCTCTGAAAGAGTGTAGGGCAAAGTCGTCATTGAGGCGAAGCACCGGGTAGCCGCAGGCTTTAGCCTGCGTTTGACGCAACCTGAAGGTTGCGGCTACATAAAAAATGGGATTGCTTCTCCGCCTGAGGCGGATCGCAATGACTGTAAGAATCCTCCCCCTTGATGGGGGAAAGGCAGGGTGGGGGTGATTAGATTCTCCTTCCCCTTCCCCCTCCCATCGAGGGAGGGGGGCCTAGTTAGCGATTGGAGATGAATCCCTGTGCCAGACTTTAAAGGTAACTGTTCAGCCACTGCCATTGGCAGTTTTCCTCACCTTAATGCTGAGGAGGCATGCGAGCTGGTCTCGCGCATGCTTCCTGAGTTACCGTGCTGGCCTCAACTGCCGAAGCTCTCATTTGTAGAGGAGATGTGCGTGCAGTATGCCGAGGGGATGCCCTTCTTCAGGCTCCAGCCTGAGCAAAAGAGGTTTTATCTTGAGACGTGCGAGGAGGGGGAGGTGCTGGAGTCTTTGTACGATAGATACCAGAAGAAGGATTTTTCTGGGACTTCGGTTTCTGAAAGATTTGCCGTTGGACTCTATACCATGAGGCGACATTTTCCCGCCTTTCCTAAACTGAGGGCCGTTAAGGGGCAGATTGTGGGCCCGGTCACGATGGCGGGGAATCTTAAGGACTCTCAAGGGGTGGCCGCCTTCCACGACCCTACGGTCTTTGATGCAATAATCAAACACCTCTGTCTGAAGGCACGTTGGCAGATAAATTTCCTCTCGGATTTCAATGTCCCGGTGATACTCTTCGCAGACGAGCCTTATCTGAGTTGCCTGGGCGCCGCATTCGCCACGATTGAGAAAGACAGCGTCATCAAATCCCTGAGGGAAACTTTTGACAGTATAAAGGATGCAGGGGCCATTGCAGGTATACACTGCTGTGGCAACACTGACTGGTCAATGGTGCTGGCGACAGGCGTAGAAGTGCTCAGCTTTGATGCCTTCTTCTTTATGGACAGGGTGCTTGGTTATTACCAGGAGCTAAAGAATTTCCTTGAGGGTGGTGGAATCCTCTCCTGGGGTATCGTGCCCACCACCTCGGAGGCATTAAGGGACGTCACCCTTGAGGTATTGATGAAAAAGATGGAAGAGGGTATTAGTCACCTGTCCCAGAAGGGCATGGACAGGGAGTTCGTCCTGGAGAGGTCTATCATAACCCCCAGTTGTGGCACGGGTACGCTAACCATTGCTGAGTCTGAAAAGGTCATGGACCTGAATTATCAGCTTTCACTCCGTCTCAAGGAGAGGTACAATCTGCCCTAATTTTTATATACTGAATTGATTACAATTTTGTCTCTTAATCTTATCGTGAAGGAAAAGGGGCAAAGCCCCCTTTTCAACCCCCAAAACTATAGTGAAAGTGCAAAAGCCCGTGCTGTGGGGCGGTAAGTCCGCCTAAGTCGGATTGCCCTCTTACATTACGAGGTCTCTAAAAAGTACTATTCTGTCACCCCGGACTTGTTTCGGGGTCTATTAAGTCCTTGATTTTATTAGATGCTGAAACGAGTTCAGCATGACATACTGCGCCGTTTTTTGACTTTTTCAGAGGCCTCAAATCTTATCTTTTACACTTCATCAGACTGCAACATCCAAAGAGGTTTACCCTCTCTGTATGTTCAATCTCTAGTCCCGCCTCCTGGACCAGGGCCTCTATGTCCAGATATTGCCCGAGACCGAAGGTCTTTCTTACGGGGGAGATGAATCTTTCTGCCCGGGATAGCCACCCGTTGCCAATACCCATATAGTTCAAGATGTAAATCTCACCACCTTCCTTGCAGACCCGTTTTACCTCTAGCATCAGCTTCAGGGGTTCTGGTATCAGGGACACTATATGGGCGGCAATTACCTTGTGGAATCTCCCATCCGGGAAGCTCATCCTGGTGGCGTCCATCTCGTACAGTTCAACGTTAGATAACCCCAAATCCCTCTTTCTCTGCCTTGCCTTATCCAGCATCTCCCTGGAGAGGTCTATTCCCACTACCCTGGCCTCTCTTGGGTATAGAGGGAGGGCTATACCTGTCCCTACGCCCACCTCCAGGATTTCCTCTCTTGGCCTTACGTTCATGAGTCTGATTGCGGCCCTCCTGCCTGGGGCATAGAGTCTCCCAAAAAGGCTGTCGTAAAAGCTGGAATAAAAGGCGTATATACTTTTGAGTCTTTCTGTTTCCATAATTGGTGCTGGCTATGTTTTAACAGGATTTTCTGAAGCGCAGGCTAAAGCCTGCAGCTACTCTCTTTCTGTTTCCATAATTGATGGCTACATTTTAACACAGTTTTTGAAACGCAGGCTATCCGCCTAAGGCGAAGCGTCTACTCCTTTCTGATTCCATAATTGGTGTTGGCTATTTTTTAACACGATTTTCTGAAACGCAGGCTAAAGCCTGCGGCTACATCCCGCGGCTACATCTTTCGGTTGCCGTTTCCGTAGCCTACCAGCACCCGGCATATTGAGTCCTGGAATTCTCTTACATGAGCTGGTGCGACTTTGAAATCGTTGACCAGGATGGAGAAGGCGAGGGTATCTCCCCCATCGGTCTCTGCGTAGCCGGAAAGGGCACAGGCCTTAGAAATATAGCCTGTCTTGGCCTTGATTTTCCCTGCGCAGGAAGGATTTCTTAGTCTCCTGTGCAGGCTACCCGAAGTGCCTGAGACCGGCAAGGAGGAAATAAATGTCTCTTTCTCTTTATGCTGGTACATGAAGGCCAGCAGGTTAGTTATCATCTCTGGGGAAAATTTGTTCTCCCTGCACAGGCCTGACCCATCGGTTACCTGATATTCCCACGGGTCGTAGCCTAGTTTGGACATGAGTTCTCTGATTACGTCAAGACCGGCTGTAAAGCTCCCCTCGCCTTTTGTCTCTGCCCCCAGGGTCTTGAGTATCTGCTCTGCGTAAAAGTTCTGGCTCCTGGAGTTGGTGACCATCACGGCCTGAGACAGGGTAGAGGTGGTACACGTAAGGGGCATCCACTCCTTCATTCCCTTTTCGCCGGGTTTGGGGTCGGGGCTTAATGGCAAGGTCTGAGCAAATTCTTCTGGCTCCAGCAACCTTGGCTGGCCGGACACCTCAATGCCCTTTTTTTTCAATACCTCCTTGAAGGCGCTGACCAGGAAGAGGGGTGGGTTATCCACAGGCACTGAGTATGAGTATCTATGTGATTTGCGTGCGGAGGGTATCTCCCCTCTGACGTAGATTTCTCCGGAGTCCGGATCCCGATGTATGTGTACTCGGGCCTTTTTAAGGTGGTCAGATACCCTGCAGGAGTTAAAGATTTTTAGATAACAGACCTCTGGTTCTAACTCCATTTTCGCCCTTCCGTCCCTGCCGGGCTGCAGTACAATGTCCACGCAATTATCGTTGAGGGAGAGGGCACTGATGGGGGCACAGTACCAGGAGAGGAGTTGGTTCTTTGGCCAGCCCGGGTGTACCCATTCCCTGTCAAAGAAGGAGGCATCGGCTACGATGTCTCCTTCAACCCTTTTTATTCCAGCCTGCAGGATGGTCTCTGCCCATTCTTCCAGGGTAGCCGTAACCTTCCCACCGTTAAAACGACCAGAGATATTGGGATCGCCGCCTCCCTGGACGATTATATCCCCCAGGAGTCTCCCCTCAGGGTCTACATCGCCCCTGTAAAAGAGCCTGGTCTTGAACTGGTAGTCAGAACCCAGATAGTCCAGGGCCGCTGCAGTGGTAAAGAGTTTCGTGTTAGAGGCCACTACAAAGAGTTCCTGGCTATTGTGGCTAAAGAGGGGGGTCTTATCCGGGAGTTTTATTACGCTGATTCCCACTGAGGCGTCTTTCAGGTTGTTGGACGAAATGAGGGGGAGGAGCCGCGGGGCCAGTTCTTCCCCCGGTAGTAGAGGCTGGAGATAAAAGAGGCAGAAAACAGCGGATAGTAGATAGCAGACAATAGGCCGTAGAGAGGCAGGTTTTTTTCTACCTGCTGTTTGATGTCTACTTAATGTGTTTTTAAGAGGCACGGGAGGCCCTCTTTTTTTCCTGCTTCTTTTTGGAGACCACCCTTTTTTTTGAAGGTTTTTTGAGCCGTTTCTTTGGCGGTGCTGGCACTGGTTTTTCTACTATTTGTTCAACTTTTGTTATGACCCGGTCTCTGTCAAGCGGTAGTTCCAGTATGGCGGAGGCCCCTGTTTTCAGCAGGCCCGCCTGATACCTCTTGGACTTTTGTTCCGATAGGAAGATGATAGGGAGATTGGGGAGCAATTCATGAAACTTTTTGAGGATAGCGGAGTCCTGGGTGCTGGTACCTACGATGGCGAGGTCCATCTTCCTTTCTTCCAGGATAGTGAAAGCAACCTGGCTGTTCAGGGCCACCTCGGTCTCGAAACCTGCTAGCTCCAGGTTGTCCCGAAGCTCATCTACAATCTGCCTGTTTTCCTCTAAAATTAGGATCCGAGCCCTTGCCATTTACGAGAGAAGGTGTCCGTTGCAAGCGGACATGGCGTCAAAGATGGTGGAGGCGGCGGGAATTGAACCCGCGTCCCAATGCATCTTGGTAAAGGCTTCTACATGCTTAGTCTATCTTTTTAACCTTCGTCACCTCAGTCCCCGATAGACAGGGTTCTGAAGCAACTAGCCTGATATGATTCTCGTCTAACCTTCCTCAAGCTCAAGGGTCAGACCAGCCTGCTAGCTGTCGCCTCTTCCAACCCCGCAGGCAGGGCTAGAGAGACGGGCTACTATTTATGCAGCCATTGCCAGATTGTAATCGGCACTTTTCTTTGTGTCAGGTGTTTTACGAGGCCTCCTGACAACCTCAGCATGCCGCTCTTTTACCTCCTTGCACGGTCGAATCCCTTCGCCCCCTTATCTCTTTATCCGTTTAAGGCGACTTTGAACCTCCCTTTCTACTATTCTTCGGCGGAGGGTCTCCCGCTTGTCGGCAAGCTCCTTACCTTTGGCTAGGGCTATCTCTACCTTGGCATAACCATTCTTAAAGTACAAGGAAACGGGTACTAATGTAAAACCGCGCTGCTGAACCTTGCCCAGAATCTTTCTGATTTCTTCCTTCTTCAGTAAAAGTTTTCTGGGACGTTTAGGCTCATGAGATTCCATCCCTGCCTGCTCATAAGGGCCTATGTGCATTCCGTAGAGGTAAACCTCGCCATCCCTTACCTGTGCAAAACTTTCACTGAGGCTTACATTTCGGTTCCTTATGGATTTTACCTCACTGCCCTTAAGAACAAGTCCCGCTTCGTACCTCTCCAGAAGGTGATACTTAAATTGGGCCTGCCTATTGGTAGCTACTACATCCATGGAGCCTTTGGGCCCTGCTTAATAATAAAATAGCAAATTCTTGCCCGTAACACAAATGAGACCTCTGCAAAAATGGGGAAAGTAACACGTAAGCGTCATTGCGAGCGAAGCGAAGCAATCTCATCTTTTCTCCCACAAGCACTTGTGAGATTGCTTCGGGGCTACGCCCCTCGCAATGACAG
>FWPU01003337.1_pt1 | contig 31316 bp, 35 predicted proteins | sample 2228361 | NCBI WGS metagenome assembly FWPU01 (sample SAMEA103939777, study PRJEB20133) | metagenome | reverse complement strand
GACCACTTTAGCAGGAAGCAAAGATAGGAGTCAAGATGCGTGATGAGGTTTTTCGCAGGTTTCTATCTAAGTTGGGGCTAGACCCCCGACTTGAGGGGGAACTCCCGAAGGCCTATGAGGCCAGCGTTATCGTTGGCGTCATAGGTATGGCGTGTCTTCAGCACAAGTGGAAGCCCAAGTATCTCGTTTGCACTGCGAATGAGGTTTTCGCTGTGCTGGTGCATCCCGCTGGCGTAGTTGCCTCTGTGGAATTCGTTTATGACGTGGAGGATGACCGGCGTACGCTGAACTGCACCCTGTCAAGTGCAGAGGCATCGCCTGCCACAGCGCAAAACATGTAACTCACTATAAGGCTGTGTCAGGCAACCCAAACAACTGAATAACAAAAGTCGCCGTGCGCACAGTTCTGTGGGCACGGCGTTTTTAAGCCCTGCGTGGGAGTTGAACCCACGTATGCGCAAAGCACGAGTTTGCGCCGCGACCGATGCAGGGCGCTTTGAGTTACCGTTTGCGATGCTCAGCAAGGAGGGATTCTAACTCCTGTTCTGAGAACATCCAAGTGCCCTGAACCTTTTTACCGATGTTCCCGCTGCGGGCTTTTTCTCTCAGCCATGCATCTGTACGTTCAACCCCATGTTGACTTAGCCAAGACAAGGCCCTGGTGGTGTCATAGACACGCCCGTTCAGCCCGACTTGTCTGCGGGCCTCTTCTGTGTATTTCAATGCATTCTCCTTGCGCAGGGCAAGTTCTGAAAGCAGCACCTCCCGATGTCCGTCTATCATTGTAGTTGTCAGACTCTTAAACGCACGCCAACGGAGGTTTCCGTACAGGATAGCCTCCTTAATTTCTAAGAGGGTTGCGTGCGCTCGCACGATAAACGGGCGAGGGTCCTCTTCTCGCTGAGGAAACCACCGCTTAACGATGGTGCCAAGCCCGCTTAATTTCGCCCAGGTTCTGTAGGCAAGGGCAACTGCGATAGGGATACGCACGATTACGGCTGTGACTTCTGCCTGAACGACAGCAATAGAAAAGATAACGCCAAACATTGCCCATGCAAACAGGACGTCTGCTGTTTGCAGCCCAATAGACTGAGCCTCAAGGTCAAGCCGAATCCAGCCCAACAAGAAGAGGCCTTCTACGAGAAGCACTGCAGCGACTTCCACGCCCTGCTGCACGGGGTCAATGACAATGCCGCCGACCTGCACAGTAAAGAGTTTGTAACGCACAGCGAAGCGCTGAGCGGCCTCATAGGTTGCAGGTGCAGTGACAATGACGCCGGCGATTTTTACCATCCAGTTGAGCAGGCTGTTAACGAATTTTTCCATAGTTGACTCCAGTTACGGCTGTGCTGTGGTTGTTCTGTGTTCTCAACGTTGCTGTGCCCGTGTGTCTTTCGTGCAAGGTTTGCGTGTTCTTTTGTTTCTACGTGACTTGCGATTTTTGCGCCCTCGGTTTGTGGGTTGCTATAGTTTTCCGTTCACACGAGACAATGCACGGTCAAGCCTTGAGCAAATTTCTGCTTCAAGGTTTGCCTTCACAACGTTGCCAAGGACTTCTTTTACGAGTTCTGCATCCATGGCTTCTGTATCATACGTATACGCAAAGTGCGTTTCTCCTAAGAACGGAATGGCCACAAGCAGGTTTCCGCAATGTGTGCAAAGCACCGCATTTTTCTTATGGAAAAGCAAAAAGATGTATTTTCGCTCTCCGCACACAATGCAAGCGCCTAGTTTTGATTCTTCTGCTGACGAAAAAGTTGAGTTCTTTCTTGCTGCGTTGCGGTACCGCGAGATTTTCTCTTTTTCCGACATCGCAAGAAACAGAAGAGACGTACAAACATGAAAATTGTCTGAAACAGCCACAAGACCATTAACAGAAATCCTAACCCTGTCCTTGTCGTTGACTGAGAAGAAAGTTATAGTAGCCCCAAGGTTCTGCAGGTTAATCAGCGCGCTACTAATGGATTCGCTGTCAGCAGCAAACATTTCAGTCCCCCTGAGTGTCTTGCGAATCATCTCTATCTTCCTCTGTGCGGATGCCGAGTTCCTCTGAGACTAAATCTAAGAGGCCAGAATCTACACCACCCAACTTCTTAATTCTGCGCATTGTGCGTTCTATTAATGTCTCAGTTCTTGACGAAAGCCTGAAAGAACTCTTCATTACAGGTTTGTTCTTGGGTGTAATGCTTTTGTAACCCTTTAGCAGGGCGTTTACCTTGGCCATCGGGGTCTGGAACTTTCCGTACCCACTTTCAAGTTGTCCCATGGAGATCGCTGGCACACCTCGTTCGCTGGCCCAGCGGTCTCGCATCAGATACAACACAGAGTCCATCCGGAACCCCAGCGCCGTGCAGATAATGGCGATAATTCTAACATTTTCGCCCAGCCACTTGGCAACTTCTAATATGGCGTCAAGGTCAGCATCCTCTTTCTCAAGCGTCTGGAAGTACCGCTCCAAGGCGGCGTTCACCTGGGCTGCGGATTCAACCAAATCTTCGCCATAGCGCTCAATAAGCGCCTTTAAAGTTTCTCCCTCTTTTGCAGTTATTGTCCCTTTGCAGAATGTCTGAAGCAGGTGTACGTTCATGCCGAAAATTCCCCCCAACGTTTCTTCACTTCATAAGACATAGTAAACGGAATGTAGTCAGAATAGACCCTCGCTGCAACTTCCTCTGCTATGGCTGCAATTTCCTTACCTGCAGATTCACCTGTACCAACCGGAACTTGCGTCAAAATGCTGTCATGGAAAAGTAAAAGTATGGGATATCCGCGCCGCTGAAGTTCTATTGCTGTCAGCAAGTTTATGTCGTTGGCGGTTGATTGCACAGGGAAGTTACAGGCCTCCCGCAGGATGTCTCCCCATAGAGATTCGGTAATAACCTCAAACCGTCTCCGGCGGCCAAATACGGTTTCAACAAACCCTTGCGACGCTACACTTTGGGCGATTCTTTGCTTCCATTCAAGAATTGCAGGATGTTCAGCATAGAAGCGGTCCAATAGTCGCCTTGCATGTTCTTCAGACACACCGGTTGACCGTGCAAGCGTCGCTGGTGAAGCCCCATACCATGCCGCAAAGTTAAAAGTCTTTCCAAGTTGTCTACGTTCACTGGCGTCTGGCAAGTCCCGCCATCCTGGACCAAAGAGGGCATCCGCCGTAGCAGCGTGCGGGTCTTCACCACGAAGAAAAATTTCCTTGAATACCTCATCTTGAGACTCTACTGTCCCCACACGCAGTTCAATCTGGTCGTAGTCCGCAGATACAAACTCAAACCCATCATCTGGGATAACCAGAGACCGCACAATTCCTGCATACTTGTTAGTCTTGTCTCTTGGCACGGTCAACCAAATCCCCGCTGTGAGCCTTCCAGAAACAGTACCATGAAGTAGCATCATAGGATAGGCCCGTTCGCCATTTCCCAACAGGAATTGAAGCGGAAAGATGTACACAGACAAAATCTTAGATGCATTCCGATACTGCCTGAGAATCCTCAGAAACTGAGCAGCCTTTCCTTCCTGTACAACTGAAATGAGGCGGTCAATTGCATCAGCACGTGTGCTGGGTTCACCTTTTTCAGTATGAGTCAGCACAGGCAATTTGAAGTGTTCAAACAAAACTTCAGCGACTTGCCGCGGGCTGTTAGGATTAAACGCCTGCTTGCCACACAGGGCTTGTAAGTCTTCCCTTAACAGGTCAATCTCTTCTTGCAAGAAGGTCGTTGCCCAATCAAGGCGGTCTCGGTCAATCCTGAGTCCGTGTATTGCAATCTCACTACACAGCCGACTTGCTGGCTGCAAGATGTTTTCGTAAAGCCATCGGCCTTTAGGCAGGGCTGCAAGCCCTCGTGCGATTATGCCATAAACCTTTGCAGTATAGCAAACGTCCCTGGCCACATAAGGAAATAACACCCGCTCAGGGACACAGCCGTAACTGTGCTTGTGTTCCTTCGGACAGGCCTTGACGTACGCAGTAACTTCTGCTCCCCAATCTTCTACGTCTAACAGCCTGACCGCAAGTTGTTTTAGGCCATGCTGATCTGGGCGTTCATCCAGAATGTAGTGCTGCAGAAGAGTGTCTTCAAAGTGCTCTGGCGGCAAAATGCCATTTGCCTGCAAAACCGCATTGTCATACTGAACGTTGTGCCCTCCGAACCTCTTAGGCTTACTTCCCTCTCGTCTGAAGAAGTCGCTTAACATGCGCTTCCCCTCAGCGGAAGCCACAAGCGTCTTTGAGACGATAAAGGCTTCATCGTGGCCGTTGACTTTTGCATAAAACGCAATACACAAAATTTCGGCCTCTACTGGTGTAAGACTGGTAGTCTCAAGGTCGTAAAAAATCGTTGTGCCCTCCGGAAGGCTGGACAGGATTGTCAAGGTCTTTGAAAGGTCTTCGGGTGTTTCAATAACGATGTAGGGCACGGACTGCTGCACCTGTGTCTTGTTCAGCAACCGCTGTGCCTTCTTGATGTCATTGACAAGGTCACCCAGTCTGGCCCCACCAGTACGCAAAATGTACGCAGGGTGCAGCGTCGGCAGAACAACAGTTCCATTCTTATAAATAGGCTTCCCTCGTTCGGACAGCACCCGAAAAGTCCGTTGTTCAAGAATAGCCTGTGCTGCAATCGCGCCGACGGCAACAACGACATTTTTGCCCTGCAACTCCAACTGGAGTCTTGGCCTGCAGCATGCAATCGCCTGTTGAGTCGGTGTCTTGTTACCCTCAGGGTGGCACAGCACAGCATTAGTTATCCATAAGGTTTCTCGTGCGAGGCCGGCTTCTTTCAAAGCATGGTTAAGCACACGGCCTGACTCTCCTACGAAAGGTTCTTGCACAGTTACCTCTGTGCGGCCAGGGGCCTCGCCAACAAGCGCAATTTTGGCCCCCTTGTCCCCTACAGGGGGGACAAATGGGGCATTCGCCAACGGACAGGCTTGACAGTTTGCACCTGGGGCTTTTACTTCCACCACAACCACTCCAGAACGGGTTTGCGTTCGCTTGGCTCACTTGAAAACAGCACGAAGGCAATCTCAAATTGCCTGCCTGTCTTTGTGTGGTCAGGAATGAAATGAGGTCTCGGCACAACGAGGTATACCCCAATGAGATGCCCCGCAAGGTCGGGCACAAAGACTACTTTGTTTCCTGTTTCTTGCATGGTGAACCAAGACCGCAAAAACCGACGGGACCCTTGTAGCATGAACGTTGGCGTCAGCGCACCAACAAGGCCTCTTTCTGACAAGGCTAAAGCCTGTCGGATGAACTTGACAACCTCTGAATAAGGAGGATTTCCCATGATGATTGACGCCGGCCGACCACAGGTGTCTAGCACATCTTGCTTTGTCATAGAAAGAAAGTCCTTGTTTAGCCACGCTGTGTAGAATTCGCTGGCCTCTTGAGCCGGTCCTACAAAGAAGTTATCTACCCCAAGTAAGGGGGTATTACCGAAGTACTTATGTATAGCCGCACCCCACTCACCCTGTCCTGCACCCATGTCTATGATGGTGTTGCTGAAAAGGTTCGGGTTGTTTAAGATGAGGTTATGCGCCCATTTGGCGACGACTTCTACACAGGCATCAGCCAGTTTGGGCGGCGTAACGAAGTACTGGTAAACCCCGTCACGAAGGTACTCTCGGTAAGCGTTGTAGTTAATCATCCGTTCTATCCCTCCACCTATAAGATTTTGTTTCCGCCTTTATGACCAAACGGATCAAAAGGCAAACCTGAAGCCCAACGAGAGGCTGCCGGAATTGGCATCCGCAAGCCTCTACGGGTAAGTTCCACGAGAAACCGCTCAAGAAAGTTTTCCCGCTCAAGTACCATCCCCATCAACAGGATGTACTCTTGCCGAAGGCGGTCCGTATTCAAGTTCAGGACGCTTGCGTCTCCGAGTTCCACACGAAACCGATTATGGATTGTGCTGAACGCTGTGTGAATAAGCGTCAACATGACACGAGAGAAGATGCTCAGGTTCAATTCGTTGTCTAACTCCAACAGGCTTCTCACTGAGTCCCCTATTGCCATCCTGTTGAACTCAGAAACACACCAAATGAAGAAGTCCAGAACTAACAAGTCTTCGTCAGAAAACTCCTCTTCCTCTTTTTGCTGTGCGGTAAGCCCTGCTGGAGGATGTTTCTTCAACTCTTCAATCCGCTTTTTAATCTCTTCTAGGTTTCCTCGGGCAGGTTCGCCTGCCAGCGTCTCAAGAACCCATCTAGGAACGTTCATTTAACTACCTCCTCGCCACGCTTGAGTGTGTCTTGCGAGAATGGAAACAATACGTCATCACCAACGATGTTGTCTGGGATGTCCAGCACATCCTTTGCCAGGCTCAGGTCAATACCATGGCACCAAGAAGTCATCCTACGGATTGTCTTTGCCTTGACAACAACAATGTATTGACCACGACCCTCTTCCTCTCTGGCAGAATCAAACCTACGCTCATTGAGTTGTGCTTTGATCGCAGTCAGGTTCAAATAAGACTCGCCTTGCAACCTGCGTCGGTGCTTCCACCAGTTGTATGCAGAGGTCACGTTGAGATAAAAGATGTTCTCATCAGGACTATATGTCCACACGAAGTCTCTGTGCTGTGGGTTCAGCGCAGAGTACACAATGGCATCTTCAACGAAGTCATCAACAAGCAACCGAGTTCTGCCGGTTTCAAGATCAACGACATTCTCCAAAGTGCCCCGTAGGATTTCATCAAGGTTACTAGGAAGTTCAAGTTTTCTTCCAAAGGACTCCACAAACTGGGTAAATAACCGCATGCCCATAAGACAGATGCTCAAGTTCCTGCGTACTCTATCGGGCAACGTAAGCGGAAGAATCCGTTGGCACTCAAACAAAGCCGCTTCCAACAATGGCCGCACATCTTCCACAGAGAACTTCAGCGAAAACTCAATCAACGGACGACTCAAAGCGTGCAGGTTGCGTTCGCTCAGAACCTGAAATGCCGTGTACGCCACTGTGCCCTCACGGATTGTCTCAGGCTTCAAGTTAACCTGCACAACCCGCTCAAGTCCCGCTGGGTCTGTCACAGGGTCTTCTCCGTCAACGGTAATCGGTGCGCTCAGGTTGTAACGAATTGTTGTTTGCTGAGAAGTGCCTCGGCTATCCTTGCTTGAGTCATAAGCCAGCAAGATATTTCTAATCAGTCTTGCACTGTTCGGAGAGTACTGCCGGTGTTCACTAAAAGAAACTAAAATACAATTCGTGCTGCCCAAAAGGACTCGCATCACAAATGGCGTCGTATCAGAGTCGTATGCCGCCGGAACGGCATACCCAACAAGCGGTTGTAACACCTTCAACAGCAAAGAGGTTTTTCCCGCACCACGAGTACCAAAGAGATTTAAAATAGGAAACCGCCAGCCACACGCCTCAATAACAGGCTTGAGCAAGGACGCCATAGTCCAACCGAGGACAACCCAAACCACATGTGGCACATTAATCAAAAAGTACCACTCTAAAAAACTATCCATCACAGCGGTAACTGTTTCTTTGTCATAATCTTTCAGTACAATCTCTGGATGTTCCCGCTGTGGGTCAACCCAAAGCAGGGCAGCATCCTCTCCTAACGTGCAATTCTTCGCAACGAAGTACGTCTTTCCTCGGTAGTTGTGCCGCCCCAGGACTGATGTTGCTGCACACTGGGGCATCCCATGCTGTTCAAGTTTGTGCACAAGAAAGGGTAGTAGTTTCCGGACATGCCGGTCTTGTCCAAACCACTGCCACTGCACTTTGGTTAATACCTTCAGTAGCGAATCGGATTTATCAAAGGCAGATTTCGGAAAAGAAATATTGTGCCAAACATTCCCTCCAGAGATAACGTCGCAAATTAGTCTGTCCTGCCCGTCGTTTTCGTCAAATGGAGACAGTAATAATGTCGGTTTCAGAACGAACGTACTCAACTGAAAAAAAGAATTGTCTGACGTAAGAGCATAATAACAGTTGCCAATTTCCAAAATACCCCAAACAGCATCAAACACCTGCCCTGCTGGTGCACTATGCTCTGCTGCTGGAAGGTTTGCCCCAAGGGTACTTGTTTTGTTACCAGTTACGCCTGTGATGGTGTCTATAGGTACAGCCCGAATCTTGCCATCCTCAAGACGAAGCAGGACGGTATTGTCCACGACGTTTTTGTATGTCAGGTCAAAGTAGCGACTATATTCAGTCCTATCACTGTCCTCTCTGTGTCGTTCGCCCACAGGAAGAACATCAAAGATGTACCGTATAGCATCCTTTGACAGAAGATGTGCATAAAGCCGCTGAATAACTACAAAATCCCGCTCAGACCTGCTTGGCTTATCTAAGAGATCACCAGTATGCAGGACGTTAATAAGGTCTTGTGTTACATCAGCAGAATTCAACAAGTCCTGAAGAGTCAAAATTGTCAGGACGGGCGCAACATAAACCACCTGCACAGGCCTGGGGTTGTTCTTGTCCTTGAAGTTGTACGTGTCTGGCACTCGGAGAATCCGCGCGGCGTCATTCAGCGGGGCACCTCCAATAACCCCCATTACGGCTGTGCCAACCTGTTTTAAAAGTGCAAAGTCCTCAAAGGGTTCTACTAGCCAATAAGCATGAAAGCCATGCCCAGAAGAAACTACAAGATGCGGCGGAATGGCAAGTTTCTTGAACCACAGGTCAAGGCCTTCTTCGGGAGACGCAGCATCGTAAGTATCAATGTCTGCCCAAAAGACGAGGCCCCGTTTTACCGCGTCGTTTGTCCCTGCCTGCTTACTGCGAGGGCACACGCCGAAGTAAACATCTGCACCGGCTTCGGAACAGGCCTTAGCATATTTGACCGCATCTTGAATGGCTGTCTCTAAATCCCCACCGAAGAACCGCTGTTCAAACCCCCCATTACGACGGACCCTAATTTCAATGAACTCTTCTTGTGTCTTTCTTCCGAAAATAACCTTAAAAAACTGGTAGGAGTCCATGGAATACCTCACGTTCAAGTAGTAAGAGCAGCCTAACACGGTGCGGCCTCCCCGTGCCAGGCTGCTCTTGGTTAGTTAGAATTCCTGCGAAGGAAGGAAACGGCCAATCTCGTTGGACTCGCCGTAGTCGTCCACACGGACACGGACTGCCGCACGGAACTCTAGGCCAACGAGGTCTTCAGGCTTAATCTCAATCGGCCCAGAACGGAGTACTGCCTCGTCGAACCCCAAGGCAACCAGAGCAGTAAAGGCATAGTTCTGACCGTTCGGGCTGAAGTGAATGAAGCCAGAGACCTTACGGCCTGCGTACTCACCCTCTGTTACCTCGCCAACCACCTGAATGTATGGGTGGCCTGAACGAGAAATCCCCTCTGTGCAGGAAACAACACGCAAGCGGTAAACCCCCGAGGGGATAGGACGCAAAACTTCAGCGTCACGAAAGTCTACAACGGGCATCTCAGTCTCCTTTCCATGATGTGAATATTTTACTCATCGTCGGATTCACCATCAAATTGCCTAGTCTGGCCGCACGACTAGGGCCACGAACACCAGCAATGAACTGGCCGGTACCCTTGAAGTAAATTGTGTAGTCCCCAACGTCTCCTTCGTCCTTGCCAGATAGCCGCCCTGCTGGTGAGATGGCCTTTGGAACCTTACGAACCTCCTGATATGCCAGGACTCCGAACTGCGCAGGAATCACCAAAGCCAGTTTTCCTGTCAGAGATGGATAAATGAACGTGATTCCCGTGATGGGGTCTTTGTCCCGCTCAGCCCATGAAGTCGCAATGATGTGCACGGGAAGTTTGAGGAAAGTGTCTATAATGCTCACCATCCTGTTAAACAAAATGCCATAGTCCTCAAGGTACGGCCTTGCAGGGTCACGGGACTCGTTCTTTCTCTGGGCTTCTTTAACAGCCTCATCCATGCGGTCCTGCATCAGAATACGATACAGGGTGTCTAATTCGTCTAGCACAACTGTGCGATACTGCTTGATGCCCTCTTCAGAAAGCCAGCGGTATACGTCATTAAGGACATCTACATCAGTTATGCGGATTACGTCAATCCGGCCACCAAAGTCTTCGCCGACAACAGTGTCGCTAGACGTTCCAGCATCCAGCAACAAGACCGGAGACATCTCCGGTACAGCGGCTGCTGTGGCTGCTAGAAAGGTTTTTCCAGAACGGGTATCTCCATAGTGCAGACCCCGATAGTACGCCGGTGCATCATCGGATGACAACACCGAAAAGCGGTACTTCCTTGTTGAAAGAGTTACAGTCTCCATGAGCCTTTACTCCCTGATGTCTGCCTTTGTGTACATTAAGTTCAACACCGCCCTATCGTCGCCTCCCTGCAGTTGCGTAAAACACGGCTCTCTAAAGTCACAGTGAGGGCAACTTAGCGTTGAAACAGATTCATATATGGGAAGGTCTGGGCGCAGCATTTCTCCTATGATCTTCTGCAGACGTTCAAGGTACCGTTCTTGTTGACTCTCCTCTGCCGAGAACGTCAAGCGCCTAAACCATTTCCCGTCATATGTTTGCTTTAGGTATCCCATAAATTCGCTATAGCGAGAAGCATCAAGGCTGTTTTCCCGAATTGCCTCAAGGTACTTCTCTACCGTAGTAACAATGTCCTTACGACGAGATAGTTCGCCAGAGGACAGAACCTCTGGCGCCGTAGGCATCCGCTTCCACAAGAAGATGTAGATAATGCCTGCAACAGAAGTACCCTGCTGTTTGAGGACTTTGTTGGCAACAGCCTGGTAGAAGAGGGACTGGTCACGAAGGCCCCAAACCTCTTCTTCTACTCCAGAAGGCATTCTACGAACGGATTTAAAGTCTACAAGCCACAAAGAATTTTTGTCCGGCGCAGCAAGGTCTCGGACAAGCATATCATAGCGCATACTAACAAAGACCCCAGGAGTCCCGTCTACAAGACGATGCGTGAGCCGCTGTTCTACGGAAACTACTTCAAACCGGTTCTTAGCCTTGTCCCACGTCGGATACGCCTGTAGTAGATACTTACCAATGATAAAGTCTTCAAGCAGCCGTTGAGAAAGTTCAAGGGAATTACTAGGGTCTTCAAGAACCTGTTGGGCCTGATTTACATAGAAGTCAAGATAGTTTTCGTTACCCAGATAGTACTGTTCAAGCCCATTGTGTAGAAGCGTTCCTAACGCAAAATGCGGAATGGCACTCACAGGTGCAAGCCCAAGTCCTAGCGTAGAACTGTAATGATACAGCCTGCGGCAGCGCAAGAATGCAGTAATGTCAGATTGTGTTACCTCAACTGCATTCGGAGTCAGACGATTCTTGTCTGCCTGATGAATACTCATTGGAGAAACCATTGGCCTCTTTCCGTTCTGTCTGGACGTCACTAAAGGTGGAGACACTGTAATGCATTGAAGGGTTTTCTCCACGTTCATGCTGATATCTATTATACCTCAAGGTTCCTAAGTGTGCAAAAACTGATTCAAGAGTCAAGACCAAAATACTCTAATAGAATACGTGGGGCAATCTCTGACTCCTTAACCACATCAAGTTTCCTGTGCAAAAGAGAAAAGACGTGTTCATCAACGGTGTCGTGCGCAATCAGGAAATAAACAAAAACCTTCCCAGATTTCCCAAGGGCGCGTGTACGTTCAACAGACTGACGATATGCAATACTGCTCAGTGGAAAGTCAAGGTAGATTACAACATTTGCATTGAACAGGTTTAGCCCAACGCCACCCTTCATTGGTGTTGTCGCCAGAACCCGAACCTTTCCGTCAAGAAAAGGCGTGATTTTGTCTGGCTTATCTTCAGCAGTGTATACAATACAATTTTCCCGTCCAAGGGCTTCTTGGATGAGTCTGCAGCCACCGATAAAACTGCTGTATACTACAACCTGTTCATCTGGAAGTTCTGAAATAATTTGTACTGCAGCAGCGATTTTCCCCGTCTCGGGGTTAGTAAAATAGTATGGGTCAAGCAACTTTGGATGTAACGCAGCCTGCCGCAGCCTAAGAAGTTGAGACAATGCGTCCGTTATGGCTAAGGTCTCCCCAGAAGTTAACTGTAAAAACACTTCCTTCTTGACTTTATCATAGAATCGCCTCGGCACATCGTCCAAAGCACAGTAGACAGTCTCAAACACCTGCTCAGGTAGGCTTGCAACCTCACTAGCCCTCCGTTGCAGAACATAAGGACTAAGGAATTCTTTCAGAATACCCGTATTGGCTGCCGACACAGGCTTCGGTGCCTTCGCAGCAAAATCGTATTCAAACCTTGTAAACCAACCTGCAAACCTCCAGAAACTGCTGAACACTGTTGGCTTGATGACATTCAGCGGAGACCACCAGTCCAACGGGAGATTTTCTACAAAAGTCGCTGACAAAAGCAGCACGTGTTTTGCCGGTATGCGCCTTGCATACTCAGATATGCGAGAGTTTCTGTTTTTAATCTTATGGGCCTCGTCACCAATAAATGCCCACCAACCAAGCATGCCGATGTCTTCTTCATAGTACATATATTCCCAGTTAGTAATGAACACACGGAACACTGCAGGCTTCAGCCTTGATGAAGAACCTGCTTCGTCCTCTTGCAAAAAAGCCTGCAATTCGGCCTGAAGTTTAAGATTTCGTTCCTTAACAGCACCTGTGAGGGGGATTACCCGTACCTCAGCATTTTCGCAGCATGGAAAAAACCACTCATTCACGTAACGCACCCATTGCGGAATAACTGCCTTCGGACACAGGATAAGGATATTCCTGTCCGACACCGTCAAAGTGTCTACTCCAGCGAGCACAGACAGAATCGCAAGAGCCTGCGGGGACTTACCTAAACGAGGGTCATCCGCAATAAGCGCCCGCAACGTGCCTTCGTTATAGAAAAAATTCGCAACACCAAAGTGAAGACTTTCCCGCTGGAAGTCCCACAAATCTTCATAGCGCTTGTACTGCTGTGCCACAAGATGTTCTTCTTCAAATGCCTTTCTGGCCGAAATTTCTTCTTCTAGCCAAGAATAAACTTCCCTTGGCACAACAAAAGGAAACGGCGTTGCTTTTTCGTATTCAAGAACCCAACGTAGCACAGAAGGAACTGGAGGAAGTTCCGCCTTCCCCTGTGGTGCATATGGGTCTACTCTTCTACATGGGGCATCTGCACTTCCACGCCCCCAATAAACCAAGTACGCCGGCTTAGACCCTGAAGTCCGTCCAAGTTTGACAGTACCCATGGACAACGTCCTTACAAGGGCAGTTTAGGTGTAGGTACTACAAACTGATACCTAACCACCAACAAGTTTCATCGGAGTCGTCAGACACTTCATTGGCATGAGGGTCCAACATGCGGCTAATGACAGCAACAAGAAAAAGAGCCAAGATTGCCACGCTAGGAGCCAGCAGACAAATCTGAGTAAAAATCGCACTGTAATAATACGGCAGGCCAGAGTGCATTAAGGCTTTCCTCCAAATCCTAAGATGCCTTGCGTGTCCATTGTGCAAGAAGTTCCTGAATGTGCCACAGGACTGTAAGGATTACCGCAGCAAGGACACACAAGCCGGCTAACGTCCAGCAGACTTTGTTGAGTACAACCAAGGCATTAAGCACAGCGGAAAGTACTACTTCGGTCATTGTCACTTCTCATGCTTTCGTATTAAATCTATATTTCTTAGCACAAAGATGACAACATGACGCAAAGCGTCTCGTATATGTGGGCTTGAGGAATAAAGTCCCAATTCCCTCAAGTACTCGTCCGAACAGGCCGGCTTGTCTACATTTCGCTGAAAGAATAGTTTCTCTCTTGGAAGGCTAATCTGTAAGGCCCCAATGACTCTAACAGTAGTCAATCTTGGGTCATTCGCAGCAACTCCTCGGGCTTGTTCAGCACGCAGAATAAAGTCCTCAAGCACATAGAAATCTGCAGGCACTTTCAAAATTCTATAAACAGATTCTGGCCACAGGAGTTCTGCCTGCTCCAAAAGTACAAAAGTTACTCTACCAAACTCGTCAGTAGAAACACGAACAACCGCAAGGCCAGTGTTAACTCCAGGATCAATCCCACAAACAACCTTTTCGGCAATAGTCATAAACAAAATCCCTGCCCCCTGTGCCAAACGTTAACCTACAATGTTACGCTTGGCAGCAGCATCCTCGTAGGCAATTGAAGCCACAAGAATGCTGCCCAGGACAGTGAAGACCGTTAGCAGTTCGCCCTGCACCGACTCCAACTCTGGTACAAGCGCAACTAGGACATCCACAAGGATTGTTGCCACTGTAACCAGAAATTTCCTGCTGTACAGGAGGCTCAACAACGGCTGTAGAATAGGCTTATCCATTCTCCCCTCCAATCTTATAGTTGACTAATGCCCCCAAACATTACTCACAAGGCAAGACGCCTTGGAGTTCCCCACCAGTGTCCTTGAGATATGCATCCCCAAAACGCTGGGAGTCGTAACAATACGCAACAAGAACTGAACACGACTCATCTAGGCAAAACCACACACCCCGCTGATAACGTAGCAACCCAAACACAGGGACAAACGTCTTATACGGGGCGTATTTCGGCTGAAGTCCCGACAAGATTACCTCGCAAGAATCCCTTGGGTCATCAGCAAGAAGCCCATCTTGAGTACACTGACGTATAAGCAAGTTGACATAAGCAGAAGCAAAGACGCCAACTGCTTCCGCAGGAATATTCTCCTCCTGTGGCAATACGTCAATTAACGCAGGTACCTCTGTAGATGCGGCTGTGGGGGTTTCCCACTGGTACACAAGCGTAGAGGACTCTGTAGGATACTCGGAGGGCCTGCCTGCTGTAGGCACAGCGGTGGGACTCTCCGTAGACAGAGCCTGCGGTGCCTTTGAACAGAAAATCTGCGAGAGCGCAAGGAGAACAAGAGCGAAGACAGCGACTCGTTCGCGCATGCTAAAAGTCCTTCTTGTAAAGGGAAAACAGCGCACCCCAACAGATGCCCCCGATAAACAAGACCAGCATTGCAACCTGAATAAATACTGTCATCAGATGTAGTCGGGAGTTGAACTGATCAATTGCCCCATTTAGAATCTGCAGCCCAACAGTTAATTCGTCTAACGTCACAGGTTCAGAAAAAACCAACGTGAAATTATGAAACACCAAAAGTGCAGCATTGCCAACCAAGGTTGCTGCTGCCAAAAGCAAGGAAGACATAAAGACAGCGGTAACCGCAATCCCCCAGAGGACTCTCTTGAGAATCATGCGGCCCTTGCCCCCATAGTAACCTTATTAGATATCACGCAATACATTATACCATGGCAGGAGTCTTCTGTCAAATAGACAGACTACGAATAACCTGCGCCACGCCCGCGGCGATTGCAGCACCTGCAATGGCTTCCAAGGGATTTATGCCAGCAGACATAAAAAACGCTAATGAACCAACAAACATTGCAACAGACAACACCCCCCAGATGCGTGGAACTTGCTTAGAAAGCCGTTCTACCGCTTGAACGTTCTTGGCCGTTAACGCTGCCAAAACAAACTGCTGCGTATCTGGGTCCTTCGGCCAAGACTCAAAAATTTTTCGGAGGTCTATTTCCCCATTGCTGGCACTTACTTCCACAAGGAAATGTAAAGCCTGATCAATCTGCAACGTTCCATTATCTTGTTGGGTACCATCTTGCTGTTGCGTGTACTTCGGCTCGCTCATAATTCACCCACTAAATTGTTTTATTACGAAAACCATCTCGCCACTATTATACCTTAATAATCAGCATCAGCGTATAAACCTCCGTTGAGAAGTTAGCGAATCTTCCGCCGTATGCAGCAGTAGAAACTTGGCTTTGCAGCCTGAAAGTATTTGTGCCAGAACTCACCGTAATATATCCAAGGCCAAACTCAACAGATGTTGTAGTATTTAAGTCGTTAGAACGCACAGATTGAAACAGCACAGTGGTAACTGCGGATGACGTCGTAACATTATAAATGCGGCTCTGTGAGCGGTTCGTACCATGAAAAGGCACAGCCGCAAGAATAATATACGTCCCAGCAGACAGGGTAAACTGATTGCTACTCAAGGAGACTATCCCATCTGGGTCATAGAGTTCCGTGTTCAGCGTCCTGTTTACCCAACTCCCCGTTGTAAGAGAGTCTCCTTCCGTCCCCTGTGCCGCTGTGTGTGCAAGAATAGCCCATGACTGAAACTTGGCTGGCGCAGCAGGACCAATCGTATTCACAGTGCCATCTGGATGTTTAGCCTGTAACTCTTTTGATGCATTAAAGAACAAAGTTGAAAACCCCGACTGTGGAGTCTCAACGTTCGCTTCCGTCGTCTGAAGAAAAGTCAGAACCCCTTGAGCAAAAATATCCGCTATAACAGAAAACCTAGCCATTCCAACCTCAACCCATGATTACCACTGTAAATTCATCTGTCGTGACTACTCGGCCAAAAGAAAGCGTAACAGAGTTCTCTGTGGTCCGAGAAACTTCAGCAAGAACCTCTGTATACGGACTGCTTGTTTGATAAACTTGCACGATAACATTCCGAGTGCCTAAGTTGTGTGTAACAGTATATGTAGTATCCGTGCCGTTTCCAATGGTCGTGCTGTACACATTGACCGTGCCCCCTCCTCCCCCTCCGCCAAAAGAAAGCGCTACAGGCCGTAAATCTACAAAGATATCAGTTGGGCGAACTTTCGTCATGTTAGATTGCAGTTGAACTGCAGCCAAGCGCAAAAGCGGGCTAGAAACAGGGACTGCAGCAACCTCACTGTCAGTAAAAGCAATCCTTGGGTCTCCATCTCTAGGTGGGGGCCATGTAGTAAATTCCTTTGTCGTACCCTCAACAACAGAAACAGTATTGCTTTCTGGATTAAGACAGACAATGACAACCTTGTACCCATAGGATGGAACGTAAGGACTCAGATCAACCTCAGTTTTGCTTAGAAACTTCTGAGTACCTCCATAGACATAATGCCCGCCCCAAACATCTACAGACATACTATAAGGAGACGTGGGCTGCACACTGAACGGAAGAATCTGTAAGCCCTCCAGGTAGATGGGGTCTGGACCCACCCTGCTGTGCTGCCAGGCATGTTCTGTAACCGATAAAGTCTGTTGATCACCATCTGCAGCCCACTCAAAGATAACTGTGGGGTCTTCTCCAACAACCTCTAACATACCATCAATACCCCGCTGGAGAAGGACAGGCAAGCCATACCGTCTTGTCTGTGCCCCACAGCGGACGGCAACAATCGTCCGTGCAGACTCTTCATCGTCAAAGGTGACCCGTGCCCAAACTAAATCTTTCTCAACGGTGCCATCATCACGTGTCACCTCAAGGTTACCTGCATCATCGCCTAGAAGCGCACGATACGTTATACGCCGCTTTGTGCATTCAACTGCACGGGCAAAGAGGGTTTTCAATGACTCTGTATATTCTGGCATCTTACGTTTCCCAAACTGGTGCTACGTTAACAACGTATTTAACATTTGAGATAAGATTGCTCAGGTTGCCCCACATGTTGTACCAAGTACTCCCGCCATCAACAGTGTACGGGATATTCGTCACATACGAAGACCCATAATTGACAAGGTTTTCATAGCCTTCCACACCAAGAATGAGTATGTTGTCGTCGTAGGGCCACCCCCAAACCTTTGTAGGAATTACCGTCGTCCGAACCTGCCCAGGGACTGGGACATAAGTCGGTAATGTTGGGCGGTTGAGCGTAGTCCATGAGGTTCCATTGTCAGAAGACCGCCAGATAGCCCAAGTTGCCTGGTTTACGTAATGTCCACCAACAACTGTTACTAAAGACCCATTGTATGTAGAACAAAGTACAGCATCGCGGCTTCCAAAAATCGCCCCGAAGTAAACATTTATGCCTTGGTCAGCATCATAGTACGCCGGAGGAGTCACATTACTCCAACTACCAGACGAATCCCGATACCACAAGGTTGCTACATTTCCTTCATTATTTTGGTACCTTGCTGCAAACACCCGAGAGTCATCAGCATTGCTTGAATAGTGTCCCTGAATACTAGTGAAACTGCCAGCCCAAGCAGTACTTTGCAAAACAGAGGTTCCTAAGAACTAAACCCATCTAGATACACAAAGGCATTGTCCACGCCGCCGTCCCAGTGATGCCCTAACCAAATCCCAGGATTGCCACTGCGTCGCCATAAGACACCAGAGAAATCTAAAGGCGCTGGCCAAATGAGATTTGTTGACTGCACAGTCCTCCACGAAGAACTATAGCCATCACGATAATCAACCCGTAAGTACCTAATAGAGTCGTTCACATAGTAATAATAAGCAACTGCAACGCCACCAGGGACATTGATGCTTGATACGGCAGTAGCCCAGTGCTTCCTAGCAGTAAAGGTCCGTAACAGTGTTACCGTTTGCTCTCCACCAGGGGCATTCAACGAAGTAATGTACCACAATGCAATGCCGCCTGAAGTTTGATTGGTCAACACATAGGCTGCATTCTTTGGATTCCACGAATCCAAAATGAATTGACAAAAGGTTTCAGCACCAGAGAAGTCCCCAATAGAGAGTATTCCCTCCCAAATAGTGTTATCACCAGCAGCCTGTCGTGTCCTAAATATGCCCAAGTCCGTCGTGACATAAAACGTTGTGTCTAAAAACGGCGGCTGCACAGGGGCAGGAGGTTGATATGGCTCCGGCGGCTTTTCCGGCGGAGGTTTCGCAGGCTGCTTAGGAACTTTTACTTTCTTTGCTGGTTCTCCCTCCTCAATTAAAGTAAGTCCCCAAGTTCCAGTGCATAACCCACCAGAATACGAGGACCGGATACGCACAGAACTAACCTCAAACTGCCTGTTTTCAAAGGCTATACCTAACCTATTACTATCCGAAGGTATACTAACGATAACCATTTCTCCCCAAGCAGGGTCAACAACGAAGGGGTCATTTAGTATTTCAAACTCAAACTCCCCCCAAACAGAATTACGCCTCGCAAACTCCTGTCCTGTCCGAGTGTTTAACTCACTTTGGGATTCAACAAGCAGCCGGTCGTACTGTTCTTCAGAGGCACCTTGAGCCGGAGAAGCCCCTGGCGCTATAGCCAGCACAGCCTGAATTTCTGTATTTGACGCAAGAATGGCACTGCTACGAAGCCACGACAGTCTATCTCCATGTCGTTCACGAATATTGACTGGCCCTATCCAGTCTTGATCAGTAAGCGTTAGCGTCTCTTCAACATCAATTCCACGATCATATGCAGACATCAAGTAAGGCATTTTCCTTGTAAAGATTCTTGATTGCTTGTCTGCACAGAAACGGGCACCAACCGCATTCGCCAAAAAAGCGCACTGTTCAAACAAAGTTCCACGTTCAACGTCAAGTCTGGTCGCCCGATATTTTGAGTACCACGCTGTAGGCACCACCAAATCACAAACCTCATCAGCCGTACTGTGCCAATGCACCAAATAGTGAATCATACGAAAAGCCGAGAGGTTCTTCATATGCGTCCATTTAGTAGGCGTCTGCCGGTATTTGACCGTCTGATCGTACGCCCCAAGGTCCGCAAGGACCTTCGTTGCATTCTGTGCAAGAATCTCTAACCTATCCGTAGGATACTGCGTAGCAAACGTTGTGCTCACTCGCTCAGTTACTTCTTTAACCCAACCAACAAAGCGGATATGACTGCAGTCGTCATAGTTTCCAACAGGTGCTGGACTCTGCTCAGAAAAAAGAATAACCAAAGCACCCTCGTCAATCTGTGGGGCTTTTGAAACAATCTCAAATACAGCAGTCCAACCAGCAGCATCCCCATCAATAGAGGATAGCAACACAGGGAAACAGTCTTCTTCTACAACAACGGCAATAAAAACCCGCCGTGTATGAGTCTTGCCATTTGAGTCTGTAACAGTAAAAGAAACCCAACGCCTTCCATAAGGTGCAGACAAACTAAAGATACCAGAAGAAATTGACCCTGAAACAACAGTACAATCTTTTATATCTCCACTGAATCCAGAGAGAGTAGCATCAGGTGCAAGCGCACGACTGTCAGTCAAATCAAAGTCAAAAGTTGCAGCCCCTGCAGTGGAAGAAACCAACTTTATCCGATGCGGGCCAGCAATGCACACTGGAGGAATCTTCAATGTTTGGTCGGTAAATGTCTCAAAATCCTTACGCATAGTCCCATCTGGGTCAATCTGCGGAATCTTCGCCCAGATGCGGAATTCATCCAGCACTTCAATTTGGTCATTATCATTAAACGAAAGTTCCCCCTTACTAACTTGCCCAATAGGAATCTTTGTTGCCGTCGCTGGCTTCCTAACACGACAGTACCCCTTGATATTGCCCAGACTATCCTTAACTCGGATAGTCTGTCCTGGCACGATGTCCGTGTAATTGCCTGTAGGATTTTTGTACTTTATTGCCTTAGTTGGATAGGTATCTTCCGTCCCATCTACATAGGCCGAAAAAATGATATCAGGTGAAAGAATATAGGCAAAAAGGCGTTCAAAACGTGGATGTGTCCGCCATTGAGCCTGCTGTGCACTATTAAGCGGGGGCATACGTCCTCCTAGTACAAATCACCGGAGTTAAGCGCCTTTACGATTCTTACTGTAATTCTTAAGTCAGACCACCAATACCGATAGCGGGTGTTTTCAATCTTGGGGTAGTCAACAAAAACGTTATAGACGCCAGCAGCGCGGTCTTGGTTTCTTGGAAGACGCATCGTGGCCTTTACACTCTTTACTGTATCAGAGAAGCCAAACTGTTCCACCAAAGCGTCAAACTGTGTCTTAGTAATCACACTAAAGTACAGAGTGCATTCCGGCATACCGTCAAAATACGTAAGCCCATCCGCCGCTGTCCGCATGAGCGGCCACGAAATGCCCTCTGACCTCGGCTGCACAACAAGGTCAACAAGGTTACTTTGGTTGTCCCAACCTGCTGCAAATTGATAGGTCATCAGTACGCCAACTCCCTGAAAGCATCAATCAAAGCCTTCTGCACAGCGGACGTGACGTCCTCTTGAGATAACTGCGTACCATTTAGTATAACATTCCCAGTCCATGTTAAGTCAGCAAGCCTTGTAGGTGAAGCACGCCGTAAAGAAGACACAACATCAGCAGGGATAACAACTTCTCCTGCATGTAGCAGGTATGCTCCCGTAGAAGGCACAAAGCCCCCAAACTGGAACGCCCCTTTTGGTATATTTGAATAGCCTTCTTTCTTTTCTGAATAGTAAGGCGGGATGTAAAGGTGTGCGTTATCCTCCCACCATTGTTCAAGCAACTCCTCAACCTGCCGAAGCCCCTGGTCGTATAAGGCATACTGCTGTGCAAGATGTCCCTCAAGACGTAGAATCTCCTCAGTAAATTGGCGGTTCATCTCATCTAGCCGGTCACGGTAGTATCTTTCTGCAGTAGTTCGTTCTTTCTCGTATTGCCTGCGTAAGTCCGAAAGCCGTTCATTGTATTGTTCATTTAACTTCTGACGTTGTTCCTGCCAGCGTAAATCCTCTTGGCGTAGGCGCTCTTCAAACTGCTGCTTTAGTTGCTCTGCCTGCTTCAGGTCGTACTCTCGTGCTATAGCAAGCCGCCGCTGGAATTCCCGACTGGTAATTGTCCATTCGGCATCAAACCTACGCTGGAGGTTCTCAAGTTGTTCCTTATATCGCTTGTTTTCTTCTCGGACTCTCTCTTTATAAGACCGCTGTGCATCAACTACAGCGATGGCATCCAACCTTGCAGCGGCTTCTTGAACACTCCTGCGATAATCTTTAAAGAACTCTCAGAGGCGTTCATAGTGTTCTGCAGTAAGTTCCTCAACCTCTTGCTGCAGGTCTTCTAAAGCATACTTCCGCTCAATCTCCACTCGCTGAAGAAGTGAGGCAACACGACCCTCTCGCCCCTCAAGAAGCGCAAGGTACTTCTCATTAAAGTATTGTTCAAGTTCTGCTCTACGCTTAAAATGGTCTTGGTCTAAATCCTCTAACCGCCGCTGATGTGTTCTGGCTTCTTCCTCCAGACGTTCATTATAGTCGCGCTCCAAATCAAGTAACCGTTCGCGGTGATCCCGTTGCAATCGCTCAACGTTCCTTGAGAATTCAATCCACGCCCGCAACTCATCTGATAATTCTGGTTCAACTTCCGGAGGTCCTCCGCCATCAATCTCAGGCTGCTGACGCAAGGCCTCAAGATATGCTTTATTCCACGCCTTAAATTGCTTTAGGGCCTTCGCCGCCTCAGAATTCAAGTTCGTCATGTACGTTACCGCGGCTTGAAGCATCGCCCCCCAACGCTGTTGAACAACTCTCAAATTATCTATAGTCTCCTGTGGTGCACGGACCAACTCTGCAAGGGCTACCTGTACAGAGACAGTAGCATACGTCGCTGCAGAAGCCAATCCTGCAAGTGCAACACCCAAAGCCTTCAGCCAAAACACAACTCCTGTTACTAACTTTCCTAAAAAACTTACTACAAGATAGCGCATTCTGACACCAAAGTCAGGAATACCAAAAGGCGGCCCCTCAGGTTGACCCGCAGCAAACCGCGCAATAGCAAAATCGGCTCCAGACAACTGCACAGACAGTTCCACTATCTCTCTAAAAACATCCAAAATTCCTTGAGCAGAAAGTTCAACGTCAAGTAGAGTCTCAAGATAGTCCTTCAGCGTGACACCAGCCAAGTCCAACTGATGTGTCGTCTCTCCGATAGTCGTTGAAACGTCGCTAATTACATCCATTGTGGGCATGATAAAGCCCTCTGCAATTGGACGGAAGGCCGTACCTAACATATATCCAAGGGAGTCAGTCATCCTACGAAAAGAAGTACCAATTGTCTCCATGGACCGCCGGACAACTTCATCAGTAATTCCAAGGTTCTCAGTCAGGAACTTGTCCAGGGCCTCAATCATAGTAATTCCCTGTTCTCTGGCAATCTGTTGGATAACATCAACATTAATACGAAAACGCCGCTGAATACTACGAACGTCGCCAGACAACATTTCGCTGATGGAGAAAATTGCACCGCCTACTCCCCCTGTAGGGCCAAGGTTCAAAACCGCCAACTTACGTGCAACGTCAAGATAATACGGAAGCGCCGCCATACTCTGTCCGGCGGCTGCAATCACAGGGGCAAGTTGTCGTGCAGAGTCAAGAATATCAGACAACGGTGCCTTGGTCTCCCTTGCATACCGAACCAGAGTCAACAGGTGTCGTGAACCCTTTTGAAAGCCACCAGAGACACCCCCCAGAAACACTGTAGCGTTTTTAATAATATCATAAAACTTGACAGCCTGCTGAAGCATATCTTGACCTAGGCGCTTCAGAAAAGAAAGAACTCCCCCCAAGGATATGGCTGCACCTACAATGGCCAAGATTGCACCTGCTGCCCCTCCGAGGGCCCCTGCGAGCCCCGCGGCTTCGGTCTTTGCCGCACTGGTCAATAGCCCCAACTGCCGTAACTGATTTGCAGTTTGTGGAAGGACAAAACCAAAAGGCGTTTGTACGGCGCCAGCCTGCTGAAGTTGCCGCTTTGCTAACTCTTCAGAAATTGCCCGCTGGGCCGCAATCTCCCCTTGTAAGAACTGAAGAAAAATTTGCTTCTGGCCAAGGATTTTTGCCTGCTCTTGAGAAAACTGCCGAGTCAGAGACACAATCAGTGCAGCGTTTTTGACTTGCTCCTGCGAAAACAAAGGATGTCCTTGCAGCCCAGAAGCATAAAATGCACTAATCTGCTGCTGAAGCCTCCGCAGAGACTCTGGAAGCAATGTAGAAAGTGCCATCGCTTCAGGACTTATTGCTGCACGAGCAAGACGTTCAAGAGACTGCTGAATTGAACTAAAAACACCTGGCGCAAGGGCACCGGCCTGCTGCAACTGCTGCAAGAACCTTGGCGACAGCGCTCCAGCAAGCACTTCAGCATGCTCCAACACAGCGTTATCCACGCCTTTCAATTGACGATTAATTGCAGCAAGATACTTCTGAACAACTGCATCGCTTCTGGAAAACATGTCCTCAAGGATGCTTGGAATTTCTGATCTGGCAGTCAGCAGTTGTTCATAATCAAGAATGAATTGGGCAAATGCCCCTGCTTGCATGTTCTGCGGATCAGGAGACATCTTCTTCCTTCCTCGTTGTCACCTTACGGTAAGACACAAAGCCCTGCAGAGAAGAAGACTCTGCAAGTGCTTTCAACCGTTCTATACCAAAACTGCTGGCAACTTCAAAATCCTCTGGCTCGGCCAGAAGAAATTCTAAAGAATACTTAGGCTTACCGTCAACAAAATCAGTCAGTTTGCTTTCAATCCAACCACCAAAATATATTACAGCCTCATCAAAACAAAATGCAGCCCACGAGTCCTTAATACATACGAACTCAGAAGGCCGCACTTTGCACCTGTCCGACATAACAAACAGAGTCCAAAGGTTCTTTTTGCTACTTACGAAACCCCTGCACCGCCTTCATTGGACCATAAAGCCAGTCTACAATGGCATCTTTTTCTTCTGGCGTCAGGTCCGTAAATAGAATAGCCTCATCATCATCTGGGTCATCAGATAGCCGAGGCTCAACCAAGGCCAACTCAAACAGCGCTTTCATCTGCAAAAGATAAGCCTTGAAACGTTCAATTTGTTGCTCAGGCGGAAGCGTTGAATCGTCAACAACGTCATTGCCAGTGAGTCCCAAAACCTTTGAAAGAAGGGGGTTCGGGACCTTGCCCGATAATAATAATTCTTCAATCTGCGGGCGGCGTACCCGAACCACCCTTCCTGTCGGCAATGAGAGCAACTCACCCTCTCGCAACTTCCGCCATTCACTGGCAGGCGTAACAGTATTATGCTTCGCCACCCTGTTGGCCTCCTAACAAAAACTAGACCGGCGGAATCGCCACATCAACAGGCGTCTCGTGCTCAATAATCTGGACAAGCGTACCATTCTGTGTAGGATCGGGTAGTGCCATCGCAGTAATCTCTGGCACAGCAAACCGGCCATACTCAAAGGTCGCAGTAAACCCATCCATAACTTTCAACATAGGCACAAAGACATGCAAGTCACCCCCTTGAGCACCAACGGCCTTCCCAACAAGCCCAAAATACGGAAAGTCTACATCGTCAATAGTCAAAGTCCGCTTGCGGTTAGGCGTAGTTCCCGTAACCGACGCAGTCTGTCCTGTAATTACTTCTAGGGCCTCAACGCTCAAACTACCAAACCGGATTCGGACCTGCGCACGATTTGCTACAGCATGCACAGCCGTAATTGTATCATCCCCCTCCAACTGTGCATTAATCGTCTGCGGTGAAGCCTCTAACATCTGCACAGACGGGACATCAACTGCAGTACCATAGGAACCATCATTATTCCGTCTAGCAATCTTCACGTCCCGCAAGCCAAAGGTTACAATGTCTAAAAGTCCAAATAGTCCCATTGTACAACTCCCATCAACTACCTAATCTTATTGTATATACAACAAATCGTACTACTGCAAAGAAAACCCCAGAAAGTTCCTCTGATGCTCTGGCACCAACTCCCCCAGCAAACATTACCCTTCCAAAGTCAAAGTGTTTATCATGAAATATCCGATAGGCCTCCTTCAAAGCCGCTTCTATTATATCAATCCCACTATCTTGGTACAAGTAAACCTCTACCAACCTTGTAGTGCTCATAGCCTGAAAAACTTCATCTCGGACGCCAGGAAAGGGTTCTTCACGAAGCGTTCGCACAAACGCAATAGGTTTTAGTGTCGCTCCATCAAATGCCCCACCAGCAGCAAGCACAGGGTTTGTATAGACAATGCCCATCCTCCCCAACACCTGTGCTGAATATGTTCCACCTGTAATTAGAGATTGCCACACAGGGTCGGCAGTCAACTGCTCAATGAATTTACTTTCAATTAGAACAGACATACCTACCTATCAGGACTGCTAGGCTCATAGTGTCGGATAAGATAACGCTGTTCCATAGAGATATTTCTACCTAAAAGATGCGCAAGCCTAGACATAAAAAACTCCAGTGCCCAAGGCAAAATCGCATACTTGCCGGCTTGCATTGTCTCAAGAAAAGTAGAGTAATCAACCCCACGTTCCGCTGCACGAGTGTTTATAGCAAAGATAACCTCCCTATCATAATAGAAGTACACAGAAATCCTGCTGGTTCCAACAAAAACAGATGAAGAGAGACTCTGTCGTGCCGCACCCGTTTCATCTTCCCACTGAGCAAAGTCCTTCATGAAATACTCTGTTTCTCGGGCCAAAGCATCCATAACAGAAGAAATTTCTTCGCCAGTAGACTGAAGCCGCGCTTCAACCTTACTTATCAATTCCTGAAGAAGCCTTTGATTAACACGAAACCCAACACGGATACGAGAAGGGCCTCGCCAATAGAAAGCCGGATCAAGATGATAACCAGCAGGAATTTTCTGCATATCAACTCCGCAAATCTGCCCAGGCCTGCACAGAGGCGGGAATTTCATTCATAACCATCTTTATCTCATAACGCAACCCGTTCAAGACAAAGCGGTCCCCAGGCAACGCATCTAAAGTCCCATAAACCGGATGACCCTTGAACCCAATCAGCATCACAGACTGCGAAAACTCCCTTGAAGTAATATCCCCAGAAGCCCGAACAGCCGTTGTTGCTCTGGTATTAAATTCAACTCGCACAAGTTGCAACGGAAGAACAGTCTTGCCGGCACCTACATTTCTTTCCAGAGAAATCCAACTAGGCTTATCCAATATAAGCCGCGCAATATGATGCTGTGCTCTGGCAGCCCCTTCAACATCACTACCCCAAGCACGTAACTCTTGTATATACTCAAGCCAACCAGCAATCTGAACCATAACAGCCCCTACTCTGCGTCAGTCACATCACCAGGGCCGCTATAAAAGTATGGTGGCCTAAAGGCAATCCCAACAAAACGGACCTGTTCTCCTGCTGCAGCCAGACTCTCATAGTACTCAAGCAACTTGAGGATTCGGTCAAAAATAATGGCCTGATCAACTCGGGTAAATCCAGAAGTGTAATTAAACAGTTTTGCGGCATTCGCCAACAATTGCCGCAAGCACAAAACACGAGTATACAGCGGGTCTCCTTCAGCACGCTCATGCAGGCGTTGAAGTTCATCGTCTGTAAACGCAGGAGACGTAGAGGTATCTCCAATATCAGCCCGCAAATCAGCCAATTCTTCCGGAGTCAGCGGATCAACCATCACCACACCTAAGAATTAAGACACTGAGGGGCACGGCTAAACATCCCTCAGAACTTACACAACCCTTCAACCAAATTAGTTACCACTGTGCCTTCCCGTCAGACCATACACCCAAGGGTACGAACACTAAACACAGAGGTAACTGTTAAAACTCCACACTACAAGCCGTGCCCCTCAGTATTTAGCACCTTACGAGATCGTCGGGTTAACCCACGAAGACGCACCATTGGCAATATAACCCGCAACGCCGTTAAGCCGGTCATTCACACCAACTCCAAAGGTAGCCCGAAACTCAATGCTCTGAAGCCTGGGCACAATGGAATTGGTAACCTGCGGATCAGGAATAAGCCCAAATGGAACCGCAGGATGCCTACGAATGGCCACACCGTTGCTGGCATTCAAGTTGCCAAAGGGCTTAGTCATCCAGGCATAACCCGTAGGAATGCGCGGATGGAAACGCAATTCAACAACGCCGAAGTCACCTAGATACATCCCAAAGATTTCGCCAGGCACGCCCTCAAAAGGCTGCCCCGTCACAGTGAAAATCGGCGCAGAACTGCTTCCACCTGTGATATTAATCTCTGCAGGAACGATCCGCACGAAGTCATCGCCAAGCGCCGTCTTGATGGCCGCAATGTCTGCCTCGCTCACAAGACAGTACAAACGCCCAGAAAACCCGTGATGCCGCAAGTGCAACTGCATATCAGAAAGTAAGTTTTTGAACGAAGCAGACGCAGAGTCCTTTACAACATAGTGAGAATGCGTACCATCAAAAACCTTCCCCATCCATTGCGGAGGGATATAAGGCACATTCACGCCAGAGCCAATTGCCCAACCCACGTCATATCCAGAAGCACCAATAGGATTCTCAGTGTTCGTGAGGATACGAGTTACAAACTCATAGTCCACACGGTTTTCCCACGCTTCAACAATGAGTTGGAGGTCATTTGCAATCTGCGCACGAGAAGCATCCCGCAGGTATTCCTCCGTCCAACCAAGAGCATGACGATAGTCCTTCAACGGAAGCATGTGCCCAACCTGCGTAGTGAAAACAGGGTCACGCCGTGCGAACTCAGACGACGTGGGCGTCATCAGCCGGCTAGTCTCGCCTTGACGATAGATGGCAAACATCTCCTCTGTGACAGTAACCAAACTGCCGTACTTAGCCATGATTGCCTCGTTGGCACGGCCAACAATACCGGCAGCCTGCTGAAGCAACTCACCCAAAGAGATGCTACCATCGCGGAGAACCCGCATCTTGAAGACTTCGTTCGCATCAATCCCCGTTGGTGTCACAAGGTCAATTGCAGCACGAACCCCTAGTACAGCCATGAGAAACTCTCCTCTAAAAACTTAAGCATTAGATGTGTTCAGGCGCAAAGAAAAGCGCCTCTGAGGCCGCTACACTGTCCGCATCGGCATAACCCAAAATACGCGACACCGTACCCGCAGTATCCGAAATAGCGCCCGCAGTATCACTCAAGTAGTACTTAGCCGTCGGACTCAACGAACTAAACCCAGAAATTCGGCCCCACAACAACACAGAAATTACCTTGCCGCTGGCAACATTTCCAGAAGAGTCACCACCAGCAACAACAATTCCCAGTAGGCCAGACGCATTTGTAGCATTGTCCGCCTGTGCCTTTATCCACGCGCCATTGGAGTTACGCCGAACAACTTGGCCATGCTGAAGGGCTTCACCAGCAACACCCGTCGCGACCCAACTGGGAACCAACGGACGAACTTTTGTTGCGCTAACTGCAATATTCGCCATCTCTTAAATCCTCACTCCGTATATAGATAGCCACTCGTTTACACGCTTCTGTAAATCTTCATCAGAGTCATTACCACTCTCCGAACCAATCAGCAGTGCGCCACCGCTTGTTTGGTACACAAGGGACTTCGCAAGTTCCTTGTACTCGGGAGTGGACAACACTTCTTGAATGCACGCACGCAATTCCTCTTGCGTTACATCAGTACGCTGCCCAATTTGAACCATCACCGCATTCTGTACATACTTCTGCAGCGCACTAATAGGCACACCTACAGCCTGCCGGACCTCTTCGCACAGCCGAAACTGCAAGAGTTCCCGCTCAAGCCGAACCTTCTCAGCAGTCAACGCCGCAATTTCCTCTCGCAAGCCCTGAAGGGCTTCCACAAGCGAGATGTCCTGCTGTACTGTGGACACCTCTTCATCCTCCACAGGCGTAACTGCTTCTTCAACAACGGGTTCTTCCTTCATTTCAACAAAGTCCTCCATAATGTTACCCTCAACATCAGCCGCTTGAGTTACCGACAAGTTACGCAAAACCTCCGGCTTAGTACCTTCAACAACAAAGTCACCCAGACCACTGTAAATGCCAATTACCCAAGAATCTTCCGGAGGGGCATCTTTTGAGTTCGCGGTTAACACATACGGACGAGGCATCTGAAGCGCCTCACGCTCAGGTTCTACTACATCAACACTAATCAGAGAAAACCGTTGTGGGTCAATCTCAAAGTAAAACCCCTCTTCATCATCAGCATTGTAAACAATAAAGGCTTCATACGGAGCACTGCCAACAATGCTTGTCCCAATGCTGCTTCCAGCAGCCTTTAAAGCACGCAAGTACTCCTTCACCCCGCGGTCACGAACGAATCCCTTAATCCAACCACGTCCATCAGAATCACGAGTTGCACCAACCCAAATAATCGGCGGGACATCATTTCTGGCTGTGGACTCAAGCACACCAATGTGATGGCCAAAACTTCCCGTCGGACGCTTTGTATTCACTTGTTCAATTAACGCATCGTTAAACGCTTTACTATAAAGTAGCCCGTTTGAAGCCTTACCACCATCAATAACAAAAGGCAATGTCACATACAAGGGGTCTGGGTCAATCTCATTTAATTCTTGAACATTGACCCCTGGCGCAAAGGGAACTTCTGGAAACCCTCCAGTAAAACGCCAGAGAAAATGTTGTACAACCTGAGTTTCTCTATCCCGTTCCATAAGCACCCCTAGAACACTTGTATCAATTATACAAAGAGCCTACCTGCGACGCAAACGCCTACTCTTACTGCCACGAGCACGAGCAAACCCGCGCAGACGGAGAGCAAGCCGCGCACGAGCACCCAACTTTCCACCCCTCTTTGCAGCAGCACGAAGTTTACTAAGCGGGATTTTTTCTCCCTTCTTCACACCAAGCGCCTTTCTAAGCGCACCAGGCTTCTTAATCGCCCGCTGAATCCACCTAGAACTAGACCTACTAGCCATAAAACACTCCTCAACACACTAAAACTAACGAACCCTACCACCTCCACCATAAGCCGGCATTCTGGGTGTTGAAGCCCCGCCAGGCCGAGGTGCACGGCCCCCATTTGTGCGTTCATCCGGTGTCAAATCCTCAGTGAGTTTGCCACCTTCAAAATCATCAAACACTGCCTCAGCGAAAGGACGCGGTTCTTGTCTGGCCTTGTCTACCTCAGACGCAGTGTCCTCAACAAGATTTAACAACCCGAGTGCCGTCTCAGTACTAATTGCACGACGACTGTGCGCCCATTTAACTTTCTCAAACTCTATACGTTCATCTCCTTCTGTCACATCAGACCAGCGAATAACAACAGGATACACTAAAATGTCACTATCAAACAACCTACGAGTCCGCAAAAACAAATCTACCAACTCATGAAGCCCCCCGCCACGGACGTCTCCACCAAGGCTGTCGTCAATGACATTACCTGCAAACCTGTCACGGAGTGCCTCAACATGCCTGACCCAAGAGGGCATTTGTTCACGCACACCTGTGGTTGAAACCCGTAAGTCACCACCGACAAGATGCCCAGGAATATGAAGCCGGCCCAAAATCAACTGTCGCATTTCCATGCTAACACGCTGGAGGTCGCCGCTGAATCCTACTGGCGGACTGGCAAAACGAAACCTGCCACCTTTGCCAAGGAAAAAGGCACCAATCCTATCCCATTCTATACGCTTTTGAACCCGTTGTTCACCAGACTCAGCCTCATATTCAAGGTCATCTGCAGCGTTTAAGTCTATCGTCTCAGTTGGATTATCAAGGTTCTCAAACACAGGAACGGGGTTTCCTGCTACATATGCCCCCCGTGTTGCTTTCTCTAAAAGATTATTCCACGCAGAAAACGCAGGCAAACAGCCAGCAAACACAGGGCGGCCAAACAACTCATCAGGCTTACGATCAAACGCAAAGTGCACAATCGGAATCTTGCCAAGAAAGTTTGGTGCCTC
>FWPU01004698.1_pt1 | contig 31324 bp, 32 predicted proteins | sample 2228361 | NCBI WGS metagenome assembly FWPU01 (sample SAMEA103939777, study PRJEB20133) | metagenome | reverse complement strand
GGCGGGCAAGGGCGGCAAAGCTGGCGCCACTCTCGACGCGGAGGGTGAGGCCATCGAGGTGCTCGGCGCGGGCGCGGTTGTCGATTACGAGGCCGCGGATGCCGGCGTCGGCGACGAGGATGTTGCTGCCGGAGCCGAGGATGAAGGCGGGGAGATCGAGGTCGCGCGCGGCGGTGAAGGCAGCGGCGAGGGCATCGGCGGAGCGGACGGTGAGGAAAAGGTCGGCCGGGCCGCCGATGCCAAAGGTGGTGTGGCGGGCGAGCGGCTCGTCGCGGCGGAGGTCGCCGAGCGGGGCGATGGTGGCGGCGAGGCGTTCGAGTGCGGTCACCGGAGCGCCTCCAGGAGGAGCGGGCCGACGGCGTCGACGTCGCCGGCGCCGATGGTGAAGACGACGTCGCCGGGGCGAAGGATGGCGCGGGCCGCTACGACGGCCTCGGCGAAGCCGGGGGCGTAGGTGGCGGGGGGATCGGCGATGGCAGCGGCAAGGTCGGCGGCGGAACGGCCGGCTTCGGGGGATTCGCGGGCTGCGTAGGTTTCGACGACGACGAGGGCATCGAGGCCGCGGAAGCAGGTGAGCCACTCGTCCCAGAGGTAGGCGATGCGGCTGTAGGTGTGGGGCTGGTAGATGCCGATGAGGCGGCGCGCGGGGAAGGCGGCGCGCGCGGCGGCGATGGTGGCGCGGACTTCGGTCGGGTGATGGGCGTAGTCGTCCATGACCGTGATGTCGGCCGCTTCGCCGACGCGCTCGAAGCGGCGACGGGCGCCGCGGAAGGCGGCGACGGCGCGGGCGATCACATCGAAGGGGACGGCGAGGTGGTGTGCGACCGCGGCGGCGGCGACCGCGTTGCGAACAACGTGGAGCCCGGGGACGCGAACGTCCAGGGTGCCGAGGGGGAGACCGCCGCGCTCGAGGGTGAAGCGGGCGCCCTGGGGCGAGAGCTCGATATCGCGAGCGCGCCAGAAGCGGACACCTTCGGTGCCGTACGTCTCGTGGCGAATGGGATCGTCGCCGAGGATGTCGCTGACGCGCCGCGCGCCGGGATCGTCGGCGCAGGCGAGGAGGAGCCCGCCGGGGAGGACACGCCGGCCGAACTGGACGAAGGCTTCGGTGTAGGCGTCGGGGGTGCCGAAGTCGTCGAGGTGGTCGGGTTCGACGGTGGTGATGACGGCGATCGCGGGCCGGTATTCGAGGAAGGCGCGGCGGTACTCGTCGGCTTCGACGACGGCGATGTCGCCCTCGCCCCAGGCGGCGTGGGTCCCGAGGTCGGGGCTTTCGCCGCCGAGGAGGTACATCGGCTGGCGGCCGGCCTGCTGCAGGATGAAGGCGATGAGGCTGGAGGTGGTGGTTTTGCCGTGGGAGCCGGCGACGGCGATGAGACGCTTGCCTTCGAGGAGGCGGGCGACCATCTCGGCGCGGAGGAGGACGGGGAGGCCGCGGCGCTGGGCTTCCTCGAGCTCGGGGTTGCCGGGGCGGACGGCGGCCGTGATGACGACGAGGCGTGCATCGGAAGGGATGTTCTCCGCGGCGTGGCCGTAGGCGATGCGTGCGCCGCGGCGGACGAGGTCCTCGGTGAGGTGCGAGGGGCGGAGGTCGCTGCCGCTGACGGGAATGCCGCGCTGGAGGAGAAGGAGGGCGATGGCGGACATGTGGATGCCGCCGATGCCGATGAGGTGGACGGGGCCCGGGATGTCGCTCGGAGTCATCGGGCGACCTCCAGGATGAGCCGGGCGATGTCGCGGGCGGCGTCGGGCCGGGCGAGGGCGCGGGCGGCGGTGCGCATGGCAGCGAGGCGTTCCGGGGCATCGAGGAGCGAGACGAGCGCTGCCGGGAGTTCGCCGAGATCGGACTCTTCGAAGACGATGGCGGCACCCTGGGCCGCAAGCCAGGCGGCGTTGTCGCGCTGGTGGCCGCCGGCGAAGGTGCCGGGCACGAGGATGGCAGGCAGGGCGGCTGCCGGGAGTTCGCCGAGGATGGAGGCACCGGCGCGGAAGACGCCGACATCGGCGGCGACCATCACGGCGGGCAGGTCGGGGCGGAAGGCGGCCGGGCGGTAGCGCTCGCGGAGCGGCGAAGGCAGGGCGTCGCGGCGCCGTTGGGCCTCGTCCAGGCCGGACTCACCGGTGATGTGGATGAGGTGGGCACGGTGGAGGATGGTGTCGAGGGCGGTCCAGGCCGCTTCGTTGAGGGCGCGCGAGCCCTGCGAGGCGCCGGCGATGACGGCGACTGGCTCGGCGGGGGGGAGCCCGAGGGCGGCGCGGGCAGCGGCACGGTCGAGCGTGAAGAACTCGGGACGGACGGGGTAGCCAGTCACGAGCGTTTTGCGGGCGGGAAGGTGGGCGAGCGCTGCCTGCGTGCTGGTGGCGAGACGGGTGGCAAGCCGCTGCTCGACGCGCACGGCAAGGCCCGGGGAAACGTCGGGGAGGAAGACGATGAGGGGGCGGCGGAGCAGCCAGGCGGCCAGGCTGACCGGGAAGCTCCCATAGCCGCCGGTGCTGAAGACTGCGGCCGGGCGAAGCGCGCGGAGCCGGCGAATGGCGCGTACGGTCCCGCGGGCGAGGGCCACGACGCTGCGGAGGAGCGCGGGGAGTGAGCGCCCGCGGATGGGCGCGGCCGGGACTTCGACGAAGGGAAGACCGGCGGCTTCGATGGGGGCGCGTTCGCCGCGATTGGCGGGGCCGAGGAAGTGGAGCGAGGCGCCGGGTTCGAGCTCGCGCAATGCAGCGGCAACCGCAATGGCGGGGAAGAGGTGGCCGCCGGTGCCGCCGCCGGTGAGGACGATGGTTGGGTTCATGGGGCACGCTCCCGGCGGACGATCTCGCCGCGCGCCTGGCGTGGCTGGAGTGGGTGCTGGTCGAGGTAGCCGCCGCGGTCGGCACCGTACCGGGAGATGCTGACGAGCACGCCCATGGCGAGGAGGAGGGCGGCGAGGGCGTTGCTGCCGAAACTGAGGAAGGGGAGGGGGACGCCGGTGAGGGGGATGACGCGGAGGATGCCGCCGATGTTGAGGAAGGCCTGGACGGTGACCCAAGTGGTGATGCCGGTGGCAACGTAGCGGCCGAAGTCGTCGCGGGCGCGGCGGGCGACCTGGTAGCCGCGGACCATGAGGAGGACGTAGAGGAGGATGACGGCGAGCCCGGCGAAGAGGCCGAGCTCTTCGCCGATGATGGCGAAGACGGCGTCGGTGTGGCTTTCCGGGAGGTAGAAGAACTTGGAGCGGCTGGCACCGAGGCCGAGGCCGGTGAGGCCGCCGTTGCCGATGGCGATGAGCGCCTGGAGCGTCTGGAAGCCGATGCTATCGGGGTGTTTTTCGGCGTCGAGGAAGGCGGTGATGCGCTCGGCGCGGTAGCCGGCGCCGAGGGCGAGGACGACGATGGCGACGATGCCACTCGAGGCGAGGGAGAGCATCTGGAGGAGGGTGGCCCCGGCGACCCAGAACATGGTGACGGTGATGGCGAGGATGATGAGGGTGGTGCCGAGGTTGGGCTGGAGCAGGATGAGGGCAGAGACGGTGCCGATGATGAGCACGAAGGGGACCAGGCCGTGTTCGAACGAGCGGACGCTGCCGCCGCGGGAGGCGAGCCAGACGGCGAGGTAGAGGGTGACGGTGAGCTTGGCGAATTCGGCGGGCTGGAGGGTGAGCTCGCCGACGCCGATCCAGCGCCGGGCACCGCCACCTTCGACGCCGACGACGATGACGGCAACCAGCAGGAGGATGGTGAGGCCCATGAGGGGGACGGCGAGCGGCTGGAGCCTGCGGTAATCGAAGCGGGCCAGGAGGAACATGCCGACGGCGCCGCCGAGCGCCCAGACCGCCTGGCGGAGGACGTAGGAGTAGGGGTCGCCGAAGTCGACGATGGAGCGGACGAAGGAGGCGCTGTACACCACCACGAGCCCGACGACGGTGAGGATCGCGGTGATGGCGATGATGAAGTAGTCGGGGCGGCCAGGGTTCCACTCACCGGTGCGTGCGGCGGCTATGGCGACACCTCCGGGGAGAAGCCGGGCAGTGCCGCGACGAGTTCGCGGAAGTGGCTGCCGCGTGCTTCGAAGTTGGGGTAGCGGTCGAAGCTGGCGCCCGCTGGCGAGAAGAGGACGACATCGCCCGGGGCGGCGAGCTGGAATGCCCGATCGACGGCGTCCTCGAGCGTGGGGACGAGGAGGGCCTGGTCGACGTGGTGACGGAGGGCGTCGTAGAAGAGCGGACCGGCTTCGCCGAAGCAGATGATGGCACGACAGCGCTCGCGGACGGCCTCCTGGAGGGAATCGAGGGGGAGATGCTTGTCCCTGCCGCCGAGGAGGAGGATGACGGGCTCAGTGAAGGCGCGCAGGCCGGCGACGGTGCGCTCGGGGCTGGTGGCGATGGAGTCGTTGACCCAGAGGGCGCCCGCGACGCGGCCGACGGGCTCGAGGCGGTGGGGCACGCCAGCGAAGGTGCGGATGGCGCGGGCCATGGCGGTCACCGGGAGACCGGCCTCGGCAGCGATGGCGCAGGCCATGACGGCGTTGGCGAGGTTGTGGCGGCCACGGAGGCGTACCTCGGCGGCCGGGAGGACTGGGGTGACGCGGCCGGCGCGGCGGATGACGATGTCGGGGCCATCGAGGTAGGCGCCGTCGAAGTCGAGCGGGTGTTCGATGGACGTGGCGGCGAGGCGGCCGCGGCAGGAGGCCATGAACGTCCGTGTGACGGGGTTGTCGTGATTGAGGACGGCGACGTCGCCGCGGCCCTGGTGGGCGATGTGGTTGCGCTTGAGGCCGACGTACTCGTCCCAGGAGAACTGGTCGAGGTGGTTGGGGGTGACGTTGGTAACGGCGGCGATGGTGGGCGAGCGGTCGGTGTACTGGAGCTGGGTGTGGCTGATTTCGAGGATGACGGTGGTCGTGGGGCGGATGGTATCGAGGCGGGCGAGGAGGGGCTCGCCGATGTTGCCGCCGAGGACGTAGTCGATGCCGGCCGCCTGTGCCATGGCTCCGACGAGGGCGGTGGTGGTGGACTTGCCGCTCGAACCGGTGATACCGACGACACGGCCGGGGCAGAGCTGGAGGAAGAGCCGCATCTGGGATGTGATGGGGATGCCGAGCTCGCGGGCGCGTGCGAGGGCGGGGTTGTATCGGAGGATGGACTGGGATACAGCGACGAGGCCGAAGCCTGCGGGGTCGAGGAGGGGCTGCCCGGTGACGACGCGCTCGACGCCGGGCGGGGGCTCGGCCCCGGCGGCAGCGAGCTCCTCCGGCGTGCGGGTATCAGACATGGTGACGCGGGCCCCCCGGGCGATGAGCCAGCGGGCGAGGTCGCGGCCTTCGAGGCCGAGGGAGTAGACGAGGACCGGCAGGCCCTGGAGTGGTGGGAGCCCGGGTGCGTTCATTTTTCTGGCACCTCCAGGGCGAGGGCGACGCCGAGCATGGCGGCGGCGATGGCGATGATCCAGAAGCGGGTGACGATCTGGGTCTCGGCCCAGCCGATGAGCTCGAGGTGGTGGTGGAAGGGTGCGCGGCGGAAGATGCGGCGGCCGGTAAGGCGGTAGGAGCCGATCTGGAGGATGTTGGAGCCGGCTTCGACGACGAAGATGATGCCGATGAGGGGGAGGAGCAGCCACTGGCCGGTCATGAGGGAGACGACGGCGAGGGAGGAGCCGAGGGCGAGGGCGCCGGTATCGCCCATGATGACGCGGGCGGGGTGGGCGTTGTACCAGAGGTAGCCGAGGTTGGCGCCGGCGATAATGAAGGCGAAGGTGGCGACGAATTCCTGGCCCTGGATGAAGCCGATGATGCCGTAGGCGATGAAGGCGATGAGGGTGGTGCCGCCGACGAGGCCATCGAGGCCATCGCTGACGGCGACGGCGCTGGTGGTGGCGACGATGATGGCCGCGGCGATGGGGATGTAGAAGAGGCCGAGGGCGTAGCTGCCGACGTAGGGGATGTTGATTGACTCGACCTCGATGAAGCGGTAGAGGACGATGGCGGCGCCGAGGGCGAAGAGGGCGGTGAAGCCGAGTTTGAAGCGCCAGGAGAGGCCGCCCTGGCGGCGATCCTGGAGGGTGCCAAGGTCATCGACGAAGCCGGCGGCGGCGGTGACGGCGATCATGCCGAGGGGGAGGAGGATGGACTGGTGGTTCCACCAGTCGACGGCGACGGCGGTGACGATGAGGGTGGGGAGCCAGATGATGAAGCCGCCGAAGGTGGGGGTGCCGGCCTTTTTCTGGTGCTCGGGGAGGTATTCGGAGATTTGCTTGCCGATGCGGCGGCGGCGCAGGTAGCGAACGATGGGTTCGCCGAGGGCGAGGGCGATGAGGAAGGTGATGAACCCGGAGAAGAGCGCGTGGATCATGCGTCGCCCTGGAGGACTGGGATGATGACCTCGAAGGCTTCGCCGCGGGAGGCCTTGAGGAGGACGGTGACGCCGGGGGCGAGGAGCGTGCGAACGTAGGCGGCGGCTTCTTCGCGGGTGGGGAACCAGTGGACATCGGCGAGGCCGGCGTCGCGGGCGGCTTCGGCCATGACGCGGCAGGCCGGGCCGACGGCGACGAGGGTATCGACGCACTCGGCGGCAAGGCGCCCGGCGGCGCGGTGTTCCTGCTCTTCGTACTGGCCGAGCTCGGCCATGCGACCGAGGAGGGCGATGCGGCGGCCGGGTCGGTCGCGCAGGAGGCGAAGTGCGCCGGCGAGCGAGGCGGGGCTGGAGTTGTAGCGGTCATCGAGGAGGAGCGCGCCGGAGCTGGTTTCGCGCACGGTGATGCGGCGATCGGGGAGCTCGGCGGCGGCGACGGAGGCGGCGATTGCTTCGAAGGGGAGGCCGTGGGCGATACCGGCGGCGATGGTGAAGAGCGCCGCGGGGATGGTGTGGAGGCCGGGGAGCGGGGAGCTGACGCGGAGGGACTGGCCGCCCCGGATGAGCGTGAACTCGGTGCCGGCGAGGTCGCGGGAGACGGGGTCGCTGACGATGAGGTCGGCGCCGGACCCGGGGCTGCCGAAGCTGATGACGTTGCAGGCGAGGCGACCAGCCTCGGGGGCGATGCGGGGGTCATCGAGGTTGAGGATGGCGGTGCCTGTGGCCGGCAACGACCGGGCGAGGCTCAGCTTTTCCTCGGCGATGGCCTCGATAGAGCCGAGTTTTTCGACGTGGGTGAGGCCAATGTTGAGGACTCCGCCGACCTCGGGGAGGGCGATGGAGGCGAGGTAGGCGATTTCGCCGCGGCTATCCATGGCGATTTCGAGGACGGCGACCTCGTGGTCGCGGCGGAGGCCAAGGAGGGCGAGGGGGAGGCCTTCGCGGGAGTTGTAGTTGCCGCGGCGGCTGTAGACGCGGAAGTGGCGTGAGAGCGCGGCAGCGGCGAGGTCCTTGGCGGTGGTCTTGCCGACGGTGCCGGTGACGCCGACAACCCGGGGGTTGCAGGCCAGCCGCCAGGCGCGGGCGAGCTGGCCGACGGCACGGGTGGTGTCATCGGCGATGACGAGAGTACGGCCCGGGGGGATGGTTTCGGGTTCGCGGGAGCAGATGGCAGCGACGGCGCCGGCTTGGAAGGCGGCACCTACGTAGGCATCGCCGTGGGTGTGTTCGCCGGGGAAGGCGCAGAAGAGTTCGCCTGGCCGGACGGTGCGGGAATCTGCGGAGCCGCCGGTGATTTCGAGGGTGTCGCCGGCGATGACGCGGTAGCCGAGGCGGCGCATTTCCTCGGCGACGAAGTCGGTGGTGAGGTGGGCGGTCACCGGTGCCCTCCGTTCGTGGCTTTTTCGGGCGGGACGCCGAGGTAGGCGAGGGCGTCATCGACGAAGCGGGCGAAGATGGGGCCGGCGGCCTGGGTGCCGGTGAGGAGGTTGCGGTTCTGGTCGAGACGGACGAGGACGAGGATGCGGGGGTTTTCGAGTGGGGCGAAGCCCATGAAGGAGACGATTTGCTGATCGTCGGTGTAGGTGCCCCAGACGGGGATGTTGGCGGTGCCGGACTTGCCGCCGGCGGTGTAGTGGGCGGGGTTGCGGCCCCAGCCGTCGGGGTCCTGGGCCACGACGTCGCCCATCATGCGGCGGACGGCGTCGCTGGCGGCCTGGGAGATGACACGACGGGCGACCGTGGGCTGGGTTTCGATGCGCTGGCCATCGGGCGTGATGCGGGCTTTGAGCACGTGGGGGGTGATGATGTTGCCGCCGTTGATGCAGGCGGCGACGGCCTGGAGCATCTGGATGGGGGTGACGCTGATGGACTGGCCGAAGGATTGGGTGGCGACATCGACGGGCGAGTAGCCGGGGTCGCCGGGGCGACGGAAGAAGCCGGATGCTTCGCCGGGGAGGTCGATGCCGGTGGGCTGGCCGAAGCCGAAGGCTTCGAGGTAGGACTGGAAGAGGCGGGTGCCGAGCTTCTGCTGCATGAAGACGGCGCCGGAGTTGATGGAGTGCTGGAGTACGCCGGTCATGGTCTGGGTGCCATAGACTCCGTCGTCCCAGTTTTTGAGGAGCACCCCCTCCACGTCCACGACTCCATTATCTACGTACGTGGTATCGGGGGTGACGACGCCGGCATCGATGGCGGCGGCGGCGGTGATGACCTTCATGACCGAGCCGGGTTCGTAGGTATCGGAGACGGCGACGTTCTTGTAGATGGCCTCGGTCTGGCCGGTGGCGAGGTCGTCCTGGAGGGTGGAGTAGCGAGGATTTCGCCGGTGAAGGGGTCCATGACGATGATGCTGCCGCCGGATGCTTTGTGCTCTTTGACGGCGGCGGCGAGGCGTTCTTCGGCGAGGCGCTGGAGGTGGCGATCGATGGTGAGGACGAGGTCGTCGCCGGGGGTTGGCTCGGTGGCGACGTACTGGCCGTAGGGGATGGGGTCGCCGAGGGTGTCGCGTTCGTAGATTGCTCTGCCGGGGCGGCCCTGGAGGATTTCGTTGTAAAAGGCTTCGATGCCAGCGAGGCCGGTGTTTTCGAGGCCGGTGAAGCCGAGGATGGAGCCGGCGAGGTCGCCTTCGGGATGGACGCGGGCGAAGTCGGGGAGGAGGACGACGCCGGGGAGCTCGGCTTCGATGAGGCGCAGGCCGAGCTCGTAGTCGAAGTCGGGGAGGAGGACGACGCCGGGGAGCTCGGCTTCGATGAGGCGCAGGCCGAGCTCGTAGTCGAGGTCGGTGGCGATGCGGATTTCGACGCCGGGGCGCTCCTGGAGGGCCTGCTCGATGTGGGCGCGGGGGATGCGGGTGATGGCGGCGACGCCGCTGAGGGCCTGTTCGCGGAGTGCCGGGGTGGGCCAGGCGTTGCGGTTGAGGTAGACGTCCCAGGCTGCGACGGTGGTGGCGAGGACGCCGCCGTTTCGATCGAGGATGGCGCCACGGCGTGCGTAGATGGTGGTATCGCCGAGGAGTTCGCGGCGGGCCTGGGCGGCGTAGGCTTCGTGTTGGAGGACCTGGAGCTGGAAGAGGCGCGCGGCGAGGAGGGCCCCGAAGAGGCCAAGGAAGAACGCCGGGAGCCAGACGCGGCGGGTGGGCCGCGCTTTTTGGATGGTCATCCGAACGCGCCTCCGGCCGCCGTTGGGGCGGCGGTGGTGTGAGGCTGGCTACCAGGGTCGCCAGCGGAGGAGGGACTTCCACCAGGAGTCGGCCGGCCCGGGATCGGGTGTCGGCGCGGGGAGATACTCCGCGGGAAGCTTCGCCGGCGCGGGGCCGGGTTCCTGGACGGTGATGTAGATGGGGTTGGCGGCCGGGACGAGCCCGATTTCCTGGGCGCGCCGCTCGAGACGGGCCTGGGAGGTGAGGCGGGCGATATCGGCCTCGAGGAGGGAGATTTCGGCGCGGATACGCGCCTGCTCGCGCTGGGAGGACTGGACGCTGAAGCCCTGGCTGGTGACGAGGCTGTTCTGGAGGACAGGGAGGAGGGCGGCGAAGAGGAGGAGGGCGAGGGCGGCGACGAGGCCCCAATTGATGCGAGGCCCACGGATGGGGATGCCGAGCGGCCGTCGGATGCCGCCGAGGGGATGCTGGATGGCGGCCATGGCTAGGGCCTCCGTTCGGCGGCGCGCAGGACGGCGCTGCGCGCGCGGGGGTTGCGCGCGACCTCGGCGGGCGAGGGGCGAACGCCCTTGCGGGTGAGCAGGCGGAGGGTGGCGCGATGGCCACAGCGGCAGACGGGGAGGCCGGGCGGGCAGATGCACTCGGAGGATTCGCGCTGGAAGTAGCGCTTGACGATGCGGTCTTCGAGGGAGTGGAAACTGATGACCACCAGCCGGCCGGGGTGGTGGTCGGAGTTTCCAGGGTCGAGCAGGCCGTGGGCGAGCGGAAGTGCCGAGCGAAGGCTGTCGAGTTCACCGTTCGTGGCAATCCGGAGCGCCTGGAAGACCTTGGTGGCGGGGTGATTTGGGGTGCGGCTCCCGGCGCCCCCCACGGCCTGCCCGACGACACTGGCGAGTTGGGTGGTCGTTCGCAGGGGCTCGCGGGTGCGCGCGGCGATGATGGCGCGTGCGATCCGGCGAGCGTGGCGCTCTTCCCCGAGTTCGAGGAAGAGTGCTGCGAGCGACGCTTCGTCCCAGGTGTTCACGATGTCGGCGGCGGTGGGGCCGCCGGCCGAGGGGTCCATGCGCATATCGAGGGGGCCTTCACGGGTGAAGGAGAACCCGCGATGCGCGCTTTCGACCTGGAATGAGGAGAATCCGAGGTCGAAGAGGACACCATCGGCGGAGGTGACACCTGCTTCCGCGGCGACCCTGTCGAGTTCGCGGAAGTTCGCGTGGACGAAACTGACCCGCCTCCCAAACGGTGTCAGTCTCGCGCGCGCGAACTCCAGCGCCTCGGCATCCTGGTCGATGCAGATGAGGCGGCCTTCGGGTCCGAGGTGGCGAGCGATGGCTTCGGCGTGGCCACCGAGGCCGGTGGTGGCATCGATGTAGGTGCCGGCGGGGCGGACATCGAGGAAGCGGATGGCTTCTTCGAGGAGGACGGGCTGGTGGAGCGGGAGGGAGGACGTCATGACGACCACGTTACGCTCCTCCCGCTGCGGGGGTGGGGGTGCCGGGGGCGGGGCGGACCAGCTGGCGGGCTTCCTTGCGGGCGGCTTCGCGCTGGGCCCAGGTTTCGGTGTTCCAGATTTCGACGCGGCGGCCGACGCCGGCGACGGTGACGCGCGAGGCGGAGTCTTCGCTGCCGGGGGTGCTGCGGCGGATGCCTGCGCGGGCGGCGAGGTCATCGCGGAGGCTAATACGGCCCTGGGAGTCGAGCTGGATGGGCCAGAAGTTGGCGTAGAAGTCGCGGCGGGCTTCTTCGGCGACGGGGTCGCCATCGGGGAGGGCGTCGATGATGGCGGCCTGCCGTTCGAATTCTTCGTTGGTGTAGAGGAGGAGGCAGCCATCGGGGGCGGCGCCGATGTAGCCGCCAGCCTTGAAGGCGTCGCGGAACTGCGGGGGGATCGGCACGCGGCCCCGGTCATCAACCGTGTACGGGACGTGGCCCGAAAAGCGCATCTGGCTGCCCTCATGCCTTTCCCGGGAGCGGTGGTGGTTGGTTCCCCCGGGGAGCCCACCCGACAGGGCAGATTCCCCATTTCTCCCCATATCGCCCCCGCAGCATGGTAGGCTCCCCCCGGAAGGCGTGTCAATGCTTTTTTCGCGGCGAAATGGCTGGTGGAGGGCTAGGATTGGAGCGTGGTACGCGTGGGAGTGCTGACGGCTTCGGACAGGGGCGCAGCGGGCGAGCGGGAGGATGCGGCGGGGCCGCTGATTGTGCGGCTGGCGGAGGCGGCCGGGCACCAGGTGACGCGGCGGGCGCTGGTGGCGGATGACCGGGAGCAGATCGCGGCGACGCTGCGCGCGTGGGCGGATGGAGGGGAGTGCGACGTCATCATTACGACGGGAGGGACGGGGCTGACGCCGCGGGACGTGACCCCGGAGGCGACGAGGGATGTGGCGGAGCGCGAGGTGCCGGGGCTGGCGACGGCGCTGGTGGTGCACGGGTTACGGCACACGCCGTTCGCGGCGCTGACACGGGGGGTGGCGGTGACGCGGGGGCGTACGCTGATCGTGAACCTGCCGGGGAGCCCGAAGGCGGTGGCAGAGGGGATGGAGGTGCTGGTGCCGCTGCTGGACCACGTGGCGGCGCTGCTGGCGGGGCCGGTGGAGCACGAGGGTTCGGGCTGAGGGCCGGGGTAGTGCTTGCGGGCGGGGCGCTGCTCGCGGATCGTTGTGGGTGATGCGCATCGATGTGCTGACGCTCTTCCCGGAGGCGTTCCGGGGGCCACTCGACGTTTCGATCGTGAAGCGTGCGCGGGAGGATGGGCTGCTCGACCTGCACGTGCACGACATCCGGGAGCACGCGACGGACCGGCACCGGACGGTGGATGACTACCCGTTCGGGGGTGGGCAGGGGATGGTCATGCGGGTGGATGTGCTGGACCGGGCGCTTGAGCACGTGCGAGGGCTCGCGCCGGAGCGGGGGCTCGTGGTGTACCTGACGCCGGCAGGTGAGCGGCTGAACGATCGGATCGTGCGGGAGCTGGCGGCGGAGCCGCGGCTGATCCTGGTATGCGGGAGGTACGAGGGGGTGGACGAGCGGTTCGTGGAGCACTGTGTGGACCGGGAGATTTCGATCGGGGACTACGTACTGACGGGCGGTGAGCTGCCGGCGATGGTGCTGATCGACGCGGTGACGCGGCATATCCCGGGGGCGCTGGGCGATGCGGCGTCGCCGGAGGAGGAGTCGTTCGCGGATGGGCTGCTGGAGCATCCGCAGTACACCCGGCCGGCGGAGTACCGCGGGTGGACGGTGCCGGAGGTGCTGCTGAGCGGTCACCACGCGAAGATTGCGGCGTGGCGGCGGGAGCAGCGGCTGGCGCGGACACGGGCGCGGCGGCCGGACCTGCTCGAGGAGGGCGAGGGGCCGGGGCCGAACGCTACCCCTGGCGAATGAGGCGCACGAACGAGGCGTTGCCGAGGGCGCCGGGGCGCGCGGCGCGGATCCGTTCGATGACGTCGTCGGCGTGGAGTCCGAGACGACGGAGGAGCAGGCCGGCGAGGAGGCCGCTGCGGTTCATGCCGTGGGTGCACATGAGATAGACGGCGCTGGGCGCACCGGCGGCGTCTGTGACGGCGGCCGCGAGGCGGTCGACGAGGGGAAGGATGTGGCGCGATGGTAGGGTGAGCACTTCGAGATCGGAGAAGACGCAGGGGATGTGGGCGGCAGCGGCAAGGCGGAACGGTGGCGGGAGGTCGCCGGCGGCATCGATGAGCCAGGAGGTGCGCAGGAGCTCGGGGTGGAGGGGCTCGCCAAGGAAGCTGCGGGCGCCGCCCATCCAGATGGCGCTGGTGAGGCCGGGGAGGTCGCCGGGTGCGACGATGCGGCTGGCGCGGGGCGGGATGGCGTGGTGCTGGGGCAGGGGAGCATCGTCGTCGAGCACGGAGAGGAGGGTAGGGCCGGGGTGTGGGCTGCGTCACTGCAAGCAAGTACTTGCCTGCTATGCTGTGTGCGTGGATAGCACCGAGGCCCGGATCCTGGCAGCAGCACGGGCGGTCTTCGAAGAAGAGGGGTTCCGCGGCGCCACGACGCGCAAGATTGCCGAGCGCGCGGGTGTCAACGAGGTGACGCTATTTCGGCATTTCGCCTCGAAGGAGGCGCTCATCGGGGCGGCGCTGGCGGAGGGTCACCGCATCGCGCTGGAGCGCCTGGCGGCGGCGCGCCCGCCGGCAGTGCCCCAGGATGCTGCGGCAGAGCTGGGGGCGTACCTCGGTGCAGTTCGCCGGGCGTTCTCCGGTGCGAGCCGGGGCGTGCGGACGGCGCTGGCGGAGTGGGAGCACCTCCCTGCGTACCATCCGTGGCTGCTGGGGCCGAGCGAGGCGGTGATGGAGGAGCTGCGCCGGTACCTGGAGGCGGCACGATCGGGGGGCCGGGTGGCGGCGGATGCGGACCTCGAGGCGGCAGTGCACCTGCTGACGGCCACAGTGTTCGCGAATGGTCTGCTCGCGCCGCTGATGCCGCGCCAGTTCGGCGGGGACCCGGCCGAGGTCATGCGGCGGTGTGTGGGGCTTGTGCTCGGGGCGATTGGCGCGGAGAGCGCGCGGGATGGTGACGCCACTGACGATGGAAAGGAGCGCACGGGATGATTGGGTTCCTCGAAATCCGGAGGAGGAAGCTGCAGTTCGGGCTGATCGGCCTGATCGTGACGCTGATCAGCTACCTGGTGCTGATGATCAACGGCCTCGGGGTTGGCCTGAACGAGCAGGCGGGCCGGGCGCTACGGAATTTCGACGCCGATGCAATCGCCTATTCCGACCGGGCGGGGCTGAGCGTGATCCGGTCCGAGCTGAGCGCGGAGACGGTGGAGCGCATCGCTGCGGAGTCGGGAGCGCGGGAGTGGGCACCGCTGGGGTACGTGGCGGTGAATTATGTTCGCGAGGACGGCAAGGTAAAGTCGGCAGCCGTGCTGGGGTACGACCCGGGGACGATTGGGGAGCCGCCGGTGCGCGGGGGCCGGGCACTGGAGCCGGGAGAGACGGACGGGCTGCTGGCGGACCGGCAATTCCTGCGGGCATCGGGGCTGCAGGTGGGCGACACGGTGCGACTGGCGGTGCGGTTGCAGGAGCGGGAGTTTCGCATTGTTGGGGAGCTTAACGAGGGCGCGTTCTTCTTCCAGCCCTCGGTGTACGTGCTGCGGGAGACGTGGCGGGAGCTGAAGTACGGTGCCGAGCAGGCGGGGGCCCCGGTCGCTTCGGTGGTGCTACTGAAGGGGGAAGGGCTGGCCGGGACGCGGGGAAGCGGCTGGGAGGCAGTGTCGAAGTCGACCGCGTTTGCCAATATCGAGGGCGTATCGGGTCAGCAGTCGACGGTCCAGGCGCTGCAGGTGTTCGGGTACCTGATCGGGGGGCTGGTGATTGGCGTCTTCTTCTACGTGCTGACGCTGCAGAAGACGGCACAGATTGGGGTGCTGAAGGCGGTGGGGGCATCGACCGGGTTCATTTTCCGGCAGCTGCTGGTGCAGGCGTTGCTGGTGGCGATCGGGGGCATCGCGGTGGCGCTGCCGCTGGCGTGGCTGACGAATGAGGGCATCCGGCGGGTGCCGGACCCGGTGCCGATCGCGTTCACCACGGGGACGTTCGTCGTCACGAGCGTGCTGCTCCTGTTGATGGCGGTGGTGGGGGTGCTGTTCTCGGGGCGGCAGGTGGCGAAGGTGGACCCGATCATTGCGCTGGGTCAGCAGCAGTAGGTAGCAGGAGCAAAGGAGGCGAGCGATGGCAGTGCGGCTGGAAGTCGAGGGACTGGACAAGGTGTACGGCGAGGGCGAGCGCGCGGTGCACGCGGTGCGCGGGGTGAGCTTCGCGACGGAGCCGGGGGAGTTCGTGGCGATCGTCGGGCCGAGCGGATCGGGGAAGACGAGCATGCTGGCGATGATCGGCGGGTTGCTGACGCCCACGCGGGGCAGAATCCTGGTGAACGGGCGGGACATAGCGCGGCTGCGGGGGCGAGAGCTCGCGGAGTACCGGCGGCGGAAGGTGGGGTTCGTGTTCCAGGCGAACAACCTGCTGCCATACCTGACGGCGCGGGAGAACCTGCTGGTGATGGCGCGCATCAACGGGGGGGACCTGCGGGCGGCGCGGAAGCGGGCGGACCAGCTGCTCGAGGAGCTGGGGCTGGCGGCGCGCGCCCATGCCCTGGCGACGGAGCTGAGCGGCGGCGAACGCCAGCGGGTGGCGATTGCACGGGCGTTGATGAACGACCCGGAGCTGGTGCTGGTGGATGAGCCCACGGCGAGCCTCGATTCGGCGCGGGGGAAGCAGGTGGTGGAGTCGCTGATCGCCGAGGTGAAGGGGCGCGACAAGCTGGGGCTGATGGTGACTCACGACATGGCGATGGCGGAGCTGGCGGACCGGGTGCTGGAGATGCACGACGGACAGCTCACGTCCCACCTGGCGATGGCCCGGGGCTGACTGGGAGCGCAGAACGGCGTACGATGCCGGGCATGCCGCTGCGGATGGCGGAGATGACGCGTGTGGCTTGAACTTGGCACGGCGCTGGCGGCGTTTGCGGTGGCGCTGCCGCTGACGGCGGCGTTGCGGCTGCCCACGAAGCGGGGCCGGCGAGGGGAGCTGATGCCGCGCATCGGCGGGCTGAGCATCCTCGCGGGGTTCGTGGCGGCGCCGTTCGTGATGGCGGCGTTTTCCGAGCAGGCGCGTGACTTCGTGAGCGAGGACCGGCGGCAGTTCCTGATGCTGGGCGTGTGCGGCGGAATCGTGTGCGCGATGGGGGCGCGGGATGACTTTCGCGACCTGGACTGGCGGTTCAAATTCGGGACGCACATCCTCGCGGCGGCGGCGCTGTACCTCTCCGGGTTCCACATCGACCGGATGACGCTGCCGGGCGGCGAGGCGGTGGCGCTGGGGCCGCTGGACCCGGTGGTGACGGTCGCGTGGATTGTGCTGGTGACGAATGCGATGAACCTGGTCGACGGGAAGGATGGTGTGGCGGCGGGGATGGCGGCGATGGTGTGCGGGACGATGTCGTTCATCGCGTGGGACCTGGGACACGACCTGATCGCGATGCTGTTTGCGGCGCTGTGCGGTGCATCGCTGGGGTTCCTGCCGTTCAACATCGGGCGGGCGCGGCGGTTCCTGGGAGACTCGGGAGCGTACTTCCTCGGCTTCTCGATCGCCGGGCTGAGCGTGGCGGGGGCGCTGGACGAGACAGGGCGCGTGCCGCTGTACATCCCGCTGGTGGCACTGGGGCTGCCCGTGCTGGATACGGCAGTGGCGTTCTTGCGGCGGTTCCTGGACGGCCGGCACCCGATGCACGCGGACTTCGACCACTTCCACGACCGGCTGGAGCGGATGTTTGGGCTGCGGGGAGTGGGGGTGACGCTGGCGGCGTACGCGCTGACGGCGGTGTTCTGTGGTGCGGCGCTCCTGGCGCACACCTGGTACAAGAGTGTCGGCTCGGCGGTCGTGAGCGGCGCGGTGGTGGCGTTCGGGATCGGGCTGGTGCTGGCGCTCGGGTACGGGCGGACAATGTGGAATTCGGCGCGCGTGCTGGCATGGCGGGGTCGCGTGCCGGAACCGAGTCCCGGGAAGGGGGAGGCCGGGTGAACATCTTTTTCGATGTTGACCAGACGCTCGTGTACATCGACCAGCACACGAACGCGCTGCGGCCCGGCGCCCGGGAGGCGATGCAGCGGCTGAAGGCGGCCGGGCACCGGGTCTATGTGTGGAGTGCTGCCGGGCTGGCGCACGTGGAGCGGGTGGTGCACCTGCACGGGCTGGCGGAATGGGTGGATGGGATGCGGGACAAGGATGCGCGGGTGGAGCCCCGGCCGGACTTCATCATCGACGATGACTGGTTCCTGGTGGAGAAGTACGGGGGGCACTGCGTGCGGCAGTACCGGGGCGTGGACCCGGAGGACCGGGAGCTGGAGGAGGCGCTCCGGAAGCTGGCGGAGCTGGGGCACCTGTAGGGCGGATGCTGCGCTGCCTCTTTGTGGAGCCGTTCAATGGGGGCAGTCACCGGCAGTTCCTGGAAGGGCTGGTGCGACACACCCGGTGCGACTGGACGGTGCTGGACCTGCCGGGGCGGGAGTGGCGGAAACGGATGCGCCAGGGGGCGGAGGAGCTGGCGCGGCAGCTTGAGCGGGTGCCGGGGAGGTTCGACCTGGTGGTGGCGAGCGACATGCTGGACCTGGCGACGTTCCTGGCGCTGACGCGGCGGCGGCTGGGTGGGACGCCGGCAATGGTGTACTTCCACGAGAACCAGGTGACCTACCCGCGGCTGCGGGGGACGAAGTTCAACTCGTGGTTCGGGCAGGTGAACTACCGGTCGGCGCTCTGCGCGGATGTGGCGGCGTTCAACAGCGAATTTCACCGGGAGGACTTCCTTGGGGCGCTGCGGGTGCTGGTGCGCGAGCCGAACAACTGGCTCGACGCGGAGGGCATCGACGCCATCGAAGCGAAGAGCCGGGTGCTGCCGCTCGGGCTGGAGTTGGACTGGATAGGGGAGGGGGAGCGGAGGGAGACGCTGCCACGGACGGTCATCTGGAATCACCGGTGGGAGTTCGATAAGGCGCCGGAGCTGTTCGAGCGGGTGATGCGGCGACTGGCGGAGGAAGGTGTGCCGTTTGCGCTGATCGTGGCGGGGGAGCCGGGAGACAACCCGAGCCCAGCAATGTGGCGGCTGCGTGAGGCACTGGGGGAGCGGATCGTGCACTTCGGCTTTGCGCCGGACCGGGAGGCGTACGCGCGACTGCTGCGGCACGCGGACATCGTGGTGAGCACGACGCGGCACGAGTTTTTCGGCATCGGAATGGTGGAGGCGCTGGCGGCCGGGTGCATCCCGTGCGCGCCGCGCAGGTACGCGTACCCGGAGGTGGTGCCGGCTGACTACCACTGGTTGCTGTGGCAGAACGAGGAGGAGCTGGTGGAGCTGCTGCGGCGGCTGCTGACGGGCCCGCTGCCGGCCCGGGAGCCGCTGCGGGAGGCGGCGCACCGGTTCGCGTGGGAGCGGGTAGCGCCGGCCTGGCAGGCGGCACTGGAGGAGCTCGCGGCGGTGGGCAGTTCGCCGGGGCAGGGCACGGTGCATAAGATGGAGGGGTGAAGGCGCGGGCACGGCGGCTGTGGCTGGCCATCCCGGTGGCCGTACGCGCGCCGTTTGAGGTGGCTGCCGCAACGGTGCGGGCGTACATCGACGACAGCTGCACGACGTATGCGGCAGCGATTGCGTACTACGCGATTTTTTCGGTGGTGCCGCTCGGCCTCATCACGCTCTCGGTGTTCGGGCTGTTTGCCGACCGGCAGGCGATCGTGGACTGGGTGTTCGAGCAGATTCCCCTGCGGGAGACAGATGATGTGCGGGCCAATGTGGAGGAGATCGTGCGGCGGGCTCAGCAGTTCAGCCCGGCGAGCCTGGGTTTTGGGCTGGTGTTCCTGCTCTGGTCTTCGAGCGGGATCTTTGGCGCGGTGCGGAACGGGCTGAACGCGGTGGCGCACCGGCAGGGAAGCCGGCCGTTCTGGCGGGGGAAGCTTATCGACCTGGCGCTGGTGGCGGTGCTGGGTGCGCTGGTGTCGCTCTCGGTGGCGGCGACGGCGACGGCACGCGTGGTGGTAGCGAGAATCGACAGCGTGGGGCCGTTCCCGTTCGACCGGGGGCTTGCGGTGGAGCTGCTGGGGCTGGGATTGGCGCCCACGGTTTCGCTGGCGCTATTCGTAATCCTGTACCGGGTGATGCCGGCGGCGCGGCCGGCGTGGCGGGATGTAGCGGCCTCGGCAGTGCTCGCGACGGTGCTCTTCGAACTCGCAAAAAACGTGGTGGCGTTGCTGGTGGCGCAATCGAGCTTTTCGCGCGATACCGCAGTGTATGCTGGGTTCGGCTCGGCGCTGGCGTTTCTGCTCTGGATGTACGTGAACGGGTCGATTTTGCTGTTCGGCGCGGAGTTCGGGCGGGTGCTGCGGATGCGGCGGGAGGCGCGACGGGCAGCGGCGGAGGCACCGGGGGCGGACGCGGTGGCGGCGTGGAGCGGCCGGTAGGGTTCCGCTGATTTTGCAACATTGAAGTTGTGAAAGTGCCTGAAGCGTGCTAGGGTGAGAGCGTGCAGGGAACGCGCGACCGGATCCTGGCCTACCTGGTGGAGCATCGCGGCGCCCGTGCGGAGACGCTGGCCGAGGCGTTCGACATCTCGGCGGCGGCGGTTCGGCGGCACCTGGAGAATCTGCGTGCTGATGGGCTGGTGGAGGCCCGGGCGGTGAAGCAGGCGACGGGGCGGCCGTACTACGCGTACTTCCCGACGGAGAAGGCGTTCGGGACGATTCCGCCGGCGTATGCCGATCTGATCGCGCGGATGCTGCGCGGGCTGGAGCAGCGGCCGGACATTGTGGCCGAGGTGATGGCGAATGTGGCCGAGGCGCTGGCGGAGCGGCACCGGGATGAGGTGCCGGACGGGGCCGCGGTGGAGGAGGTGGTGGCGCGGGTGACCGAGGTGCTCCGGCGGGAAGGGATCCTGGATGCGTGGCGGCTCGAGGCGGATGGCATCCACCTGGTGAATTCGAGCTGCCCGTACCACGCGGTGGCGCAGCTTTCGGACCTGCCGTGCGAGGCGGACCGGAAGGCGATTGAGCTGCTGGTTGGCCGCCGGGTGGATGTGCTCCACCGGATTGTGGACGGGGCACCGTGTTGTGAGTACCTGGTCCGGGATGCACCGGGCCAGCGGCAGATCATCGAACTGACATGAACAAAGGAGACCAGATCATGACCGCACTCCTGGAGATTCGAGACCTCCGGGCTGGCATTGAGGGGCGGGAGATCCTGAAGGGGCTTTCGCTGACGATCAACGCGGGGGAGATCCACGCGATCATGGGCCCGAACGGTTCGGGGAAGAGCACGCTTGCGAACGTGTTGATGGGGAACCCGGCGTACGAGGTGACCGGCGGCGACATCCTCTTCAAGGGGGAGTCGGTGCTGGAGCTTTCGCCGGATGAGCGTGCGCGGAAGGGGCTTTTCCTGGCGTTCCAGTACCCGGTGCCGATTCCCGGGGTGACGCTGGTGAACTTCCTGCGGCAGGCGGTGAACGCGGTGCGCGGGGAGGAGGTTCCGATCCGTGAGTTCCGGGAGAAGCTCTTCAGCAAGATGGAGCTGCTGAAGGTGGACCAGGACTTCGCGCGGCGCTACGTGAACGACGGCTTCTCGGGCGGGGAGAAGAAGCGCGCGGAGATGCTGCAGATGGCGGTGCTGGAGCCGGCGATGGCAATCCTGGACGAGACCGACTCGGGCCTGGACATCGACGCGCTGCGGACGGTGGCCGATGCGGTGAACAAGCTCATGAATCCGCAGATGGGGCTGCTGCTGATCACGCACTACCAGCGGCTGCTGAATCACATCCGGCCGCACTTCGTGCACGTGCTCGTGGATGGGCGCATCGTGCGCTCGGGCGGGCCGGAGCTTGCCGAGTACCTGGAGGCGCGTGGCTACGACGAGTTCCTGGCCGAGCTGGCGCGCGCCTGACGCCATTCGGCGGCCGTTGCGATATGGCCGCCGGCCGAACGCAAGAGGAGTTTGAGGGGAATGACGACGGCACCTGAAGCGATTGTCGGTGAGTACAAGTGGGGGTTCTACGACCCGGAGGAGGCGCTATTCAAGGCGAACCCGGGGCTGACGCGGGAGATCGTGAACACGATCTCGGACATGAAGGGCGAACCGCAGTGGATGCGGGAGTTTCGGCTGCGGGCGCTGGAGATTTTCTGGCAGAAGCAGGATCCGCCGTGGGGGAGCCCGCAGCTGAAGGAGATCGACTTCGATTCGATCCATTACTACGTAAAGGCTGCGGAGAGGGATGAGCGGAGCTGGGAGGACGTGCCGGAGTACATCCGGCGGACGTTCGACCGGCTGGGGATCCCGGAGGCGGAGCAGAAGTACCTGGCCGGCGTTGGCGCGCAGTACGACTCGGAGGTGGTGTACCACAACATCCGGGAGGACCTGGAGCGGCAGGGTGTAATTTTCCTGAGCACGGACCAGGGGCTGAAGGAGCACGAGGAGATTTTCCGGGAGTACTTCGGGACGGTGGTGCCCCCGGCGGACAACCGGTATGCGGCGCTGAACAGCGCGGTATGGAGCGGCGGGTCCTTCATTTACGTGCCGAAGGGCGTGAAGGTGGAGATCCCGCTGCAGGCGTACTTCCGGATTAACACGCAGGCGATGGGGCAGTTCGAGCGGACGCTGATCATCGCGGATGAGGGCAGCCAGGTGCATTATGTCGAGGGCTGCACGGCGCCGATCTACCGGAAGGATTCGCTCCACAGCGCGGTGGTTGAGATCATCGTCAAGCGGGGTGCGCGGGTTCGGTACACGACGATCCAGAACTGGTCGACGAACGTGTACAACCTGGTGACGAAGCGGGCGGTGGCGTACCAGGACGCGGTGATGGAGTGGGTGGACGGGAACCTGGGCTCGAAGCTGACGATGAAGTACCCGAGCGTGTACCTGATGGAGCCGGGTGCGCATGGGGAGATCCTGTCGCTGGCGTTTGCCGGGAAGGGTCAGCACCAGGATGCCGGCGGGAAGATTGTGCATGCGGCCTCGAACACGACATCGACGATCATTTCGAAGTCGCTGAGCAAGGACGGCGGGCGGACGAGCTATCGCGGGTTGCTCAAGGTGTACGAGGGCTGCGAGAACGTGAAGTCGACGGTGCGGTGCGATGCGCTGCTGCTGGACGAGGAGTCGCGCTCGGACACGTACCCGACGATGGAGATTGACGCGCCGGACGTGCACATCCAGCACGAGGCGTACGTCTCGAAGCTGGGCGAGGATCAGCTCTTCTACCTGATGAGCCGCGGGCTCTCGGAGGAGGCAGCGGCGAAGATGATCGTGAACGGGTTCGTGGAGCCAATCGTGAAGGAGCTCCCGATGGAATACGCGGTCGAGCTGAACCGGCTGATTGAGCTGCAGATGGAGGGTGCGGTCGGCTGAGGCCGGCCGCCCTGGATTTCCCGTGAGTGGCCGGCGCTGGGCACGCCGGCGGAGGAGAGGCATGACCACAACGACGCAGGAACGCGTGAAGATTGGCCCGGTGAGCCGGGAGCTTGGTACGCAGCTGGGCGACGCGCCGTGGCTGCGGGAGCTGCGCGGCGAGGCGGCACGGCTGGCGGACGAGCTGGAGTGGCCGGACAGCTACCAGTCGCGGCCGTGGAAGTACTACGACGCGCGGAGCATCGACCTGGGCCGGTACCCGGCGGAGCAGGATGAGGCGATCGCCGTGGAGGCGCCGGAGGGCGTGACGGTGACGACGCTGGGCTTCGCGGAGGACGGCGCGGCCGACCTGCTGGTGAAGCGCTTGGGCTCGGCGGTGGCGCCATCGACGGACCGCTTTACGGCGCTGCACTATGCGCTGCTGCGCGATGTGGTGCTGGTGGAGGTGCCGGCGAATGTGGAGGCCGCATCGCCGGTACGGATCCGGCGGACGATTGCGGGGGCGCAGTTCGCGGCGCCGCACACGCTGATCGTGACCGGGGCAAACAGCCGGGTGACAGTCGTGGAGGAGTATGCCTCGGATGGCGCGGAGATCCTGGCGGTGCCGGTGGCGGAGGTGCTGCCGGGGCCGGGCTCGGAGGTGCGTTCGTACGTGGTGCATCGCTGGGGGCCGGCAACGCGGAGCTTTGGCTACCAGCGGCTGCTGGCGACGGAGCGGGACAGTGCGTTCCAGAATCTGCAGCTGGTGCTGACGGGGCGGGTGGTGAAGGGGCACCTTGAGTCGTCGCTGGTGGGGCGCGGGACGGCGAGCGAGCTGCTGGGCCTGGCCTACGGGCGCGGCGAGGAGTACGTGGACTTCTACACCCTGCAGGACCACATTGGCCCGGATACGCGGAGCGACCTGCTGTACAAGGCGGCGCTGCGGGATTCGGCGCGTTCGGTCTACTACGGCCTGACGCGTGTGGGGCTGGAGGCGAAGAACGCGGATGCGAACCAGGAGAACCGGAATCTGCTGCTGAGCAAGGCTGCGCGGGCCGACAGCGACCCCGTGCTCGAAATCCTGACGAGCAATGTGATCCGGGCGTCGCACGGGGCAACGGCGGGCCCGGTGGACGAGGAGCAGCTGTTCTACCTGCAGACGCGGGGCATCCGGCGGGCGGAGGCGGAGGCGATGCTCGTGTGGGCATTCCTGGAAGAGGTGCTCGCACGGGTGGGCGACGAGGCGCTGCGCGAGGAGCTGCTTGGGCTGCTCGAACGGAAGGTGCGAGGCGCCTGATGGCGTGGGCGACGACGGTACGGGCCGATGCGGTGGCACCCGGGACGGCGACGGTGGTCGAGGTCGGGGGCCGGCGGATCGCCGTGTGCAATACCGGCGATGGCATCTACGCCATCGACGACGTGTGTACCCACGACGGGGGGCCACTCGACCAGGGGCGGCTGGAGGGACGGGAGATAGAATGCCCGCGCCACGGGGCCCGGTTCGACGTGGTCACCGGGCGGGCGTTGTGCCTGCCGGCGGTGCGGCCAGTGCGGGCGTACCCGACGCGCGTCGAGAACGGCGTGGTCGAGGTTGAGCTGCCCGGGTAGGAGGGACGCAGCGATGCTCGACGTGGAGCGAATCCGGGGCGACTTCCCCATCCTGGGCCAGGAGATCAACGGCCGGCGGCTGGTGTACCTCGACAATGCTGCGACCACGCAGAAGCCGCGACGGGTGATTGAGGCGCTTACGCGGTACTACGAGACATCGAATGCGAACATCCACCGCGGCGTGCACACCCTCGCGACGCGGGCAACGGACCAGTACGAGGGGGCGCGGGAGCGGGTCGGCAGGTTTATCGGCGCGGGGAGCGCGGCCGAGGTGATTTTCACGCGGAACGCCACGGAGGCGATCAACCTGGTGGCGCGGACGTGGGGCGAGGAGCAAGTGGGCGAGGGCGACGAGATCCTGCTGACGGTGATGGAGCACCACTCGAACATCGTGCCGTGGCAGCTGCTGGCCAGGCGGCGCGGCGCGCGGTTGCGGTACGCGGGCATCACGCCAGATGGGCGGCTGAACCTGGATGAGGTGCGCAGCCTGATTGGTCCGCGGACGAGGTTGGTGGCGGTGACGCAGATGTCGAACGTGCTGGGGACAATCAACCCGGTGGCGGAGATTGCGGAGATAGCGCACCGCGCGGGTGCGCTGGTGCTGGTGGATGGCGCGCAGAGCGTGCCGCACCTGCCGGTGGACGTGGGCGAGCTGGGGATCGACTTCCTGGCGTTTTCGGCGCACAAGATGTTCGGGCCGACGGGAGTGGGCGTGCTGTGGGCGCGGGCGGAGCTGCTCGAGGCGATGCCGCCGTTCCTCGGTGGGGGGGACATGATCGCAGTGGTGCGGCCGGAGGAGTCCACCTGGGCGGAGCTGCCACACAAGTTCGAGGCCGGGACGCCGAACGTAGCGGACGTGGTGGCGTTCGGGGAGGCAATCGCCTACCTGGAGGAGCTGGGAATGGCGGCGATTCGTGCGCACGAGCAGGAGCTGACGGCGCTGGCGATGGAGCGGTTGCGACGGGTGGACGGGGTGCGGATTTTCGGCCCGGAGGAGCCAGAGGCGCGGGGCGGCGTGGTGAGCTTTGCGATGGAGGCTGCGCACCCGCACGATGTAGCGACGATTGCGGATGGGTTTGGCGTGGCGATCCGGGCGGGGCACCACTGCGCGCAGATCCTGATGCGGACGCTGGGGGTGGCGGCGACGAGCCGTGCGAGCTTCAGCGTGTATAACGGCGTGGACGACATTGAGGCGCTGGTCGAGGCGCTGGAGGGCGTGAACCGGGTGTTCGGAGGTGGGCATGCCCGAGCCGCAGTTTGACGACCTGTACCGGGAGCTGATCCTCGACCATTACCGGCGGCCGCGGAACCACGGGCCGCTGCGGGAGCCAACGCATCACGCCGAGGGGGTGAACCCGGTGTGTGGCGACGAGGTGCAGCTGGATGTGCGGGTGGAGGACGACACGCTGCGGGAGCTGGGGTTCTGGGGCCAGGGCTGCTCGATTTCGCAATCGAGTGCCTCGATGATGACGGAACGGCTGCGCGGCGCGACGTTGCGAGAGGCGGAGGAGGTGGCGGGCAAGGTCCGCGCGATGCTGGTGGAGGGGCAGACGCCGGATCCCTCGCTGGGGGACCTGGAGGCGCTGGAGGGCGTGGCGAAGCTGCCGGTGCGCGTCAAGTGCGCGCTGCTGGCGTGGAACGTGTTGCTGGAAGCGCTGCGGCAGGCGAAGGCCGCCGCCAGGGAGGAACGAAATGGCTGAGACGGACAAGCAGGAAGCCCCAACGTACGAACAGCTGCGGGAGAAGCTCCGGGAGGTGAAAGACCCGGAGATCAATATGAGCATCGTGGACCTGGGGCTGGTGTACGACATCCAGTACGACAACGGGGACGTGCTGGTGACGATGACGCTGACCAGCCCGGGGTGCCCGCTGGGGCCGATCATCCGGGGGGAGGCGTACGCCAAGCTGCGCGAGCTGCCCGGGGTGAAGGACGTGGACGTCCAGATTGTGTGGAACCCACCGTGGGATCCGCGGACGATGGCGAGCGAGGACGTCAAGATGGCCCTGGGGATCTGGTAGCCGGGCTCCGCGGCCGGTGGTCTAGCGCCCCTTCCATTGGGGGTCGCGGTGCTCAAGGAAGGCGCGGACGCCTTCCTTGAAGTCTTCGCTGGCGAAGAGGCGGCCGATGGTGGCGGTGCTATCGGCGAGGTGGTCCATGGGGTCGCGGGTGAGGCCGCGGTAGAGCAGGCGCTTGGTCTCGGCGGTTGCGAGCGGGGAGCCGCGGGAGACGGTGTGGGCGAAGGCGAGGGCGCGCTCCATGAGTTCGGCATCGGGGACGATCTCATGGACGTAGCCGATCTCGCGGGCGCGGGTGGCGGAGATGATCTCGCCGGAGTAGAGCAGGTAGGCGGCGTTTTGGAGGCCGACGATGCGGGCGAGGAGCCAGGTGCCGGCGGCGGTATCGGGGACCAGGCCGCGGTGGACGAAGACCCAGCCGAAGCGAGCGGATTCGGCGGCGATGCGGAAATCGCACTGGGAGGTGAATTCGACGCCGACGCCGACGGCAACGCCGTTGACGGCGGCGATGGTGGGCTTGGAGATCGCGGCGAACGTCCAGGGGGCGGGGCGATCCTCGGGATAGGCGCGGCCGAAGGACTCGGCGCGGCCGGCAGTCGGCGGCTGGCCGGCGAGCTGCTGGAGGTCGGTGCCGGCGCTGAAGGCGCGGCCGGTGCCGGTGAGGATGAGCGCACGCACGCGGTCGTCGCTGGCAGCCTGGCGGATGTGCTCTTCGATGGCGCCGAGCATTTCGTAGGTGATGGCGTTCATTTTTTCGGGGCGGTTGAGGCGCAGGATGGCGGTGGTGCCTTCGATGGTGTACTCGACATCGGGCATGGGGAAGCCTCCGCAGCTGGGTGCGGGGTGGACGATACGGGATCTAGGGCTGGCCTGCGAGGCGGGGAGGGCTACTTGCCGCCGGCGACGACGAAGGGTTCGGGCTGCGGTTCGGGCTCGGCCGGTGCGCGGGCCGGGACTGCGCGGCTGCCCTTTTCGGCGACGCGATAGACGAGCCCGCGGCCGGATGCGAGCTTCCACTGGGCGTGGAGCGCGGGGAGGCTGGCAAAGAAGAACGTGATGACGGCCATGAGCGGCCACATGAGGAGGCCGGTGAGGTAGGTCCAGCGGGAGACGTAGGCCGGGCGGGGGCCACGGGTGCGGAGCTCGAAGGCAATCATGAAGAGGAGCGGGACGAGGCAGAGGCCGACGAGGATGCCGGGGATGTTGAGCCACATGGTGGGTTCGACGATGCCCTCCGGGCCGATGCGGAACCAGCGAGATGGCTCGAGCAGGTGCTCCGGGTGCCAGCCAGCGCCAGGGACTTCGTAGCGACGGGTCCACCACGAGGGGAGGGGTGCGCCGAAGCTGGCGGCGAAGCGGGAGGGGAGGAAGATGCCGAGGGTGACGATGTACCACTGGGCTGCCCAGAGGACGTGGACCTTGGTGACCGCGCCGGCGAGCAGAAGGCGGCGGCGCCAGGAGAGGGGCGAGCGCGGGTGCATGGCGGCGCGCCAGGCGTAGGGGATATCGCTGGCGCCCCAGGCGTGGCGCACGGACTGGGCGTAGTGGGCGCGGAGCGTCTTCCAGTAGCCATCGGCGAGGACGCAGTCGTTCCCGAGCGGGAGGAAGAGAGGTTCGACGTTCACCTCGTCGCCGAGGGAGTAGGCGCATTTGAGGTAGAGGTGCCAGTCTTCGGGGATGACCTCTTCGTCCCAGTAGTCGACTTCGTGGAGCATCTGCCAGGAGAGGGAGTAGCAGCTGGTGGGGAAGCGGACGCTGCCCGGGATGAGGAGGTTGGAGGTGCGGTTGACGCCGGAGAGGCCATCGGGGATGCGGAGGGGTGCGGGGATCTCCCAGATGTTGTTGGAGTTGAAGATGGTGGGCTGCCAGAAGGTGCGGTAGGGGCGCTTCGCGGTGAGGAAGAGGTAGGTGAGGGCGGCGAAGTGGGCGGGGTGGAAGACGGCGTCGGCGTCGCAGCTGGTGACGGTGTAGCGGCGGATGTCATCGCCGGCGTTGCCGATGAGGCGCTCGTAGGCTTCGCGAGCGGCCCACGCTTCGTTGGAGCCTTTGCCGGGGGTTTCGCCGGGCAGGCCGGCCGGGTGGAAGGTGGCGAAGATATCGGCGAAGACGCCGGGGTAGCGGGCGACGAGGCGGGCGGCCTTCTCGTGGGCGCCGGGCTCGCGCGCCTCCATGGCGAGGACGACGACGAGCTGGCGGGCGACGGACTGGGCGGCGAGGGAATCGATGGTGCGAGCGAGACCTTTTTCGGATTCGCGGTAGTTGGGGATGATGACGAGATGGCGCGGCCACTCCCAGCGGTCCGGCAGGCCGGCGCGGGCGATGTGGGCGCGGTACTTCGCACGCCAGTCGGTCGCCTTCCACTGCGTGATGCGCCGGAGGCCGATCGCGCAGGCGATGGCGACGGAGTAGCTGCGCAGGAGCCAGTAGACGAAGAAGGCGGTGCTTAGGACGGCGAAGAGGAGGGGCGCATGGAAGGGGCCCCAGAAGATGAAGCTGATGAGGACGAGGGAGAGGAAAAGGGGGAGCGCGTTGCCGAGCCGCTCAATGAGCGGGGAGTGTGCCTGTACCGTGAGGTGCGGGAGGGCAGACCCGGGCTTTGCCGGGGCGAAGCGAGATTCGGCGGAAGCGGAAGGCCTGGAGACCATAGCAGTGGCCTCGAACACGGTCTTCCTACGCCGCCGAGGTTAGCTGACGGGCTACGGCCGGAGATAGCCGCTCTGCACGTCGCCCCGGGGAGGGGCGGGCGGGCAGATTCGCCCCAGGAACTGGTTCCCCCGTTCTGCCCGAGGGGGCAGACTAGGCGTCGTGGCAGGGCGCCACTGAGTGCATCGTTCGGCCTTGGCGAGTAATCGTCAAGGTGGGAATGGAAGAATTGCTGGGGCGAAACGGAGGGACCGCCGCATGACGGAGGGGATCGAGACTCGGGAGCAGCTGCTCGGGGACATCCGGGAGGTGAACTTTTGGTTCAGGTGTGGCGGTGAGCTGGTGCCGGGGGTCGCGTACTTGCCGACGGGCACGAGCGAGCCGATGCCACTGGTGCAGATTCAGCACCCGGGGATGGGGAGCAAGGAGGACTACTGGGTGAGCGAGGTGGGGCAGCGGTGGGCGAAGCGGGGGTGGGTGTGCGTGGGGCTGGATGCGCCGTTGCACGGCGAACGGCAGACGCACGACCCGATGGCGCTGTTCCGGGACCCGGGCCGGTACGAGGCGGTGCGGGCGCAGTTCGCAGCGGAAGTTGCGCAGATGCTGGACCTGCTGCCGGGGGTGCTGCCGATTGATACGGGGCGGATGGGGTATGTGGGCTATTCCCTGGGGAGCATGATCGGCATCGCTGCGGTAGCGCGTAGCGGGCGGTTCCGGGCGGCCGCGTTCTGCCTGGTTGGGGAGGGCGGGCTGGCGGGAGGTGTGGAGGGGCCGGATTCGGACGCGGCAAAGTTGGGCTCGGTTGCTGTCCGGATCGTGGGGAAGACGGCAGATGAGCTGATCCCGCGGGAGCGAACGGAGGCACTGTTCGCGGCACTGCCGGGGGAGAAGGATCTGCGCTGGCTGCCCGGGGGGCACTTCGAGATTGGGCCGGACGTGGTGCGGCTGGCAGAGGAGTGGATGGCGGCGAAGCTCTGAGCGGGCTGCGGGCCCGGTGCGTATACTCGCGGGCACATTCACCTTTACGCACCGGGGTAGGCCATGGGAGCGATGATCGACGGGGGCGAGATTATCGCCCGGATGATCCGCCAGGAGGGGATCAGCCACATCTTTACGCTGAGCGGCGGGCACATCCAGAACATCTACGAAGGGTGCCTGAACAACGACATCGGCATCATCGATACGCGGCACGAGCAATCGGCCGGGCACGCGGCGGACGGGTATTCGCGGATCACGTTCAAGCCGGGGGTGGCGGTGGTGACGGCTGGGCCGGGAGTGACGGATGTGGTGACGGCCGTGGCGAATGCCTACCAGGCGTCGAGCCCGATTGTGGTGATTGGCGGGCGCTCGCCGCTGCGGCAGTACGACATGGGGTCGCTGCAGGATATCGAGCTGCTGGACGTGATGAAGCCGATCACGAAGTGGGCGCAGACGGTTTATGAGACGCGCCGGCTCCCGTACTACATGGCGATGGCGTTCCGGGAGGCGATGACGGGACGGTACGGGCCGACATTTCTGCAGGTACCTTCGGATGTGCTGTTCGGGCGGGTGGATGAGGATTCGCTGGAATGGCCGCGGAACTACCGGGTGACAGGGGAGATTATGGGAGACCCGGAGCTGATCAAGCAGGCGGCGCAGCTCATCCGGGATGCGGAAAAGCCGATGGTGATGGCGGGCTCGGGGGTGTTCTGGCACCGGGCGCACCGGGAGCTGGCGGAGTTTGCCCGGGTGGCGGACGTGCCGGTGTACACGAACGCGATGGGGCGAGGGACGCTGCGGCAGGACAATCCGAATTTCTTCTCGCTTTCACGGAAGCCGGCGTTCGCGCAGGCGGACGTGATTGTGATCCTGGGGACGCCGATCGATTTCCGGCTGAAGTACGGCCGGCCGCCCGCGTGGAACCCGGCGGCGAAGGTGATCCAGATCGATATCGATCCGCGGGACATTGGGCGCAATCGTGACTTCACGATCGGGATCGAGGCGAACATCCGGCAGGCGCTGCTGCAGCTCACCGGGGAGATTGGGAGGGCAGAGCACCGGGAGTGGATGACCTACCTGCGGGGGCTGGAGAACCAGGCAGATGCGCAGCGGGAGGTGTTCATGAACTCGGATGCGGTGCCAATCCACCCGCTGCGCCTGTGCAAGGAGATTGCGGAGTTCGTGGACGACAACACGATCGTGGTAGGCGATGGCGGGGACATTGTGGCGCTGGCGGCGAGCGTGCTGCCGATTAACAACCCGGGGCAGTGGATGGACCCGGGCCCGTTCGGGACGCTCGGCGTGGGCACGGGCTTCTGCATGGCGGCGAGCGTGGCGGCGCCGGAGAAGAAGGTGCTGATGGTAAACGGCGATGGCACGTTTGGGCTGAACGGGTTCGACTTCGACACGTTTGTGCGGTTCAAGATGCCGGTGGTGTCGATCGTGGGGAACGACCGGTGCTGGCATCAGATTTATGTTGGGCAGAAGGCGCAGTACGGTGAGGGGCGGACGCCGGCGACTGTGCTGGGCGACAACGCGCGGTACGACCTCGTGGTCGAGGGGCTTGGCGGGCACGGGGAGTACGTAGAACACCCGGAACAAATCCGGGCGGCAATCGAACGGGCCTTCGCGAGCGGCAAGCCGGCGTGCGTGAATGTGATCATGGACCCGGAGCCGGCGGGCGTGAAGGGCGGGTACGAGTTCA
>FWPU01004697.1_pt1 | contig 31342 bp, 24 predicted proteins | sample 2228361 | NCBI WGS metagenome assembly FWPU01 (sample SAMEA103939777, study PRJEB20133) | metagenome | reverse complement strand
TACAGCGGGGCGCGCCCGCCCCAGGGGATCGCCGGCGGCGCGGCTGTGGCCACTCAGGTCTCCGTCGGAAATTTTCAGCGCGATTCCCATAGCTGGAGAAGCTGGATACAACGCGCCGGCTAACAGACCCATCGCCAGGTACCCTTCCGCGCCGCTCTTGCAAAGCACCCGCGCTGGAGCAGTTTGCATGAGCAATGTATCGAAGCGGTCGTAGCCGGCGACCATCTCCGGATGGGTCGTCATAGCTGAGACAACCAGGTTGCAGGCATGGCGGCGGGCTTCAGGGATCACGTTGCCAGCGGCCGGATCACACAGCCGGGCAAAAGCCAGAGCGGCGTTGTAAAGAGGAACGGCAAAATTGGGAGCTGAGCAGCCGTCAATCCCCAGCGCAATCTGTTCCACCGGTTGCGAGCACAATGCGGCAAACGCGTGCAGGATCTCCTGCTGGATCGGATGGGAAATCTCCAGGTAGTCTGGCAGGCTCAGGCTGCGCATGCGGGCAAACGCCAGCATGCCGGTGTGTTTTCCAGAGCAATTGTTGCGATTTGGGGAGAGCCTTTCGCCGCGCTGTTGCATCGCCTCCAGTGTGGGTTTGTGGCTGAGCGGGTGAACACCGCAAAGCAGGTCGGTTTCGCAGACGCCGGTTTTTTCCTGCAACGAACGCAGCACTGCCATGTGCTCATCAGTGCCGATGTGCGAAGCACACATCAGGGCAATCTCAGCCAGCGAAAGGCCGAAAACATCGGCGCCGCCGCTCTCCAGGAATGGCAGAACCTGGAAGGGCTTGGCCGAGGAGCGCAGAAAGGTGACCGTAAAGGGGTCTCCCCAACTGGCTATCAGTTTGCCGTGCACATCTACCACCGCTACAGCGCCGTAGTGTACTGTCTCTACCGTATCGCCGCGGATGAGTTCAAAGATGGGGGCATAAGCAAATTGTGTCATGAGAAGAAGGGTTTATTTGGGGAATGGAAATGAGTGGGCTTATCTGATCCTCTTGAAGGATCAACCCTCTTCCTCTTCGAGGAGGATCTGATCTTGAGTGTGACCGGGGTGATACAGGCGGACATAGTATTGGTACAGACCGGCGCGCAAGCGTTGAGCGTACTGCTCGTACTGTTCTTTGGGAAAGTTCAGGTCCGCGAGTAAACCAGGAATCAGGCGCTCAGTGGCATCGGGCGGCGGGTTACGCTTGGCGATGCGCTCGATTGCCCTGGCGATGGATTTCAGATAGCGTGCCTGGGCGCTGACTGCCTCAATCTCCACCGGTCCGCCGCGTCCGGAGACGATGGTAAAGCCTCTATACTGCTTCTGGATCAGCTCGAGTGTCTCCAGCCAGGGCTCCAATTCGGCGTTTGCCAGAAAGGGGGGCTGATTTGGGGTGATGGCATCGCCGACGAACATCACTTTCTCAGCCGGGATGATCACCCAGATTGCGCCGGCAGAAGGCCCCGGATGATGCTCCAGCACTACCTCCGGGCCGCCCCAATGCAGGCTCATGCGATCGGTGAAAGTGATATCCGGTGACGCCCAGCGCGTGCCAATAGCCTCCAGATAGGTCTCCCATTCGGCACCGCTATCGGAGGTCTGGCCTTTGAAAATCGTTGGACGATTGCGAAAAACCTGGGCTGTGTTCTCGTGGGAAATAATCGTACAATCCATCGCCCGCGCTCCGAGGGTGCGGTCCAGGTGGGCATCCAGGGAGATTAGCAGGCGAATCATGCCACTGCGTTGATTCAGCAGCGCAGCCCGCCAGGCGCGGCCATCCTCCGGGCGCAATGGGGCGTCTATCAAGATCGTACCAAGGGGGAAAACCAGCGCTCCGAGCGTCACCCCCAGGTATGAATCTTCGTAGTAGATTCCTTTTCTAAGTTGATGCATCGCTCACCTGCTTTGGGTCGTCGCCGGGGAAGCATCTGCTGCGTCGGTGGAGGACGCGGCAATCGGTAAGGTGAATTTAAAACAAGCGCCAGACTCAGGGCTACTTTCCACCCAAATGCGCCCTCCATGCGCTTCGACCGCCAGCCGGCAAAATGCCAGGCCAAGGCCAAAACCGCGCGGCCCGGTTCGACCATGCAGACGGGTAAATTTGTCGAAGATGCGCTCTTGCTCGCTTGGAGGTATGCCTGGACCGGTATCTTGCACCCACATGAGCACCTGGTCGGCGCTCTTCTGAGCGCCGATGGAAATTTGGCTACCGGCGGGTGTATATTTGACGGCGTTCTCCAGCAGATTGGTAAGAACTCTCCGGATCATATCTGCATCCACCCAAACCAAAGGCAGGTCTTCTGGTAGCAAAAGGGAGATTTGCTGGTTCTTGTTTGCCAGGATGGGCGTGACCACATCCACTGCTTCGTTGCAGAGGGAGGCAGGCGAGATTGGCTGCTGATTGGCAATCGGCTGACCAGCTTCCAGACGTCTCAGATCGAGCAAGGAGCTGGTCAGGCGCTGGATACGTTCGGTGGAGCGGATGGCGATCTTCAACAAGGAGCGCTGGGAAGGCTCCGCCTGCGGCGGCAACATGGCTTCGAGCACATCCAGGCTGGAGACGATGTTTGCCAGTGGCGAGCGCAAGTCATGATAGATCATCGAGATCAGGTCATTGCGCAGGTTGTCCAGGTTTTTGCGTTCGGTGATGTCGCGCAGGATCCATTGCAGATGGGGGACGCCGTCAATCTGCACCTTGCGGGCGTAAACCTGCACTGGTATCTCTCTGCCAGTATCCAGATAGAGCGTGGCTTCATAGGAGTATGTCTCTCCAGAGGAGAGTTTTTCGTAATATTGTCCGACGACCTCCGGGTTGACGATTCGCAGTTGATCCAAATGCATGCCAATCAAAGATTGGCTCGGCAAGCCAGTAATTGCCGATACCTGGCGATTGGCTTCCAGAATCTTGCCCTCCCAATCGGTGATCAATATAGGATCGATATTGTCTTCAAAGAGTTCGCGGTAGCGCTGATGGGCGGCCTCGAGCAGCTCGAACAACTGGGCATGGCGGATTGCCGTTCCGGCAAGATTGCCAATGCGCGTCAGGACGAGTAGCGCGTCGGGGTCGAAAGCGCCCTCCAATGGGTTAAGCGCTTCCAGCACGCCGATCACCTCGCCCTGCGAGCGTATGGGGGCGCAGGCGATGGCGCGGCGGGTGAAACCAAGCCTGGCCTCAATTCCAGGGTCAACGCGTTCATCCTGGCTCGGATCGACGATCACCGCCCCTACCCCGTGATGGGCGACCCAGCCGGCAACATCCTGCCCTGGCGCGAGGCGCATCCCAAGAATCGCCTGGCGATCTTTCCCGCCTGTGGCAGCGCGGTAGAGCAACTCCTGGGTGCTCCCATCGATCAACGCCAATGAGACCATCTCTACCCCTAGAGCCTGGCTGGTTTGGTCGAGGATGCGGGCAAGCACCTCATCCAGCTTGAGCGAAGCTGTGATGGCGGCTGAGCTTTCTGCCAGAGCTGCCATGACGCGCGCCTGGCGCTGACTTTCTGCATATAAGCGGGCGTTCAATATGGCAATACCGGCCTGGTCGGCTATTGCCTGAACCAATTCGAGATGCTCACGGCTGAAGAACCCTGGCGTGGGATGCACCAGCGTGATCACGCCAACCAACTGGTCGCGGGCGAGAATTGGCGCAGATACAGCCGATTTTGCCGCAACCGGTTCCCCAGCTTCATCCAGACGGCTCACCCAGCGTTCGTCTTCGAGTGTGTTGGTGACCAGAGCCGCCTGGCGATGGCGAAAGACCCATCCGGCCAGGCCGCGTTCGAGGGTGATGCGCAATTGGGGAGTGGTCTGCTCGTGGATTTGTTCGCCGGTGATGATGGCAGATTCGACCAGCTCGCCGCGTTCATCCAGCACAAGGATGCTGCCATTGATCGCCCCCACGTTTTTCATGGATAGCAATAACACCCGCTGTAGAACCGTGCTTAAATCCAGCGCGGCAGCCAGTTCACGACTGATACTGTATAAGAGATCGAGAGACGCCCGCGAGCTCTGTGCTTCTAGCCCATTCTCTCTGGTCATCACCGTCATAAGCCTAACCCTGGTCAGAGTATAGCATAATTCAATTAGCTGGAATTTGCCCTACCTTACAGAACTGGTAGATCGAGTAACAGTACTTCGAGCGCCAGGCGAGGATTGACGTTGTGTTCCAATTGCATGTTAGCGCGCTCAATGGCTGCTAACACCCGACGAGCCGTCTGTGGGCCAAGCTGCTTTGCCAGCGCCGCAATTTCTTCTGCTCGTTCGAGATTGGTGAGGGGGACTGCGGCTTCGAGGGATTGCATCAGCACATCGCGCCAAAGGGTGAGCCAGGCGCGTAGCGCGGCTGGTAGTTTTTCCCGGTCTCTAGCCAACATCTCGGCATACTCGAAGCGCTGCGCCCGGTTGGAGCGCAACAGAGAGGCATGATCCTCCAGCCAGCGGCGATGTTCATCGACCAGCTCCGGCGTCTGGTACAGGCGCAGCGCGTAGCCTGGCCTGCCTCCGGATAGATGTGCCAGTAAGGTTGCCTGATCGGGCGGCAGCCCCCAGCGCTGTACCAAGCCTTGAGAGACTTCTTCTAGCGATAGGGGACGTAAACGGATGATTTCACATCGGGAGGCCACTGTTGGCAAGAGACTCTCTGCACTCTCGGCTGTGATCAGGAGCACCACCCGCGGTGGCGGCTCCTCCAGCGTTTTCAGGAAGGCGTTTTGAGCGCTGATGTGCGCCTCCTCAAAGCGCAGCAAGAGTGCAATGCGATAGGGGCTGGCGTATGGGGCGAGGGAGAGGCTGCGCTGCAGATCGCGTATCTGGTCAACTTTCAGCGTGCCGCCGACCTGTTCGGCCTGGACTACTGCCAGGTCTGGATGTGCCATCTGTTCGATTTGGGCGCAGGTTCTACAGAGGCGGCAGGGCTCGCCAGGGACAGCCGGTTGTAGACAGTTTAACGCCTGGGCCAGGCGCAGCGCCAGGGTGCGACGTCCCACGCCTTGCGGGCCGGTGAAAAGGTAAGCATGACGAAAGGTTCCTTGCGCCACATGCTGGCGCAACAGATCGACCGCCCAGGCGTGCCCAAGGATATCCCAGCTCATGCGGTGATTGTAGCAAACTGGCGACGGATTAGCAACAGCAAAACCAAAGCGGACCAGGATTCCCGTTTTGACAAAGCTTTTGCTTACCGTTACAATCTCCTGAGATGGATTTCCTGACTGGACTGAATCCTCAGCAACAGCAGGCGGTGCTGGCCGGGCTGGGACCAGTGCTGGTGCTGGCCGGGCCGGGCTCTGGAAAGACGCGCGTGCTCACGCAACGCATCGTCTATCTGATTGCAGCTCTGGGTGTGCGCCCGTATCACATCCTGGCGGTTACCTTTACCAACAAGGCCGCGCGCGAGATGGAGTCGAGGGTGGTTGCTTTGCTAGGCGATCAGGCGAGCGGGATTGGCGCGCCAGCAAGGGGTTCGCTGTGGTTGGGGACCTTCCACGCCACCTGCGCGCGTATTTTGCGGCGCGAAGCAAATCATCTGCCGTTCCAGTCCAATTTCGTCATTTTCGACGAGGATGATCAGCGCAGCCTGGTTAAAACTGCTCTGGATGACCTGAACCTGGATCCCAAAATCTATCAGCCCAACTCGGTGCACAACGCCATCTCAAACGCCAAGAATGACCTGATCCTTCCGGATGGATATCCTGTGCAAACTTACCGTGATGAAGTGATCAGCCGGGTCTATCGGCGTTACCAGGAGCTTTTGCTGTTGAACAACGCCCTGGATTTCGATGACCTGCTCCTGTGGACCGCTTATCTGCTGGAGTCCAATCCCTCGGTGCGCGATACTTACGCTCGCCGGTTTGAGCATGTGCTGGTGGACGAGTTTCAGGATACCAATCTGGCGCAGTATGTGTTGCTCAAGCACCTGGTCTCCTTCCACCGCAATATTTTCGTCGTCGGCGATACCGATCAATCCATCTATGGCTGGCGCGGCGCGGATTACCGTAACGTGCAGCGCTTCGAGCAGGATTTTCCCGAAGCTCAGGTGATCTTGCTGGAGCAAAATTACCGCTCCACCCAATCCATCCTGGACGTTGCCATGGCGGTGATCGACCGAAACCCCTACCGTGTCCAGAAGCGCCTGTTCACAAAGCGAGGCAAGGGGCAGAAGATCGTCTTGCACGAAGCATATGACGACCGCCAGGAAGCAGCTTTTGTCGTGGAGACAATCGCCAGCCAGATCGCCCGGCAACAGGCTGCCGCGGGCGATTTTGCGATCATGTATCGCACCAACGCCCAGTCGCGCCTGCTGGAAGAAGCGTTTCTACGCGCCGGGTTGCCCTATAAGCTGGTAGGAGCGCAGCGCTTTTATGGTCGGCGGGAAGTCAAGGATGTGATCGCGTATTTGCGTCTGGCGCATAACCCCAGAGATGAAGTTAGCCTGACGCGGGTATTGAATACGCCGCCGCGTGGCATTGGCAGCAAAACGGTGTACGCTCTGCGCACCCAGGCAAAACAGGTTGGGTTGGCTCCTGGAGAGCTGCTCATCGAGATGGGCAAGGGCAGTGAGATTGCCCGCGTTGCCATGTTCTCAACCCGCGCCGCGCTGGCGCTGACCGAATTCGGGCGGATGCTCCATAGCTGGCACACCCAGGCCAACGAACTGACCCCGCTCCAGTTGATGGATTGTATCTTGACCGAGGTTGATTACCCGTCTTACCTGGACGATGGCAGCGAAGAGGGTCGCGATCGCTGGGACAATGTGCTGGAGCTGCGCCGGCTGGCGGCCGAGTTTCAGAACCAGGGCCTGGAGGCTTTTTTGGAGCAGGTGGCGCTGGTGTCAGACCAGGATACACTGGAAGCAAGCGCCAACGCGCCAACCCTGCTCACCCTGCATGCGGCCAAAGGGTTGGAGTTCCCGATCGTCTTTATCGTCGGCCTCAACGATGGCATCCTGCCCCATAGCCGCTCATTCGATAATCCCGACGCCATGCAAGAGGAGCGTCGTTTGCTATACGTGGGCATCACTCGCGCCAAGGATCGGCTGTACCTGGTGTATTCCCAAAACCGCAATGTGTTTGGGTATACAGAACCGGTGGAGCCTTCCCGTTATCTGGAGGATATCCCGCCGCAACTGCTGGATGGTTCTCTTCCAACGCCGAGCGCCAGAATCAGCAAGCCGGCCGATGTGCGCTGGCAGGCCGCTGGCGCCGCGGCCATCCTCCAACCGCGCTTCACCGCAGGGATGCGCGTTTTCCACCCGATTTGGAAGGATGGGATGGTGCTCAACAGCCGCCTCGAGGGAGATGATGAGGTGGTGGATGTGTTCTTTGAGGGCGTGGGATTGAAACGGCTGCTGGCTTCTCTTGCCAGGCTGGAAATTAAAGCGTAAAACCACGCCAGGCGTTGTATAATCTGCTCGATATGCCTGTCCTGGATGCCAATTCGATGGAGTTTATCAGCCGCAGCCCGGAACAGACGCGGCGATTGGGCATGCGCTTTGGGGCTTTGCTTCAGGTGGGCGATGTGATTTGCCTGGTGGGGGACCTGGGCTCAGGCAAAACCACCTTTGTTCAAGGTATTGCCTCCGGTTGGGGTTCGCTCGACCAGGCCACCAGCCCTTCGTTTGTGCTGGTGAACGTCTACCGGGGTGGAGATGGGCGCCGCCTGTATCATCTGGATGCGTATCGGTTGACCTGCGCTGCCCAGGCGATTGAACTAGACCTGGAAGCCATGCTGGAAAGCGGTCCTTTGGTTGTGGAATGGGCCGATCATGTCAGGGAAGCCTTGCCTGAGGATCACCTGTGGGTGAGCATGCGTTTTATTAGTGAAGGTCAGCGGGATCTGGTTTTTACCGGGCATGGCGCGCGGCATCAGAGCCTGCTTGCCACTATCCGCAAGCAAATATTTGGAGTGCGTTGATGTTGCTGGCGCTGGATACCTCTACGCATATGGTAGGCGTGGCGCTGTACGATGGGGTGAGCGTGCTTGGCGAGGCGATCTGGACCAGCCGCGATTATCACACGGTTGAGCTGGCGCCTAAAGCGGCGGAAATCCTGGATCAATGCGGCGTAGAGGCCGCCGACCTGACGGTTGTGGCAGTAGCCATTGGACCGGGCTCCTTCACCGGCCTGCGCATTGGCCTGGCTCTGGCAAAGGGATTAGCCCTGGTGCATCGCCTGCCGCTGGTGGGCATCCCCACACTGGATATCCTGGCGGCAGCTCAGTGCGGCAGCGCGCCAGAGCGGTTGGCGGCGGTGTTGCGAGTCGGTCGAAACAGACTGGCTGTGGGCTGGTATCAAAAACGCGGCGGAGGTTATCAGGCAGCCGGAAACATTCAATTGCTCACCGCCGCTGAGCTGAGCGACAAAATCGAAACACCAACCCTGGTGAGTGGCGAGCTGACTGAAGAGGAGCGACGGTTGCTGGGTAAAAAACGCCGCGTGATCAGCCTGGCTTCGCCAGCCCAGTCGCTGCGGCGTCCTTCCTACCTGGCAGAGTTGGCCTGGCAACGCTGGCAGGCTGGTGAAGTTGACAACCCGGCGACGCTCTCTCCTTTTTACCTGCATATCGGCGCAGTCATCCCGGGAGGCTGAGCATTCACACTCAGGTTTCTCCGCCATCCCTGGGGGATCGCCCTCTTGTCTACCGCATCCGACCGATGCGCCTTGATGACGTGGAGCAGATCACGTTGATCGATCGGCTGTCATTCAGCATGCCCTGGCCGGAAAGCGCGTTCCGCTACGAGTTGACCAGCAATCCAGGTTCATTGTTATGGGTGGCTGAGGCAGACCTGGCAGAAGGTCCGCGGGTCATTGGTTCGATTGTGGTGTGGATGATCCTGGACGAGGCGCACATTGCCACGATTGCCGTACATCCGGATTACCGCCGTCGCGGAGTCAGCAAGCAACTGCTGGCGGTTGCACTCAGACAGGCTATCCAACAAGGAGCCACCCTGGCGACCCTGGAGGTGCGCGCCGGCAACCTGGCAGCCCAGGCGCTGTATCGTCGCTTTCGATTCGAGATCGTCGGCCGGCGATCGCGCTATTATCGTGATAATAACGAAGACGCCATCATCATGACGGTCAGGCTAAACCAGCCGGCCGCTCCCGGACAGAGCTACCTGGAGTGGTTGGAGAGCGGCGGGTATGCCAATGCCTCGCAGGACAGCTCTGGCTCTGCCATCGTTCTCAAAGGAGGTGCATCTTGAAGTCGAGTCAGATCTTGGATGAGGTTGCGCAGGAGGTATCGACCTGTACAAAATGCATCCTGCATTACTCGCGCAAGAACGCTGTGCCTGGGGAAGGTCCCGCCAATGCCGCCATTATGTTCATCGGTGAAGGGCCGGGTTTCCATGAAAACGAACAGGGCAGACCTTTCGTCGGAGCAGCCGGCAGATTTCTGGATGAGCTGTTGGCCGGGATTGGGATGAAACGTTCGGATGTTTTCATCACCAATGTGGTCAAATGCCGCCCGCCGGCTAACCGTGATCCGCTGCCGGAAGAGCTTGAAGCTTGCAGCGATTACCTGGAGCGACAGATTCAGGCGCTCAATCCCAAAGTGATCGTCACCCTGGGACGCTATTCGATGGCGCGTTTCTTGCCCAACGCCAAGATCAGCGATGTGCATGGGCAAGCCGTGCGCATCCGCGGTCGGTTGATTGTGCCGATGTATCATCCGGCGGCGGCATTGCACCAGGGTTCCTTAAAGCCAATCGTCGAGAGGGATTTTGCTTTGTTGCCAGAGCTGATAGCAAAGTCTGTCGTAATCCCTGAAATGATCGAAGAAGAGCCAGAAGCAACCCGGCAAGAGCCGAAGCAACTGAGTCTATTTTAATTCAAGCCGGTGGAAGATACGCCTGACGCCGATAAACAACCTGAGAGAAAACCGAGGTAGAATGTCCGACACGATCAAAGATACTTTGCTTGAACAAATCCGCGAGCGCACGGCGCGCGTGGCTATCCTGGGATTGGGGTACGTTGGCTTGCCGCTGGCGGCGGTGTTTGCCGAAGCCGGCTTCCCCGTAATCGGGGTTGACCCAGATCAGCGCAAGGTAGACGCCATCTTGCGCGGCGAAAGTTACATTCAGGATGTACCCGGTGAGCAAATCGCCCGCCTGGTTACCGCCGGAAAGCTGACTGCCACAACCGATTTCACCGTGCTGAGCCAGGTGCAGGCGGTTTCCATTTGCGTGCCGACGCCGCTGCGCAAGACTGGCGACCCAGACCTTTCTTACATACTGGAAGCCACCCAGATGCTGGCAAAGTCCATGCATGCGGGTATGGTGGTGGTGCTGGAATCGACTACATATCCGGGCACCACGCGTGAGATCTTGCTGCCCAGGCTGGGGGAGGAGAGTGGCTTGCGGGTGGGCGAGGATTTCTTCCTCGCTTTTTCACCGGAGCGGGTGGATCCGGGGCGCAAGGATTGGACCACGCTGAATACGCCCAAAGTGGTTGGCGGGATCACACCAGCGTGCAGCGAAGTTGCCAGCGCCTGGTATGGCCAGGCTCTGCAGGTGGTGGTGCCTGTTTCCTCCGCTGAAGTTGCCGAGATGGCCAAGCTTTTAGAGAACACCTTCCGCATGATCAACATCGGTATGGTCAACGAAATGGCGATTATGTGCGACAGGCTGGGCGTGGATGTGTGGGAAGTGATTGACGCGGCCGCCACCAAGCCCTTCGGTTTTATGAAATTCACGCCCGGTCCTGGATTGGGTGGTCATTGCATCCCTATTGATCCGTTGTACCTTTCCTGGAAGTTGCGCGCCTTGAATTACACCGCCCGCTTCATCGAGCTGGCTTCGGAGATCAACACCAACATGCCGCGTTACGTGGTGGGCAAGGTGCAAGACGCCCTGAACGATCAGGGAAAAGCCCTCAAAGGCAGCCGGGTGCTGGTTTTAGGTGCGGCTTACAAGCCCGATATTGACGACCTGCGTGAATCGCCCGCGTTGGATGTGATTGGCTTGCTGGCGAAGAAAGGCGCTTTGGTAACATACCATGACCCATACATTCACCACATTCATCACGACGATTGGGAGAAGGAGAGCGTCCCAGACCTGATGGCGGCGATTCAGGCGGCTGATTGTGTGGTGATTGTCACCAATCATAGCGTATATGATTATCGGGCGATACTGGAGGCTGCGCCGTTAATCGTCGACACGCGCAACGCCTTGGGATTCGCCAGGCGTAACAATCCAAAGGTAGTTAGTTTGTAAATGGCAGATTACCTGGTTACCGGTGTGGCTGGCTTCATTGGCGCCAGCGTGGCGGAAATGCTCCTGGAGCAGGGCTATTCTGTCGCTGGCGTGGATAACCTGAACCGCGCATACGATGTGCGCATGAAAGAATATCGCCTCAGGCGGCTGCAAGGATGGCCGGGTTTCACTTTTCATCTCTCGGATATCGCCGATCTGGCAGCGATTCGGGAACAGGCGGTGTACCAGCAGCCCTACCAGGCGATCATCAACCTGGCGGCGCGGGCTGGCGTGCGCCAATCATTGCAGGATCCCTGGGCATATGTCGAAACCAATCTGACCGGGACGCTCAATCTTTTAGAGGTATGTCGGCAACAGGGCATCCCGAAATTCATCCTGGCGTCAACCTCGAGCATCTATGGCGCCAACGCACCGCTACCGACGCCGGAAAGCGCCGAAAGCGATCACCCCCTGCAACCCTATGCTGCCAGCAAGAAGGGCGCAGAGACGATGTGCTACGCCTATCATTTTCTCTACGGTATTGATGTGACCGTGGTGCGTTACTTCACCGTTTACGGGCCAGCCGGGCGGCCGGATATGAGTATGTTTCGCTTCACCCAGTGGATCAGCGAGGGGCGTCCACTGCGGGTGTATGGCGATGGCGAACAATCTCGCGGCTTCACCTATGTGGACGACATCGCCTGCGGCACCATTCAGGCTCTCAGGCGGGTGGGTTACGAGATCGTCAACCTGGGAGGGCATGAAACGATCACCATCAACGCCCTGATTCGACGCCTGGAAGAAAAAATCGGACGCAAAGCCAGGGTCGAGTATCATCCGCCGAACCCGGCTGATATGCTGGCAAATTGGGCTGATGTGAGCAAAGCCCGCCGATTGCTGGACTGGGAGCCCCGGGTGAGCCTGACAGAGGGGATTGACCGCCTGATAGATTGGTATAACGCCGAACGCCACTGGGCAAGCCAGATTGACACGGCGTGAACGCCTGTCCGATGCTTGAATCGGCGCGCGGTTTCGAGCTTTTTGCATGATGCTCCATAATCTCTCTTCACAGCTCAACCGGCTGTTTACGCGAATCCTGGCGAACGAACTGATGCGCCGGGTGGTGAAGAACTCGGGCTACCTGTTCAGCTCGACGGTGATCTCGGCGGCAATCAGCATGGTGCAAAGCATTCTGGCTGCGCGGCTATTGGGAGTGGCGGCGTTCGGACTGCTGGGCGTGATCACAATGTTCACCACGGTGCTCAACAAGTTGATCTCGTTTCGCATGGGTGAGCTGGTCGTCAAATATGTGGGACAATTTACCGAAGGTGGAGATGTGCGCCGCGCCGCCGCCACGTATAAAGCCGCTGCTCTGGGGGAGATAGCCGCTTCATCCCTTGCGTTTGGGCTGGTCTGGTTGCTGGCGCCTCTTGGAGCGCGCTATTTTGCCAAAGATCCGGCAACCTCGATCTGGTTTGTGTTTTATGGGTTGGTCGTCCTGGCCAACCTGATTGCTGAAAGTTCGGCGGGATTGTTGCAGATCTTCGATCGCTTTCGCCGCTACAGCGCCATCAACGTGGCTGCCAGCCTGGTGACTTTGATTATTATCCTGGTGGTCTATCTGAGTCAGGGGGGATTTGCAGGGATTCTGGCGGCGTACGTGGCTGGCAAGGCATTTGGGGCGGTTGGCGTGAGCTGGCTGGCTTTGCAGGAGGCATCGCGGCGCTGGGGCAGGGGCTGGTGGCGCACACCGCTTGCCTTGCTCCGCTCTCAATCCCGCCAGATGGTCAACTTTGCCATCCATACCAACCTGAGCGCCTCTTTGAGCCTGATCACCAAAGACAGCGAGCTGTTATGGGTTTCGCTGTTGCGCAATCCCCTGGAAGCAGGCTACTATAAAGTGGCATTATCGCTGGCGAATATCATCCAGTTGCCGATCAGCCCATTGCCGCTGGCCACCTATCCGGAGCTGTCGCGCGAGGTTGCCCGGGGTAACTGGCGCAATGTGCGGTACGTGTTGCGCCAGGGATCGATCCTGGCTGGTGGATATACGCTGGCGGTCAGTCTGGGGTTGATTCTGCTGGGACAGCCGCTGCTCAGGTTTATCTATCGCCCGGAATACTTGCCTGCTTACCCGGCCTTGCTCATCCTGTTGACAGGTTACCTGGTGGCCAACACGTTCTATTGGAACCGGATTTCCCTGCTGGCAATTGGTTTACCCGATTTCCCGACCAAAGTTAACCTGGCGCTGGCAGTGATGAAGATTGCCGCCATCCTGTGGCTGGTGCCAGTTTACGGTTACCTGGCCTGCGCAGCTCTGCTGGCGGGCTCTTATGTTCTTGGTGTCAGTGTGGCGGTGATCAGGTTTCGCGCCGAGCTCGCGCAGCGCGAACAGGCGCTCCCGATTCCCCTGCATCCCCGCAGTGGAGCTGACAGGGAATGATGGGCGGAGTTCTATGTCTGTGCGCGTGGCTTATGTGCTCCCAGGTTTGCAAAATCCTTCAGGATGGCGCTCTTATGCGCGTGGTTTTCTGAAGACAGTGCGCGCCTTTGTCGAACCGGTGCTGTTTGTGGCTGCGCAAGACCTGGCGGAAGCGCGCCAACTCTTTCCTGAGCTGCCGATATTCTCGCTGCCTACCACCCAACGCGCTGCCATGAGCAGCCCGGATGGGTTACGGCGGCTATTGTTCTGCTACCAGCAGATCCGTCAGGGGCAATGGATTGACGTTGATCTGGTGCATTCCCTGGAAGCTTATCCCACCGGTCTGGTTGGGCATTGGCTGGCGCGGCGGCTTGGCAAACCCCATTTACTCACCAGCCATGGCACTTATGGGGTGATCTGGCGGGATATTTTGCCCGACCGGTGGTTCTACCAGGCAGTGCTGCGCAATTGCGCCATGGTTTGTCCGGTCTCGCAGGGTACGGCGCAGATCATGAAATCCTGCTTCGGTTCTGCTCTGGAACATACGCCGGTGAAGGCGATACTGAACGGGAATGACCACTGGCAACGCGTCCCACAAAGCCTGGCGCTGCTCCGCAAGCCGGCGGCCGTTCCCACTTTGCTCTCTGTAGGCGACGTCAAGCCGCGCAAGGGTTATCACCTCAGCCTGCGCGCCTTTGCTATTGTCAAATCACAGTTGCCGACGGCGCGCTATTGGATTGTTGGCCGGTGTGAACCCAATCGCTACTACCAACAGCTTGAACGGCTACTTAGTGAACTCAATCTGGGCGATGTCACCTTCTTTGGCGCGGTCAGCGACGAGGAAATGAGCCTTTGCTATCAGGAAGCTGCGGTTTTCGTCCTGGCGCCCCAGTTCGAAGGGCTGCAATTTGAGGGCTTTGGACTGGTCTTCCTGGAGGCGGGGGCTTATGGGTTGCCGGTGGTGGCAACGCGCACGGGTGGGGTGTCCGACGCGGTTCAGGACGGGCAGACCGGGTTGCTGGTCGAGGCGGGCGATGTAGACGGGCTGGCCAATGCGCTGCTCCGCCTGCTCACCGACGCCGAACTGGCGAGGCGCCTGGGTCAGGCAAACCGGGGCTGGGCGGAGACGCTCACCTGGGAGCGCACTGCCGCCGAGTATGCCTTGGCTTACCAAGAGATTATGGAGAAGTCGTGAAAGTCGCTGTCATCGCGCCTGCTGCCATTCCCTCCCGCACGGCTAACAGCATGCAGGTGATGAAAATGACGCAAGCCCTGAATGCCCTGGGCCATACGGCGTGCCTGGCTGTTCCCCAAGGCAAAGCCAGCCTGCCAGATTGGGGAGTGCTGGCGCATCACTACGGATTGATGCAACCCTTCCCCATCGAAGCCTTGTCGGCGCGCCCGGGGTTGCGCCGCTACGACTACGCCTGGCATGCTTTGCGCTGGGCGCAGCGATGTCGGGCGGATGTGATGTACACGCGCTTGCCCCAGGCGGCGGCTCTCGCCAGCCAGCTCGGTCATCGCATCATCCTGGAGGTGCACGATTTGCCCCAGGGACGCTTTGGACCCTGGTTATTTCGACTGTTTCTAAAAGGCGCGGGTGCCGTGCGCCTGGTTGTGATCACGCGTGCCCTGGCAAACGAACTGCAGCGCAGGTTTGGCGCTCCGGTTGGACTGCCTTTCACCCTGGTGGCTCCGGATGGCGTGGATCTCGCTCGCTACGCCGACCTCCCCCAGCCAGAGATTGCCCGGCAACGAATACCTGCCTTACAAGGGCGAACCTCCCAGTTTATTGCCGGCTACACGGGTCATCTATATGCCGGGCGCGGGATAGAGCTGATATTCGAACTGGCCGCGCGCCTGCCGGAGATCGCTTTTTTGCTGGTGGGCGGCGACCCGAGCACGGTCGCCCGATTGAGTGCCCAGGCGCGCGCCCGCCACCTGGATAATCTGATCCTGACCGGCTTCGTGCCCAATGCTGAGTTGCCGCTCTACCAGGCTGCCTGTGATGTGTTGCTGATGCCTTATCAGCGCCACGTGGCTGCCTCCTCGGGCGGAGATATTGCCGCCTATTTGAGCCCGATGAAGCTGTTTGAGTACCTGGCTTGTGGACGTCCGATCCTCTCCAGCGATTTGCCGGTGTTGCAGGAGGTGCTGACTCCGGAGAACTCGTTGTTGCTGGCGGCTGACGAAGTTGACGCCTGGGCAGGTGCCCTGCTTACCCTGAAAGCCGATCCACAACTTTGCGCTCACCTGGGAGAAAGGGCGCGGCGGGAGGCGCTCCACCACACATGGGAGGCGCGCGCCGAAGCCATCTTGCAAAACCTGGAGCCTTCTGATGCTTGAACCTCGCCGCTTGCTCCTGCTTCGCGGGGGTGTGGTCATTGCCATGTTGGCTGTGTTGGCGCTTGGAATAGCCTGGTTATCGGCGGGTTTCCAGGGCGTGCCGGGATTTATCTCCATGTTTCTGGTGTTGTCGCTTGGGGCAGTAATCCTGTGGGTTGGCTGGCTGGCGCTTCGGCATGAGCGACTTCCGCGGCAACTGGCTTACCTGCTCATCGGCGCGGCTTTACTGCGGCTGGTTGTCGGCGCGTTTTGGCATGGTAGTCTGCCAGTCGTCGGTTACGCCACTCCAGCAGAGCAGCATGGTTACGTGATGGCTGATGCTTACGACCGCGACCGAGTGGCTTTCGAACTGGCTCAGTCCGGGAAACCCCTCTGGCGGGCGTTCCAGGGTTCTTACCATCGGGCGGATCAGTATGGTGGATTGCTCTTCTTGAGCGCCTGGCTATATCGCTACGTGGGAGGCGCTGAGCATCAACCGTTGCTGGTGGTGGCTATCACGGCGGCTTTTTCGGCGCTGGGGGTGATCTTCCTGTGGGCGTTGGCGCGCCGCGCCTGGGATGAAGGCGTTGCCTGGATCGCCGCCTGGGGTCTGGCGCTCTATCCAGAAGCAGTGCTGCTGGGCAGCTCGCAGATGCGCGAGGCTTTCACGATTCCACTGGTGATTTCGGCAATGTACGGCTTGATGTACTACTGGAGAGCTCATGCCCGTGCTGGTTTGGTATGGATGATCGTCTCGCTGGGGTTGATCGTGCCGTTTTCCCCGCCGGCGGCAGGTTTGCTGATGGCGGCTCTGGGCATCTTGGGGCTGGCGCTGAGACGAGATTTGCTCAACGTGCGCGGCATCCGTTCGCGCTGGTTGTGGGTGATTCTGGGCGTGCTGGCGCTCTCGATACTGATCGGCATCTGGCTCTCATGGAAGCAGATCGCCCCGGAAAGCATCTCCAACCCAATTGATTTAATCCGCTGGTGGTTGAAAAAATCGGCGGAGTGGCAGGCGCACCTGAGCGAGCGCGCCTCCGGAAAGATCCAGGCGGTTTTCGACCGGATGCCGAAATGGTCGCACCCGCTGTTGTTGCTCACCTATGGTGTGGTGCAGCCGCTCTTGCCGGCGGCTTTGATTGATGTGACTGCGGCGGCAATCTGGCGGGGCATCAGCATCTGGCGCGCTCTCGGTTGGACGATTCTGCTGGCATTACTGCTGTATGCGCCTTTCCTGGCCTTGAGCCGCAATCTGGCTGGAGATGCAGCGGAGAGGAACAACCATCGCCTGGCGCGCGGGTTGAGCCTGGTGGTCTGGCTGGTGATCCTGGTGGCATCGTATCGCAGTGGCGGGGATATGTGGGATAACCCACGCTACCGGGCGATGTTCGCCGGGCCTCAGATCGCCCTGGCAGCCTGGACGTGGGTGCGATACCGACGCACCGGCGATGCCAACCTGCGCCGCGCACTGACAGCCATTGGGCTGATCTTGGCCTGGTTCGTCCCCTGGTACCTGATGCGTTACATCCACCTGCCCTGGCCAGTCTCGGATGAGATCAAGATGCTTGGCCTGGCAATCGTCACCGCGGCGATGTACTGGCTCTGGGATTGGAGCCGCCCGCCGAAAAAACCGCCTGAAGGCTGAACGTTCAAACCTCCGACACCCGGAGACAACTTTTACTGGCGGTTTATTCCCACTCGATTGTCGCTGGTGGTTTGCTGGTGATGTCGTAGACGACGCGGTTGACCCCCGGCACCTCGTTGACAATGCGGTTGGCGATCGTCGCCAATAGCTCTGGGGGCAGGCGCGCCCAGTCAGCGGTCATGAAATCCTCGGTGGTCACCGCGCGCAGGGCGACCGTCTCCTGGTATGTGCGCTGGTCGCCCATCACCCCCACCGAGCGCACCGGCAGGAGCACGGCGAAAGCCTGCGCTGTGCCTTCCACTTCGTCCTGGCCCAGGCGCAGGCGTAACAGACCGGCGCGGGAGAGCTCTTCGGTGAAGATTGCATCGGCGCGGCGCAGGCGTTCCAGGCGCTCTGGTGTTACCTCGCCCAGGCAGCGCACCGCCAGACCTGGCCCGGGGAAAGGCTGCCGCCAGACGACGCTGGCGGGCAATCCCAGGGCTTCCCCAACGATACGCACCTCGTCTTTGAACAGGTAGCGCAGTGGCTCAACCAGCTCGAATTGCATCTCGGCTGGCAGTCCACCGACGTTGTGATGCGTTTTGATGCGCTGGGCTTTTGCCCGATCTGGCGCGCTGGACTCGACCACATCCGGGTAGATCGTGCCCTGCACCAGGAAGCGCGGCGAGCCCAGCCGGCGCGCCTGAGCCTCGAAGATGCGGATGAACAGCTCCCCGATGATGCGGCGTTTCTGTTCCGGCTCATGCACGCCGCGCAGCGCCTGCATGAAATCATCTACGGCATCCACGCGGATCAGCTCCACGCCCAGGTTTTCGTGCAAGGCTTTCTGCACCTGAGCGGCTTCTCCCAGGCGGAGCAAGCCGGTGTCAACGAAAACGGCGATCAATTGCTGACCAACTGCCCGCTGCACCATAGCGGTAGCGACGCTGGAGTCGACGCCGCCGCTCACAGCAGAGAGCACGAGTTCATCCTTCACCTGGGCGCGAATATTGGCTACGGCGCTCTGAATGATCGAATCTGCCGTCCATTCTGCGCGGGCGCGGCAAATGTCGAGGACAAAGCGGCGCAGGATCTCCAGTCCGCCGGGTGTATGGCGGACTTCGGGGTGAAACTGAACCCCAAAATAGTTGCGTTCCAGGTCGCCCATGGCGGCAATGGGCGAATTTTCGCTGCGAGCCAGCGGTACAAAGCCTGGGGGCGGCGTTTCGATGCGGTCGCCATGTGACATCCAGACGCGTTGGCTGCCAGGCGAAAGCAGCGGGTTTGGCAGGATGGTTTCTAGCTGCGCCGGCCCGTATTCGCGCCGGCTGGAAGCAGCCACGCGCCCGCCGAAAGCGTGCGTCAGAGCCTGCATGCCATAGCAAATCCCCAGCACCGGCAAGCCGCTCTCGAAGACGTACTCCGGCACTTGTGGGGCTCCAGCCTCGTAGATAGACGCCGGTCCGCCGGAGAGAATCCATCCTCGCGGCTGTAAAGCCAGAACGCGCTCTGCGGGGGCGTCCCAGGGAAAAAGCTCGCTGTACACGTTCAGCTCACGCACCCGCCGGGCGATGAGCTGAGCATACTGCGAACCGAAGTCGAGAACGGCAATGGCATCCATATCAGGGATCTTCAAAAGTGATCGTGTCGCCCTCCATCCGGCTGATGCGCGCCAGGCTTTCGACCGGCACGCCCAGATGGGCTAATGCCTGGCGACCTCCCTCGAAGGTTTTTTCGATCAGCGTTCCCACGCCGACGATGACGGCGCCTGCTGTTTGCGCCAATCGCGCCAGTCCCAGGATCGTCGCGCCGGTGGCGAGGAAGTCATCTATGATGAGAACCCGCTCGCCGCCTGCCAGGTATTCTGGAGAGACGATCAGCTCAACCATCCGTCCTTTGGTGTGGGAGGGCGATAGAGTCAGATATACCTGGTCGGGCATTGTCAGGGGTTTATGCTTGCGAGCGTAGACGATAGGCAGGCCGAGTTCCAGCGCGGTCGCCAGTGCGGGGGCGATGCCGGAGATCTCGGCGGTGAGCACTTTGGTCGCGCCGATATGCGCGAAACGGCGCGCTAGCTCTTTGCCGCATTCCATCATCAGCAGCGGGTCTACCTGGTGGTTGATGAAGCCATCCACCTTGAGGATGCCGTTGCCCAGGTTCTTCCCTTCGCGAAGAATGCGCTCTTTCAGGGCTTGCATGCCAACCTCCCTTCCGCCGGGAAAGTCGCCTCTGGCGATTCTCCATGGCTTTGCGGTCTCGTCAAATCTCTGCCTATTCTACAACCGCGGCGGAAATCGGGCTAGAGAGACTGTGTTAGAATTGTCGCATGTCCCTGGTTTTGGCTTCGAACTCGCCGCGGCGAAGGCATCTGCTCGCCCTGGGAGGCTGGACATTTCGTGTTGCGCCAGTTGAGATGGACGAAACACCCCTGCCGGGAGAAGACCCGCGCGCATATGTCATCCGCCTGGCGCTCGGCAAAGCCCGGATTGCGATGGAGCAACTGGCTCCCGAACATATTGTCATCGCGGCTGATACCGCCGTTGTGGATGGCAGGGACATCCTGGGAAAGCCGCTCGATGCGGTAGAAGCCGCGCTCATGTTGCACCGACTGCGCGGCCGCACCCATCAGGTTTTCACCGGCGTGGCGGTCGTGCGAGTATCTGACGGCGCAACGGTGACCGATTGCTGCATCACCGATGTGCCCATGCGTACTTACAGCGACGAGGAGATACAGGCCTACATTGCCACGGGCGATCCGCTGGACAAGGCTGGCGCTTATGCCATCCAGCACCCTGGTTTCAGCCCGGTGATCGGGCTACAGGGTTGTTATGCCAATGTGGTCGGTTTGCCGCTTTGCCATCTGGTGCGTGCCCTTGGCAGGTTTAATATTCGGGCGAAGACGGACATTGCCGAGGCGTGCCAGGCCGAGCTGCGATATGCCTGTCCGGTTTTCCGGCAGATCCTGGAGGCGCAGATTTGAACGCCCGGATAGCCGTGAACCGGCTCTTACGGATCGGGTTGCTATGCCTGCTGGTTTTTCTGTTCGGCTGTGCCCAGGCTACCAGCGAGCGCACGCCGACGTTCCAGCCTTCGCCGACTCTCGGTGAAGTTGGCGTACGGACGACGCCCGCTCCTGACGCCAACCTTGCCGCCCGCCGGTTTCTGGATGCCTGGAGGGAAGACGATTACCCCACGATGTACGCGCTGCTGACATCGGTGAGCAAGGATGCCATCACACCAGAGGAGTTCGAGAAACACTTCAGCAGCGTATCTGCTGAGATGGCTTTGAGCGGGATTGAGTATGACATCCTGTCTTCGTTGGTGATGAACCCGGAAAGCGCCCAGGTGGCTTACCGCGTGACGTTCCATAGTACGCTGGTGGGCGACATTGTCAAAGACACTGCCATGAACCTGAGCCTGGAGGCTGGAGAGTGGCGCGTCCAATGGGATGACACACTGGTGATGCCCGAGCTGGTTGGTGGGAATTTTTTAGGGATGGAGCGCTATATCCCGGCTCGCGCCAACATCTACGACCGCAACGGGCACGCCCTGGTGGCGCAGACGGACGCCACAGCCATCGGGTTGGTGCCGGGGCAGATTGACCCTGAACAGGAAGAAGCCCTCTTCACCTGGCTGGAACGCCTGACCGGCCTGCGCGCCGATGATATTCGCGCCCGATATGCCAATTTTCCTCCCGGTGCAGATTGGTACCTGCCGCTGGGAGAGGTGGCCTCGGATCAGATCGCCAGGAATATCGAAACCCTCTCCGGGTTCAGCGGCTTGCAACTCAATTCGTACAAGGCGCGCTATTATTTCGATGGCGGCATTGCCCCGCATGTGATTGGCTACGTCACCACCATTCAGCGCGGCGAAGAAGAAGAATACCTGCGCAAAGGCTACCGCCGAGACGAACGCGTTGGGCAATCTGGCCTGGAAAAATGGGGCGAACCCTATCTCTCTGGGCAGCGCGGCGGCGCGCTGTACGTTTTCGATGCCAGCGGCAAGATCCTCACCCGCCTGGCAGAGCGGCAGGCGCAACCATCGCAGGCCATTTACACCACCCTGGATCGCGACTTCCAGAAAGGCGTTCAGCAGGCTCTGGCAGGGTTTCGCGGCGCGGTGGTCGTGCTTGAAAAGGACACCGGGCGCGTGCTGGCCATGGCTTCCTCGCCGGGCTTCGACCCAAACGCATTTGAACCGCTCAACCGCAACTCTGCCGATATCCTGCAGCAGATCTTCACTGATCCAAGCACGCCGACATTTAACCGCGCTTCGCAAGGGCAGTATCCTCTTGGTTCGGTGTTCAAGCTGGTCACCATGGCGGCTGCTTTGGAAAGCGGCAAGTACACGCCTGAAACCACCTACCAATGCGGTTATTTCTTCGAGGAGTTGCCGGGCATCCGGCTCAACGATTGGACCTACGAGCACTTTCTGCAAGGGGATGAGACGCCCCCCAGCGGATTGCTCACCTTGCCGGAGGGGCTGATGCGCTCCTGCAATCCCTTCTTCTGGCACATTGGGCTCGACCTGTATACCCAGGGCTTGACCACCGCGATCTCTTCCATGGCAGAGGGCTTTGGATTGGGGAAAAAGACCGGCATCGTGGGCATCGAAGAAGAGGCCGGGCAAATCCCCGTCCCTGAGAGCCCGTTGGATGCCACCAACCTGGCGATTGGGCAAGGGGCTACCCTGGTCACCCCGTTGCAGGTGGCGGTTTTTACGGCTGCTTTGGGGAACGGTGGCACGCTTTATCGCCCGCAATTGATCGAAAAAATTGCCCCTCCTGATGGAGAACCCAGCTTCGTCTTCCAGCCAGAACCAACCGGCAAGCTTCCCATCAGCGCTGAGAATTTACAGGTGATCCAGGAGGCGATGCGTTCCGTCATTGCCAATCGGCGGGGCACCGCCTGGCACCGCTTCACCGGATTGGACATCCCCATCTATGGCAAGACCGGGACAGCCCAGTCTGGCTCGGGTAAACCCCATGCCTGGTTTGCCGGATATACCGCCCAGGGCAGGCAGGACAAGCCCGATATCGCCATCGCGGTGGTGGTGGAAAACATCGGCGAGGGTTCGGATTACGCCGCGCCGATCTTCCGCCGGGTAGTGGAGTACTATTTCAATGGGCGTCCTGGAAAGCTCTACCCCTGGGAATCTGCTTTCTACGTCACCCGAACCCCCACGCCGGAGGGGGAGGAGACGCCAACGCCTGAGCCCTGATCATTTGGCCTGCCAATATACTCCCTGCGAACCGCCTTGGCTGCCCTTACCGGTCTGATCATCCGCCTGCAATCCGGCTTCTATACCGTCCAGACAGAGACGGGTTTGCTCGTCTGCCGCTTGCGTGGTCGTTTGAAGAAAGGTCCACGGGGCGGCGATGTTGCTGCGCTGGGCGACCGCGTCCTGGTGACGCCAACCGGCGGCGGGCGGGGGATGATCGAAGCTGTGTTGGAGCGTCAGCGCGCCCTCTCTCGCCTGGCGCCCACCCCTGGCGGATCGTATCAACAGATTCTGATTGCCAACCCGGACCTGGCGGTCTATGTCTTTGCCTGCGCGAAGCCCGCGCCGCGCTTTGGCATGCTGGACCGTTTTTTGGTGATGAGCGAGAAGCAAGGTATCCCGGCTTTGCTCATTGCCAATAAAGTTGATTTGATCACCCTCGAGACGGCAACACTGCTGTTTGGCCATTATCCCCCGTTGGGTTACCCGGTGATTTACACCTCAGCCCTTACCGCTCAGGGCATTGACGAGCTACGCCAGGTATTGCGCGGCAAAATTTCGGTCTTTGCCGGGCCTTCGGGCGTGGGGAAATCCAGCCTGCTCAATTTGCTCCTGCCAGGTTTGCACCTGCATGCGCAGGAGGTCCGGCGCAGGACAGCTAAGGGCAGGCATACCACTGTGGTGCGTCAGCTTTATCCTCTGCCAGACGGTGGCTACGTGGCGGATACGCCCGGGTTGAAGGCTCTGGCGTTGTGGGATGTGGAGCCTGAAGAACTCGACGGCTATTTCCCGGAGATGCGCCCTCTGGTATCGCAATGCCAGTTCAGCAATTGCACCCATGTCCACGAACCCGGTTGCGCCGTGCTGGCGGCGGTGGCGTCGGGCAGGGTACATCCGGCGCGCTACCAATCTTACCTGCGCATCCGTTTCGGGGAGGCGGAGGAGCCAGCTCAACAATAGCCCGTTTCCGGCGGCGATGCTGGTATAATTATTTCAGGCTGAATCAAAGGCCGTCATCGCTGGCTAAAATGGGATGCTTCCCGCGGTACGGCGCAGGCGAGGGCACAGAGTTCTATGCGGCTCTTTGCCGGGGAGCAAGGATGGCAACCGGGTTGCAGCGGATGAGCGTTATGGGGTGGAGCGCTCGCCCCTTGTCCGGCTTTCGGAAATACATGACAGCCAGAGGCGTGAATTCGAGATGGATCTGACAACCGTCACCGATCACAATCTGATCCTCCGGCTCCAACAGGGGGATTTCGAAGCCCTGGGCGAGCTGTACGACCGTCATCGCCTGATGGTCTATCGCACGGCGCTGATGATCACCGGCGACGCCCAGGCTGCAGATGACCTGCTGCAGGATGTCTTTCTGCGCTTGCATCGTTTTGCTTCTGCTTTCGATGTGGGAAGGCCGCTTGAGCCCTGGCTATATCGCATGACCGCCAATCTGGCTTACGATTGGGTCAAAAGCCGCAGCAGTCTGTTCGCTTCGTTGGAGGACCTGGCAGACTGGCTGATTGGCTCCGGCAAGAACTCTCCAGATGAGGCGCTCGAGCAACGAGATGAGTGGGCTCAGGTGCAGATGGCGGTCTCTTCCCTGCCTTTGAACCAACGCGTTGTGGTGGTGTTGTATTACTTGAATGACCTTTCGGTGCAGGACATCGCCGATATCCTGGAGGTGCCGGCGGGCACCGTCAAATCGCGCCTGCATTACGGGCGGTTGGCGCTGAAAAAGAAACTGGGCTTCGGTGCCAACGTGCTTTCAGATCTGCAATACGAAAGGCCGTGACAGGTGCAGGATGAAAGACGCCATTGACATCTACATTCGTCAGGCGCTGAAAAATTGGGCTGCTCGACAGCATCCTGCTTCGAATGGGCGCGCCCGCTTGCTCCTCATGGCTGCCTTGCCTGCCTCCCAGCAGGCAAAATCGCCCAACAAGACGAACGCGGTAAAGTATGCTCATCGCCCGCTCAACGTTTCAGCCGATCAGGTTGTGAAACAATACTACATGTCCTGGATGTGGGTCATCCATACCACCTACGCCCCCTTCACGCGTGTCACCTGAGACCTGAATGGGTTTCCCCATCTGATATCTAATCGCCGTTGTCAACGCGTTGCCACTCCCTCTCCCCGACCGGATGACGAAAAACCCTGCCCCGAAACGCCTGCTCCCGGCGCTGATCGGATGGCTGCTGCTTGGGCTGGCAGCCTGCGCTTCGCCGCCGCCGGCGCCGCCGGACCAGACGATTTCCACCCCCGGGCCTGTTACTCAACCCGCGCCGTCGCCCACGCCTTCGCCGACCATGCTCCCGCCGCGGCTGCTGACCATTTGCCTGGGCCAGGAGCCGGAATCCCTTTTCCTGTACGCTGATCAATCGCTGGCGGCTGACAGCGTGCGCGAAGCCATTTACGACGGACCCTACGACCTGGCGGGGTTCATCATGCAGCCGGTCATCCTCGAGAAGAGGCCCAGCCTTGCAGATGGAGATGCGCGGCTGGAGCCGGTCGAGGTGCAGAGCGGGAGCGTCATCCTGGACGCCCAGGGGAAATTGACTGCCCTCGGCGAGGGGGTGACGTACTATCCGGCTGGTTGCGCCAGCGCCGACTGCGCGGCAACATATTCTGGCGCTGAAGCGGTGCTCATGGATCAACTGGTGGTGCGCTTCAGGCTCAAGGCGGGATTGCGCTGGTCCGACGGCGCGCCGCTCACTGCAGCCGACTCGCAATATTCCTTCCAGGTTGCCAGGGCGCTCTACCCGCGCTACCGCCCTGGACTGATCCAGGCCACAGCTTCTTATCGGGCGCTGGACGCCGCCGTTGTCGAATGGCGCGGCGTGCCGGGCTATCGCGATCCCCAATACCCGACGAACTTCTTCAGCCCGCTTCCTCAGCATGCCTGGGGTAATCTCACCCCGGAACAACTTCTGGTGGATGAGTTGCCCAGGCGCATGCCGTTGGGCTGGGGCGCTTACCAGATCGAAGAATGGACCCCCGGCGACCACATCAGCCTGCGCAAAAATCCTCATTACTTCCGCCTCGCCGAGGGGTTGCCTTTCTTTGACCAGCTTGTCTTCCGCTTTGTGCCCGCTGGCGAGGAAGCGCTGGCGGCGCTCTTATCCGGCGAATGCGACCTGGTGGATAAATCTGCTCTCACCGAGGCGGATAGCCCAGCTCTGCAAGAACTGGAGCGCAACAACCGCCTGGCGGTGATTTACGAGAAAGACGCCGCCTGGGAGCACCTCGATTTCAACCTGGCGCCGCTTGGGCAGCCGGACCCGGCATCCAGTTATGTGTTTGCGGCGATTGCCAGCCGCGAGCTGCGCCAGGCCATAGCCACCTGCATTGACCGTCAGGGTTTAGCGGCAAGCCTTTTCGCCGGACAATCCAGCGCGCCAGATACCTACACGCCTGCCTCGCATCCCTTGTTCAACGCGGCGGTGCGCACATACGCTTACGATCCCCAGACGGCGGCGGCGAAATTGACCCTGCTGGGCTGGATTGACCACGATAACGATCCGGAAACGCCGCGGCTGGCACAGGGCGTGCCAGGGATACCCGACGGTTCTCCATTGCAATTGCCCTATCTCACCATTGCCGGGACCACCAGGCAGCGCGCTGCAGAGCAGATTAAAGCCTCGCTGGCGCAGTGCGGCATTCAGATTGACCTGCAACTCATCCCGGCTGAGCAGCTCTTTGCCCCAGGACCGGAGGGTCCGGTGTTTGGCCGACAGTTCATCCTCGCCCAGTTCGGTTGGGAGACCTCGCTGCAACCGCCTTGCTTTCTGTATTTGCAAACCGAAGTGCCAGGACCGTACCCGCAGCATCCCAAGGGTTGGGGCGGGGCAAACGCCACGGGTTACAGCAACCCAGAATTCGACCATGCCTGCCAGATTGCCCTCTCCACCTTGCCGGACCAACCCGAACACAGCCAGGCTCACCTGCAGGCTCAAGCCATCTTTGCCGAAGACCTGCCGGTCATTCCGCTGTACACGATTCCCAACCGGCTGGCGATGCGAGCGGACATGTGTAGCGTGACTCCGGACGCCGCGGCAGGAAATGCCCTCTATCGCATCGAGAGTTTTAATTACGGAGAGAGCTGTCTCTCGCCATAGCCCGCCAGGAGGCAGAATATAAATTGCACAGGGTTGACCAATTTTATTTTTATGGTATATTTTCCGTGCGCTGGTTTCGTTCCGGTTGGCAAAACCTCTCCCCGTTTGAACCTGGAAGCGACCGGCGCAGTAATTAAATAGCAAACCAATCAACTCTATATGACAATGTGGAATGGCTTTGGGGAAGAATTGAAGGAGGTGATGCGTAGGGCAGAACTTCTAACTTTGTGTTTAACCAGCGACAAAACATCCACATTACCCCCATCTTCTTGAGGAGGAGAAACCAATGATTACTCGAAAGCACATTATGGCTGCGCTCAGCCTGCTCATGGTAGCAGCGTTTGCGTTGAGCGCCTGCCAGCCGGTGGTGCAGACCGTTGAGGTCGTCAAGACCGAAGTGGTCGAGAAACCGGTTGAAGTTGTCAAGACCCAGGAAGTCACCGTGGTCGAGACTCAGGTGGTCGAGGTTGAGAAGAAGGCTTTCACCACGCCGCACCCGATTTTGGGCGATGTGCGCGTGCGCAAGGCGATGGCTTACTGCACCAACAAGCTGGAGCTGGTTCAGTCGGTCTATCCGCTGATCAGCCCTGAGGAGCAGGAAGCGTTGATCATGCACACGATGATCCCGCGCTCGCAGTGGGCTTATGCCGGCGACGAGAACATCACCATCTACCCCTTCGATCCGGAGAAGGGCAAGGCGCTGCTTGAGGAAGCTGGCTGGACTCTGGCTGAAGGCGCTGACTTCCGCACCAATGCCGCCGGCGAGGAACTCTCGCTCAAGTTCACCACCACCACGGCTGCCTTCCGCCAGACCTGGGCGGCAGTGTTCGAGCAGCAGATGGCCAACTGCGGCATCCGCATCGTGCGCCTGCACGCCCCCGCCTCCTGGTGGTTCGGCGATACCACCGGCCTCGCCCGCCGCGACTTCGAGCTGGGTGCTTTCGCCTGGGTAGGCCAGGTTGACCCCGGCGGCGGCACTTTGTGGGCTTGCGACCAGATCCCCACCCCCGAGAACGGTTGGGAAGGGCAGAACTACATGGGCTGGTGCAATGAGAAGGCTAATGTCGCCATCAAGAACGCCATCAACACCCTGCTCCAGGATGAGCGCAAGAAGTGGTACACCGAGCTTCAGCAAGCTTACACCGAAGATGTGCCGGCTATTCCGCTCTTCAACCGCACCGAGACCTTTGCCTCTAACGCCAATTTGACCGGCTTCGCTCCCACGACAGGCGAGGAATACTACACCTATAACGCCGGCGAGTGGGCGCTGGAGGGCAGCGACACGATTGTGCTGGGGCTGACCCAGGAACCGGCTTCGCTCTTTGGCCTGGTGGAAGACGCTTTCGTTGCCCATGTGGTGCTGGATCTGATTGGCGCCAACGGCAAGCAGAACACCACCTTGAACTATAACTTCCAGCCATATCACATGGTTGAGATGCCCACCATCGAATCCGGCAGAGCGGTCAACGCCGACGTGGAAGTCAAGGAAGGCGACAAGGTCATCGACGCTGATGGCAATATCGCCGAATTGAAGCCAGGCGTGAAAGTGCGCAACGCCGCCGGCGAGGTGGTCGAGTTCACCGGCGCGCCGATCATGATGAAGCAGCTCACGGTGAATCACGAATTCCGCCCTGATCTGAAGTGGCCGGATGGCACGCCGCTCTCAGCCGCCGATCTGGAACTGGGCTGGAAGATCAAGTGCGACAAGGAATCGGGCGCGACCTCCTTCATCACCTGCGATCAGACCGCCAGCGTGGCCTTTGAAGGCACCACCTTCACCCGCACCGGTCTGCCGGGCGAGCAGGATCCGCTCTACATGCACCTGGCCGATTTCTATCCGTACCCGGCTCATCGCGTCCTCTCCGATGGGCGCAAGCTGGCGGATGTGCCGGCTAAGGAATGGGCGACCCTGCCTGAGATCGCCGAGAATCCTTGGGGCTTTGGCCCATACATGATCAAGGAATGGGTCAAGGGCGAGAAGATCGTCCTCGAGGCGCATCCCTACTGGTACGGCGGCACGCCGAAGACCCCCAACTTCGTCGTAGCCATCATCACCCCGGAGAACGCCGAAGCTCAGTTGCTGGGCGGGCAGGTGGACGTCCTGGCTTCCGAGACGCTGGCCGGCGTCACCGAGACCCTGAAGAAGGCTGCCGATGAGGGCAAGATTAATCTGTTTGTCGAGCCCGGCGGCACCTGGGAGCATATTGACTTCAACCTGTTCGTGAAGTAATTTCCCGATCAGGGTGGATTGGTGGGGCTGTCCCAAACGGGACAGCCCCCCTCTCCCAGGGGGATCCCATTCCCGAGAGCACGAAGAGAGTAAACGCCCGGATTTCCCGATTTTCGGGACTTGACGGGTGGGCATCCTGGGTAAAGCGAAGGGTCTCAAAGCAGGTTGAGATTCTTCGCTTTGCTCAGAATGGGATAAAGTTACAACGGTTTGTTCAGGTAAGATGCCCCGCAGTACGGGAAATAGGCAGAAGATGTAGCGCTTTAACCCGAAGCTGCGGCAGCTTGATGGATGAGTTGAGGTTGCTATGACTGGATATTTATTGCGGCGCTTGGTTCAGATGGTGGTGGTGGTTTTTCTCTCAGCAGCCGCCACATACGCTTTACTCAACCTGGCTCCCGGCGGGCCGCTCTCTGGGTTGCGCCAGATTCAGCAGAGCACCCGCTTTCGCATCACCGAAGAAGATATCGCCCGCATTCGCGCCTATTACGAAATGGACCTGTACCTGCCTTATCGCTTCTCGCGTTGGCTGATCGGCCAGCCCAATGGGCGCATCATCATCGGCGACTACGAATTCTTCTACAACACGCCGATTGGCTGTCGCAAGCCGATTGAGACGACGGTGGAGAGTGCCGCGGGCAAGTTCGAAACCAAAGTGACCGGTTGTGAACAATACGTTTATCTGCGCGATCTGGAAAATCGGCGCAGCAGCAAAGGCATCCTGCGCGGTGATTTCGGCTTATCCTGGCGGCTGAATCGCGACCGCCCGGTGAGCGACCTGATCGTCGGCCGCCTGCCCAAGACGTTGCAGTTGATGGGACTGGCGCTGATGATCTCCTTCTTGTTAGGCGTGCCGCTGGGCATCCTTTCCGCGGTGCGGCAGTACTCCCGCTTCGATTACGCGGTAACCACTTTCGCCTTCTTCGGCTCAGCCATGCCCACCTTCTTCTTTGGGTTGCTGTTAATCCTGCTCTTTTCCATTATACCCAAAGGCCTGGGATTGCCCTATCTGCCTCCGGGCAGCTCGGAGGCAGTGCGCAACTATACCATCCCCTGGATCGGGACGATCAGCGCCGGTTCTGCCATTGACCGCCTGTTGCACCTGATCTTGCCTTCAGCGGTGCTCTCCATGGCGTACGTGGCTGGCTGGAGCCGCTTTGTGCGCGCCAGCATGCTCGATGTATTGCGCCAGGACTATGTGCGCACAGCGCGCGCCAAGGGCCTGATCGAGCGGGTAGTGATCGTCAAACACGCCCTGCGCAACGCCCTGATCCCCTTCGTCACGGTGGCGGTCTTCGCCATCCCTACCTTGTTTGCCGGCGCTATCATCACTGAGTCGATCTTCTCCTGGCCGGGGATGGGGCGCCTGTACATCCTGGCGCTGGGCGACTACGACTACCCGGTGGCGATGGCGTTGCTCTTTATCACTGCTGTGTTGACCGTGATCGCCACCCTGTTGCAGGATATTCTGTATACGATTGTTGATCCGCGGATTCGTTTTAGCTGAGTGTTTTGTGTTTTTTGTGAGGCCTGACCATGAGTTCAACAACTGCTCCAACTCAATTGCTATCCGCCGAGGCAATTACCACGCCGGAAGAAAAGCCAATTTTGGTCATTCTGCGCCGGTTCCGGCGTCACAAGCTGGCGATGGTCTCTGCTGGTGTGATGGCGGTGATCTTGTTGGTTTCGATTTTTGCCCAGGCGATCGCTCCGTTCAAGCCAGAGGAGCTGACCGTGGGCAATTACTTTCTACCCTTTGGTGCTCGCGAGGAGAAAACCGGGCGGATACACTATTTGGGCACCGATAACATCGGGCGGGATTACTTCTCACGCATCATCTACGCCGGGCGCATTTCCCTGACCGTGGCGTTGACCGCGGTGATCATCTCCACTCTGATCGGCGTGGCGGTTGGCGCCTACGCCGGCTTCTATGGCGGCTGGGTGGATTCTCTGTTGATGCGCTTTGTCGACTTCATGCTGACCATCCCGTTTTTGCCCTTGCTGTTAATTCTCTCTTCGATGTTGCTGCGCAATGAGGAGCTGATTCCAATTCCAGAAGTGGTCTTGCGGATTGCCGGCGGGGTGATGTTGCTCAGCACGCGCGATGCGCGCCAGGCGGTGATCATCATCATTGTGCTGGCAGCCACAGGCTGGTTGAGCGCTGCCCGCCTGATGCGCGGCATGGTGCTCTCGTTGCGCAACCAGACCTTTACCGAGGCGGCCAGAGCCCTGGGCGCCTCGAAC
>FWPU01004696.1_pt1 | contig 31343 bp, 21 predicted proteins | sample 2228361 | NCBI WGS metagenome assembly FWPU01 (sample SAMEA103939777, study PRJEB20133) | metagenome | reverse complement strand
GTAGTAGCTGCCGCTGACCAGATGGCTGGCCCCATAGATGAAGGTAAAGTAGGCGGCATCGCGTCGGGTGTTCTTGGCTTGCCATAGATACCAGGCACCTGCCAGGCTCAACAGGTAGATCGGCGCGAAGAAAAACAGGCCATGCTCCTGATCAAACCAAAGCCCCAGGATACCGCCGAAGTTGCTCCGAGATGCGAAGCCGTTGCTGCGAAAGGTGAAGACATCCAAGGAAAATTCGCCATAGATAAACCGGATCCACCCCACGAACGTCAGCGCCAACAGGAGGGGAGGCCCAATGGACCAGCGGAGGCGATGCCAGCGGCCCGTCTCCGCGCGGAAGAGAAAGAAGAGGTACAGGGTAGATGCCAGCAGGGCAAAGCGAAAGTGGAAATGGGGCAGCAGACCCAGGGCCACGCCCACGGCCAGGGCGGTCAGCCGGGAACCCTCCCCCCAGGGCCACGGCTGGAGTAGCTGCATCAACACAAAGCTGACCAACACAAAGGCCACCGTGTCCGGATAGATCTGATGGCTATAGACTACCAGTGGATAGGTCAACCCACAGAAAAGCACAGCGCCGAACGCCCAACCGTGGGGGACGTACGTCCGCACTGCTCGATAGAGGGCGACCAGTCCCCCGGCCATGAGCAGCCCCAGGAAGACCAGGACGCCTATTCGCCCAGCCACGGCATAGGGCACCACGATGAGCAGGGGCAGCCCAATCACTTCATGGGCGAGCACCTTGCGTCCTTTGAAGGGCAGGATGTGCTCGTCCAGCACCTCGTTTTCATAAAAAGCCAGAAAATCCTTATGGGCATAGTTGTTGCGCAGATCCAGATCCCGATCATGGAGCAGGCTGTGGGTCATGAGCAGGTAGTGGGGTTCATCCCCGTTGGTCATGGTCATACCGGCTGGGGTCGAAAAGAAGACGGCCAAGATGGCAAAGACGCTCCCGGTGATGACGAAGAGCAGCCATCCGGAGGGAGAACGCTTGATTTTCAGTTCGTCTGTCTGCTTTTTGGCTCTCTTTTGCCGGCAAAGGGTCATGGCGTCTCCGCGGCTGTTGGCTGGGGGAGGAGGGCGAACAACTGAGCCAGGTATTTCTGCAAGGCAGCCCTCACCTGAGGGGAAAGAAAGTGTTGTACCCGTTCCTGCTGGCAGGCCATGATGCGCTGGCGAAGGGTTTCATCCTTCACCAAAAGATCGACCACCTCGGCCAGGGCCTCGTAATCCTTACGGTGGAAGAGGACGCCGGCGCCACCCAGGGTGGCGGGAACGCTGGCCGCGGCGTACGCCAGCACCGGAAGTCGAAAATACATGCTTTCCACCAGTGGTTTGCCGAACCCCTCATGCTCACTCATGGAGACGTAGAGGTGGGCCAGCCGATAATAGGTCACCATCTCCTGTTGAGAGACGTGGCCGGTTATAATCACATATTCGTCCATGCCGAGGCAGTGGGTCAGGTCCTGGAGCCAGCGGGCATAGGCCGGCGCCCACGGAGATCCCACCAGGATCAGCCGGGCATCCGGCTCGATACGGCGGTAAAAATAGAGGAGCTTGATCAGATCTTCCTGGCGCTTGTTAGGAGTCAGGCGGCCCACGAACAGCAGGATCGGCCCTTGCCCCCGGTAGCGGGACACCAGCTCCGGGCTGGAGGGCCCGTCATAGCGGCTTTCGTCCAGCACGATGGGCAACACCCCGGTGTGGGCAAAGCCCACGTCCTCCAATTCCTGGGTGTTGAAGGGCGAGTCGCCCAGCGCCAGACAGGTTTGAGGCCGCAGCGCAGCCAGCTGGGCACGGCCTTTTCGAAGCTGGTTGGCCAGCGCGGGATCGACCTGACTGAAAAACTCCGGGGGGGTCACGTTGTGGTAGATGAGCAGCAACGGCTGACGGCGGGCGAGTAGCAGCTCTGCCACCGGGGAGCCGATGCTGTGATGATAGATGACCAGCTCGTCTGCCGATTGGGGCCGGTAGGTCTCGACCGGCCGGACCTCCCGGGCCAGATCCGGGTGGATGTGGGCCGCATATAATTCAGAGCGGATTCCCCATTCCCGCAGCCAGGATCGGATGGCCAGGGCCTGGTCTGTAATCGCATCACCCACAGCTGCGCCATCCGTTAATTGATGGAGGACAGGTGGATAAGCGGTCATGGAATCGGCCTCTACCAGGTCTGGATGAGGCTTTGGAAGCGATGGGCCACAGCAGTCCAGGTGTAATTGCGTTGCACATAGGCGCGACCATTCTGTCCCATGCGCGTCGCCAATTCTGGGTGCTCCCGCAGCCATTCCACTGCCTCGACAAATTCCGGATAGGTGCGATAGAACAATCCGCCCTTGCTGCGCTGGACATGTCCTCGAGTCACAGAACAGTCCCCATGGACCAGCACGGGGCGTCCTGCCAGCCAGGATTCCATGATGACCAGAGAAAAACTCTCATTCAAGGATGGCTGGCAGAGGGCCAGGGCGCCGGCGCAGGCGTTTACTTTGCGCTGTTCATCCACAAAGCCCAGGAACTCAAAAGCCGGGTGATGGGGTGGGCGAAGGGGACCTCGGCCCACAACAGTCAGACCCAGCGTTCCCCCCTCCCGATTATAGCGTTCCACAAAGTCATAGAGCTGGGGCAGGTTTTTCCCCTCCTCCAGACGTCCCACGTACAGCAGATGATCGCCCACTTCGGTGGTGTGGGGGGAGGGCAGCGGCAGGACACCCTCGCCCAGGATTGCGTGATGTTGGGGCATCATGCCCAATTTGCGGCAGGCTAATGTGGCTTCCTCCGGCGAGTTAAACATCACACCCCAGACACTTTCCAGCGTCAACCGGATCGGCTCCAGGTAAGCGTAGGGTTCGTCATGGAGACAGGGCCAGAGGATGGTCCGGACGGGCGCTACCTGGGCCGCGTAGTGGATCAGGGGATTGGCGTACGGCAACATGATGATCGCGTCAAAGTGGCCGGCCTGGGCTGCAATATGTCGATAAAGGGGTGCACTGTGGGGACCGCTAGAGAGCCACTGGTATTGTTGGGAAACGGAGAGATATTGCCGGGTCTGGAGCCGCTGCTCCTGTTCGGCGCGCAGGGATGGATTCCAGTGGGTAATGGGAAAACGGTGGACGGTCACGCCGTTGAGTGACGATGATCCGGCAGGCAGCGCGTTATGCCAGGTGTAGTGATCCCGGGCGCAGGTTGTCCACACCTCTACTGTCCAGCCCAGGCGGGCCGCCTCTTCGGCAAACCCCCGGGCCTGGTTTTCGGCGCCTCCCCCCAGATCCAGGCCATAGCGGGGCGTGACCACAGCCACACGCATCATACTCACCGTTCCGTACGGCGCAGGGATTCAAGCTCGGCCTGGAGTGCCTGAATGGTACGTTGCTGCTGCGCCATTACAACAGCCATGCGGTTAAGGGTGCTGACCAGATGGCTGTTGACGGTGGTCTGATGGGCCACCGCCCGGTTGACATAGAAGAGGACCAGGCTGTGGGCACTGCCCCGGATGATCTGCCATACTTTGCCCAGGATGGGGATCCGGGTGGCTGGGGAAGGGGCCAGTAGTGGCGCAGTTTCAGCAGCGGCGAAGGTTTCGTTGGCCAGGCGCAGGTAATGATAAAGGTCGGTGTCGTAGTCGATATCTTCAGGCACACCAGGATAGGCTGCTGCGCCGAAGGTGGGGAAGGTGCGCCGGTCATAGCCCAGCTCAGCGCGCCTGCGGATGATGCGCTGCCGGATTTCGGCCATGATGGCATCCAGATCAATTTCAGGATCCTGGATCTCGAGGAGACCATCTGGCGCCACGCTGCTGGGGGAGGTACCGGTGGCTGGCTCAGTCGTTGACATGGTTGTGGGCTTGTTCCGTGCGGGCATATCCATCCATCTATTATTTTATTTATGGTGATTCTCGATGGTGATTCTCGTCCACTTTTTCATCCTGCCGGGGCTCGGCCTGGACCTGGTGGACGTCCGTTTCCGCCTGCTGGCAAGCCTGTTGGGTCAACAGGGCCACCTGGTGCTGAATTGTCCGGATCAGCCCCATCTGATGTCGAAGAAGTTCGGCATATTCCCGGTTGAGGCGGGCCTGTTCCCGGTTGATCTGCTCTTGCCGGCTGCGCAGATGTTCCACCGGCCAGCGCGCGGCCATATTGTACCATAGCCAGCGGAAGCTACGAATGAAGGGCCCGATAATCGGTACAGCAGAGGAAAAGTGAAAGGGTGGGAGTTCGGCACGATCGGACCCTTCCCTATACCCTGTGGCCAATTGAGTAAGTCGGCGGTCCATATACTCGAGTTCCAGTGAGCCAACCCGGTTCTGTAGGGCCAGGATTGCTGCCTGTACAGCCTGAATCTGGTCCCCGTTGGCCCGCCACCGTTCCGCCAGGATGGCCGGGGCTGCCAACAAGGCGGCCTGATAGGCCGTCAATAGGGGCAGGTGGGTCCGGGATGCGATCACGTCTGGCTGGTATGCCTGCTCTGCAGGGATAAACGCTTCCAGAAAGCGGTTGGGCGGCGTATGTTTAAGTAGCAGACGAAGCCGACCCTTTTGATAGGCCTCTGCCACCTGGGCCGGGTCGGTCAGCGAGGTACTCTCCTGGTGCATCATGACAGCTTCGGCCACGTAGCGTACCCGGTATCCGGCCTCCCTTGCCCGCAGGCAGAAGTCCACGTCTTCAAAGTAGCCGGGCCAGAACCCTGGATCCAGCAGGCCCACCTGCTGCAGCACATCGCGGCGGGTGGCCAGCCCGGCGCCGGTGACGAACTCCACGTCCCGGCTGGCATCCCACTGTCCCTGATCCAACTCTCCGTGGCCGTGGTGGTGGGCCAAAGCCAGGGGCCATTCCAGCCAACCGCCGGCGTGCTGGATGGTCTGACTGTCAGGGTAGAGAATTTTGCAGCCAGCCACGCCCACGGCCGGATCTTCCAGGGCAGCCTGCAGCCAATCCAGCCAGGAGGGCGTGACGACCGTATCCTGGTTGAGGAGGATCAGATAGTCGCCAGTGGCTGCCTGCAGTCCCCGGTTACAGCCCCCAGCAAAACCCTCGTTGCGGGCGTTACATACCAGCCGCACCTGAGGATAACGCCCGGCGAGCAGATCCGCTGATCCATCGGTGGAGGCATTATCTACGGCGATGATTTCCAATGCTGTGGTGGGCGCATTGAGCCGCAGCAGGGAATCGAGACACGCCGGCAGATGGGCGCTTCCGTTCCAGACTGGAATGATGATGGACGTTTTCATGAATCATTGATCCTGGTAGGTTTCACCGCCATACTCCTCATGCCAGCAATTGTTCCAGTGCCTCCAGCCAGCGTGGCGCCGTGTGACACAGCAGACGTCGGCTATACAGATCCTGTCGGGCAGCGCGGGCCAGGCTCATCCGTAGGGCCTCGTCGTGCAGGAGCCGTTCCAAGGCTGTAACCCAGGCGTCAACCGTGTTGTCCGCAAGCCAGCCGGTTTCCAGATGGCGGACGCTGCCCCGGTAGGCCGGTACCTGGCTGAAAACGCCGGCTGCACCTAACGCACAGTAGTCCAGGTACTTGATATCGGACTTGCAGCGGTTGAAGGGCGTCTCGGCCAGGGGGGACACGGCAATGTCCCAGGCCAGCCGGCTGGTGAACCACAACATGAAGAGGGGGTATTCCACTTCTTCGGGTCGGGGCTGCACCACCCGTATGGGCAGCCCCGACCCGGCCAGGGCCTCGTGTCGAGCGGTGACGCCCACTATCTGGAACTCCACAGCATGCCCGTAGCGGTTATAGAGGGTCTGCCACGCCGGCAGGATCAGGTTCAGATCCGCTTCGTGGGTCATGGTGCCCATATAGCCGATGATCGTCGGCCGGCGTTCAAAGGGGGAGAGGCCCGGCGTGAGCCTGCCACCGGCCAGCAGCCGTTCGTCCAGTGCATTGGGCACCACCACGCAGCGGGGGTTCAGCACCTGATATCGGTTTTGGAGGGCGGATGTGGTTACCAGCACACCGTCCGCCTCTTCCAGGAAGAATTGAATGACCTGGCGGTACCCCTGCGCACGGGGGCTTCGCTGCTGGTCGTATAGGCCCAGGAGATCATCGTCCAACGCATAGATGAAGCGTGCGCCGGTGCGGCGAATGCGGCGTGTCAGAGATGCCGCCATCTCCCGGTCGATGTCCGCCCGCCATAGCCGATCTACAATGACCACATCGGCTGGCTCACCGTCGTAGCGCCAGCTTGCCGTCAGGCAGATTCGGTCCCGCAGGGTCGGGTGGCTGAGGGGGCGGAGTAGACGGAGGTAGGCACTGCCAAACGGGCGACAATCCGGACCGTGTTCATACACTACGTAGACTTTAAGAGCCATGGGCATGACCAGCGAATAGGGCATCCAAGATCCGGTAGGCCGGCTGTTCCGGGTAGAACTGGCAGGCATCCAGCAGGGCCTGGGCCTGGAGCTGGTGGCGGAATTCATGATCCTGGAGCAACCGTTCCAATGCCCACCAGCACTCGTCGATATGGGATGTGTCCACGATCAGGCTGTTGACCCCGTGGCGGGCAAAGCTGTGGGTGCCGCCCCGCTCGGGCACGATGACAGCCGTGGCGCAGGCCATGGCTTCCAGTGCAGTCAGGCCCATGGCCTGGTGGCTGGAGACATCGACGAAGATATCCACCTCGTTCAACAAACGGGCCACCTGGCGCTGATTGAGGATGCCGGCGAGCCGACAGGGGAAGTCGAGTTCCAGGGCCTGGAAGGCGGGATCGTCTCGGGTGGTGCCGAAGATCACGATTTCCACCTGATTGTCCAGATTTCGGGCCGCCCGCCGCAAAAGCTCCAGGGTCAGAGTCGGCGCACGGTGGCGTGAGGCTGGCCGCACCATGGCCGCTACGCGCAGGGGCCGGGCAGGCCAACGAGGATCCAGGGGAAGACGAGGCCGGAAGAGGTCGAGATTGACACTGGGGCCGACCACCACGCTGTCCACGCCGGTTTGTCGCAGCACTTCCCGTCGGTTCCACGGTGTCTTGGTGAAGTGCACCAGATTGGGAAACTGACCGTAGGAGGCCAGGGCTGCCCAGTATTCCGGCGTGTTGGCTTCATACAAGTACGGTTCGAAGTCCTGGATATAATAGCCCAGAACAGGCGGCACAGGCTTTAAGCGGAGCGGCTCAAGCCAGGCCACCGATGCATGCCAGGTGGCCACTACGGCGTCGTAGTCCACCGCCAGGCTGGGTAGCTCGTGGGGCTCGCCGTAGAGGACGGGCAGCGCCAGATCCGGGTAGGCTGCTTCGAAGCCTGGGCGATGATCCGGCAGGTTAAAAATGGCCACCTCGGCACCCATGGCTTGCATGGTCCGACCTTCGTCGATGACCACATTGGCGCCTCCGCCCGGACCGGCAATGGGCAGCAGAAACAGGATGCGTCTTCCGGCAAAGCGGGCCTGGCCCCTGGCCAGCCAGGCTTCCCGTTCATGCATGATGCGGCTCCGCACCCGGATCCCAGCCAGGACTGGATCGCGGCGTAAGAAGGCAGCGCCTTCCTCAAACGGCGCCGACCCATGTTTCTGGATCAGGCGCTGGCCGGCCTGCTGGCTGAGCTGACGGCGCCTTTCGTGGGAAAAGCTGCGGGATTGGGCGTGGAAGACAAAGGTGTCATCGGCAAGGGCGGCCAGCCAGCCCGCCCTGCGGGCCCGCAGGGTGTAATCATCTTCTTCACCGTAGCCGGTGCCGAAAAGATCTTCGTCAAAGTAGCCGATATCGTTGATAACCTGACGCCGGATCAGGTAGCAGAAGCCATTCAGAAAAGGGACGGTTGGGTAGAGTCGGGCCGAGTAATAGGCCAGTCGCCGGGCCATCTCGTCGACGCTTACTCCCTCCGGCAGGGGATTTTCGGCCCAGTCGCCGTCCTCTTCGATGTCGGGAATTGACTGATAGGAGGCGGTGTTAGAAAGGGGGCCGACCAGGCCGATCCGGGGATCGCTTTCAGCGCAGGCCAGCAGCCGGTCCAGCCACTGGGGCGTCACTACCGTGTCACTGTTCAAGAGCAAGACAAAGTCTGCGGTGGACTGGCGCATGCCCTGGTTGGCCGCCCGACAGTATCCCCGAGCCGTCTCGTTACGGAGCAAAGTGGCACCGTGTTCTGTTGCGAACGCGGCTAGAAAGTCCCGGGTCGGTGGATCGCTGCCGTCGTCGACCAGAATCAGAGAATAGGGTGGGGACGTGTGGGCCAGCACTGACGATAGGCAGCGGCGGAGATCCTCCAGGGCGTTGTGGACGCAGATGACCACATCCACACTGGCCTGATGGGGACGAATGGGTGGCCTGGGCTGCAAAGGCTCCACGGACAGGGGGGTGACCTGGCTGGCCACATGGGCCTGGTGGCTCCGCAGCACAAACCGTTGAATCAGATTTTCCAGCACCTGATCCCGGATGGACAAGGGGGGCGCAAGGCGAGCTCGGAGTCCCTGTAGGGAACGCAGGAGTTTTCCGCCCAGGCTTCCTTCCAACCGCGCCCACCATTGTTCCAGCTCTCGATTGCGCCTTTCCGTTTTCTCGAGCTGTTGCACCAACCTGGCCACTTCCTGGTCGTGACGGGTCAGCCGGGCCTGGAGTTTTTCCAGGCGGCTGCTGTAGTCCGCCAGCTGATTGCGCTGCTCGATATTCAGTTCGCGCCGGGCCTGATTTTCTTGCAGCAATTGCCAGAAACGACGCTCATAGCTTCGAACAATCCGGGAAAGCGGCTCCTGGCTGCGGCGAAAGCGTGCCGCCCATGGCGTGATGAACGAGGCATCGAAGTCCACATCCCGATAAAAGCCATGGTGGGCGAACAGCTCAGCCCAATACTCAGGCGGCTGGACGTTTTCGTGGGTGGCTTCTCTGTAGTCGAAGGGGCTGGAGGAAAAGAGGATATCGTCGCTGTGGCGGCAGAGGTTGGCGATGGCCTCCTTTGCCGCCTGCCGGGGTAAATGCTCCAGGACCTCAATACAGACGATCAGGTCGTATCGCTGGGGAAAAGGCTCCACGATCGATGCCACCCGGCAATAGTCCCGCACCGAAGGGTGTACTTGTCCGATGGCATAGGCCGAAAGGTCTACGCCGTATGCTTCCACCCCACGGGCTCGTAGCGCCTCCACCAGAAAGCCCATGGCGCATCCCGCGTCCAGGACCGTGGTAGGGCCGATTTCTGCCACAATGTGATCGGCGATGGTTCGGAACATCTGGAGCCAGAGGTCATCCCGCTGATAAGGGCGACCGCAGCCATGGGCAAAGTAATAGGCGTCAAAAGCATGCGCAGCGTTCATGGATCAATCCGACCATCCCTCAACAGTCGCTGCCGGCAGGTTATGCAGCCCAGTTGAACGTCGATAACCTGATGCAGGGCCATTATAGCTGTCCAGGGCCTGCTTTGCCTAACGTAGGGGGTGCTACGGCAAAGATGGCCATGAACGCGAAATGGGGCGGCAGAAAACTCTGCCGCCCCTTGGGGAAACGGTCAGGCCCCCCTGCCGAAGTCAGGTGGATTCAGTTGAGCACATCGATATAGACGGGTGCGGCGCTGAGGGACACGGTTACCTGGCCGTCGTTCTGACCATCGTCGTGGTCCTGGATGGTGGCAACGACCGTTCCGTACAAGTCCTGCACGGTGACTGCCTCTGCGGGCAGGCGCACCGCATGGGTATCGTTGCTGGTCACCGGATTGCGCCAGCCGATGTACAGGGTCTTACCCTGGGGCGTGGTAAACCGGTAGACCTCCACCAGATAAGAACCGGTCTCGGCGTCAGTTAGTTTACTCTGAAAGGTAACGCCTCTCAGTTTGGTGGCAGCTACTTGGTAGGCCGTATATGCGGGCTTGACGATAGGCGGGTTGTCGTCGGAAATCAGGCCGTTTTCAAACGGGTAGAGTGGGCCTGGATCGATCATGGAGAACCAGATGGAAAAGTCGATATGGGCCGCCAGGCTCTGGGTGTAGAGCATGAGCACATAGCGCGCCTGGATTTCTGGCGAGCCATAGGCTACAGGATCATTGTCGCTATGCCAGCCGGTTTCTGTGATGACAATGGGCTTATTTAAATTGTACTCTTGAAGCTTGGTGCGAATGGCCTCCGCTTTTTCCCGCAGCCCAGGACCATTATTTTGGGTCCAGGTGCCGGCAAAGGAAGGGTAAGCGTGAAAGTTCATGATGTCGAAATGGGCGCCACCGCCGGCGGAGAGCACATCATCCAGGAAGCGCTGGACGAACGGGCCGGGTGGGTTTTGGGTGTCGAACCAGTCGTAGGCGATGCCGCCGAAGACGACCTTTGCGTTGGGGTTGGCCGCCTTGACAGCGGGATAGACGGCGGCCAGCATGGCGGCATACGCGTCGCCGTCATGGCCCCAGCGGCCCCCGTTGGGGTTGGCTGCCTCATCGGGCTCATTGTAGAATTCCCAATAGTTCACCACCGGCGAGCGGGGTGCATCGTCGATGCCGTCGCCGTCATAGCGTTCCACCAGCGCGGTGATGTATTCCACCAATTCGCTCAGGGGCACCTTGTCAATGGGCCCATCTGGGGCTGTGGCTGCCCAATCGGGCGCGCCGAGGTGGGTGACGACCATATTGAGGCAGGCATCGGCCGCGGCACCTGCCACTCGGTCGGCAGAGGACCAGTTGTAATTAGCCGGCGTGGTATTGGTCGGCTCCACACTGGACCAGTAGATGGGTGCCCGTACCCAGGCAGCGCCCAGATCCTGGTAGTAAAGAAAGTAGGGATTGTTGGAGCGCCCCGTATTGCCGTATAGCTGTATCCCGAACACATTCGGTGAAACCAGGGAGCGACAGTTCCTGGCCTGATATCCTATGGTTGGGAGATAAATCCGGAAATCATCCACACGAGGTGCAGTGCGCAATGCAGGATGGGGCGCCGCGAGGGTGGCAGCCGGCTGGATGACCAGAATGGCCATTAGCAGGGCCAGGGTGATGGCCACCTGGTAAAAATGTTTCAAAACCATAAACGATTCTCCTTGTAGGCGAGATCGAAACACATTAGGGGACAAACCCACTTCTGCAGACCCGTTCTTATGCCCGTCATGGGCTGCCCATCGAAAGGACGTACGCATTGTATCGTGGATCGATTGTTTTAACTGACCATTTGGTATACGAATGAATGACTGCCAGGTAACAGGCAATCTGGCCCAGGCTGGCGATCATGCCACGATAGCCATTCGCCGGGGACTTCTACTGCAACTGCAAGCAGCTGGCATGGCCTGTATCAGCATAAAGCTCCTGGCACAGGCGGCCAATAGACAAAGGTAGGGCTCGCATGTACCGCAAAAATCTTACCTCCTCAACCCACTTCCCCCTGGGAAGAACGACACCCCAGTGGTAAACTGTTCGTGAAACAAGCTGGCCCCCAGAGGACTGCTTGCCGGGGGGCCCGGTCAGACAACCCTGGGCGGTTCCTAAGCGCTTTGTTCTGGCAGCTGGGCCAACGGTTGGCCCCTTCTCGATTCACTTGAAGCAAGACACTTTAAGCAAGGCCATGTCCACTACCGTGTACACTGCCCATCCCCGATATCGCCTGTGGGCCGTCGGCGCATCCCTGCTGGCTGGCCTCTATGCCTGGGAATTGCGGCGCGGGTTCGATCGGTTTACCCTCTTTTTCTTCCTGATCGCCCTGGCCGTCCTGGCCTGGGCGCTGCGCTCCCTGTTGAGCCGGGTGCAGGTGGAGGACAGGGGCGTGACCCTGCGCCCTCCCCTGGTGGCGCCCACGTCGGTGGAATATCGGCAACTGATCGGCGTCAGCCAGGACGGCCGCTGGAATCGCTCCATCACCCTCATTTACCACCCGCGGCTGGAAAACGGCCTGCTGGACCTGGACCAGGCCCGCACCCTGGCACTGCCCAGCCTGGTCAACCAGGAGGAGTTGTTGGCTACCCTGATGGCCCGGATACCCCAATGATCCCGTTTGCACCGGAGTTGACCGTCCGCCCTGTGGATGCCGGCGATGTGGAACGGCTGTTGCCCCTGTTATCGTCCCACCTGGTCCAGACTCCCTATTGCGCCGCCCTGGAGGCTGGCACGGTGGTGGAACAGATCCTGGCGCCCGATCCCCCCACGGTTTTCCCGGTGCGTTGGCTCCAGCGGGCCCACCTGGGCGCATGGCGGGCTCGCCAGTTGGTCGGTTTCGTGGATGTGGCCGTAGGGCACGATAGCGAGAGCCTGGCCCGTTCGGAATATCAGCCGCTGGGGCTCCTTCGATTCATGGCCCTGCCCGAGCAACCGTCCCTGGCCGCAGAGGTGGCCGCTGCCCTGCTGGAGGTCGCGGAGGACTTCTGGCGCACCCAGGGGGTGGGCTACGTCAGGGCCTTCCACATCAGCACGGGGTATCCGGCTTTCCAGGCCGGGGCCGGTATCCTCCCGGGCCACTGGCATCACCATATGCGCGCCCTCACGGCAGCGGGTTTTCAACTCTGTGAACGGTATTACTGCCTCTACCGCCCCCTGGCTCGCCCCCTGGAAGAGGTCACCCCCCTGGCCCTCCTCAGCCTGGTCTACCAGGGCAATGCCCGGGATCGCACCTATCAGGTATACCGGCGGACCGACTGGGTGGGCCGGGCCCGCATGGTTCGGGCGGTGGTGGAGGAGCCCCGGGATAGGGCCATGCCGGTGGCCTATGTGGCGGACCTGTATGTCGACGCCCCGTGGCGACAGCAGGATATCGGCAAATGGCTGCTCCGCCGCCTCATCAACGACGCTACCCTGCAGGGGTACGTGCAGATGGTTGTCCACCTGGCCCATCGCTGGCATGCGGCCATGAACCTCTTCGTCCAGCAAGGTTTCCAGGAATTGGACTATCGCGGGTACACTTTGGAAAAGGCGCTGACACGGTAGAAGCATCGCTCCAGCCAGAACGGAGGCAGCCTCGATTGCATGTTCTGTTTGTCACCGGCGAATATCCACCCATGGCGGGCGGCGTGGGCGCCTACACGGCCGCCCTGGCCCACGCTTTGGAGACGCTGGGGCTTCAGGTGAGCGTGATGACCTCTCGCCAGGCTTGTCCCCCGCCGCCAGGGGAAGGTGTGGCGGTCTATCCCTCTGTGCACCGCTGGGATTGGCGCATCTGGCCCGGCATCGCGCGTCGGGCCAGGGAGGTGGGCGCGGACTGGATCCACGTCCAATATCAGACGGGCGCCTATGGCATGCACCCGGCTGTGAACTTTGCCCCCCGCTGGTGGCAGCGCGCCGGCCTGCGGGTGGCCTGGACGTATCACGACCTCCTGGTGCCGTACCTGTTTCCCAAGGCAGGCACCCGCCTGCGACGCTGGGTGACCGAGTGGCCGGCCCGGGCCAGTGATCTGGTGGTGGTGACCAACGAGGGGGATCGCATCCGTCTGGCCAGTCGGGTACGCCCCCGGCGCCTGGCTCGCATCCCCATCGGGAGCAACATCCCCACCCGGCCCGTCACGGAGGAGGCTCGCCGGGCTCGCCGCGAGTCCTATGGCTACCGCGAGGAAACCCTGGTGGTCGGCTATTTCGGTTTTCTCAACCGCAGCAAGGGAGGGCTCACCCTGGTGCGGACCCTTCATACCCTGGCCCGACGACATCCCGACGTGCGCCTGCTGATGATCGGCGAGCGGGTCGGCGCCAGCGACCCCACCAACTATGCCTATCTCCAGGAGGTGGAAGCCCTCATTCAGGAGCTGGGTCTGGCCGAACGGGTCCACTGGACCGGCCACCAGCCCGATGGGGAGGTCAGCGCCGATCTGGCTGCCTGTGATGTGTTGTTCATGCCATACGAGGACGGCGCCAGCCTGCGCCGGGGGACCCTGATGGCTGGCCTGGCCCACGGCTGTGCCATCGTGACTACCAGGCCCCAGGATCCCCTCCCGGAGCTGGTCGATGGCCGGGATCTGATCTACGTGCCCCCTGGGGATCCGGAGGCGGCTGCAGCAGCTGTGTTGCAACTGGCTGCCCAGCCCACCTGGGCTCAGAACCTGCGGGCCAACGCCCGCGCCAGGAGTGCTTTGTTCCGTTGGGAGACCATTGCCGCTGAACATGCCCGTCTTTATCAAAGTTAGAGAGACCTTTCGCAACTGATGACCGCTACCTCGCCGCGTCCCGCCAGGTTGTTCCGGCCACTTCTGATCGTTTTCCTGCTGCTGGCTTTTGGCCTGCGTGCCTATCATCTGGACTTCCAGAGCCTTTGGAGTGACGAAGGAATCAGCCTCTTGCGGAGTAGCCAGCCGTTGGGGGCCATGTGGCGGTCCATGCCGGTGGAGCACGTTCCCGGGTATTTCACATTGCTCCATTTCTGGATCGGGCTGACCGGTGAAAGTGACTACGCCCTGCGCTTCTTCTCCCTCTGGGCCAGCGTCCTGGCCCTGGCCCTGACCTATCGCCTGGCAGCGGACCTGGCCAGCGCCCGCATCGGCCTGATGGCCGTGGCCTTGCTGGCTACCAACGGGTTTCAGGTCTGGTACGCCCAGGAGGCACGAATGTACAGCTGGCTGCTGGCCGGCGGCCTGCTTTCCACCTGGCTCTGCTGGCGTCTGTTGTTTCAGCAGCAGCCGGGCCGGCGGACCGGTCTGGTGGTGGCCTATGCCCTGGCCACCGCGGCGACGGTCTACTTCCACTATTTTGGCTTCCTGGTGCCCATGGCCCATGCCGTCGTGGCCGGGGGGTGGCTGGCCGTGGAGCGCCGCTGGCGAGGGCTCCTCCCCTGGATCATGGGTGGGCTGCTGGCCTCTCTGCTGTTTCTTCCCTGGCTGCCCCGGGCCTGGCAGGTCTTGCACTTTACCGGCTGGCGAGAGCCCCTGGACCCCATGAACGTGCCCTGGATGATGTGGACGGCCTACACGGTGGGCGATACCATGCCGGCGCCTCTGGTGAGCTACCTCCCCTGGCTTTACCTGGGCCTGGCCGTTGTGGGCATTGGGGTATGGATGCATCAGCGCCGGGCGGCCGGCTGGTTTTTGCTGGCCATGGTGGCCGTTCCTGTCCTGGCCATCCTGGCGCTGGTGCTGCGCAATCCCGATTTTCATGTGCGCTACACCATCTTCATCAGCAGTGTGGCCATTCTGCTGGCCGGCGGGGGCGTGGAGGGGTTTCACCTGGCCACTGGCCAGCGCTGGTGGGGCCGGGGGCTTTCCTGGCTGGTGGCGGCCACTCTGGTCACTGCCAACGGGATGGCCCTCTACCGGCTCTACTACGACACATCCCTCCACAAGCCCGATTTCCGCTCGGCGGCCCGGTATATCGAAACCCATGAACGGCCCGGCGACGTGATCCTGGTGGATGGGCCGAACCCGGACATCATCTTTGCCCACTACTATCGGGGGACGGCCCCGGTCTACGACCTGCGCTTCCTGGAAGGGGCAGATTTTCAGGAGGTGGACCGGGCCCTGACGGACATAACGGCCGGCATGGAGCGAGCCTGGGAGCTGCTTCTTTTTCGCCAGCCAGGACCCATCCAGATGTGGCTGGCCACCCGAGGATGGGCGGCCGCGCCCACCTATCACAACGACATCCGCGTCTCCCTTTATGGGCTGCCGGGAACTGCCATGGAGCGCCGGGTGTTGAACCTTCCCTTTGGTCCGGAGCTGGAATTGACCGACGTGGAGGTGAGTGCTACCTCGTTGAAGCCGGGCGACATGCTCCGGATTTCGACCCACTGGCGGGTGCTGGCCCAGGCGCCCAACTACAAGTTCAGCCTGCGCCTGGCCGATGCCGCGGGTCAGCCCCTGGCCAACTGGGATTATGTGCCCCAGAACTGGTTCGCCCCGACCCATGTCTGGGTGGTGGGCAGCATGGCCACGGACCAGCACGCCCTGATCGTGCCGGCTGAACTGGCCCCGGGCCGCTATCAGGTGACCCTGCGCCTGTACGACCCGGCCAGCGGCGCAGCCGTCTCGACGCCGGCCGGTCAGGACGTCCTGTTGGCAGAAGTCGAGGTGTCCCGTTGAGCGACAAGATGATGGATCGTGCTGCTGTCTCCGGGCGCAATCGAGGGTACATCCAGGTGCACCTGGGCCGGGGCCTGCTTCTGGCCCTGATCCTCCTGGCCTTTGCCCGCCTCTGCTGGCGCCTGGATGCCAATAACCTCTGGTGGGACGAGAGCTTGAGCCTCCAGCGGGCCGAGTCCGGCTGGCTGGCCCTCCTCCAGGGGCATCTGGTGATGCGGGATGGTATGTCAGAACTCCTGACCATCGACCAGCACCCCTTTTTCTACTTCGTGTTACAGGGGGTGCTCGTCCGTGGGGCGGGCATTGAGGAATTCGTGTTACGTTTTCCGTCGGTGATGGCCGCCACCCTGCTGGTGCCCACCCTTTGGGCGTTGGGCCGACGCCTGGTGGCCCGCGGGGTGCTGGCTGCGGGCACAGCCGAATGGGCAGCCCTGCTGGCGGCGCTGAATCCCTTCTTCCTCTGGTACGGCCAGGAGGCCCGGCCCTATGCCCTCTGGGCCACGCTGGCTGTGTTGAGCACCTATCTCCTGCTGCGGGTGACCGAGGAGGGAGCTCCATCCCGCCCCTGGCTGGTGGGTTACCTGGCCACCCTGTTGGCCTTCCTGACCACCCACTATTACGCGGTCCTTCTCCTGCCCGTCCACGCGCTCCTCTGTTTTGGCTGGCTCCGTCGCCGGGCGCCCCGATGGGCGTGGGTGGCGGCCTTCGGCCTGCTGGCTGTGGGCGGCGCCGTGGCCGGTGCAGGTGCCTGGCTGATCTTGAAACAGGGCGGCGGCGAGAACTTCCGCTTCGTCCCCTTGCGCATCATGCTGCCGGACCTGCTCAACGCCTTCAGCATGGGCCTCAGTGTGGACATCGACCAGGTCTGGTGGCTGGACCTGGTCTTCGGTGCGCTGGCCCTGGTGGGTATCGGATGGGGGCTACGCAGCCGGAAGAGCCTGGCCGCGGGGGGCTGGCTGCTGCCCGCTTTCCTGTTGGTGCCCATCGCCCTGCTGCTGGCCATCAGCCGGGTTCAGCCGGCCTACATGAATGCCCGCCATCTGAGCCTGCTGGGCGGCGCGTTTATCCTGCTGGTGGCGGCTGGCCTGGCCGCAGTGGCACAGCGGCAACGTTGGGCCGCGGCCGGTCTGGTCCTCCTGCTGGTGGCGGGGATCGGCTACAGCACGGTCAACTACTTCACTCGCCCCGAGTACGGCAAAGATGACTACGCCGGCGCGGGCCACTACCTGGCCGAGCGCCTCCTGCCCGGCGACCTCCTGCTCCTCAACCCGCCCTTTTCCTGGCGCATCTTCGCTTACTACCTGCCGGTGGAGCTGGTGGAACAGGGAGCACGGGATGGCAAGGGGACGGCCGTCTACGGCGTGCCCTTCCTCCACCAGGGGTGGGAGGAGGTCGAGGCAGGGCTGGAGCGGCTGCGGGGACAGTACCGCCGCATCTGGCTGGTTACCTCCGGCACCCATCCGTATCTGGACCCGGAACGTCGGGTCAAGGCCTGGCTGGAGCAGAACACGGTGCGCCTGAAGAAGGAGAGCTTCTACAGCCCCACCTCGTTTCTAGACGTGGAGTTGTTCCTCACCCAGGTGCCCGTCTTTACCCAGGTGCCGGCAGAGATGGCGCACCCGGCCGACGTGGTCTTCGGCGACCAGATTCGGCTGGTGGGCTACAGCATCGGGCAGCGGCTGGCCGCCGGCAGTGCCCTGCCAATCACCCTCTACTGGCAGACCGAGCGGCCGACCGACGTCCGCTATAAATACATCCTGCGCCTGCTCCAGCCCATCCAGGGCGGCGAGCCCCAGGTGCTGGCCACCACCGAACGGGAACCCTACGATGGCGTGATTCCCACCATCTACTGGAAGCCCGGCGAGATCATTATGGAGTACAGTGAGTTGCCGCCTGCGCCGCTGGCCGACGATGGCCGTTACCTGCTCGCACTTCAGATGTACCACGCCGAAACCCTGGAAAAGCTGCCCATTACCCAGGCGCCCGCCGACGCCCAGATCGATGTCGATGGCTTGACCCTGCTGCTGCCCTACGAGCCAGCCCGTTGACCGGACCATGAGCGAGACCGCAGCCAGCACCCAAACCACATCCGCCTCGGGGGACCAACCCCAGGCCCGGTTCGCCGTTTTTCCCTGCTCGCCCCAGGGATGGGCCGTGGCCGTGTTGCTCGGCTACTTTTTGTTGGGCCTGTGGTTTAGCCTGGCTGTGCCGCCCTTCGAGACGCCGGACGAAATTTACCACTATGCCTTTGCCCGTCACCTGGCCCAGGGGAACGGTCTGCCCATCCAGGCTGCGGAACCCACCGGCCCCTGGGAGCAAGAGGGCAGCCAGGCCCCCCTCTACTACCTGATTCTCGGGCGACTGACCGCCGGCATCGACCAGCGGGACTGGGGGGACCTCAACGTGGTCAATCCCCGGGCCAACATCGGCGACCCCCTCTACCCGGGCAACAAGAACATCATGCTGTACAGCGCTGCGTCCCGCCCCCTCCAGGGGGTCAACCTGGCCCTCCACATGGGGCGCTGGTTCTCCCTGCTGCTGGGGGGGATTACCCTCTGGCTGCTTTACCGCACAGCCTGCCTGGTCGTTCCGGAAAGCCCCTGGCTCCCTGTGGCGGCCATGGCCCTGGTAGCCAGCATTCCCCAGTTCATCTTCATCAGCGCGTCCTTCTCCAACGACAGCCTGATCGTGGCCACCAGCACCGCCGTCCTCTACTGGCTGGCCCGTCTGCTGCAGCGGGATGATGCCCGGCCCATTTGGCTCTGGGAGTGGGCGGTGTTGGGGATCTTGCTGGGGCTGGCTGCCTTGAGCAAGCTTCAAGGGGTGGGGCTGTTGGGCCTGGCGGCCGTCACCGTGCTGGGGCTGGCCTGGTGGCGTCGGGATGCACGCCTGGTGTGGCAGGCGGCCGCGCTGGTGGCGCTGCCGGCGCTCCTCATAGCCGGGTGGTGGTACTGGCGCAACTACGTCCTCTACGACGACTGGACGGGCACCCGCTACCTCATCGCCATCAACGGCCTGCGCACCGAACCGCTGAGCTGGGTGGACTTCTGGGATGAGTTCCGAGGGCTGCGTTATTCGTTCTGGGGGCTCTTTGGCTGGTTCAACATCCTGTTGCCGTCCTGGGTTTACCGGGTGCTGGACGGCGCGACCCTCCTGGCTGTGGCTGGCTGGCTGCTGGGCGGGGTACCGGCCCCGGGGCGTACCGGCCGGCGCATCGTCGGGCTTTTGGCCCTGTGGTTGGCCCTGGTGTGGGCCTTGTGGCTGGCCTGGACCTGGCGGGCCACGGGGAGCCAGGGGCGGCTGCTCTTTCCAGCCCTCTCGGCGATGGGCATCCTGGGGGTGATGGGGCTGGCGGGCTGGCAGCGGCTGTTGCCGGTCCGGTTTCATGGGCTGTTGTTGGCTGCCCTGCCCCTCTTTCTGCTGGCCTGTAGCCTCTATGCCGTCTCCGTGCTGGTGCCGTCCAGCTACCGGGCACCTGGCCCGGTCGATCAGGTGCCACCTTCGGCCCAACCGGTGGGGATCGTCTATGGCCGGGAGGATCGCTTTGAGCTCCTGGCCCTGGAACTTCCCCAGCGACGCTATCGCCCTGGCGATGGGGTTCCCGTGGCCCTCTACCTGCGCGCGTTGACCCGCCCCCAGGCGGACTATCAGCTTTTCGTCCAGTTGCTGGATGAAACGGGGAAGGAAGTGGGCAACCTGACCTCCCACCCCGGCTGGGGGCGGAATCCCACCAGCCTGTGGGAGCCCGGTGCCATCTATGTGGACCGCTACCGGGTGCCCATCAGTCGACCCATCGACCCGTGGGCGCCCCTGCTGGTCCGGGTGTATGTTGGTTTTGTGGACCCGGCCACCGAGGAGCGGGGTCGCCTGCCGGTGCCGGCCTACAACGCCGGTGGCGAGGAGATCGTGCCCTTTGTGGCGTCGGTGGTGATCGAGCCGGCCGTGCAGCCGGAGCTGTCGGACTACGGCCTGGCGCCCGTGGGCAGTCGTTTCGGCCATGTGATCGAACTGGCCGGTGCGTCCCTGCCCGAGGCGGTGAGTCTCTCCGCCACCGATGCCTTCACCGTGACCCTGCTGTGGGAAGCCATCGGCACGCCGACGGCCGATTACACCGGCTTTGTACACCTGTTGGATGCCGACGGCAACCGGGTGGCCGGCTTTGACCGGGCACCCGCGGGCGACCGTTTCCCTACCCGCTACTGGCAGCCAGGGGATCGCATCGTGAGCCACTTTGTGGTGCCCCTGCCGGCCGACCTGCCGCCGGGCCGCTACCAGGCCTGGGTCGGCCTCTATGACGCCGCCAGCCAGGGGGCGGCCCGCCTGCCCGTCACCGAGGATGTGGGTCGGGAAGTGGCCCACGAGCTGGTGCTGCTGGGGACGGTGATCGTCCGCTGAGGGAAGCGGGGACGCGCCTACGGCACCACCAGCGTCGGCCCCACGTGCGCGCTGAGCAGGAAGGAGCGTTCGCTGGGGAGGACCAGGGTGCCGCCGTTACCCTCCTGGACTGCGGCCAGCAGGCTGCTGGTCTTATCCACCCGTACCAGACGTACCTTCACCTGCTGATCGGCCGCCAGCTCTTCCACCCACTGCTGGAGCCGCTCGGCCGACTCCGTTTGTCCCTCGCCGGCCCAGATGAGGATGCGCAGCTCGCTGGGGGTGCGCTGGGTCAGCTGAATGGCCAGGCGCAGGGCCCGGTCGGCGGCCGGCGAGCCGGTGTAGAGCACCGTGAGGGGATACTTGAGCTGGCCTTCTTCGTCCAGGATCAGGACCGGGCGAGAAGTGCGGCTGACCACGGATTGGACGGTGGAGCCCAGGCTCTTGCGCCGACGGCGACCCGCCCTTCCCATGCTCAGCAGCAGGGCTGCTTCTGCAGCCGCCAGCAGCTCGGCCGTGACCGGGCCCCGGGCCACCTGGAACGACCAGCGCACATGGGTCTGGTTGGCCACTTCGGCCATGGCCTGGCGGATGGCCCGGGCCATGGCCCGCATCTGGCGTTCTATGCTGCTGTTGTCCAGCCGGCGCCGGCTGGCCGTGTAGGAGCCCACCTCCTGGGAAAAGGGGAAGTGGGCCAGCTGAATCAGGTTGATATCCTCCACGAAGAGCCCCTGGAGTTCAGCCCCCATGAGCGCGGCCAACTGGGCTGCGGCCCGCAGCGCGGCCACGCTGTGGGGCGAAGCGTCCAGGGCCACCAGGATTCGCCGCACGCTCTGTTCGGTAGTCGATAGGTCATTTTTGCTCACTTTCGTCCCACCGCTCCGTCTCATCCCGTCGATCAAATTCCTTGCGCTTTTCGGCCAGTTGGGCCAGCCGTGCCTCCACCCGTTGGTTGATAGAGCCCTCGGGGTAATTGCCCGCCTCGTCCCGCTCGCCTGCGGGCACGCCGGTGAGGATTTCGATGCCCTGGTCCACGTGTTCCACCGGGTAGATGTGGAACTTTCCCGCGGCCACCGCGTCGATGACGTCCTGGCGCAGCATCAGGTGCTGGACGTTGGAGGCCGGGATCAGGACGCCCTGGTCGCCCGTGAGGCCCCGGCTGTTGCAGAGGTCGAAGAAGCCCTCGATCTTTTCGTTGACGCCGCCGATGGCCTGTACCCGGCCGTGCTGGTCCACCGAGCCGGTGACGGCCAGGGACTGCTTGATGGGCACCTGGGCGATGGCCGAGAGCAGGGCGTAGAACTCGGCCGAGGAGGCGCTGTCGCCGTCCACGCCGCCGTAGGATTGCTCGAAGACCAGGCTGGCCCCCAGGGAGAGGGGACGGTCGCTGGCGTAGCGGGAACGCAGCAGGCTGGCCAGGATCAGGACCCCCTTGGAATGGATGGGCCCGCCCATGGCCACCTCCCGCTCGATGTCGATGACTTCGCCCCGTCCCATGTGGACCGTGGCGGTGATACGGGAAGGACGGCCGAAGGCGAAGTTGCCCAGTTGCAGCACAGAGAGCCCGTTGATCTGCCCGACCCGCTCGCCTGTGGTCTCGATGTGGATGGTCTCCCGCAGGGTTTCCTCCAACATGCGCTCCCGTAGCCGGTCGGCCCGGAAAATCTGGGCGTCGATGGCCTGTTGCACGTGCTGGGCATTGACCACCTCGGCACCGGCCTGCCGGGCCCAGTGGTCGGCCTCCTCCAACAGATCGACGATAGTCTGGAGCTGCGCGGTGAGCCGCTCCGCGTCGCTGACCAGCCGGGCGGCATGCTCGATTACCCGGCAGACGGCGGAGCGGTCGAAGGGGCGCAGCTGCTCCCGGCGGACAATGGCCGCGATCAGTTGGGCGTAGGCCTGCTGGCTTTCGGCATCCCGCTTGAACTCGTCGTCGAAGTCGGCTGCCACCTTGAACAGCTCGCTGAAGTCGGGATCGTACTGGGAGAGCAGGTAGTAGAGCAGGCGGTCGCCCATGAGGATCACCTTGATGTCCAGGGGGATGGGTTCGGGCTCCAAGGAGACGGTGCTGGTGAGGCTGAGCATTTGCAGGGGCGACTCAATGCGGATGGCCTGGAACTCCAGCACCCGTTTCAACCCTTCCCAGGCGTAGGGATTGGCCAGCACCTTGAGGGCATCCAGGATCAGGTAGCCGCCGTTGGCCCGATGGAGCACGCCGGGCTTGATGAGGGTGAAGTCGGTCACCAGCGCGCCCATCATGGCCATCTGTTCGATGCGGCCGATGAGATTGAGGTAAGTGGGGTTGCTCTCGTAGATCACAGGCGCTCCCTGGACGCCGCTGGAATCCACCAGCACGTTCACCTGGTAGCGGCGCAGGGCCGGGTTGATTTTGAGGCTGTCCGGCAGGGAGAGGGCCAGGGCAGCTGTCGCGGCATCCTGGCTTTTGCTTTCCCCGCTGCTCAAAAAGGCTTCCAGGTTCTCGCCCACGTCCCGCTGCACCGCGTGGAGGTACTCCACCACGGCAGGCAGGTCGGCGTATTTTTGCAACAGATCGTCGATGAGATCCTTCACCACGAAGGCCGAGAGCTCTTGATTGAGCTCCCGCAGGCGCCGCCGGAACTCCCGCTCCCACCGGGGCACCTGATAGAGCACCTTCTGGAGCTGCTCCTGGAGCTCTTCCACTTCGGCCTGGATGCGTTTCTGTTCCCCTTCGGACAGCTTCTGAAACTCCTCGGGCGGCATCACCTCGCCGTTCCGCAGGGGGGCGAAGGCCAGGCCCGACGGGGTGCGCAGGAGGGTGAAGTTTTTCTCCCGGGCCCGCTCCTGGAGCTCCCGCAGGCTCTCCTGCTGCCGTTCCTGGAATTCCTGTTCCAATGCCTGGCGCCGGTTCTGGTACTCCTCGCTCTCGAAGGCCGACGAGAGGGCGGTCTGGAGATCTTCCACCAGGCGCATCATGTCCCGCTGGAACTCCCGGGCTCTCCCCTGGGGAAGGCGCAGGGCCCGGGGCCGGTAGGGCTGTTCGAAGTTGTTGACGTAACACCAGTCGGATGGGGGCGGTTCGTTGCGGGCCCGCTCTTCCACCAGCCGGCGGATCAGGGTGTACTTGCCGGTGCCCCGGGGCCCTAGGGCGAAGATGTTGTAGCCCTGGCGCTGGATGTGGATGCCCAGTTGAATGGCCTGGATGGCTCGTTCCTGACCCAGCACCTCCGGCGCTTCGGCCAGATCGTCGGTGGTTTCAAAGGAAAAATCGGCCGGGTCACAGCGTCGGTAGAGTGCCTCTGGGGGAAGGGGTTGAACAGTATCCACGGCTCTATCCTTTCTGCGCGATGCAATCTGGGATGTGGTTTCTGGGACTCCATTATACCAGTATCATACCCGCATCGGCCGATCCGGGCCGTTCACGTTTGGGCAGTTGGCCCATCTCCCCAATGGGTGCGAACCTGTTTGGTTCCCTGCGAAATCGGGGTGGGTAGCGCACATTTGTGGTAGATGAGCCTGTGGTCGATGGGCCGAGCAGTTCATGGAGCGCCAAACCAGCGGGCTTCCAGCTCGGCCAGGGTGCCGTCGGCGACCATGGCCTGCAGGGCCCGGGCCACTTCCTCCTGGAGCTGGCTGGCCGGGAGGGGCAGCACAATGACGTAGGGGTTGCTCTCCAGGGCTGGCCCGACGGCAACGATGGGTGCACCCTGCCCCTGGGCTTCCCGCAGGGTGACATTGTCGATGAGGAGGGCGTCGATGGTGGCGTCGTTCACCAGCGCATCCACTGCCTCCTGGGGCGTGGCGTATGGCACCAGCTCCATGGCGATGTCCTCCCGCTGGAGGTGGCGTCCCACCATGTCCCCCAGGCTGCCCCACTCCACCGCAACCCGGCGGCCGGCCAGATCGGCCACGGCCTGGATGGGAGAGCCCTGGCGGACCACCAGGCGCACCCCTGCCTCGAAGTACGGCTCGGAAAAGGCAAAGTCCTGGGTCATCCGAGGATCGTAGGGGATGGCGCTGATGGCGGCGTCCACCTGGCCGGCCTTGACTGCGTCCAGCAGGCTGTCGTAGCCCATGGCTGCGATCTCCAGGCGCAGGCCCCAGCCCTGGGCCAGATGCCGGGCCAGATCCACATCAAAGCCCACCGGGCTGCCCTGCTCGTCCAGGAACTCGAAGGGCGGGAAGCTGGGATCCATGCCTACCCGCCAGCTCCCTCGGGCCTGCATGGTCTGCCAGGTGTGATCTTGGCGCAGGAAGAGGAAGCCGGATCCTTCGGTCAGCCGGACGGCCAGGAGGGCCAACAGAAGGAGCAGGGCCAGGCCGGCCACCCCCCAACGCAGCCAATCCACCCGTTGCCGACGCCTACCGCTGATCTGGCTCACGACGCATCTCCCCGGGCATAGCGTTGCACTTCCTGGTAGATGGGCTTGGGCTCAAAGTCGGTGCGCACGAAGGTGAAATAATCCTGGTAGCTCTTGGCATCCCACGGATAGCGGAAGGCCCAGAAGCAGACCGCGTCCAGCCAGGGCCATTCCTCCAGGGCGATCTGGTAGGCGCGGATGGTGTATTCGATGCGCTGGCCGGGGCGCACGGCCCGGGTCCAGCGGGGGTGATCATTCCATCCGCCCTCGGTGATCATGGCCTGCTTGTGGCCGTCGCCGTTTTCGACCATGATCTGGCGCAGCAGTTCGCTGCGGCGGAAGTTGACCACGTCGGCCGCAGCCGGCTCGTCCGGGTCGAAGGTCCAGCCGTAGGCGTGGATGGCCAGCACGTCGAAATAGTCGGCGGCGCCGGCGTCGTACATGCGCTGGAGGTACTCCAGGTCGTTCATGCCCCATTCGCTGCCGGGCGGGGCCAGGGTAGGTGCCAGCGCGCCGGCCAGGACCTGGACGTCCGGGTTGGCCGCCTTGATCATAGGGTAGACCACCTTCAGCATCCGTACATACTTTTCCGGATCCACCGGCTGGTAGCCCCATTCCAGGGCCAGGTTGGGCTCGTTCCAGATGATGACATAGTCCACCAGGCCGGCATAACGCCGGACGAATTGGGCGGCATAGTCGCCGAAGTCGGCAAAGTGCTCGTCGTCCAGGTACAAGGGGGTGCTATCCTTGGGGCGGGCCCACTCCGGGACGTAGCCCAGGCGCGCGATCACAGTCAGGCCCTGGCGGTTGGCGTGCTGGATGACCAGGTCGGTGTGGTTCCAGTTATAGCGGCCCTTTTGGGGCTCCACATAGGCCCAGGGAAAGTACTCCACGATCCAGGGCGCGCCCATCTCCCGCACCATCTCCAGGGTGCGCTTGATCTTCCACGCCTCCACCTCGTCGGTCAGGCGGGTGTGGATGCCGATTTTGGGGTTGCGGGTCTGGACCGTACGCTGGGGGCCCAGGGGGACCGTATTGCTGTTGAGGCGGATCCACCAAAAGGCAGCCAGGATCGTCAAGAAGGCCAGGACCGCGACCAGCAGCCAGCCTTTCGCCGGGAGCCTTCCGGATGTGGGCAGATACCGGCGCAGACGTGCCGGTAAATCCCGACAGAAATTCATCGATGGCTTCCACTGGAGGAAGTGCTGACGAATTTTCGCCGTGGTCTTTACGCCAAAGTGTACCAGGACAGCCATTGGGGCAAATCATAATCTGGCGGGGGGGATTTGGCAACTCCGTCTCGTCATCGGGTATAGTTCAAGATCGTCGGGGTTCGCCCATTGGACACCGCTGTAGGGGCGCTGCTTGCTGCGCCCGTCTACGGCGGACAGGGCGGGGAGCCATCTGGGCCCCTGTCCCTACATCCTGCATCGACGATTATGAACCATACCCGCGTCATCGGGCGGATGGATGTACCACGGTTGAATGTGGTCCTACCAAGGACGCCAGGTTGGCCATTTATTCGTGAAAGACTTGCCGCCGTGCTATAATTTGGCCGACCTGAATGTACGGATCATTCATGGGATGGAGCAGGCCTCTGGGGCCGGGGAGAGGGATTCCTGCCCGGTGTGGGTGGCAGAAAGGGATTGCAGGAGATGTATCGAGGCAGTGGGGGGCGGGGCTGGCAGGCCCTGACCACAAACCAGAAGATTGCCGTGGTGGTGGTAGGGCTGTTGATTTTGTACGCCATCGTGGCCAGTGGCAGTGGGGGATTGCTGAGCCCGGCCCGCCTGTTGGCGGTGGCGACCATCGTCCTGGTGGCCTTGCCGGTCCACGAATTTGCCCATGCGGCCACGGCGGTGGCCCTGGGTGATGACACACCCCGGCGCCAGGGCCGCTTTACCCTGAACCCCCTGGTCCACATCGATCCGCTGGGGGCGTTGCTGATCCTGGTGGCCAACTTTGGCTGGGCACGCCCGGTGGAGTGGAATCCCCGGTATATTCACATTGACCGTCGTCTGGGCTCCATCCTGGTGGCGGCGGCGGGTCCCTTCAGCAACCTGTTGTTGGCCTTTCTGGGGATTTTGGCGCTGAAGAGCGGCCTAGGCCTGCAGGGCCCCCTGCCGGCCTACTTCGTGGTGCAGTTTCTGAACTTTTTCGTCAACATCAACGTGTTACTTTTCGTGTTTAACTTAATCCCGGTGCCGCCGTTGGACGGCTCCCACGTGCTGTTTGCATTGTTGCCGGGTAATACTTATCGGCTGCAGATGCAGCTCAGCCAGTATGGCTTTTTGATCCTGATGGCCATCATTTTCCTGGTGCCGGGCCTAATCCGGATTCCCACGGGGATCATCCTACGTGCCCTGTATTCCTTCGTGTAGTTTGTCGATATGGGTGATTTCGTTCAGGTGGATTGGCCGTGTAGTTCGCATAGTGTGAGGGTTTGGGGGCCAGATCGGCCCCTGTCGGCCCTGTCTCGAGGGCCGTGGTACCGACGGGCGGCCTACCGGATCGGTCAATTTTGGCGGGGATTCCGGGCGCAAGTACAGCCATCGGAACTGGAGCGGGTCCGGGCGCTGTTGCCGTCGGATGGGGCCAGGCTTTTCCTGCGCATGCCCCGGGATGCCCAGCGCCACAGTTTGAACGTCTGGTCCACCTTGTGGGACGCGGGCTATCGGCACCCGGATCTGGCCGTGGCTGCATTACTACACGATGTAGGCAAACTCGCGGCCGAGGAAGCCGGCCTTGGTCTGGGACTCTGGTTGCGGGGGCCCCTGGTTTTGTTGGAGGCCTGGGCACCGGCCCTTTTGACCCGCTGGGCCAGCCCCGATCCCTGCCGGGGGTGGCGTTATTTGCTGCATGTACATCAAGCGCACCCGGCCATCGGCGCTGCATGGGCCCGGGCGGCCGGCTGCAGCGAGCTGGCCTGCTGGCTGATCGCCCATCACCAGGATCGGCCCGTCCAGGCTCCTCCCGAGGCGCTGGAACTGCTGGCGGCCCTGCGCTGGGCGGACAGCCAACACTGAAGGGGGCTGAACGGGGGCATCGGCGGCTTGAGTAAATCCCGGCAGAAATTCGCCGATGGTTTCCACCAGACAGGGTGCCGCCGAATTTCTGCCGTGGTCTTTACGCCAGACTGTACTGAGCCTGTTGGGGCTGCATGAATCAGAAGAAAGTGACACGATCCATGACAAAACCCAAGATTGCCATCATCGGCCTGGGCCTGATCGGGGCGAGCTTCGGGCTGGCCCTGCAAAAAGAGGAAGCCGATTTTGAGATCGTCGGCCACGACAAGGAACCGGAGGTGGCCCATGGGGCGCGGCGTTCCCAGGCCGTCCATCGTACCGAGTGGAACCTGCATCGGGCCTGTGAACATGCGGACATGATCCTGCTGGCCGTTCCTCTGAGTGAATTCGAGGATCTGTTCCAGGCGATTGCTGAAGATTTGAAGCCAGGCTGCCTGTTGCTGGCGGCCACCCCGGTGTTGCAGCCAGCCATTGGGCTGGCCGACCGCCACCTGCCCGGACATGTCCACTTTGTGGCCGGCCATCCTGTGCTGGCGGGCGTGGGGGGCTCCCTGTCGGTGCGGGCAGATCTCTTTGATGGTGTGGTCTTCTCTCTGGCGCCGGGCCTGCAGACGGAGCCGGCTGCGGTGCAGCTGGCCAGCGATTTTGTGGAGCGCATCGGCGCCACACCCCTTTATGTCGATGCCCAGGAGCACGACGGCATCATCGCCGCGGTGGAACAGTTGCCCCAAGTGATGGCGGTGGCTCTCATGCGCCTGAGCAGCCGTTCATCGGGCTGGCGGGAAGCCCGGCGGCTGGCCGGGAGGCAGTTTGCCCAGGCCACCGAGACGGGCGCCGGTGCACAGCAGCTGTTCAGCACCCTGACCGGCAACCGGGAAAACGTGTTGTTGCGGATTGCGCAGCTGCAGCAGGAGCTGGCTGAGTGGCGGGAGCTGCTGCTAGCGACGCCGAAGCCGGACGAGAAGCATCCCCTGCTGGCCGCTCTGGAGGAGGCCATGGACGCCCGGATCCGCTGGGAGGCCCAGGCTGCGCTGAAAAACTGGGAGGGAAGTCAAGGAGCAGGACAGTCCCGGGAGGCGGAGAGCGCGGGGATGTTCCGGCAGATGTTTTTGGGTGGGTTTATGGGAAGGCGCCCACGGGATCGGGAATGAACGCGGCAATAGACACGCGGCAATAGACGGGGAGCAGCATGCTGTGCAGGACTCCATGACACCTCCCAGCAGGATTTGGGCTGAACGGCCGCTGTGACATGTGCTGGCAACAGGTAGGCCAATTGTTCCAGAGGGTGGCCGAACATAGACCTGGTGTTCTGGGGAGTCCACTTCTGTACAGTGGACTAGGGATTGCCTACCTCTTTCTGGTTGTGGGCGTGCTTTTCCTCATCGTGCGGTCGACTCTCCGGCAGGAGCGGCTCCGGTATGGGTTGGGCATGGCTGCCTTTCTCCTTCTGGCTTTTGTCCACGGTCTTCTGTACAGCCTGTTGAATCCACCCTGGTTTGCACCTGACGAACCCAGCCACTTCGAATATGCCCGGCTGCTTTACGAGCAGGGCCGGGTGCCCGTGGCGGCTGATATCTCTGCGCCCCTTCAGGAGGAGATTTTGGCCTCCATGTATGCATTCGACTTTTGGCGTCTCAACGGGATGCAGACGCCGGCGCAGGCTCCGGTCACTTTTGGCCGGGGCTTGTCCGGTGACTGGCGGGGTATTCCTCCGACCTTCGTGGTTGATGGCCAATTTCTATGGTATTTTCCCCAGATCGGCAACGAACCTCCCCTTTATTATGTCTGGAGCTGGCCTGCCTTTGTTGCGCCATTCGGTCAAGAGGCGATACTCTGGCAGCATTATGGTGTGCGATGGCTGAGCCTGCTGCTGTACGTGGGATGTGTGGGCCTGGCGCTGGAAGGGGCCCGGCTGCTATTCCAGCACGATCTAAACATCGAGTGGGCGGTGGCTGCCCTGGTTCTGTTCCAGCCCATGCTCAGCTATATGGGCACAGCCATCAATAATGATGTGGCGGCGGCTCTGGTGGCAACAGCCTGGTTTGTTGTAGCCGCTCAACTATGGCTTCGGGGCTGGCGTTGGCAGAGGGCCGTGTTCCTGCTGACATTGACATTGGCCGCCATCTGGGTCAAGAAGACCACCCTCTTCTTGATCCCCCTCTGGATTATAGCTGTGGCTTTGGGCGACGGCCGTCGCCGTTTTCGGTCTTTGCCGTGGCGGTGGGCCGGAGGGCTGGCCGCCTTGCTGGGCATAGGATGTCTGCTCCTGGCGTGGCTGCCGGCTTCGACCCAGGCACGTTTCTGGATGACCCGGCCAGAACCGAACGTACCTGTTCGGACGGCAGCTCGTTCTTATGAAGGGGCTTTTTCTTTTCGAGTGCCAGGTTCTGCTCAAAGCGTTGATTTTGGGGTTGTACAGCGTTTGCCCAATGCCCTGGTGGCGCGCCTTCGCGGGCAGCAGGTCATCCTGCAGGCGCAGGTGAGCGGCGAAGGGGGCGAAGTCCCTGGACGGCTGGAGCTTGTCACCAACCGGGAACGCCTGGTCCATGACTTTGTGGCGACGTCCATGTGGACCCAGGTGCGTCTGGTGGCTACCGTGCCGGAGGACGCCCAATACCTGCGCGTTTTGTTACGGCCAAAGCGGGAGGATGGAACAGGGGTTCTCTATTTTGATGATATTTCCCTCTCCCTCGTTGAGCCGGATGCCTCCAATTTGCTCGCGAACGGTTCTGGCGAGTTGCCCGCATCGGGCCTTCGCACTGTGGCCGTCGTCTTCGCTCACTGGCTGGGGCTGGACGGTTACGTCACGCCCTGGTTCATGCAGCCGACCCCTATGGTGGATGGCACCCTTTTGGCCCGGGGTGGGGATTTTCTTTTTCGCACATTTTGGGGGCGCTTTGGCTCCCTCAATGTGATCATGCCTGCCTGGTGGGAAGCGACCTGGGGGTATGGGATGGCCCTGGCCCTATTGGGGATGGCAGCACGTTTTACACAGCGCCCCTGGAAAACGGCCGCAACCAGCCAGTACAGATGGAATTCCTACCTGATGTTGCTGATTGCGGGCCTCGCCCTGGCTGTGCTTGTGGTTCTGTTGCCGCTCTTGAACCGGCCAGATCCCAACTGGCTCCCTCAGGGGCGTTTCCTGTTGCCGGTCGTCTTTCCCGTAGCGCTATTGACCACCTGGGCCTGGGCCGCGCTGCTGCCTGGCCGTCTGCGTCCGTGGTTGAGTGTGGTTCTGTTTATTGGATTCATGTTCATGGACGGTGTCGCCCTCGCCCGGCTGATTCAACACAGCTACTGCGGTTGAAGCCTGCTGGCGGCCTGGGTAGGGCTCCAGAGAACAATGGGCAAAGAGAACATCGGGTAAAAGGTGAATAGCATGAACCCGGAACATCAAGGTTGGCGAGATGTCTAAGATTGCGGTGATTGGGTGGGATGCGGCCACCTTTCAAGTCATTCGACCCCTGATGGAAGCCGGCGCATTGCCCCGCCTCGGCCAGCTTATGGCGCGTGGGGCCTGGGGCCCACTCCGTTCCACCGTTCATCCCCTGAGCCCCACCGCCTGGGCTTCGTTCATAACCGGCATGAACCCCGGCAAGCACGGTATTTATGATTTCATCAGCCTGCGGGAAAGGGGGACGTTTCAATTGACCAATGGAGGTGACCTTCGCCAGCAGACCCTGTGGTCCCGCCTGAGCGAAGCAGGTCGAACGGTGGCCGTCG
>FWPU01004695.1_pt1 | contig 31347 bp, 26 predicted proteins | sample 2228361 | NCBI WGS metagenome assembly FWPU01 (sample SAMEA103939777, study PRJEB20133) | metagenome | reverse complement strand
GACTCTTTCATTCACTACACCTCGCCGGTTTGACCGGCGCACGGAGGCCGCATGCCCGCTCCCATCCGCCCAGGCAGTGCCGTGGTGTCGCCGACCGCAACGCCCACGCCGTCGTCACCGGCGGCGGAGGCCCCGCCAGCCCCGCGCGTCCCGGACGCTTTCACCGAGAGTGGTCCTGCGCCGGCCGGTGCGGCGGGAACGGTGGACCTCGCGTCGATGCTCGGCCAGGCCGCGCCCGATCCGTACGCGCTGATTCCAGGGCGCTTCCCTGATGCCGTGTCCCTGCCCGACGCGCTCGCGGCGTTCGGCGCCTCGCCCGAGCGGAAGGCCGCCGTGGCCCAGCTGCTCGACGGCTTCCAGCAGAAGACCGGCGTCCGGGTTCCGGACGCAGTGCGCGACGCGGTGCTGCTGAACCCGTCGCTCCTCACCCGGGCGCTGCCGGTCACCATGCAGGCGTTGAAGGCCGGCATCGACGCGGTGAACCTCGCCTATCGATCTGGGCAACTTCCACAGGTCGAGCCGCGGCAGCACCGGCTGCCCCGCCACTTCGACTTCGCGGACCTGGCCTCGCTCTCCATCCCGCGGCCCGAGGCCACGATGAAACAGATCGCTCCCGGGCTGTACCAGGGAGACCTGCCCAGCCCGCTGTCGGACGCCGAGGTGAAGCAGAACCTCGTCATGGCGGAGGTGCTCGATCGGCTCGCGGGCAACGCCGGCCTTCCCGAAGCAGAGCGCTTCCGCGTCACGTACGGGGGGCGCACGTTCACCCGCCTCGACAACTTTCTCGATGCGCTTCGCGAGGCCGGTCACGAGGTGACCGTCACCTTCGAGCAGCGCATCGCGAACTTCGCCAACCTGAAGACGAAGGTACCCGGATCCGACGCGTGGCTCGACGTGCCCGCCCCGCTGATGGTGAAGACCGGCGTCACCTCGCCCGAGGGACGCGAGGCGGTGGTGCCCGCCTCCCACGCGGAGATGATCATCCGCATCCGCCGCGGCCCCGAGGCGCAGGGCTCCGGCATCGACGCCGAGGTTCGCTACTTCCAGGGAGTGACGCAGACCGGCTTCTTCGCCGGGGGCACCTTCGCCGAGCCGCGCTGGCTGGGGCGGGTGCGCCACGGCGAGCCGCTCGAGGGAGCGCGGGCGCTCGAGGCGGTGAAGCTGGCCGGCCTGTTCACCGACGTGGTGCGCGACGCCGCGCGGTCGCTGAACCTGTACGCCGAGGGCTACGGCATCACCGGCGTGTGCAACGACTCGGTCGCGATCGTGCAGCAGGCGATCACCGGGAGCACGCAGATGTACCCCCTCTTCATGCGCGACGACATCCTGCTGCCCGAGCTCACGCGGCGGCTCGAGGACCGCGACCGGCGCGACGACCCGGCCTACCGGCGATTGGCCGACGCCGTGCGCGCGCTGCCCAGCGACTTCGAGCGTGGGCCGACCACGGCCGAGCGGGCCCGGTCGTCGCTCCCGTGGGAGCCCGGCCACGAGCCCTTCTTCAGCACCGTCGAAGCGCGGCGCATTCTGGGCGGCGGGTGAACGTGCGCTGGCCGCTCGCGCTGATGGCCGTTCTGCTCGCGTGCGAGGCCGCGCGCCCGAAGGTCTTCGACTGCGCCGCCGAGAACTGCGAGGACTGCGCCGTGCTCGCCGAGCGCACGGCCCAGTCCGGAGGAAACGCGCTGACGCTGCAGACGTGCCGGACGTGCCAGGGCGCCTCCTGCGTCAGCGGAGCGGACGGAGGCCTACCGATCGAGTGCCTCGAGTTCCCCTGCGTCGACGGCGGCATCCTGGTCCGGGGATGCAACCGCGACGAGGACTGCCCCGGCCCGACCCGCGGGGCGGCGACGCTCTGCGGAGCAAAGACCGCGACGCACAACGTCTGCGTCACCTCCGACGCGATTTGAGCGACGGCCGAACCCGTAACACCCGCCGAGCCGATGAGCTCGCGAGCGAAGCCGCGCACCTGCGCTTCGCGGATGCACGCGAGACGAGACTCGCCCCGGCACGACACTCGGCCCGGCGATGCCGTGCCGAGCGACGACGACAAACGCACGGCGCTGAGCCGCCTTCGAAGCGACCTGCGACCGGTTTGAGACCGCGCGTCCATTCTCCCGCCACGACTTGCGGCCGTCGCGAGCATCGCGCCCATTCCACGCGCCGACGACCCGCGCCGTCTGCAAATGTGGGAGGGACGGCGATGAATCTTCCGGCGCGCTCATTCGTTCCCGAGAGCATGAAGGGCCTGCTGCTCTCCGCTTCGCTGGCGGTGCTCGCCTTCTCCGCGCCCGCGAACGCGGCCGACGCCGGCACGCCGGTTCAGCTCGGACTGTCGGTCGGCGACGGGTCCGCTCCTCCGGTCCGCCCCGGGCCGTTCCAGCGCATCATCCGCTCGCGCGCCGAGCTCCCTCGGGCCTTCGCGCGCGTCGTGCCCGCGCGCTTCGACTTCGAGCGGCAGGCGCTGGCGGTGATCGGCCATGGACGCGCGGCGTCGATGAACGGCTTCGGCATGCGCGTCGTCCCTGACGGGAAGGACGTGGTCATCGTCTACACGCCGCCGATTCAGCCCTGCCCGCCCTGCCGGGGCGTCTACGAGAGGCGCGAGCACCCCATCGAGCCGCCGGTGCGGCCGGCCTTCAATCCCGCTGCGCACACGGTGCTGGTGCCGATTCCTCGCGATGCCGCGAACGCGACGTACCGCTCCGAAGGGGGGCTCCAGCCGCCCTGTCCTCCGTGCCTGGCACCCTGAAAAGCGAAACGGCCGCCCCGAACAGGAGCGGCCGTCTCGAATGACAGCGCTTCGGTCGATCAGGCGGCGCCGGTCTCCGGGCGCGGAGCGGCCGGCTGCGGCGGAACCACCGCGGCGGCCTCGCCATGGGTGGCGGCGAGCGCGGCCTCGATGTCCTGCACCTCCTCGGCCGGGCTCTCGACCTCGATGTCGAGGTGCTTGTACTGCGGCAAGCCCGTGCCCGCGGGGATGAGCCGGCCCATGATGACGTTCTCCTTGAGCCCGCGCAAATAGTCCACCTTGCCCTGAATGGCGGCCTCGGTGAGCACCTTCGTCGTCTCCTGGAACGAGCTGGCCGAGATGAACGACTCGGTCGAGAGCGAGGCCTTGGTGATGCCGAGAAGCAACGGCTCGGCCACCGCCGGCCGCCTGCCCTGGGCCATCACCTTCTCGTTCTCCTCCTCGAACACCCACTTCTCGACCTGCTCGTCGACCAAGAAGTCGGTGTCGCCCACCTCGGTCACGCGCACGCGGCGCAGCATCTGCCGCACGATGACCTCGATGTGCTTGTCGTTGATCTTCACACCCTGCAGCCGGTAGACCTCCTGAATCTCGTCCACTAGGTAGCGGGCCAGCTCCTTCTCGCCCAGCACCCGGAGGATGTCGTGCGGGTTGGCCGCGCCGTCCATCATCGGCTCGCCGGCCCGCACCCGATCGCCGGCATGCACGCTGATGTGCTTGCCCTTCGAGATCAGGTACTCTTTCGCCAGGTCGGTGCGCAGCTCGCCGTTCACCTCGGGCGTGATGATCAGCTTCCGCTTGCCCTTGGTGTCCTTGCCGAACGACACCACGCCGTCGATCTCCGCGATGATCGCGTGATCCTTCGGCTTTCTGGCCTCGAACAGCTCGGCCACGCGCGGCAGACCGCCGGTGATGTCCTTCTTCTTGTTGGTCTCGCGCGGCACCTTGGCGATGACCTCGCCCGGAGCGATCTCGTCACCCTCGTTGACGGTGATGATCGCGCCCTGCGGCAGGTGGTAGCTGACCGGCTCGCCCTTGTTTGAATCGGCCATTGGGACGATGGTGACGCGCGGGCGAGCCTCGGGGTCCTTCGACTCGGTGATGGTCTTCCGGGCGAGGCCGGTGACCTCGTCGAGGGCCTCGTTCATGGTGACGCCCTCGATGATGTCCTCGAACTTCACCGAGCCGGCCACCTCGGTGAGGAGCGGCGTGGCGAACGGGTCCCACTCGGCGAGCATGGTGCCCGGCTCGACCTTCTGGCCCTCCTTCACGAGCAGCTTGGCGCCGTAGATGACCTGGTAGCGCTCGCGCTCGCGGCCCGAGTCGTCGACGATGACCAGCTCGCCGTTGCGGTTCATCACCACCAGCGTGCCGTCGGCCTTCTTGACGGTGGCCAGGTTGTTGAACTTCACCGCGCCGCCGTAGCGGTTCTCGAGCGAGCTCTGCTCCGCGCGCCGGGTGGCCGCGCCACCGATGTGGAACGTGCGCATGGTGAGCTGGGTGCCCGGCTCGCCGATCGACTGCGCGGCGATGACGCCCACCGCCTCGCCGATCGACACCTTGCGGCCCCTCGCCAGGTCGCGGCCGTAGCACTCGACGCAGATGCCCCGCCGCGCGGCGCAGGTGAGCACCGAGCGAATCTTCACCTTGTCGAGGCCCGAGTTCTCGATCTTGGCCACCTTGGCCTCGTCGATCTCCTCGTTGGCCCGAACCAGCACCTCGCCCGTCACCGGGTCGTGGATGTCGTCCAGCGCCACGCGGCCCAGGATGCGCTCGCCGAGCGGCTCGATGACCTCGCCGCCCTCGACCAGCGCCCCGATGACCAGCCCGTCCATCGTGCCGCAGTCGTACTCGTTGATGATCGCGTCCTGCGCCACGTCGACCAGGCGGCGGGTGAGGTAGCCCGAGTTGGCCGTCTTGAGCGCCGTGTCGGCCAGGCCCTTGCGCGCGCCGTGGGTCGAGATGAAGTACTGCAGCACCGAGAGCCCTTCGCGGAAGTTCGCGGTGATCGGCGTCTCGATGATCTCGCCCGAGGGCTTGGCCATCAGGCCGCGCATGCCCGCCAGCTGGCGAATCTGCTGAGCAGACCCACGCGCGCCCGAGTCGGCCATGATGTAGATGGGGTTGAACGACGGCTGCTTGCGGGTCTCCTTCTTGCCGTCCTTGTTCTGACCCGCGATCTCCTCCTGCGAGATCTGCTGCATCATCTCGGCGGCGACCTTCTCGGTCACCTCGGCCCAGATGTCGATCACCTTGTTGTACCGCTCGCCGTCGGTGATCAGGCCCTCGAGGTACTGGTTCTCGATCTCGGTGACCTCCTTGCGCGCGAAGTCGAGGAACTCCTGCTTGCGCGGCGGAATCACCATGTCCTTCAAGGCGATCGAGATGCCGGCCTTGGTGGCGTGCGTGTACCCGTAGGTGCGGATGCGGTCGGCGAAGATGACCGTGTCCTTCTCGCCGGTGAGCCGGTAGCAGAGGTCGATCAGGTTCCCGAGCTGCTTCTTGTCGAGCACCTTGTTCACCGCCTCGAAGCCCACCTTGCGCGGAACGATCTCCCACAGGAGCACGCGGCCCACGGTGGTGTCGACCGGCTTCTGGCCAGCCTCGATGCGGCACTTGATCTTCGCCTGCAGGTCCACCTCGCCGTGGTCGTACGCGGCGCGCACCTCCTCGGGCGAGCTGAAAACGTGCCCCTCGCCGCGGGCGAACTCGCGCGGCCTGGTCATGTAGTAGATGCCCAGAACCATGTCCTGGGTGGGCACGATGATCGGCTTGCCGTTGGCCGGGCTGAGAATGTTGTTGGTCGACATCATCAAGACGCGCGCTTCCATCTGGGCCTCGATGGACAACGGCACGTGCACCGCCATCTGGTCGCCGTCGAAGTCGGCGTTGAAGGCGGCGCAGACCAACGGGTGCAGCTGAATCGCCTTGCCCTCGATGAGCACCGGCTCGAACGCCTGGATGCCCAGCCGGTGCAGGGTCGGAGCGCGGTTGAGCAGCACCGGGTGCTCGCGGATGACCTCCTCGAGAATGTCCCAGACCTCGGGGCGCTCCTTCTCCACCATCTTCTTGGCCGACTTGATGGTGGTGACGTACCCCTTCTCCTCGAGCTTGTTGTAGATGAACGGCTTGAACAGCTCGAGGGCCATGATCTTCGGCAGGCCGCACTGGTGCAGCTTCAGCTCGGGGCCGACGACGATCACCGAGCGGCCCGAGTAGTCGACGCGCTTGCCGAGCAGGTTCTGGCGGAAGCGGCCCTGCTTGCCCTTGAGCATGTCCGACAGCGACTTCAAGGGGCGCTTGTTGGGGCCGGTGATGGTCTTGCCGCGGCGGCCGTTGTCGAACAGCGCGTCGACCGCCTCCTGCAGCATGCGCTTCTCGTTGCGGATGATGATGTCCGGAGCGTTCAGCTCCTGAAGCCTCTTCAGGCGGTTGTTGCGGTTGATGACGCGCCGGTAGAGGTCGTTCAGGTCCGAGGTGGCGAAGCGGCCGCCATCCAGCGGCACGAGCGGCCGCAAATCGGGCGGGATGACCGGAATGACGTCGAGCATCATCCACTCGGGCTTGTTGCCCGAGGTGCGGAACGCCTCGACCACCTTGAGCCGCTTGGCGAACTTCTTCCGCTTGGCCTCGGACGACGTCTCGCGCATCTCCCTGCGCAGCTCGTCGGCCAGCTTGTGGACGTCGATCTGCTTGAGCATCTCGCGAATCGCCTCGCCGCCCATCATGGCCACGAAGCCGTCCTCGCCGTGCTCCTGAATCAGCCGCTGGTACTTCTCCTCGGAGAGCAGCTCACCCTTCTGCAAAGGAGCGCTCTTCGGATCGAGGACGACGTACGCCTCGCAGTAGAGCACCTTCTCCAGGTCCTTCAGGGTGATGTCGAGCATGTTGCCGATGCGCGACGGCAGGCTCTTCAAGAACCAGATGTGCGCCACCGGCGTGGCCAACGTGATGTGGCCCAGCCGCTCGCGGCGCACCTTCGACTGAATGACCTCGACGCCGCACTTCTCGCAGACCACGCCCCGGTGCTTCATGCGCTTGTACTTGCCGCAGTTGCACTCGTAGTCCTTCACCGGGCCGAAGATGCGGGCGCAGAAGAGCCCGTCGCGCTCGGGCTTGAAGGTGCGGTAGTTGATGGTCTCGGGCTTCTTCACCTCGCCGTGAGACCACTGGCGAATCTTCTCCGGCGAGGCAATGGCCACGCGGATGGCGGAGAACGACAGCGGGTCCTTCGGCTTCTCGAAGAAGTTGAAGATGTCCTTCACGTTGGCTCCCTACTGGAAATTCGTCAGAACCGGTTGGGCGGCGCCCCCTTGCGCAGAGGCGCCGCACGGCTTCAGGCCTCGGTGCCCGTCTTGCGCTCGCCGTCGCCGCCCATGTCGATGCCCAAGGAGCGCTGCCGCTCGGGCGGTGCCGTCTCGAGCAGCTCGACGTCGAGGGCCAGCGACTGCAGCTCCTTGAGGAGCACGTTGAACGACTCGGGCAGGCCCGACTCGAGCACGTTGTCGCCCTTGACGATGGCCTCGTACATGCGCGTTCTGCCCACCACGTCGTCGGACTTGACGGTGAGGAACTCCTGGAGGCTGTAGGCCGCGCCGTAGGCCTCCATCGCCCACACCTCCATCTCGCCGAGCCGCTGGCCGCCGAACTGGGCCTTGCCGCCCAGAGGCTGCTGCGTCACCAAGCTGTACGGGCCGATGCTCCGCGCGTGGATCTTCTCGTCCACCAAATGGTGCAGCTTCAGCATGTACATCACGCCCACGGTGACGTCGTTGTCGAACGGCTCACCGGTGCGCCCGTCGAAGAGCACCGTCTGGCCCGAGCGCGGCAGCTTCGCCTCGTCGAGCAGCGCGTGGATCTCGCCCTCCTTCGCCCCCTCGAACACCGGGGTGGCCACGTGGATGCCGTTCTTGAGCTTCTGGCAGAGCACCACCACCTCGCGGTCGGGCAGCTTGTCGAGGAAGTCGTGGAACGCCGGGTCGTCGTAGACGCGCTTGAGCACCTTGCGCAGCTCGTCGCCCGAGTACTTCTCCTCGATGAGCTTCTGCAGCTGCTCGCCGATGCCCTTGGCCGCCCAGCCCAGGTGCGTCTCGAGGATCTGCCCGATGTTCATGCGGCTCGGCACGCCCAGCGGGTTGAGCACGATGTCGACCGGCCGGCCGTCCTCGAGGTAGGGCATGTCCTCCTCGGGGAGAATGCGGCTCACCACGCCCTTGTTGCCGTGGCGGCCCGCCATCTTGTCCCCCACCGCCAGCTTGCGCTTGATGGCGACGTACACCTTCACCATCTTGATGACGCCCGGCGGCAGCTCGTCGCCCTTCTTGATGCGGGCGATCTTCTCGCCGAAGGCCAGCTTGATGGCCTCCTTGTTCTCCTCGAGGTTCCTGAGGATCTCCCGCACCTTCGAGTCGGTCGGGTCGCCGACGGTGATCTCGCCCCAGTACTTGTAGGGGATCTGCGAGAGCAGCTCATCATTGAGCACGTCGCCCTTCTTGAGGAGCTGCCTGCCCTTGTCGTCGATGAGCTTGCCAGCCGCTTCCTTGCCCGAGAGCATCTTGCGCAGCCGGGCGTAGGCCGAGTCCTGGATGACGCGGATCTCGTCGTTCTGATCCTTGAGGAGCTTGGCCTCCTCCATCGACTCGATCTGCTTGGCGCGCTCGTCCTTCTCGACGCCCTTCCGGCTGAACACCTTGGCGCCGATCACCGTGCCCGAGACGCCGGGCGGCACCCTGAGCGAGCTGTCACGCACGTCGCCGGCCTTCTCGCCGAAGATCGCCCGGAGCAGCTTCTCCTCGGGAGAGAGCTGGGTCTCGCCCTTGGGGGTGATCTTCCCGACGAGCACGTCACCCGGCTTCACCTCCGCGCCGATGCGGATGATGCCCGACTCGTCGAGGTCCTTGAGGGCCTCCTCGCCGACGTTGGGAATGTCGCGGGTGATCTCCTCCTTGCCGAGCTTGGTGTCGCGGGCGATGCACTCGAACTCCTCGATGTGGATCGAGGTGAAGACGTCGTCCTTGACCAGCCGCTCGGAGATGAGAATCGAGTCCTCGAAGTTGTAGCCCTGCCAGGGCATGAACGCGACCACCACGTTCTGCCCCAGGGCCAGCTCGCCGGCCTCGGTGGCGGGCCCATCGGCGATGACGTCGCCCTTCTTCACCCGGTCGCCCTTCTTCACGATGGGGCGCTGGTTCAAGCAGGTGTTCTGGTTCGAACGCTGGTACTTGATGAGGTTGTAGATGTCGACCTCGGACGCCACGTCCGAGAACGCCGCCGGCACCTCGGCCTTCACCACGATGCGGCTGGCGTCGACCGCCTCGACCACGCCGTCGCGCCGGGCCACCACCGTGACGCCCGAGTCGCGGGCGACGATGCCCTCCATGCCCGTGCCCACCAGCGGGGCCGCGGTACGGAGCAGCGGCACCGCCTGGCGCTGCATGTTCGAGCCCATGAGCGCGCGGTTGGCGTCGTCGTTCTCGAGGAACGGGATGAGCGCCGCGGCCACCGACACCAGCTGGTTCGGCGCCACGTCCATCAGGTCGACGTCCTCGGCCCGGGCCTGCACGAACTCGCCGCCCCGCCGCGCCGACACCAGCTCGGAGACGAACTTGCCCTTCTTGTCCACCTCGGCGTTCGCCTGCGCGATGGTGTGCTTCTCTTCCTCGAGCGCCGAGTAGAAGGCCACGTCGCTGGTGAGCGTGCCGTTCTCGATCTTCCGGTACGGCGTCTCGACGAAGCCGAACTCGTTGACCCGCGCGTACGTCGAGAGCGACGCGATGAGGCCGATGTTCGGCCCTTCCGGCGTCTCGATCGGGCAGATGCGGCCGTAGTGCGTGGTGTGCACGTCGCGGACCTCGAAGCCCGCCCGCTCGCGCGTCAGGCCGCCCGGGCCGAGGGCCGACAGGCGCCGCTTGTGGGTGACCTCGGAGAGCGGGTTCGTCTGGTCCATGAACTGCGACAGCTGCGAGCTGCCGAAGAACTCCTTGATCACCGCCGTCACCGGCTTGGCGTTGATCAAATCGTGCGGCATGAGCGTCTCGATCTCCTGGAGGCTCATGCGTTCCTTGATGGCGCGCTCCATGCGCACCAGGCCGATGCGGTACTGGTTCTCGAGCAGCTCGCCCACCGCGCGCACCCGCCGGTTGCCCAGATGGTCGATGTCGTCGATCTGGCCCTTGCCGTTCTTCAAGTCGATCAGGTACCGGATGACCTCGAGAATGTCGCGCTTGGTCAAGACCTGCTGGTCGAGCGGCTCCTCGAGCCCGAACTTGAAGTTCAGCTTGAGCCGGCCGACCTTCGACAGGTCGTACCGCTCGGGGTTGAAGAACAGGTTGGTGAAGAGGTTGATCGCCGTCTCGGGCGTCGGCGGGTCACCGGGGCGCAAGCGCCGGTAGATCTCCATGATCGCCTGCTCGGGCGTCTCCACCTTGTCCATGAGCAACGTCTCGCGGAGGTAGGGCCCGACGTTCAGGTTGTCGATGAAGAGAACCTTGAACTCCTTGATGCCCCGCTTGAAGAGCTCGTTGACCTTCTCCTGCGAGACCTCCTCGTTGCACTCGAGAATCACCTCGCCGGTGTTCTCGTCGACCACGTCGTAGGCCGAGACCTTGGTGAAGAGCTCGTCCGCGTCGATGGGGAGCGTCTTCATCTTGGCCTGCTCGAGCTTCTTGATGGCTGCGCGGGTGAACTTGCGGTTCTTCTTGACGATCACCTCACCCGACTTGGTCTTGATGTCGCGGGTGGCGCGCTGGCCGGGGAGCAGCTCGAGCTCGACCGACTTCTCGAACTCGCTGGTCGAGATGAGGTGAATGGTCTCGGTCGCGTAGTAGTAGTTGAGGATCTCCTCGGTCGAGCCCTTGAAATCGAGCGGGTTCTTCTTGGCCGTGTCGGGCACCGCGCCGAGCGCGCGAATGAGCACCGTCGCCGGCAGCTTCCTGCGCCGGTCGATGCGCACGTACAAGAGGTCCTTGTGGTCGAACTCGAAGTCGATCCACGAGCCGCGGTACGGAATGATGCGCGCGTTGTAGAGCAGCTTGCCCGAGCTGTGGCTCTTGCCCTTGTCGTGGTCGAAGAACGCGCCCGGCGAGCGGTGAAGCTGGCTGACGACGACCCGCTCGGTCCCGTTGATGATGAACGTGCCGTTCCTGGTCATCAGCGGGATCTCGCCGAAGTAGACCTCCTGCTCCTTGACGTCGCGAATCGACTGGGCGCCCGTCTCCTCGTCCTTGTCCCAGACCACCAGGCGCACCACGACCTTGATCGGCGCCGAGTAGTTCATGCCCCGCTGGTGGCACTCGTCGACGTCGTACTTGGGCTTGTCGAGGTGGTAGCTGACGAACTCGAGCGAGGACGTCTCGTTGAAGTCCCGAATCGGGAACACCGACTTGAAGACGCCCTGCAGCCCGGTGTCCTCCCGCTTGTCCGGCGGAACGTCCGCTTGCAGGAACTTCTCGTAGCTCTGCTTCTGGATGTTGATGAGGTTCGGAATGTCGATGACCTTCTGAATCTTCGCGAAGGACTTCCGGACCCTGAAGTTGTTCTGAACCGTGTTCGGCATTGCCACTCCGGCGGCGGGGACGGACGTTTAGGAGCGAACCAACTTCCATAACGGGCAAAGCCGGCGCCGCCATCGAACGGCGCCGGCCTGCCCGCCTGCAATGTGAGCTACTTGATTTCGACGGTGGCGCCAGCGGCGGTGAGCTGGTCCTTGATCTTCTTCGCCTCGTCCTTGCCGACGCCTTCCTTCACCGTCTTGGGAGCGCCCTCGACCAAATCCTTCGCCTCCTTGAGGCCCAGGCCGGTGATCGCGCGAATCTCCTTGATCACGTTGATCTTGTTGGCGCCCGCGTTGGCGAGCACGACGGTGAACTCGGTCTTCTCCTCGGCCGGAGCCGCCGCCGCGCCAGGAGCAGCCGCGCCCGGAGCCGCCACGGCCACCGCCGCCGCCGCCGAGACACCCCACTTCTCCTGGAGCATCTTCGAGAGCTGAGCCGCCTCCATCACCGTCAGCGACGACAGCTGGTCCACCAGAGCATTCAAATCAGCCATTGCTTTCTTCCTCGTTGACTCGTTGGGCCGGTCGTTCTCCACCAGCCCGAAAGGGTTGAAGGTCCTGCTTCCTCACTTCTGTTCCGAGCGGGCGTTGAGCACCCGCGCGAGCTGCGACGGAACCTCTTGCAGAATCGACGCGATCTGCTGGGCCGGCGTCTGGAGCAGCCCGATGAGCTGCGCCCGAAGCTCGTTGAGGCCGGGCATCTTCGCGAGCGCCTTGATGCCGTCGACGTCGAGCTTCTCCCCCTCGACGACGCCGCCCCTGAGCCGAATCGCCTCCGTGTCCTTGATGAACTCGGAGAGGATCTTCGCGGGCGCGACCACGTCGGAGTACGACAGGGCCACGGCCAGAGGACCATGGAACTGGTCCGAGATCTTCTCGATCGACGTGCCCTGCGCAGCCCTCTTCGCCAGGGTGTTCTTGAGCACCTTGTACTCGACCCCACCCTCGCGCAGCTTTCTGCGCAGCTTCGTCACCGTGTCGACCGGCAGCTTCCGGAACTCGGCGAGCACGGCGGCCTTCGCCTTGGCGAACTTCTCGTGGAGCTCGCTGACGACCTGCTCTTTCTCGCTCCTCTGCACTCTGTTTCACCTCCTCCCATGCGATGTGCCTGGCACAAAGCGCAGGAGCGAGCCTTCAAGTGAGGAACCGCATCCTGTCTCGGCGGGGCTGGCCCTTCCGTCGGGCCGTTTAAACCACCGCGAGCTGTCGCCAGCGCGCGACGGTCCCTGCTGTCTTCGTCCAGGGAACTGACGCTTCTGCCTCATCGACTTGGCGTCGGGTTTGCAATGATTTTCCAGGGTCGGCGGCCTATAGCGGCAAACCGACCGAGCGTCAAGCGTCGAGCGGGAGTCGCCCGTTCGGCGGCCGACCCTCCGGCGAACCGCGACGGCTCAGCGGTGCCGCGCGGCGATCTCGGCGGTGTCGATCTTGATGCCCGGCCCCATGGTGGTCGAAACCGCGACGCTCTTCAGGTAGACGCCCTTGGCGGTGGGCGGCTTGAGCTTCATCACCAGGTCGACCAGGGCGTTGAAGTTCTCCTGGAGCTTCTCGGCGGGGAACGAGGCCTTGCCCACCGGCGCGTGCACGATGCCGGCCTTCTCGACGCGGAACTCGACCTTGCCGCCCTTGGAGTCCTTCACCGCCTTGGCGACGTCCATCGTCACGGTGCCGACCTTCGGGTTCGGCATCAGGCCGCGCGGGCCCAGCACCTTGCCGAGCTTGCCGACGACGCCCATCATGTCGGGCGTGGCGATGACGGTGTCGAAGTCCATGAAGCCTTCCTCGATCTTCTTGGCGAGGTCGGCCTCGCCGACGATGTCGGCGCCGGCGTCCTGGGCCTCCTTCTGCTTCTCGCCCTTGGCGAAGACCGCCACCCGCACCGTCTTGCCGATGCCGTGCGGCAGCACCACCGCGCCTCGAACCATCTGGTCGGCGTGCTTGGGGTCGACGCCCAGGTTGATGGCCACGTCCACCGTCTGGTCGAACTTGCGCTTCTGAATCTCGACCGTCTCCTTGAGGAGCTTGAACGCCTCCTCGGTCGAATACCGCTTGTTGCGATCGACCTTCTGAGCGGCCGCTTCGTACTTCTTTCCGTGCCTGGCCATGGTTGTTCCTCCGCTCAGACGACATCGATGCCCATCGACCTGGCAGTGCCCTCGATGGTGCGCACGGCGGCTTCGAGCGAGCCGGCGGTCATGTCGGGCATCTTCATCCTGGCGATGTCCTCGACCTGTTTCTTGGTCACCTTGCCGACCTTCTCCTTGCCCGGCTTGTGGGCGCCGCTCCCCTTCTTCTTCTCCGTGTGGAGCCCGGCAGCCTTCTTGAGGAGGATGGAGGCCGGCGGCGTCTTCAGGGTGAAGGTGAACGAGCGGTCCTGGTAGACCGTGATCACCACCGGGATGATGAGCCCCTCCTTGGCCTGCGATTGGGTCTGCGCGTTGAACTGCTTGCAGAACTCCATGATGTTGACGCCCTGCTGACCCAGCGCGGGCCCGATCGGCGGAGCGGGGTTCGCCCTGCCGGCAGGGATCTGCAGCTTCACCTGCCCGACGACTTTCTTCACGACTGCTTCCTTTCAGATGCGTGGTCCAATCGGGCCGTTGACGGCGACCCTCCCACGTTCAAGCCCGCGAACGCTGCCTCTCCCGCTCCCTCTCCCGTCGGTTGAGCCTGAAGACATCCCAACTGCCGGGAGGGGGAGCGGGAGCGGGAGCGTTCGCGGGAAGTCACAAAGTTTCTATGCGCTCGTCTTCTCCACCTGCATGAAGTCGAGCTCGACCGGCGTGGCGCGCCCGAAGATCGACACCAACACCTTGAGCCGGCCCTTGTCGGGGTTCACCTCTTCCACCGTGCCGTTGAAGTTGGCGAACGGCCCGTCGATGACGCGCACGGTGTCGCCGTCCTCGAACTGCACCTTCGGCTTGGGCTTGAGGGTGCCCTCGGAGATCTGCGTGGTGAGCCTCTGCACCTCGGCGTCGCTGATGGGCGGCGGCTGCTGGTTGGAGGCCGCTCCGACGAAGCCGGTCACCTTGGGAGTGTTCTTCACCAGGTGCCAGGTGCGGTCGTTCATCTCCATCTGCACCAGGATGTAGCCGGGGAAGAACTTGCGCTTCGAGGTCTTCTTCTCGCCCTTCACCATCTCGACGACCTGCTCCATGGGGATCAGGATCTCGCCGAACTGGTCCTGCAGGCCCTCGAGCCGGATGCGCTCCTCGAGGCTCTTCTTCGCCTTGTTCTCGAACCCCGAGTAGGTGTGAACGACGTACCACTTCTTCTCGGCCATCACAGCTTCCCCCACAGTTTGGGCAGCCACTCGACCATGATCTCGTAGCTGAGCAGGTCCATGCCGTAGAGGATGGCCGCCGCCACCAGCGAGGCGATCACCACCGCCACGGTCGAGACGCGCGTCTCCGCCCACGAGGGCCAGGTCACCTTCATCAGCTCGCTGGCCACCTCGAGCGACAGGCTCTTCACGCGGGGGTGCACCCAGGCGCCGATCACCGCGGCCAGGGCGACGGCCAGGCCGAGCAGCGTCGTCACCTTCCAGCCGATGCCCTCGATGACCTCGGGGTTGGACCAGCCGAAGTTGGCCCACAACGGCTCGAGCACGTGGTCGAAAAAGAGCGCCAGCACGGCGCCCGCCAACAAATAGAAGATGACGACCAGCCGCCTCGGGTCGAGCCCCGACCGGTTCGCCTGCAGCACTGCTTCGTTGGCCGCCATCGTTTCGTCTCTCCAATGCGAGCAGGCCAGGAGGGATTCGAACCCCCAACACGCGGTTTTGGAGACCGCTGCTCTACCGTTGGAGCTACTGGCCTAATCCAACCGGGCGAACAGTCGGGCCCGGCTCAAACCTTTCCTTCCTTGTGCGCGGTGTGCTTGCGGCAGCGCGGGCAGAACTTCGACAGCTCGAGCTTGTCCTGCTGCTTCTTGCGATTCTTGGTCGTGGTGTAGTTCCGCTCCTTGCAGACCGTGCACTCGAGCGAAATGATGCTGCGGTTTCCCTTGGGCATGGCGGAGACCTCTCGGAAATAGAGCCCATGTCCAGGATTGAACTGGAGACCTCGTCCTTACCAAGGACGCGCTCTGCCGACTGAGCTACATGGGCCTGACTTACCCTGCGACTTTCGAAGCTCCTCTTCGTTTCCTTCGAGACTGAGCGGGCAATGGGACTCGAACCCACGACATCCAGCTTGGAAGGCTGGAGCTCTACCAACTGAGCTATGCCCGCGTTCGTTGGCTCGCCTGTGGAGGGAGAAGGATTCGAACCTTCGAAGGCTGACGCCGGCAGATTTACAGTCTGCTCCCTTTGGCCACTTGGGTATCCCTCCGCACGATGGATTCGTTCGCTCTCTTCCTCCTGGCCGGCGGCGGGAATCGAACCCGCGACCTTTCGCTTACAAGGCGAGTGCTCTGCCGACTGAGCTACACCGGCAAGGTCTGGTAAATACGGTGAAAGGCGGCGCGTTTTATGGGATGGCGGGCTGGTTCGTCAAGACGGAACACCGCGCGACCGGCTGACATTCGCTCTCTGGCGCGCCACCTCGTAGAGGAAGATGGCCGCCGAGACCGAGGCGTTGAGCGACGCCACCTTGCCCAGCATGGGAATCCGCAGGCGGAAGTCGCACTTGTCGAGCACTCCCTTGCGCAGGCCGGCTCCCTCGCCGCCCACCACCAGGCCCAAGGGCCCGGTCAGGTCGGCCTCGTAGAGCGCCTGCTCACCCCTCAGGTCGGCGGCCGCGATCCACAGCCCGGCCTCCTTGAGCTCCTCGATCGCGCGCGAGAGGTTCACCACGCGGGCGACCATGAGGTGCTCGACGGCTCCGGCCGAGGCCTTGGCCACCGAGCCGGTGATGCCGGCAGCGCGATCTTTCGGGAGCACCACCCCGTGCGCTCCGAGGGCGTGCGCGCTGCGGAGGATGGCGCCGAGGTTCTGTGGATCCTGCACGCCGTCGAGCAGCACCAGAAGCGGCGGCCGCCTCGACCCTTCGGCCGCGCTCAAGAGGTCTTCGACCTCGACGTACTCGAACTCCTTGAGCTCGGCGAGCACGCCCTGGTGCACGCCGCCCTCGGACAGCGAGGCGATGCGCTCGCGCGAGACCTTGTGCACGCGCACGCCCGCCTCGCGGGCCCGAAAGAGAATCTCCGCCGCCTGGCTCCGGCCGAGCTGGCCTTCGACCAGGTAGAGGTGCTCGATGCTTTCCGGGTGGGCCCTCAAGGACTCGAGCACCGGGTTGATGCCCCAGACGAAGCGCTTGCCGTCGGCGGCCACCTCACTGCACCTCGACCGGCATCGAGAGCTGCTTCTGCTGGCGGGCGCAGATCTTCTCGGTGCAGATGAAGAAGACGACCTTGGCGTCGATCTGGCCCTTGCCCGCGCTGGGAGCGGCGAAGGGCACCTCGAAGCGGGCCTGCGTGTAGTGGTCGTTCTGGCCCTTCGGGGCGAGGTTGTCCTTGAAGACCAGCTTCTCCTTCTCGGGCTTGACGTGCTGGCCCTTGAGCTCGATGCGGAGCGGCGCCTGGTCCGAGACGTGCGCGCCCTCCTTGGCGCGGATCTCGATGACCACCTTGCCCTTGTCGCCGGCCTTCACCTTGTCGGTGGTGCCCTGGGTGCTGAGCTCGTACAAGCTGGCCGGGTCGACGTCGTCGGCGAGCGACGTTCCGCTCGAGACGAGAATCAGCGCAAGCAGGCTCGTTCGCATGACGGGCTCCTTCATCTCGGTACCGGACGCAAGGGCCGCGCGGGAGCTTCAATCTTCCGCGCGCGCTTCTTCTGGGCTTCCTCGACCAGCTGCTCGGCGCGCTCGATGATCAGCGCCGCCAGGTTGACGCCGGTGGCGGCCTCCATCTCGGGGAGCGCCGGCGAGCTGTTCACCTCGAACACCTTGGGCTTGCCATTGACGTCGAAGAGGTCGACGGCGCAAACCTCGAGGCCGACCAGGCGGGCCGTCTTCTCGGCCGCCGAGCGGTGGGCCTCGGTCAGCTCGATGGGCTCGAGGAACGCCCCGCGGATGAGCGTGCGCGACAGCCGCCCCACCCGCGCGCGCCGCCGCACCGCCGCCACCGCCCTGCCTCCGATGACGAAGACGCGCACGTCCTGGTCGGTGCGCTTGACGTACTGCTGCACCACCAGGTTGTGGCCCAGGCCCAGAATGGCTTCGAGCGCCGCCTCGAGCGACTGAAGGCTCTCGAGCACCATCACGCCCTGGCGTTCGCCGCCCTGCAGCACCTTCACCAGCACCGGCATGCCGCCGACGAGCGACACCATCGCCTTCAGGTCCTTGGCGTCGCGCGCCATCACCGTGGCGGGAATGTCGATGCCCTCGGCCGAGAGCAGCTGCAACGAGCGCATCTTGTTGCGCGCCTGGGCGATGGCCTGCGCCGAGTTCATCAGCGCTACCTTGCGCATCGCGAACTGGTTGACCACGGCCAGGCCGTAGCTCGACACCGACTGCGCGATGCGGGGAATCACCACGTCCGGCAGCGAGAGCTTCTGGCGCTGGTAGTAGAGGTTGGCCGTCCGCCCGTCGAGGTGCATCTCGACCTTGAGCGGGTTGAGCACCCTCGCGGCGTGTCCGCGGGCACGGGCCTCCTCGACGAGCCGCTTCGTCGAGGGAATCTGACCGGACCGCGAGAGGATGGTGATCTTCATGCGCGCGAGGCGAAGGGCCGAGCGTTCTACTCCATCGGCGCGGACGGAACCGCAACAGAAACGAAGGTGCGCGCGCGTGTCGCAAGCGTGAAACGGCGCTTTACGAACGCCGAGGCGCGGCGCGGGCAAGCGGGCGAAAATTCAGCGCGCGATTTCGCTCGGGCTCCCACATCGCGCCACATCGCCACACTGCAAAGACCCCTTAAGTCCGCGAAAACAAAGCGGAAAATGCCCCACGGCCCCTTGATCGGCGGGTGGGAGTTGTGCACCATGCGCCCGCTTTTCGGCACGAGGGAGCCACCTTATGAACCTTCGCACGGCGCTCGTTTGCTCGTTCGTCTTGTTTGGCTGTGGACCTGGGACATCGACGGTGGGCGGGAGCGGCGGCGGTTCCGGCGCGGGTGCGGGAGCGGGCGGCGGCGCCGGAGCGGGCGCGGGCGGAGGCAGCGGCTCGGCGTGCGAGCCGACCGAGCTGTGCGGAGACGCGGTCGACAACGACTGCGACGGGCAGGTGGACGAGGGCTTCGACGCCGACGGTGACGGCGCGCTCTCGTGCAAGGGCGACTGCAACGACAACGACGCGGCGGTGAAGCCCGGGGCGACCGAGGCTTTGAACCAGAAGGACGACGACTGCGACGGGAAGGTCGACAACAAGATCGCCGGCAACGACTTCGACAAGGACGGCACGCCCTACCCGCAGGACTGCAACGACGAGGAGCCGCTGGTCGGGCCGCTGGCCGTCGAGGTGGCGAGCGACCAGGTGGACAACGACTGCAACGGGCAGGTCGACGAGGCGCCGGCCAGCTGCGAGGACCAGATTGGAGCAAGCCCGCTCCCGGCGGACTACGCGAAGGCGATCGGCCTGTGCTCGAACGTCGCGGGGAGCGAGTTCGTCGCCGGCAACATTCTGGCGCGCAAGATCCGCACGCGGTTCGGCAACGCGTGGACGCCGCGCGCCGGCTCGCGGATGGTGTTCTTCTCCAGCGGCAAGGCGGTCGACAACAACGAGGAGCCCACGTACTCGCCGGGCATCTTCAACTCGGGAGCCGAAGGCGAGTCGTTCGGCACGCGCAACCAGCATCCGCTGTACAGCACGCCTCGCTGCGGCACCCAGCCGATCAACTGCGGCTTCGCGAGCTCGTGCCCCACCGGCTCGCGCTGCATCTCGGGCAAGTGCATTCCCGACGCGAACGACATGACCGAGTACAAGCTGACGCTGAAGGTGCCGCAGAACGCGAAGAGCTTCAGCTTCCAGTTCAACTTCTTCTCGGCCGAGTACCCCGAGTACGTGTGCACGCGGTTCAACGACCGCTTCATCGCGGTGCTCGAGTCGAAGGGCCTCGATCCGTCGAAGCTGCCAGCCGGGCAGTGCTTGACCGGCACTGCCACTCCGACCTGCAACGTCTCGTACGACGACAAGGGCCAGCCCGTGACGGTGAACAACGGCTTCTTCGACGTGTGCCGGGACGCGTCGGGCTCGGGGCCGCCGGCGTGGACGAACGACTGCAGCAAGGAAGACGTGGCCACGCTTCTGGCGATGACCGGCTACGAGAAGCCCGACTCCAGCGCGGGAGCGGGGCAGGTGGTGGGCGGCGCGACCGGCTGGCTCACCACGAAGGCGCCGGTGGTGCCGGGCGAGACCATCACGCTGCGCTTCATCGTGTTCGACGAGGGCGACCACATCCTCGACTCGGCGGTGGCCATCGACAACTTCAAGTGGGACGCCACCCCGGTGGAGAAGCCGGTCACCGAGCCCCCGCCGATCAACTGACGGCTTTGCGCGATTGGTTGGCGTTCCAACGAGCTGTTCGATTCGAGAACAGCCGGAGCGCGCCTGCCTGCGCCTCGAGCGCGATCCGTTCGCCCAAGCGCGCGAATCGGCACGGCCGGCGGCGGCTGGCACGTCCGCTGCCTTCGGCTCGGCGGGGACGCGGGGCCGATGAAGAAGGCGTGAGGCGCACCTGGGCGAGGCGCTGACGAACGAGCTCTGCCCGTTGCTCGACGAGATCGCGTCCGGAGGCGGTTGCGCGATGGTGTCGCCGCCGGCGCGGATGGCGGCGTCGGTTCCGCGACCGCTCGCAGGAGCCGACGGCGTCCAGTCACAGGCCTCGCTGGGTGTGCTGTCCGTCCGATTCAGGCCGGCGCCGCTCCGGCTGAATCGGAGGGCGAGAGGGGATGCTCCATCAACGAGACGTGGCCTGAATCAGAGGCCTTCAACGATGCGGAACTCGACATTCACCGGTGAGGTGGACGTCGCGTTCTGCAGGCGAGTGCAGAGCTGGCCGAGGAAAGTCACCTTGCCTGCCTCGTATCTCCAGGTATCAGGCCCCGACATGACCGCGGTCCCGTCGATCAGCACCGACAGGAACTTGGGATCCGATGGCTGCGCCTCGAGCGTGTACACGCACGGATCGCCCTGACCGATGAGCCTACCGATGTCTTCGAGGGCCTTGGCAAGCTCGGCAGCGTTCTTCGCCGAGTAGAAGCGACGACGGCAGAGCTTCGAGGCAGTGTCACATGTATCATCGGTGCCGCATTCCGAGTTCTGCCCTCCCGGGCATGCGCGAGCGAAGCCGCCGGCCTCCGCCATCAAATCGAGCGTGGCACGTGCTTCGCCGGTCGCAAGCTCGGCACCGAAACCGACGACCACGGTACGAATTCCCTTCGGCCGGAGTGCGGCGATTTCCGCGACCGCGCCCTGCTGGTCGAGGCAGCCGAGCGTGCAGAACGGCGCACCGGGCGATCCGCAGTTGCCGCCACTCAGCGTGCAGCGACAGGCAGTGGCATTACCACAGTTGTTCGGGTTCTGCGGATTGCAGTTCGGGAGGCCGTCAGTCAGAAGCAGGATGAAGTCCTCTCGGGACGGATCGTTCAGCTTGTCGTAGTTGCCGAGGAACCGCAGCGACAGGCCAGTCGGCGTTCCGCCGTTCGCAGCGATGCTTTGAATCGCTGTGTTGATCTCACTCGCCTTGGCCCTCAGCTCGGCATCGACGTCGTTGGATTGAGAGAGCTCGACATCGATCGCGTTCGTCGGACCACACGAGTTGTCCGAAGGGAACTTGGCCATCCCCATCCGGGCGGTGGCCCCATATTGGGTGAGAAACGTATTCATCGCGGCCTTCATGTCGCTCAGCCGCGTCGGAACATTGGGGGGGCACGGGCTCTTCGGAGCAGCGCCGCAAGTCTGGCTCGGATCGATGGGCTCGAGCATCGAGCCGGACTTGTCGACGAGCAGCATCAGGTTCGGCTTCGCTTGCTTCGCGATCACCTTCTTCGCCTGGGTCGTCTGCGCGATGGCCAAGGGCTCGACCGGCTCGAAGTCGTAGGTCTGGCAGCCCGCCGCCACACCAGCCCCGATGCCCACCGCGAACGCGAGCACGACGTTCTTGTTGAAGGTCATGGTCTATCTGCCTCCGCTGCTCGCCGCGGGTTCCCCTGCTCCGCGGAAAGTCGAAAGGCCACGCCAGGATAGCTCGCCGCGCGGCCCGGTTCCAGCCTCCTTCACCACTCGCTACAACGGCTCCACGATTCTGAACTCGAGCCGCACCGGCTGCATCGACTGCTCGAGCTGCCGGCACAGCGCTCCCTGGAACACGACCTTGCCCGAGTCGTACCGCCATGTGTCCGGACCGGCGTCGACGTGCGCTCCGTCAACCAGCACCGCCAGGTGCTTCTCCGGCGGGTCTGGCGGAACCGCGCTCAGCGCCCGCTCGCACGTGCCCGGGAGAATGCGCGTGATGCGCGCCAGCTCGTCGGCCAGCTCGCGCGCACTGCCGGCCGCGTAGTACTGCTTCTCGCACGTCTTCGTCGGAAGGCAACGATTGTTCGCTCCGCATTCGGCGTCGGTGCCATTCGGGCATAGCCGGGGAGAACCTCCGGCCGCGGCCATCGCGTTCAGCGTGTGCGGGCCCGCTCCGCTCACCAGGTCGGCGCCGAAGCCGACCACGATCGTCTTGATGCCCTTTCCGTGCAGCGCGCGAATGGCGTCGACCGCTCCGCTCGCGTCGAGACAACCCTTGGCGCACACCTTGCCCGAGCACAGGCCCGCCTGAGTCTGCGTGCAGCAGCCCATGCCGGGCCTCCAACTGGAGTCACTGCACGAGAGATTGCACGCCGTCGCCCCGCTGCAGTTGTTCAACGGCTGAGCCGCGTTGCAGTTGGGCAGGCCATCGGTCAGGAGCAGCACGAAATGCTGCCGCTCCTTCGTGGCCAGCGGTGCGTAACTGCCCAGCACCGCCAGGCTGGCCGCGGTCGGAGTACCTCCGCTCGGCACGAGCTGCAACAAAGTCTGCTTCACCCGCCGCGCCGCGTCCTTCAACGAGGCCTCGTCGTCCCCCGCGGGAATGGGCACGCCGCGGCCGGCCGTGTCGATGTCCTCGAGTCGCGCGGGGCTGCAGCCGGGTACGCCGTCGGAATCGGCATTCTCCTGTGGATAGATGAGCAGGCCCACCCGCGCCACCGGCTTCTGCTCGAACCCGGTGAGGAACTCGTTCATCGCGGTCTTGAGCTCGTCCATTCGCGATGGCCCGCCGGGATACGCCTCGAAGCTCATCGACAGCGACTTGTCGACCAGCAGCATCAAGTTCGGCGTCGCGTTCCGACCTCTGACCTGCTCGTCCTGAGTCGTGTGCGCCACCGCGAGCGGCTCGACCGGCTCGAAGTCGTACGTCTGGCACCCGAGCGCAAATCCGGCCGCGGCCAGCGCCAACAGGGTTCGTCGCGTCATGCCGCCCTGGTGACGAAATCGACCCGCAGCTTACGACCGCATCGACGTCGACCTGGGCTTGACATCTTTAGCTTGTGCGTCTTATACATCTATATATGGTACGCATACAGCTCCACCTGACCGAGCACCAGGACCGCCGGCTGCGCGCGCTCGCGAAGAAGAAGCGGGTCAGCCGCGCCGACCTCATTCGGCAAGGGGTCGAGCTGCTCCTTTCGCGCGAGGCCGAAGACGATCCGCTCCTGGGTCTCATCGGCGATCTCCGCGTGCCGCTGCCGCCCGACGCTTCCGAACGGCACGACGCGTACATCTACGATGATGGGGCCACCGCTCTGCCGATGGCGGCCGAGCCGCCGGGCGACCATCGCGAGAAATGAGGGGGCCTCTCTTCGTCGACACCGGCATGTGGATCGCTTTGCGGGTCGCCCACGATGCGCACCACGGCGCGGCCAGCGAGGCGCTCCGGCGCGCCCACCAGAGGGGCCTCTCGCTCGTCACCACGAACCATGTCGTGGGTGAGAGCTACACGTTCTTTCGACGGAACGTGGGGCACGAGGCGGCGTTTCGGTTCATCGATGCGCTCGCCGGCTCGTCGCGGCTCGAAATCGTCCACGTCGACGCCGACCTGGAACGGCGGGCGTTCGAGCTGCTCCGCAAATTTCGCGACCACCGCTTCTCGTTCGTCGACGGAACCTCGTTCGCCGTCATGCAGAAGCGCCGCATCAAGCACGCCCTGGCCTTCGACGCCGACTTCGCCGCCGCCGGCTTCATTCGCGTGCCGCTCGACGAGCCGATGGACTGACGTCGCCGCGCGGCCAAGGGCGCACGGAGAGAGCGACGCCTCGGCCATGCCCGGGCATGGTGCCGCTTTCAGCTTTCAGCTTTCAGCCCACCTCGCCCGCCCGGAAGTGCCTCTTCGACAGAGCGGGCGGTTCGTCCTCAAAACGTCAGCACGCGCGCGCCGTCGGTGAGCCGCCAGATCGAGGCGAGCCCCATCACCTCGTCCAGCTTGTCGGCGAAGTCCTCGGCGGTGAAGCCGCAGATGCGCACGGTGGTGTCGCACGCCAAGAGCTTCGCGCCCATCTGCCGCGCCTCGACCAGCATCTTCGCGGGCGTGGGCACTCCCAGGCCTTCGGCCCGAGCGCTCTCCGCCATCTCCCGCTCGGTGTGCGGTAACCCGAACGCCGAGCGCGACAGGGCCCTGAGCGCGTCGAACGCGAAGACGAAGTACACCTCGTCGCCCATCGCCGCCGCGGTGATGCCCATCGACACGGCCTGGTACGCGGGCTCGTACGTCGCGTTGTGGAGGAAGAAGACGACTCGACCGGCCATGTGGGTGGTATATCGCCCCTCGAGCCGTCTCGCGTGTCGATTCGTGAATTCTCCGCGCGAAGTCGGCGTATAAGAAACGCCTCCATGACACGCGGGCTGATCGTCGTCTTGCCGCTCCTCTTCGCCTGCGGCCCCGCGCCCGGCGAATTCGGCGCTCCGTGCGCCACCGACCGCGACTGCCGGACCGGCAGCTGCCTGACCACCTTCGCCGGCGGCTACTGCTCACAGCGATGCGAGGACACCGCCTGCCCCGACGGCGCCCGCTGCGCTGCGCTCTCGAACGGCAGCTATTGCCTGCAGAGCTGCACGACCTCGCTCATCGACTGCCGGAGCGGCTACCACTGCGCCGACGTCTCGGCCGGCTCGGTCTGCTGGCCTGACTGCACCAGCGACGCCGATTGCGGACCGGGGGCCGTCTGCCGCGAGAAGCGCTGCCACGCGGGGACGCAGGGTGCCATCGGCGCTCCGTGCGCCCTGAACGCGGGTTGCCAGAGCGGCCGCTGCGAGATCGCCTTCAACGGCGGATACTGCACCGCGGTCTGCGCCCAGGCCGGCCCGGGCTCGTTCGGCAAGGACTGCCCGGCCTCCGCGGTCTGCGCCAGGGTGAGCGAGGCCGGCGGCCTCTGCCACGCCGCGTGTCAGAACGACGGCCAGTGCCGGCCCGAGTACTACTGCGACGTCATCGGCTCGGTCGGCGTCTGCCGCCCGCAGTGCCGCGGGCCCGTCAACTGCGCCCTGGGCTACACCTGCGACAAGAACGGCACGCGCCGCTGCATCGAGGGGAGCGCGCTCCCGCGCAAGACGGGAGCGGCCTGCAACTCGGACACAGACTGCGATTCGGCCTACTGCCTCGACCAGCCGAACCAGGGCTTCCCCAAGGGCGTCTGCTCGAACGACTGCACCGGCGCACCAGGTGTCTGCGGCGCCGACGGGCTGTGCATCGTCCCTTCGGACCCCAACCTGGCGTCGGTCTGCCTGCAGAAGTGCAAGAGCAACTTCGATTGCCGCGCGGATTACTTCTGCTCCGACGTGGTGGGGAGCTCCGAGCGCGTCTGCCTGCCCCGCTGCACCGCCGTGCCGATGTGCAACGCTCCGGAGATCTGCGACCAGTACTCGGGAGACTGCGTGCCGGCCGGCGCGACCGGCGCCACCACCATCGAGCGCGTCTCGCTGGGCCAGATGCCCATCGCCGGCGGTCAGTCGCAGAAGGACTTCACCGTCACCGTGCCCGCCGATGCGCTCTCGTACACCATCGTCCTGAAGGGCGGCGTGGGCGGCACCTCGGCCATCTCGCGCCTCGTCTCACCCAAGGGCGAGCTGTTGTTCGACCTCGACAATTATTTGACCTCGAAGGTTCGCATCCTGCCGGTCAACGACGGCGACTTCGGCATGCTCTTCCCCAACAGCCCGCGCGTGCCGCTCGAGCCCGGCACCTACCGCTTCACCATCGTCAACGAGAACGGCTCGGGCACCGGCGAGGTCTTCGCGCTGATGAAGAAGACCACCGGCCGCATCACCAACGGCCGGCTCGACCTCAACGTCTGGTTCGCCGGGCTTCCCGTGAATGCGAGCACCGCACCGACCGACTCCAGCTTCCAGTCGATGATGAACGAGCTCAAGCGCATCTACGCCACCGCCGGCATCACCGTGGACACGGTGCGCTACTTCGACGTGCCCGACGCCCAGGCCAACACCTTCGCCGTCATCGACACCATCGACGGCAAGGACTCGGAGCTGCGCAAGCTCTTCGAGGTCTCGCGGGGAGCCCCCAACACTGCGCTCAACTTCTTCATGGTGCGCGAGATCAAGGGCGGCGGGTTCGGCTTCACCATTCTGGGCATCGCGGGCGGCATCCCCGGCATTCCGTTCGAGCAGGGCACCAACGCCTCGGGCGTGGCGGTCACCGCGCTGAACCTGAGCCAGGACCCGGCATCGGTGGCCCGCACCATGGCCCACGAGGGCGGCCACTGGCTCGGGCTGTGGCACACCACCGAGCAGAAGGGCACGATGCACGACCCGCTCTCCGACACGCCCGAGTGCGACGCCTCGCGCGACGCCAACAAGGACGGCATCGTCACCTCCAAGGAGTGCCAGAGCCAAGGCGCCGAGAACCTCATGTTCTGGGAGGCCGGCCCCACCGCCTCCACGCTGTCCGGCAACCAGGGCTACGTGCTTTTGCGCAACCCCGCCGTGCGGTCGCAATAGGAGAACCCGATGAGACCTCACCCGCTCGCCATTGCGCTCTCAGGCCTCCTCGTGGCCAGCTCCGGGTGCGCCAACCAGAGCTCGAAGGCGCCCGCTGCCGACCCCAAGCCTCCGACGCAGAGCCCGGCCGCGAAGAGCCAGGAGGACCTGAAGGCCCGCGTCGAGGCGCTCCTGTCGGGGTACGAGTTCGTCCCCTCCGAGGAGCACTTCAAGCCGCTCGGCCCTCAAGCGCTCACCGTGCTCGAGCAGATCTTCAACGACCCCTCCGCGCTCCCCACGCGCCGAAACAACGCGGTGGCTGCGATGGCCCTGGTCGACAACCCGGCCGCCGAGTCGAAGCTGCGCGCCATCGTGACGGACCCGAAGATCGACTTGCAGCTCCGCTCGACCGCGGCGATGGCCCTGGCCCATCGGACCGGCGAGAAGGCCCTGCCCGATCTTCTGCCGCTGTTGGACGCCGAAGAGCCTCGGCTGCGCGATGCCGCCGCCCGCGCGGTGGGCTCGGTGGGAACGCCCGGCGCGAAGAAGGCCCTCGAGGACCGGTTGGGCAAGGAAGAGGACCCGTCGGTGCGCGAGGCGATTCAGCAGACGCTCACGAAGATGGAGCCGTGACCGGTCGCGGCCGTTGCGCAGTGCGCCGCCGAGCCTGTACAAGGCGCCCCCGGCGGGAGCGGGACGGAGCCCGGGGCTGGTAGACTCCCGCGGAAGAAAAAGGGCCGGGCTCCGGGGAGTGTCACGTCTCATGCAACCGCGTTGGCTCCGAGCGGTCGGCCTGTCGTGTCTTTTCGCCGCGGTCGCCCAGGCGACCGTGGTCGTGTCCCAGTCGATCGAGGAGATGGCCCGGTCGGCCCCCCTCGTCGTCCGCGGCACCGTCGGTCAGGTGCAAGCCCGCTGGGGCGAAGACCGCCGCATCTGGACGTACGCCGAGATTCGCGTCGAGGAATCGCTGAAGGGCACCGCTCCCGCGGTGCTCCTGGTGCGGCAGCCGGGCGGCGTCATCGGCGACATCGGCATGCGCGTCTTTGGCGCGGCGCAGTTCAAGACGGGAGAGCAGGTGCTGCTCTTCCTCGAGTCTCCGCCCGACGAGCCGAACGTGTTCCACCCGATGGGCCTGTCCGCGGGGAAGGTCTCGTTCGAGAAGTCGAAGGTCGGCGAAGTGCGCGCGGTGCGGGACCTCCGCGGGCTGGCGTTCTACGAGCGCGGTGAGGAGCCTCGCGTGCGAATCGTCGAGGACGGCCTCGAGGACCTCGGCACGCCCGAGCAGCTGCTCGCGCAGGTCAAGGCCGCCCTGAAGGGGGTGCAGCCGTGAAGCGGGCGCTCGCGCTGGTGCTCCTTTCGTCGGCGGCCTCGGCCACGCCGTCGGGTCACAAGTGGTTCAACGTCAATTCGGGGTACCCCAGGTACCGCGTGTACGCGCACACCTCGATCAACGGGCAGACCAACTTCCAGACGACGGTGCTGCCCGCATTGCGCGCCGCGTTCACCCGCTGGACGCGGAACAACACGCAGATCACCTGCACGCACTGGGACATCTTCTACGACGGCACCTTCACCAGCCCGAGCGGCCCGACCACCGCGCTGGTGGGCAACGACCGGATCAACAACGTGCTGTGGCTGGGCGGCAGCCAGTGGCGCTACGGCAACAACACGCTGGGGCTGACCACCACCATCTTCGACTCCCAGAGCGGCGAGATCATCGACGCCGACATGGAGATGAACAACAACATCACCTGGACCTCGAACGGCACGGGCTACGACTACGAGAGCGTCGTGCTGCACGAGGCCGGGCACTTTCTCGGGCTCGATCACACGCCGTCGACGCTGGCCGCGGTGATGTACCCGAGCATCGGACCGGGGCAGATCAAGCGGCAGCTCGCTCCGGTCGATGTGAGCGACGTGTGCAACGTCTACCCCGGCACGTCGACTCCCGGGAGCCAGGGCTACCAGTGCCAGCCCGCGAGCCCGAACTGCCAGTCGGGGCTGGTGTGCCGCGCGGCCGCCGGCGGGAGCACCTATTACATCTGCACCGTCGACTGCACCAGCGGCCAGGCCTGCCCGGCTGGTTACACGTGCCAGAACGCCAACACCGGAAGGGCGTGCCTGCCGCCCGTGGGCTCGCCGGATCTGTGCAGGTTCTGCACGAGCGGCTCGGACTGCCTCTCGGGCATCTGCGTCACCGACGGGCAGCACAACTGGTGCACGGTGCCGTGTCAGAACCAGGCCAACTGCGGGTCGGGCTACGACTGCGCGAACTTCGGAACCGCGAGCTACTGCGTGCCGCAGACGGCGTGCACCAACCAGTGCACCGCCACGTCGAACACTTGCGCCGTTGGCTACGCGTGCGTGAGCGGCCGCTGCGAGGCGACCGGCAACACGGGCGATCGGTGCGAGGTGTCCGGGTTCTGCAAGCCGTGCAACGTCTGCATCGGCACGCAGGCGGCGGCGTACTGCCGGGCCTGCTGCGGCGGCCAGGGCGGCGGCGGCACCTGCAACAGCTGCACCGCAACCGCATGCCCGTCGGGTCAGCAGTGCTTGCAGGTCTCCAACTCGAACGACCGGATCTGTGCGCCCGCGAATGCTTCTTCGGTGTGCCAGGCGTGCGGCGCGTCGCAGCCGTGCGACTCGGGGCTTCAGTGCATCAACGGCCGTTGCCATGCCGCCTGCAACCCGGCGAACCCGGGCGCGTGCATGGCCTGCAACGGCACCAACGGCACGTGCGCGTGCGCGGGCGAGGAGGCCTATTCGGGCCAGGCGTGCCAGGTCTCGAACGGCTTCCCGACCTGCGTGACGGGCCTTCTGTGCGTCTCGGGGCCGAACGGCAAGGTCTGCCGCGCTCCGTGCGTGATCGGCCAGGCCGGCAGCTGCCCGGCCGGCGAGTCCTGCCAGTCGGTCGATGGCCAGACCGTCTGCGTGCCGGCGAACACGGCGGGCGCGCGCTGCGGCCCGTGCAACGACGGCACGTGCGGAGCCGGCCTCAGTTGCTACCAGGGCCGGTGCTACGAGGCGTGCAACCCGGCGAACCCGATCTGCGACACGTGCGTGCAGGTCACCGCGACCGGCGGCGTCTGCGCGTGTGACGACCAGCGCTCGGGGCCGAACGGCTTCTGCGGCCACCTCCCGCCGAACGACCTCTACGCGTGCCAGCCCGGGCTCAAGTGCATCCAGGCGAAGTGCCGCGTCGCGTGTGACCCGGCGAACCCGATGTGCCCGATCGGCACCACGTGCCAGGCAGTGGACGGCGCGCATTACTGCCTCGACATCAACAACGGGACGGGCGGCGGTACGGGCGCGGGCGGCGGCGGAGGAACGTCGCAGGCGGGCGGCGGCACCGGCTCGATCGGCGCCGGCGGCGGTGGTGGCGGCGGCGGCGGAATCATCAACTCGCAGGGCTGCGGCTGCTCGGCCGGAGCCGGGTCGGCCCTCTTCGGCGTGCTCGCAGCCATCGCGGCGCTGTCTGCGCGGAGGAGATCGCATCGCCGCTGACGGGCGCGAATGCTTCCGATCCGCCGGCCGGTTCTGGTAGGCCATGCGCATACGTCCGACCGTGCTGCTGTTCGACGTCGATGGAACGCTGGTCACCACTGGCGGAGTCGGCCGGCGCGCCATCGAGCGCACCTTCGAGCGCATGTACGAGCGGCCGGATGCCGTGCAGGGCTTTCGCTTCGACGGCATGACCGACCGCCGCATCGTGCGGCAGGGGCTCCAAGCGCTCGGGCTCGCGGACACCGACGAGGCCATCGATGCCGTGCTGAAGGTGTACCTCGAGGTACTCGCCGAGGAAATCGCCGCAGCCGACATGACCCGCTACCGGGTGCACGCCGGCATGCGCGAGGCGGTCGAGGAGGCGCTGGCTTGCGGCGCCGCCGTCGGCCTCGGCACCGGGAACATTCGCGAAGGAGCTCGCCTCAAGCTCGAGCGCGTGGCGCTGTACCATCACTTCGCCTTCGGCGGGTTCGGGTGCGATCACGAAGATCGGATCGAGCTCGTCCGGTGCGGTGCGCGTCGGGGAGCCGACCGGCTGGGTGTCGCGCTCGAGGAATGCCGGGTCGTGGTCATCGGCGACACGCCCAAGGACATCACCGCCGCGAAGGGCATCGGCGCCGAGTGCGTCGCCGTCGGAACGGGCTCGTTCAGCCCCGATCGACTGCTCGAGGCCGGAGCGACGTACGCCTTCCCCACGCTGGCCGCCCCAGGCGCTCTCGAAGCGCTGCTCGGAAGCTGACCGCGCTCGTGGTAATCGACCGCGCATGAGCCGGTCGCCCGCCGAAGCGCACGAGTTGATCGCCCACGCTGCCGCCGTCCGCGAGCGGCTCCAGGCCGCCATGGGCCACCTCGGCCCTGAGCTGAAGGACGAGCGCAGCTGGCTGCTCAAAGCCCTCGCACGAGTCGCGAATGCGCTCGAAGGCACGGACGCGGTGCTCGACCGCGCCATCGATCTGCCGGAGCTGACCTGGGCACGCACCGAACGAGCGAAGACGCATCAAGCGGCGCTGGCCACCGCGCTCGAGTGGCTCCATCTCACGCTGGTGCGCATCGCCAGCAGCCGCGCGCCGATCGTGGAGGCGCTCTTCCCAGCCAGGCTGAAGCTTGTCGCGCTGCGGAAAATGGCCCCGGCGCCCGCGGGCGAGGTCGTCGCCGCGTTCGAGAAGCGGCTCTCGGCGGCGTACGTCCAGCGGATGCTCGCACAGGAGGATTTCGCGTCCGCGCGAGATGCGGTCGATCAGGTGCTGGCGGCGATCGCGCGGTGGCGCAGGACGGTCGGGGCGCCTGCGGAGCTGCCGGACGCCGATTCCGTCCGGAGAGAGCTCGCCGAGGCGGCGGCCAGGGTGGAGGTTCCCTTGCGTCAGGCCCGCGCGCTCGCGGAAGCAGCGCTCGCACCCATTCCGGGAGCGTTCGAGTCGTCGGGGATCGGAGCGAAGGCTCGTCGCCGCGCGGCGACTTCGGCTCCGGAGACGGCAGCTCCGGCGGGCACTCCCGCCGATGAAGCTGCTGCCGGTCCCTCGGCGTCTACGAAGGACGCGTCGGGGGCCGAGCCGGCAGATCCTTCGAGCCCCGATCGCGATGAAGCGGGCACCCGCGACTCGGATGCACCTGCGACGAAGGTCGAGCCCGCCGATGCGCCGAGTGCGGAGCAGCGC